>MDSY01054635.1_pt1 | contig 31727 bp, 29 predicted proteins | sample 811131 | NCBI WGS metagenome assembly MDSY01 (sample SAMN05326643, study PRJNA326480) | marine metagenome | isolation source: seawater | place: Atlantic Ocean: South West | collected 2010 | reverse complement strand
TTGTTATTCTCTGGTTTTATTCGTCTCGCCCTCGTCCGCAGAAAGCGGTCAGTGCGATGTTCCTGATTGGTTATGGGGTTTTCCGTACCATCGCTGAATTCTTCCGTGAGCCGGATGCACACATCGGCTTCGATATGTTTGGCTGGATGACCCGCGGGCAGATGTTGAGCCTGCCAATGATCGTATTTGGTCTGATTCTATTGATCTGGGCCTACCGTAACGGCACAAATAGCGGAGCTAAAAAAGCATGAAACAATACCTCGATCTGATGCGTCATGTACGCGAACACGGTGTATTTAAAGAAGACCGCACCGGAACGGGTACCTACAGTTGTTTCGGCTACCAGATGCGCTTTGATCTGAGCGAAGGCTTCCCGCTCGTTACCACCAAAAAGCTGCACCTGCGCTCAATCATTCATGAGCTGCTCTGGTTTCTGAGTGGTGATACCAATATCAGCTACCTGAAAGAAAACGGCGTATCCATCTGGGATGAGTGGGCAGACGAAGAGGGAAACCTCGGGCCTGTGTACGGGTCACAGTGGCGTAGCTGGCCAACAGCTGACGGCCGCCATGTTGATCAGATATCTCAGATTGTCGAGCAGATTAAGAATAACCCTGATTCCCGCCGCCTGATTGTCAGTGCCTGGAATGTGGGCGAAATCGAAAATATGGCTCTGCCACCGTGCCATGCTTTCTTCCAGTTCTACGTCGCTGACGGCAAGCTTTCCTGCCAGCTTTATCAGCGCAGCGCAGATATTTTCCTGGGTGTTCCATTCAATATCGCCAGCTACGCTTTGCTGCTGCATATGATGGCTCAGCAATGCGACCTTGAAGTGGGGGATTTCGTCTGGACGGGCGGTGACGTTCATCTTTACGCCAACCACCTTGAGCAGACTGATCTGCAGTTGAGTCGTGAGCCGCTGGCGTTACCTAAGCTGGTGATTGCACGTAAGCCTGAAAGCATTTTCGACTATAAGTTCGAAGATTTTGTGATTGAAGGTTATGAGTCGCACCCGCACATTAAGGCGCCGGTCGCTGTCTGATCGGTTGTTTTTTGGGGTGCCTGTTTTCCGGCGTTATTTTCCGTCTGAGAACTGACGCCTGACTTTTGTGTGTCTCCCGGGCTAATATCGGGAGGCCTTCTACACTCTCTGTATACGTCACAGGGAGGTTCTGTAGTGTCTTTCATTAAACCCGTTAAGTTTGAAACACCCATCGTTTTCTGGCATTCCATCGATGAAGCTGAGCCAGCTTTGCCGAGAGCCGTCCGCGTTTGCCTCTGTGAGGATGGCAAATCACTCGCCGAAAGCTGGATGGAATCAGAAGGCGTGATTGTGCTTCATGCCTCGACATACAGTGAGAGGCTGGCGCAGATTCTCGATTACACCACACAGGCTTTGCCCGAGGCGCCTCTGGTGGTGATGCTGAACTTCCCGGACATGCGTATGGAGCGGCTACTGGAGCTAGGCGCGCAGGAGGTAGTGACCAATTCCGCTGAGCTGATTCCTGCTATCCGTACCGCTGCGACAAGAAAAGCCCGGGAATGCGCGTTGCGTTCGAACCGCTATCTGGACCCTCTTACTGGGCTGCCTAACCGCTACTTGTTTCAGGATCGCCTTGAACACTCACTGGAAGCCCATAAACGAAGCAAGCAACCGATGGGGTTGGTGATCCTGGATCTTGATCATTTTCACCGGCTGAGTGAATCATTCGGCCACTCTGCGGGAGATGCGGTGCTGATTGAACTGACGGAGCGACTGCGCTCTGTCACCCGGAAATCCGACACCCTGGCCCGGATTGGCGGCAACACATTTGCGTTGATTGCCGAAAACCTCCGACAGACGCGTAACCTGATTCAGGTCTGCGAAAAAATCAGCGCCCAATTGGATGCGCCGGTGACCTTTCAGGGAGAAAAAATAAAACTCTCGGGCAGCATTGGCGCAGCACTGGCTGGCGAAGCGGACCACGATGCTGGCAATCTGATTCTGCATGCCGAGCAGGTATTGTCGGGTGCCAAACAGATCGGTCAGAACAGCTATGTTATCTACAGCGCCCACTCTGCCGAGGACCGGATTCGCGGAGGTCTGGAGATGGCGATCTATCATGCGTTGGATAACCGCCAGATATCCATGGAATACCAGCCACAAATGAGTATGGATGGGCAGCGTCTCTATGGCGTCGAGGCGCTGATGCGCTGGAATCACCCCGTGTTTGGTCATGTGCCGCCGGAGCAGTTTATTCCGGTGCTGGAAACGACCGGCCTGATCGAAAAGTTCGGAATGTGGGCTATCGAAAGTGCCTGCCAACAGTTTCGCCAGTGGCTGGACGACGGACTTATGCCCGAAGATGCCAGAGTGTCGGTGAACCTGACGTCGCGACAATTCTTCCAGCCAGATCTCGCGGATCAGGTGCTTGGTATTCTTGATGAGGTAGGTCTTGCGGGTAAGCACCTTACGCTCGAAATTACAGAAGCCATGATCATGGAAGGAAACGACCGCACGGCAGACACGCTTGCGCGTCTACGGTTTGAAAATATCGCCATTGCGATCGATGACTTTGGCACTGGATATTCATCGTTCGCCAGTCTGCGTACGCTGCCCGTTGATTACCTGAAAATTGACCGTGACTTTGTTAAGTCTGTGGGGATAAATAATGACGATGATGCGATTGCGGGCTCAATCATTCATCTTGCTCACAGCCTGAAACTTAAGGTGATCGCAGAAGGGGTCGAGCAGGCATCGACGCAATCACGACTGGCGGGGCTGGGATGCGACGAATGTCAGGGGTATCTGTTTTCGAAACCAATTGCTGCTGATCGCATGCCGGAATTTGTGGCCCGGTGCGCCTGACAATGCTGACCTGCATCGCTATCATAGGCGCTGATTTTTTAGCGACGGGATTTCTCTGTGAAGCTCTCCATGATAGTGGCGGTTGCCGAAAATGGTGTCATCGGACGCAATAACGCATTGCCCTGGTATCTGCCGAATGACCTGAAGTACTTCAAGCAAACCACGATGGGTAAGCCTGTCATCATGGGGAGGAAAACTTACGAGAGCATCGGTAAGCCGCTTCCCGGTCGTACCAATATCGTGATTACCCGACAGGCCGACTACCAGCCCGAAGGTGTTAAGGTCGTGAACAGCGTCGAAGCCGCAAGAGAACTGGCGGAGAGCGTTTGCCTGATTGATGGCCAGGAAGAAGCCATGATTATGGGGGGCGCAGAAATCTACACCTTGGCACTGCCTCATACCGACCGCCTGTATCTGACCGAGGTTCATGCAGACGTTGAGGGGGATGCTTTCTTTCCTGAGTACGACAAAAGCCTGTGGCAGGAAGTTGCTCGCGAAGATTTCGCCGCCGAAGGCCCTAATCCATACAACTACAGCTTTGTTGTTTACGAGGCAAAGGCCTGACAGAGACCGGGCTCGCCCAGACTCTGACGCTCTTTGATCGCTTCCAGAGTCGCTGACAGTTCTGTGCGCCAGTCGGGTGGATAAATACCTAAATCGGGTAGCTTCTGCGATACCAGGGCAGAATTGTGTGGTCTCATTGCGCCCGAACCCGGCGGGTTAATCGTTTCTGGTAACAGACGGCAGCGACGGTCGATTAACCCTAACTCGTTGGCCTGACGTAGCATCTCACCTGCAAAAATATAAGTGCTCGCAGTTGGCGTACCGGCGAAATGGTATCGCCCTCTGGCAATACGCCCCTGTTCAGCCAGACTGGCAATTTCTACCATGGTTTCGGCTAACGAGACAGCGGGTGTCGGAGAAACATAGGCGTCGCTTGCCACATTGATCTTGAGGGACTTCTGAGCACTGTTCAACATGTAACAAAGTGGATTTTTACCATACTGACTGAACAGCCAACCCGTACGGATGACGACGGCTCTATCGCAGCTTTCCATTACTGACTGCTCTCCGGCCAGTTTACTTCGCCCATATTCTGATAAAGGGCAGGGTAAGGCACTTTCAGAGTAGGCATCAGCCATCCAGCCAGAGAAAACGTAGTCTGAAGACAGAGGAATCAACCAGGCGCCATTGTCGTTACACCATCGGGCCAGTGTTGAGGGTGCCCTCGCATTGACTTTCCAGGCGAGTTCTCCCTGTTGCTCTGCTTTATTCATGTGGGTATAGGCAGCGCAGTTGAAGATCACTCTGGGTCTGCTGGCCTCGAGTACACGAGTCAGTAGTTTGTCGTTAGTGATGTCTAATGCGCTATGACTGAGCGCGATGATGCGGCGCCGCGATTGTTTGAGTTGTTGCTGCAAGCACTGGCCTACCTGGCCTCCCGCACCTGTGATCATCCATGTCATACCATTCTCCTTCGGTATTTGATGCGTATTGGTCTCGTCACACTACCAGACCATGAATCTACTGACAGTGACCATCGGAGACATCAGAAGCATTCTGAGAATTGCTGATATTGTCACTCTTTCCTGACTTGGAGAGGTGTGCCTATCTGGCCCTGACAATTATTTATAGTCGTGTACGTTCGTTCTTCACACACTTCCGTAAACTATCTGATTAATTCCTCTTAAAATTTGATGTCGTCAGCATTTTCGTAAAATTTCTGAAGACCATCCAGCGGGAGCCCCTTGTGTCTGAGAAAACCTACGTCTGGGATATATTTATCCGTATTTTCCACTGGGGGCTGACTGTTTGTCTGGCGGGTGCCTGGCTGACTGTCGAGCAGGGCTGGATGGATTGGCACCAGGCCTTTGGACTGACGGCTCTGGGATTGATCATTTTCCGGGTACTGTGGGGCGTGGCTGGGCCTGCGTATGCCAGATTTAGTCACTTTATCCGTTCTCCGAAATCGACTCTGGTGTATGCCCGGGATTTGCTCAGCGGAAGAGAGTTGCATTATCTCAGCCATAACCCCCTGGGTGCGTTGGCGGTGCTTGGTTTGTTAGGTCTTGTCGGATTTCAGGTTGTCTCGGGATTATTCGCTACGGATGATGTTTTGTTCGAGGGGCCCTTATTCCCGATGGTGAGTTATGACACCAGTCTGCTTCTTACTGAACTCCACGAAATTTCCTTTAATGTGCTTCTGGGCATCGTTGGCCTGCATATTCTGGCAGTACTGTTTCATCAGTTCGCGAAAAATGAAAGCTTGCTGCAGGGGATGGTGACAGGCAATAAAAAACCGGGCCGGTATGCTGACGGGCCGGTGAATAAAAAAGCCCGGGCGCCTGTGTGGACCGGGCTTTGTTCTGTGGCGTTGGCCGCCGGAGCGGTGGCGCTTTTAATCAGTCTTTGAAGTCATCGTGGCAGCCTTTACAGGTGCGGGCAGTGGCTACGAATGCTGATTTGATCGCTTTCATATCGTCGCCTTTTGCGGCGACCGCTAAGGCGGCTGCTTTTTCGCTGAAGGCATCACCAGCTGCGGTGAAGTCTTCCCATTCGTCTTCAATCACAGGCAAGGCTGATGTGGCACTGGCGTAGGTGCCAGGGCGGAAACCTTCCCATGGCATCTGACTTAATGCCGCGAGCAGATCTGCGCGGCGCGCGAAGTCTTCGCTGTCGAATTCAGCTTTACCTTTGACCATGTCACCCATAGCGCCGAAATGCCATTTAACGGCTTTAAAAATACCCTTTCGGTATTCCACAGCCTCAAAAGGTTTAATGTCGGCGGCAGCGTGGCCGGCGACACCCGCAAGTACGAGGGTCGCGGCAACTTTAAAAAGTGGCTTCATCAGAGTTCTCCATCTCGGTAGTCGGTTGTTAGAACTCAGTGTATATGAACCATCCTGCGACGGACTGAGCACTTACTTTCCTTTACCCATGTCCCGGCCGGGTGAGACTCTCTGACGTTTCATGACGTTATCAGAGCTCGCGTTTGGCCTGAGTCATGTCGCTCCAGTGGGTGATGGCTTCTTTTACATCCGCCTGGTTGAAGTCTGCGCCCACGGCCTCGCAGATCTCTGGCGTCAGTGCGCGCTTGCCTTTGCGTACTCCGGCCATTTTTACCAGCGCGTGGCCATATAGCTTACCTTTCACCATTAAGCGGTGTTCGAAGTAGATGTACTTTTCGTCCCAGGTCAGCAGCTTGGTGTGAATTTCGTAGCTGCTGAACAGGTTAAGCTCACGGATAAAGGTAATTTCCAGCGATGCCACTACCAGGTTGATGCGCTTCTCAAAGAGGTGTTTGAACCAACCGTTGTCACGGAAAAGGGTCCAGCGGGCACCTTCGAGAACATTCAGGTACTTGGCGTTATTCATGTGAAGGTTGTAGTCGATCTGGTGTGGCCAGACGCGCTGGCGAACGACCGAGGTTCCCTGCGCAGGAATGATTGCAGGCTCATTGCGTTTGATAATCGACTTGATGATCTGACCGAGCATGGAGATACAGCCTCATGAGTGATTCATTAGAGGCAGGCATATTACACCAGACGGTTGCCGGTGCATTGGCAAGGATGACGTTGATTGTCTTGAGTTCGGCCTGCCAGCAGGCAGGCCATCTGAATAGCCGGGTATATCAGGCGGAGGTCAGTGGGCGGTTTCGTACCCACAGTGTAAACAGGGTCGCTGTGGCGAACATCAGCAGGCTGTACACCGATGGTGCAACAGCCATTTCGGGGCTGGCCAGAATACCGGTGACGACCATGAGAGCCAGCGTACCGTTCTGGAGGCCAACTTCGAGGCAGATCGTTCGGGCCTGGTCCTCGTGGTGAAGCAGGGCATTGCCCAGCAGGTAGCCAAGACCCATAGTAATCAGGTTCAGCAGCAGAGTGGCCGGGCCAGATGCGACTACAAAGTCGATAAGCTGAGGGCCCAGATTAATACAGATGGAGATGATAACGAGAGCCAGTACGGCGACCGAAAAGCGCGATACCCAGGGTTCCATCTTTACAGCAAAGTTGCTGGCAAAGCGGCGGATCAGCATGCCGACAATTACAGGAATAACCGTCACAACCATCAGCGTAATCCAGGTCTTGGCCAGTGGCAGCTCAAACGTCTGGTCGGCATCGCCATACTGGTGAATCGCCCAGGCGCCGAGAATCGGGATAGTAAATGGTGTGATAAAACCGATGACGGCGGTCAGCGATACTGACAAACCGACGTCGCCACGGGCAAGAAGCGTATAGAGGTTTGAGGTGGTGCCTCCTGGGCAGAGTGCGAGTATAAAGAGGCCGATCGCCAAGGGGCCGGTCAGGCCCGTCAATTCAATGATGCCGATAGCGATTAAAGGCAGCAATACCATCTGGCAGACAGCACCAATCACGAACGCTTTTGGCTGGGCAATCACTCGGCCAAAATCAGCTGGAGTCAGCCCCATGCCGACGCCTGCCATGATCAGAATCAGGGATATAGGAAGAGCAACCTGGGTGAGAATCTCGAACATGGGAGTTCCTGAATAAGTTGTTATTTAGCGACGAAAACTATCGCAGCAAAGGGGGGATAGCAAGGTGGAATGACTCGTGAGTTGATTATAGGTACCATGCGATTATTCGACACAATAACAGGGTTTTAAGATGGATCTGGCAGCTTTCGCAGTATCATTTCTCGGCTTTGCCATTATGTATGCGGGCATCATTATGGCCCGTAAGGTAGACAGTAAAGGGTCGGCTTCGGTATTCCGTATTGGCGGTATCTTTATCGGCTTTATGATGGTGCCGATGCTGCATACGGCGCTGGGTTCACCGGTGACGTCCGCAGAAATCTCAGGTAAGTATCTGTTGGGGATGGTCATTGCTGGCTTTATCGTCGATTTCTTCTTCGTACGGCGTCGCGGTTAAAAGTGAAGCGCCGCGATTGAGAGTGGAGCGTGGTAGCAGAAGGCTCTTTACTTAGTCCAGGCTTGACCTGTTGGGCTTTCCGCGCCATTGTTTTGTTCTTCTCACGAATCAGATTCTAATAACAACAATGAAAATACAGTATGCAATTGGCGCGCTCGTGGGCGCGGCTGCTCTTTGCTCAGCGAATGTCTCGGCCAGTCAGTATCTGGGCGTAGGTGCAGAATATGGTGAGCTCAATGAGCAGTACTCAGGCGCTGACTATCCCATTCTGAACTTTGAAACCCGCTTTGGTATGGACTTCAGTGATCGCTTTTCGCTGGAAGTCGAAGGTGCCGTTTTGGGTAAAGACGACCGGGAGTTTGAAGGAGGCTGTCTGGATCAGACGGCAGTTGACCGCATTACTAACGATGTTTCTGTTGGTTGTGCTTATCTCGATAGTGTCAGTCGTCAGGCGGTGACCGTGAATTTTGTTCTGTCGCAGCCTTTTGCGAATTTTGACCTCTTCGCCGGTTTGGGTGTTGGTGCTGTTCGTACCAGTTATACTTTTACAGTCGATAGCGTCGGTGTCAGTTCGACGGAAGCCTTTCAGGAATTTGCGGCAGCAGATATTCAGCAGATACAGAATTACCTGGATTTTTTCCTTGGTGAAGGCGCTATTGATCTGCAGCTCCCGGACGATGTGTCAGAAACCTCCATTGATCTGATGTACTCGCTGGAAGGCGGCATCCTGATTGATGATACGCACCGGTTGTCGGTTACCTGGAATCCGGAATACGGCAGCGAAGAAGTCGGCAAATATGAGTATGTTGGCTTTTCTTATTCATGGCTGTTCCGTTTCGACGATTTTTAAACCGACGAAACGTTTAAGCGAATCAAGCTCTGACACCCGGGTGTCAGAGCGTTTTAAAGAAGACCTTAGAGTTTCTCTGGAAGTTATATAACTTCTGCTTTTCCTGCGGTAATTCACTGACCTGCCCGGCTTTAAAACCGTGCTCAACAAACCAGTGCGCTGTTCGCGTCGTCAGAACAAAAAGGCGGTTGTAATGACGTCTTTTGGCTTCCTGTTCAATCTGCTCAAGCAGCCTTTGACCACGATTACTACCGCGATAGTCTCCATGAACAGCAACGCAGGCCAGCTCGGCTTCGTCGTCTGAGTAGGGATAAAGCGCTGCGCAGGCCGTAATTAAACCGTCGCGCTCGATGACATAAAAACGGTGAATTTCGGTTTCCAGTAATTCACGCGAACGCCGTACCAGAATGCCGTCGTCTTCTAATGGTTTCAGCAAATCAAGAATGCCTGCCACGTCATCGATGTTAGCAGCGCGCAACTGGTCATATGCATCCTGACTGATCAGGGTGCCGCTACCTTCACGGGTAAACAGCTCTTGCAGTAATGCACCGTCAGTCTGATAACTCAACATATGCACGCGCGGCACGCCCTGACGTACACACCGCAGTGCCATATCGGCCTGCCAGCGTGGGCTTCCCGACAAGGAGCTGAGAATATCTTCAAGCTCACGGCAGGTTAAATCTTCCAGCGCAGTGCCATCTTCACCGGTTAAACCGTCGTTTTCACCAAACGCGATCAGTTTATCGGCGCGTAATGCAACGGCAGCGTGACGCGCAACATCTTCGACGCTGAGGTTGAACATCTCACCCGAGGGCGAGTAACCGGAGCAGGATAAGAGCACGACATTTTGTTGATCTAACAGATGACTCACCGCCTGATGTTCAATACGACGGACTTCCCCCGTGTGCTGATAATCGACACCATTGATGACGCCGAGGGGCTTAGCCGTGACGAAATTACCACTGACGACGCGGATACGCGCACCATGCATCGGAGAGCCAGGAATACCGATCGACAGCCGGGATTCAATGTCTGCCTTAACCATCCCCACGGCCGCTTTTACCGCGCGCAGGGCCTCACCGTCGGTAATGCGCAGGTCGTTATGGAACTGGCTGGTAATATCCAGACGCTCCAGAACGGCATCAATCTGTGGTCGAGCACCATGTACCAACACGAGTCGCACGCCAAGGCTGTTCAGCAGGGCAATGTCCTGAACCAAGGTATCAAAATTAGGATGCAGCAAAGCGTCGCCATCAAACATGATGACAAAGGTCTTGCCTCTGTGCGCATTGATGTACGGTGACGACTGGCGAAACCACTGTACGTATTCGGTGTTGTCGGTCAAAACGGGACTTCCTGTTCTGCGTTAGTTGGTCCAAAGGGGCAGCAACGTTCGGCAGTGGGTACGGTGTAGTGATACTGAATAAAGGATTCGGGCGTCTACGCCATGGATGGCGCGGCCGAGCCTACATGGATGTATTTACGGCGTCCCGTAGAGTTATTCGGTATCACTTCTTCTCATGATTTAATCACGGGCGGGAGTGAGACAAAAGCGCTCGATCAGATTGCGCAGAATATTCACGCACGGCTCTATCTGATCCAGTGCCATAAATTCATCGACCTGATGCGCCTGATCAATACTGCCCGGGCCTAGCACCACGGTTTCCATGCCCAGGTTCTGCAGAAACGGCGCCTCAGTGGCGTAGTTAACGGCCACGCTGGTGTATCTGGTGAGGCGTTCGGCTTCTTTAATTAGCGCGCTGTTTTCGCTTTCTGCAAAGGGTTCGACGCCAGGGAATAATTGCTCGAATGACATTTCTACATTGTTCTGCGCGGCAATCGGATTCATGCGTCGACGAATTTCTTCGCGCAGGTCGTCATTACTCATGCCCGGCAGAGCGCGTAAATCGAAAGCCAGTTCGCAGCTGCCGCAAATACGGTTTGGGTTGTCGCCACCGTGAATACAGCCAAGGTTGAGTGTCGGTGTTTGCACGGCAAAGTGCGCATCGCGATAATTCTCGGCCAGCTCAGCGCGCAGGTTTTTAAGTTCGCCCATAACTTCATGCACGGCGTCCATGGCATTAATGCCCAGCGCCGGATTGGAAGAATGTCCGGCCCGGCCTGTTACCCGGATGCTATCCATAATGATGCCTTTGTGCATGCGCACCGGTCGCAGGCTTGAGGGCTCGCCTATGACGGCATAACGACCACCGGGGCCCGTACTCTGACTCAGCGCGCGGGCGCCGCTCATTGAGCATTCTTCATCGGCGGTCGCGAGTATCATCAGCGGCTGGTGGAATGTTTTATCGCGAACCTGTTCTAACGCTTCCAGCGCAAGGGCAAAGAAGCCTTTCATATCGCAGGTGCCCAACCCGTAGAGTTTGCCGTCGCGCTCGGTCAGGGTGAATGGGTCTGATGTCCACTTTTCCGGGTTGCAGGGCACAGTATCGGTATGGCCACTCAGTACCAGGCCGCCCGGCCCGCGGCCGTAGGTGGCCAGCAGGTTGAATTTCCCCGGATGGCCTTCAATCGGCATAATAGAAACTTCGAAACCGAGATCCCGGCACCAACCTGCCAGCAGGTTAATCACACCTTCATTACTTTGATCGTATTCGGGTAATACAGAGCTGATACTGTTCTCAGCGATCAGGGCCGAGAGCTTTTCGAGCGTGGAGGGCAGCGGCATGATGGCCTTATCCTTGATGATCTTAAACTGCAAAATACAGCGACATAAAACAATAGCGCGATGGCAAAAGAAATTGAACTGAAACTCAGGCTCCAGCCTGAAGATATCCCGGCGCTGGTCAGCTGGCTTGATAACGAAGCGACAGCAACGGGCCAGAAAACTCTGAATAACGATTATTTCGATACGCCTGAGCTGGCGCTGTCTGCCGCGCATTCAGCATTAAGAATACGCTCGACGAACTCGGGATTTGAACAGACTTTCAAGGCCCGCAGTCAGTCCAGCAGTGGTGTTCAGGTTCGTCACGAATGGAATTGGCCTTTGCCTGAAAGGCAGCTTGATCCATCGTTGCTGGCGTTACCAGAGGTACAGGCGTGCTGGCCAGAATCGGCAGCGAGGGATCGTCTTACGACGGTGTTCAGTACTGACTTTGAACGTCGCAGCTGGCTATACACAGCTGCGGATGGCTCGGAGATTGAAGTGGTAATCGATCAGGGCAGTATTCTTGCCAACGGTCAGTCGGAACCTCTGTGTGAGTTGGAGCTTGAGTTGGTTTCAGGTGATGCCGCTGCAATGTGGCCTTTATCAGAAGCGCTGCATGACGTGGCGCCCATGTGGTTGAGTGATATTTCCAAAGCCGAGCGTGGCTACCGCCTGGCTGGAGTCGGGTCTGCATCGTTTCACGGCGCAACAATTGATGCAGAGGGCGCCGGTTTGCCTGAGCAGGCGTTTGATCTGCAGCGGGCGCTTGAGTATTACCTTTGGAGTGATGGCGACTTACAGGCCATCTGGCAGTCAGGCTACCCCATTGCGCGGCTTATGAGCAAAGAGAGTGTACTTTGGCAATTGCTCGACAAGAGTCTCTCTATGAAGTCAGAGCATCTGCTGAAGGATAAAGCAGCAGCGAAGGCATTAACGTGTGCGGTTCAGCAAGTGGCTGGAATGTGCACTGAGTCGCAGCTAGGCCGAGAAAGTATCCGTGATCGCTGGGACGAGGCTCGCAGCCAGGTAGGTGATGTGATTGAATGCAGTGAGACATCTTCGTTATCAGCTTCTTTGAAACAGTTACTAAAGGATTAATGCATGCAGGCGACGCCAGACCGGGTACTCAATCTGTCGACACTGGTGAGTGATCTACACCGCGATGGCCTGCTCACCGAAGATGATCACCAATTGGCCCTGACGATTCGCAGAGGGGCGGATGACGCTACTCTGCATCCTCTGACCCTGATCGCCCGCCAGCGTTACAAAGACGCCCGCGTAGACGGCAAAGTGCTGACTGAGCACGCATTGATTGAATGGTTGGGTGAGCGTGAGTCGATGGATGTGATCAATATTGATCCACTTGAGATTAACGTATCTGCGGTAACTGAGGTGATGTCATACGCCTTTTCAGAGCGGCACAAAATCCTCGCGGTGAAAGTCAGTACTGATGAGGTGGTGGTGGCCTGTACCGATCCGGATTCATCAAGCTGGGTCGGTGACCTGGAACACGTGACCCGTCGCAATGTGAAACGGGTGTTAGCTTCGCCATCTGATATCAGTCGCTACCGGGTTGAGTTTTATCAGTTAGCAAATTCGGTCTCTAAGGCGCGCAAAGATCATTCTGGTATCAGCTCGGTGCAGAACCTGGAGTCGATGCTGGAGCTGGGCAAAGCGAAAGCGCCTGACGCCAACGATGAACATATCGTCAATATCGTGGACTGGTTGCTGCAGTACGCCTTTGACCAGCGCGCCAGTGATATTCACCTTGAACCGCGTCGCGAAACAACGCACGTGCGTTTCCGTATTGATGGTGTTCTTCATAATGTCTACGAGTTACCAGCCGCAGTAGGTATGGCCGTGATTGCGCGGGTTAAGTCACTGGGGCGTATGAATATTGCTGAGAAGCGTAAACCTCAGGACAGCCGCCTGAAGACTAAAACGCCCGAGGGTGATGAAGTCGAGCTGCGTCTGTCGACCTTGCCCACTGCTTTCGGCGAAAAAATGGTGATGCGTGTCTTTGACCCACAGGTGCTGATGCGCAGTTTCTCTGAAATGGGATTCTCGCGTGAAGATCGCCGTCGCTGGTCTGAAATGACTGACAATAATCACGGCATTATCTTCGTTACCGGGCCGACAGGCTCAGGTAAAACGACCACCTTGTATTCGACACTGCGCCAGCTGGCGACCAGTGAAGTGAATGTATCGACCATTGAAGACCCGATTGAAATGGTTGAGCCCGCGTTTAACCAGATGCAGGTCAACCCAACGATTGACCTGACCTTTGCGTCAGGGGTTCGCGCTCTGCTGCGTCAGGACCCGGACATTATTATGGTGGGTGAGGTGCGCGACCTTGAGACGGCCGAGATCGCTGTGCAGGCTGCGCTTACCGGACACCTTGTTCTGTCGACACTTCACACCAATGATGCGCCTTCGGCCTTTACCCGCTTACAGGAACTGGGACTGCCTGCTTACCTGATTCGCTCCAGTGTGATCGGTGTTATGGCCCAGCGTCTGGTGCGTACTTTGTGCCCACACTGCAAAGAGAAGCAGCCTGTCGACGAAAAGGTCTGGAAACAGCTGACTGCCCCTTGGCTGATGAAAACGCCAGAACACATCTATACTGCAAAAGGCTGTCTGGAATGCCGCGGGACAGGTTACCTCGGGCGAATGGGGATTTACGAAGTGATGCCCTTGTCTGAGTCGCTGGAGCCGCATATTAATGAAACAACGGATTACCAGAAGCTACGCCAGGCAGCGATGAAAGAAGGGATGCACAGTCTGCGCCTGAGTGGTGCTCATAAGGTCGCCGCAGGTATGACAACCATTGCAGAGGTCATGCGGGTCGCCCCAGCGAGCAGAGCGCTGTCTCAGTAGGTGACAGCCGTAAAGGCAGTAAAATAGTCACATTGAATAATCCGGCCTGAGCGTCCAGAATGCCGGCCTGAAATTAACGAGAATATGGCAGTTATTTGTGAGTAGTTCCCTTCCACCCATCATTGACGTCGAAGCCTCTGGATTTGGCCGGGGGAGTTTCCCCATCGAAATCGGCTTTGCTCTAGAAGACCGGGAAGTGCACAGCTATCTCATCAAGCCTGTCAGCCACTGGACGCACTGGTCAGAAGAGGCCGAAGCGATCCACGGCATCAGCCGCGACAAACTTGAGCAGGAAGGTCTGAGCATTCGTGATGTCGCCCTGCTGCTCAATGAGCACCTGTTCAATAAAACTCTCTACTCTGATGCATGGAGCTTTGACAGCTCATGGATTGGCCGCCTGTTCGAAGAAGCTGAGCTGGTCCAACGCTTTCGCATCGAAACCATCAACAAGCTACTGACCATGGAAGAAATGGAGCGCTGGGCAGACACTAAAAGCACACTCTGGAATGAGTTAGATGTCGACCGGCACCGTGCTGCCAATGATGTGAAAGTCCTTCAGGAAACCTTCAAGCGGGTAACGGGCAACTAAGGTGGGCCTGAGAGTCGAGTGCCTTTACGGCGTGGAAATAAGCCCGGTTCTTGAGGAACTTGCCGACCTGCGGATTCGGATATTCCGCGATTTTCCATACCTCTACGACGGCTCGGAAGATTACGAGCGTGCTTACCTCGCCACCTACACCAAGTGCCCTGACAGTATTGTGGTGCTTTGCTGGGAAGGCGACCATCTGGTTGGAGCATCGACCGGTCTACCCTTAGCGGCGGAAGTCGATGAGTTCAGAGCTCCGTTCCTGAAAGCGGGAATCAATGACAAGGCGTTATTCTACTGTGCTGAGTCTGTACTCCTGCCTGAGTATCGGGGTAAGGGAGTGTATCGACAGTTTTTTGATGCTCGGGAGAAGCATGCACGTGCCCTTGGGTTATCCGCCTGTGTCTTTTGCTCCGTGGTACGGCCCGATGATCATCCTTTACGCCCAGAGAACTACCAGTCACTTGATCCGATCTGGAAGCATATGGGCTATCAGCCTATGGCGGGTATTCGCACGTCTTTTGCCTGGAAAGACGTCGATGCATCGGGCGAGTCGACCAAACCTATGCAGTTCTATCTGAAAAACCTCTTCTGAAATCTGTGTTGCTCTTTAGTACGAGTTGGTGCAAATTGGTGCAATGCAGCTACATCGAGCTTTCTTCTAAAGCGCCATCCGTACTTTGTCTGACTTTCTGTTTGTGAGTTAGATGCTCTTATCTCGATAAACCCGTTAAAAATCATAATGTTATAGATTCCCCTGTCTTGCCTGACGAATCTGGCACAAGTGTCGCTACGAATCTTGTATACAAGTATGAATTCAATGGCGGTTGGCATGACAGAAGTAACGACAGGAATTGGCTGGAATCTGAACGATTGGGCCCGGGCATATAGGAATGGCGCTGATGTAGGTGAGCTTTTACTGGCCACCCGGAAAGCGATTGCTGCAGACGAGCTGGATACGAATGGATTGCCCCGCAATGGTAGCGCCTGGATTGCGCTAGCCAGCGAGGAACAGCTTACTAAACAAATAAGTTACCTCGAAAACCTGAAAGCTGCAGCGGACGATGAGGGCAGAAACCTTCCCCTTTTCGGTGTGCCGTTTGCCGTGAAAGATAATATTGATGCTGCGGACTTTCTCACCACGGCGGCGTGCCCTGAATATGCCTACGAGCCGGATGATGATGCTTTTGTTGTTCAGCTTCTGCGTAAGGCAGGTGCCATCGTTATGGGGAAAACCAATCTCGATCAGTTCGCAACCGGACTGGTTGGTACTCGCTCGCCATACGGTGCAGTGAACAACGTGTTTAATCCTGAGTATATTTCTGGCGGCTCAAGTTCTGGTTCTGCGACTGCGGTTGCAAAGGGCCAGGTGGCCTTTTCGCTCGGTACCGATACCGCTGGCTCTGGCCGGGTGCCTGCGGGCTTTAATCATATCGTCGGTTTAAAGGCGACTGTAGGCGCTATCAGTGCTTCGGGCGTTGTTCCAGCATGCCGAAGTCTTGATTGCGTTTCTGTCTTTGCGCTCAATAGCCGCGATGCCGAGCGCATTTATGAAATTGCTGCGCAATTCGATCCAGCAGATGGCTACGCCCGCTCACGTACTATGGTGCGTAATGAACGTATCCAGACATTGGGTATCCCTGCAGATGCACCATGGTTTGGAGATGACATACAAAAAGCGGCGTATGAAAAAGCCTGTGAGCAGGCTGTTGATGCAGGCTTCGATTTAAAAACAATCGACTTTACGCCCTTGTTTGAGCTGGCCAGCCTTTTATATCAGGGCCCATGGGTGGCCGAACGCTATGCGGCTGTCGGCGAGTTTCTGAAACGGGATTTACCGGGTATTAATCCGGTCGTAAAAAACATCATTGCTGGTGGCGTTAACGGTACGGCAGTGGATGCATTCAAAGCAGAGTATCGCCGCAAAGATCTGGTGCGCCAGATACAGAGTATTTTTAAAACAGTGGATGCGTTATTTGTTCCCACTGCTCCTCGATTTCCGACGATGGCAGACGTTGATGCCGCCCCGGTTGAGGTCAACAGTCAGTTAGGCACTTACACAAACTTCGTCAATCTGGCCGACTTATGTGCCTTGTCGTTGCCTGCGCATATGCGTACCGATGGTTTACCGTTTGGAGTTACTGTTATTGCACCTGGATGGCACGAGCTGGCTCTGACCAACTTTGCTGGCCAGTGGCAGTCACACCTTTGCTTAGCCGAAGCGCCTGTGATGCTGGGCAAAAAAGAAGATACTTCTGTAGTCGTTGCCGTTGTGGGTGCCCATCTGACCGGGATGCCTCTGAACCATCAGCTGACTAGTCGTCACGCGACCTTGTTGGAACAGACACTCACCGCCAACAAGTATCAGCTCTATGCTCTCGCAAATACAGTGCCTCCGAAGCCAGGTCTGGTGCGCCTTAACGAAGAGGATCTGAAGAGCGGCGAGGTTACAGGGAATCAATTAATCGTCGAGCTGTGGCGTTTAGATCAGGCGGCCTTTGGTTCTTTCGTTGAAGAAATTCCGCAGCCGCTTGGTATTGGAACTCTTGAGCTGGAAGACGGCCGTCTGGTGAAAGGCTTTATCTGCGAACCAGAGGCGGTGGCGAGCGCAACGGACATTAGTCATCTCGGCGGCTGGCGGGCCTATATCTCATCACTGAACGCATAAGGTCATGTTGTGAACCTTGCCGAGAAAGTATATCGACAGCTGAAAGAAGATATCTTCGACTTCAGAATGCTACCCGGAGATCGCTTCAGTGAAAGTGAAGTTGCAGAGCGTATGCAGGCCTCCCGGACACCTGTCAGGGAAGCGCTGTATCGCCTGGAGCGCGATGGGTATGTGCAGGTGTACTTCCGTAATGGTTGGCAGGTCAGGCCTTTTGACTTTCGGTATTTCGAAGAGCTCTACGATGTCCGCATTCTGCTGGAGTGTGAAGTGGTTCGCCGCCTGTGTATGGAATCAGACCGGGCGGAACGCTTAGCGGGACTGGTCACCATCTGGTGCTGCAAGCCCTCACAGAGGCAGGTTGATCCTGTTGATGTAGCGTTTCTGGATGAGGAATTTCACTTCGGACTATTGGAGTGTGGCCAGAACAAGCAAATGGAAGCCATTCATAAAGGCGTATGTGAGCGTCTGAGGATCGTAAGGCGCCTCGACTTTTATGAGCCTAGGCGTATACAGGCAACATACGATGAGCACAGTAGTATTCTCAGTGCGATTCTTTCGGCAGACAGCTCTCGTGCAACGCGAGATCTTACTAAACACATCGAGGTCAGTCGCAATACTGTTCGCGAAATAACAGTTCACAGAATTCAGGAAGCGCGACAACGATACTCCACCGACTTATCAAGGAAATAGATACGCACGCTTTCAAGGCAAAAAAAACAACTCGCTGAGCACTATTGGTGCGAATTATCTCCTCAAGACCGGAAATGCTCCTCTGGGGGGCACTCTTTGCCAGAAATTGCCGAAAAATAAGGCATGAAAACTGGTACGGCGATTGCTCTAACTAGATCGGTTTTATAGTTGCCCGCTCTTACACACCCCCAAGAGAAGAGTCGAGGCCGGACATAATCCTGACCATAAAAAGGAAATAATTATGAAAAAAGTAAGTCTCAAAACTCTGATGAAAGCGTCACAGATTGTTGGTATGACAGCGATGGCTGCAGGCGTAAGCATTGCGAATGCAGCAGATGACACCATTAAAGTCGGTGTCCTGCACTCTCTGTCGGGTACTATGGCAATTTCAGAAACTACTCTGAAAGACACTGTTCTTATGATGATCGAAGAACAGAATAAGAAGGGCGGCCTGCTAGGTAAAAAGCTTGAGCCAGTGGTTGTCGACCCAGCATCTAACTGGCCTCTGTTTGCAGAAAAAACCCGTGAACTTCTGGAAAAAGAAGACGTTGATGTGATCTTCGGTTGCTGGACTTCAGTATCCCGTAAATCGGTTCTGCCAGTTGTGGAAGAGCTGAATGGTCTGCTGTTCTACCCGGTTCAGTATGAAGGTGAAGAATCTTCTTACAACGTATTCTATACCGGTGCTGCGCCAAACCAGCAGGCGATTCCTGCGGTTGATTACCTGATCAACGATCTCGGCGTTGAGCGTTTTGTACTTGCAGGTACTGACTATGTATACCCTCGTACGACTAACAAGATTCTTGAGTCTTACCTGAAGTCTAAAGGTGTTGCTGAAAAAGACATTATGGTGAACTACACGCCGTTTGGTCACAGCGACTGGCAGACTATCGTATCGGATATTAAGAAATTCGGTGCCGCTGGTAAGAAAACGGCCGTTGTTTCTACCATTAACGGTGACGCGAACGTTCCTTTCTACAAAGAACTGGCTAACCAGGGCGTAGCGTCTGAAGAAATTCCAGTTGTTGCCTTCTCAGTAGGTGAAGAAGAGCTGTCAGGTTTTGATACTGAGCCACTGGTTGGTCACCTGGCTGCATGGAACTACTTCCAGAGTGCAGAAAGCGAAGCTAACGATGAGTTTATCGCAGCATGGCATAACTACATCGGCGATGAAGACCGTGTAACTAACGACCCAATGGAAGCGACTTACATCGGTTTCAGCATGTGGGCAGAAGCGGTTGAAAAAGCAGGCTCTGCAGAAGTGGATAAAGTACGCTCTGCGATGTACGGCATCGAAGTACCTAACCTGACTGGCGGTACGGCCGTAATGAACGAAAACCATCACCTGTCTAAGCCGGTACTGATTGGCGAGATTCAGGAAGATGGCCAGTTCGAAATCGTTTGGGCTACTGACGAAGAAGTGAAAGGTGATGCATGGACGGATTATCTGCCAGAAAGTGCAAACCTGATCTCAGACTGGACTGCACCTATTAACTGCGGAAACTACAACACCTCAACGAAAACCTGTGGTGGTTCGGCGGTTGCAGGCGAGTAATTCGCTGGCAGCGGAATAGAGTGCGGTAAAACGCGCTCTATCGCAGTTCGTAACAAGGACAGGCAGGGAAATTCTTTCCTGCTTCTCTCAAAATTCCCGGTGATAATTATGTTTTCTGTATTGATACGGACGGCCGTGCTGTTCGCATTTGTTTTGTATACTGTGGTGGTGGCAGGGGCTGAAGCATCACCTATGAAGCCCAACACAGCGTTGCATGCGATAGCTCAAGAATTAATCGATGCAGGGTATCGAGAAAAACAGGCATTAACAGAACGCCTGACGACCATCGATGACCCAAAAACTCTCGAATTTATGCAGGTTATGGTCGAAGGCGACCTGTATTACCGTAAAGACGATCGGGTCGTCGTTATTAATGACGATGATTCGGTGACGACATTTTTCAGTGGTGAAGAGGTCACTCTGGAAAGTAAACGCGATATCAAAAAAATCAGCGTAAATAATAAGCTACGTGTGTTGCTGAGAAACGGCATCGCACGCTTGCAGATTTTCTCAGATGATCCGGACATGCGCTTGCAGGCAGCGGTCAACTTACTGAAGTCTGCGGAAGATCTTGATCAGGCGACGCTTGATGAAGCGTTAGATAACGAAGAAAAAACAGACGTTCGTGACGTTCTTCTTCTGGTGAAGGGCATACGCCTGCTGGAAGCAGAGACCGAAAAAGAACGCATCGCAGGCGTGAAGCTTCTTTCAGGGTCACTTTACCCGGATGTTCGCGGTGCGTTGGCCAACTATCGCCGTGCTGCTGAAGCAGATTCCAGAACCGAGGAAATTCAGGCGGCAGACGAAGCACTCAAGAAAATCGAAAGCCTGCTGTCACTGAACAGCGTTGCTGAAAATCTCTATTTTGGCCTGGCTCTCGGTGCTGTGCTGCTCCTTGCGGCCATTGGTCTGGCGATTACATTTGGTGTGATGGGCGTGATCAATATGGCTCATGGCGAAATGATCATGCTGGGCGCCTACACAACCTACGTTGTTCAACAGTTGATGCCAGACCATATTGGCATGTCACTGGCCGTTGCTGTGCCTGCAGCATTTCTGGTGAGCGGTCTGGTGGGCGTCGCTATTGAGCGTGGTGTTATCCGCCATCTCTATGGCCGCCCATTGGAAACTCTGCTCGCCACCTTCGGTATCAGTCTGGTGCTGCAGCAGGCGGTACGCTCAATCTTCAGCCCGTTAAACCGTGAAGTAGCTACGCCCGACTGGATGGCGGGTACTTTCATGATTAATCCGGCGCTTGAACTGACCTTTAACCGTTTATACATCATTATTTTCAGCCTCCTGGTGCTCGCGTTGTTGGCATTAATACTTAAGCGAACCCTGTTCGGATTGCAGATGCGTGCAGTAACCATGAATCGTCCGATGGCGAGCTCTATGGGGATTCGCACTGGCTGGGTTGATGCACTGACGTTTGGCCTGGGCTCAGGTATCGCCGGTATTGCAGGTGTTGCCCTGTCACAGTTGACTAACGTTGGGCCAAACATGGGTCAGGCGTACATTATCGACTCATTTATGGTTGTCGTGTTCGGTGGTGTAGGCAACCTGTGGGGCACTTTGGTCGGTGCTATGTCTCTGGGTGTTGTGAATAAACTGCTGGAGCCGTGGGCCGGTGCCGTCGTCGCAAAAATTCTCGTACTGATATTTATTATTCTGTTTATCCAGAAGCGTCCTCGTGGGTTGTTTGCCCTCAAGGGTCGTGCTGCGGATATGGGTTAAGGAGCGCATAATGAAACAGGAAATTAAAGGCGGTCCACTTACCCGGTTGATTATGAACGATGTCGCTGGCCGTCGCATGATGATGATCATTCTTGCGATTGCCATCATCGTACCTTTCTGCAACCTGGTATTCCCGGAAGGATCGGCCCTGCACGTATCTACCTACACAATGACTCTGTTAGGTAAGTATCTTTGCTACGCACTACTCGCAGTATCCGTTGATTTAATCTGGGGATATTGCGGAATTTTAAGCCTGGGTCACGGGGCATTTTTTGCGCTTGGCGGTTATGCGATGGGCATGTATCTGATGCGTCAGATCGGCGACCGTGGTGTCTATGCTAATCCTGATCTGCCAGATTTTATGGTGTTCCTGAACTGGACAGAGCTGCCATGGTACTGGTTCGGTTTTGATCAGTTCTGGTTTGCTATGGTGATGGTTCTCGCCGTACCGGGTATTCTGGCGTTCGTCTTTGGTGCATTGGCATTCCGTTCGCGGGTTACCGGGGTCTACCTTTCCATTATTACCCAGGCGCTGACGTATGCCCTGATGTTGGCGTTCTTCCGTAACGATATGGGCTTCGGTGGTAATAACGGCCTGACTGACTTTAAGGATATTTTAGGCTTTGATCTACAGGCTGATTCGACGCGTGCCGCGCTTTTCTTTGCCTCAGGTATTGCTTTGATTCTCGGTTATTTAATCAGCCGCTTTATCGTGACCTCTAAGCTCGGACGAGTTCTGGTCGCAATCAGAGACAGTGAGTCACGGGCGCGATTCTTAGGTTATCGCGTTGAATGGTACAAGCTGTTTGTGTTTGTCGTCTCAGCGATGCTGGCAGGCGTAGCGGGTGCCTTATATGTTCCTCAGGTTGGCATTATCAATCCGGGTGAGTTTGCTCCGATTAATTCAATCGAGATGATTATCTGGGTAGCCGTCGGTGGTCGTGGAACCTTGTTTGGCGCCGTCATCGGGGCCGTACTGGTGAACTACGCCAAGACCTATTTTACCGGTGCTTTTGCCGAACTGTGGCTGTTTATGCTGGGTGGTTTGTTTGTATTGACGACTCTGTATCTGCCAAAAGGTGTCGTTGGTTTGTGGGCACAAATGAAAGACAAATTTATGTCTTCTGGCGGTGGTGGTAACAGTGGAATCACTACAGGTTCGAGCTCTGGAAAAAGTAGCGATCAGAAGACCAGCAAAGAAGCGGAGGGTAATGCATGAGCCTCGCAAAAACGAAACATATCGAGCAGCCGACCGTTCTGTATATGGATGGTGTGAGCGTCAGTTTTGATGGCTTCAAGGCTTTAAACTCCCTGTCGCTCTTTATCGAACCAGGAGAAATGCGCGCAATTATCGGCCCGAACGGTGCCGGTAAAACTACCATGATGGATGTCATCACAGGCAAGACCCGCCCCGACGAAGGGACGATTCTGTTTAATGATGAGCTCGACCTGACGCGTTACGATGAAGCGCAGGTAGCGAATATGGGCGTTGGTCGTAAGTTTCAGAAACCAAGCGTGATTGAGAGCCTGACAGTATTCGAAAACCTCGAAATGTCGTTAAAAGGTGGTCGCTCAGTCTGGCAGGCGCTGACCCATAAACTGACGGGCGCAAAGCAGGATAAAATCGACGAAATTCTATCCATGATTGACCTGAAAGATCGCCTCTACGAAGACGCGGGTAGCTTGTCGCATGGCCAGAAACAGTGGCTTGAAATCGGCATGTTGTTAGGTCAGGAGCCTGAACTGCTCTTGATTGATGAACCTGCTGCCGGAATGACCGACGAAGAAACGATGAAAACGGCTGAGCTGTTTAAAGAGCTTTCAAAGAAACACTCTTTAATGGTGGTCGAGCACGACATGGACTTTATTGAAGCCCTGGATTGTCGTGTGACGGTACTGCACGAGGGCTCGGTACTCGCCGAAGGCAGTCTGGCGAATGTGAAGAATAACCAGCAGGTTATCGAAGTGTATCTGGGGCGCTGATATGTTGAATGTAACGGATTTAAATGTTTCTTACGGTGCTAGTCAGGCGCTTTACAACGTCAGCCTTAACGCAGACGTGGGCAAAGTGACCTGTGTTCTGGGACGTAATGGTGTTGGTAAAACCACCCTGATGAAATCACTGGCCGGGCACCTTGCACCGGGGTCGGGTGATATCACCTGGGACGGAAAAAGCATTATAAAACTCGCGCCCTATGACCGCGCGAAACAGGGGATTGCGTTTGTACCCCAGGGTCGGGACATCTTTCCGCAGCTGACGGTAGAAGAAAATCTTCAGACCGCGTTTTCAGCGGTGCCGCGCTCCCAGCGTTTTATCGACCCGGAAGTCTTTTCGCTTTTTCCTGTGTTGCAGCAGATGCTCAAACGTCGTGGTGGTGACCTCTCGGGTGGTCAGCAACAGCAGCTAGCGATTGCTCGAGCACTGTTATTACGCCCGAAAATGTTGATTCTTGATGAACCAACCGAGGGTATTCAGCCATCGATTATTAAAGACATTGGTCGCGTCATTAAACTGCTTCGTGATCGCGGTGATATGGCGATTGTTCTTGTTGAACAGTACCTCGATTTTGCCAAAGAACTCGCTGATGAATTTATTATTCTTGAGCGGGGGAGAGTAGTGAGTCAGGGGACGGGTGAAGAGCTTGAACACTCCGAGGAAGCGAAGGAGCTTCTGGCTATTTAACAGTAGCCGCTAGTTTATGTGGCCGCCGATTCTGTAGCCGCTAGCGCGGTCTGACTTTTTTGGCTGTCGCCAGGGTTTTATTGCCCTGTTTGGGGATTGCATCCCCGGGCGGGCAGCCCCTCCCCTGCTTCGCACTTTCTGGGCCTTAGTTCTGATATTTACTGGCTTTTCCGGCAACCGGCTCCGGCGGGCACCCATGCCCGTATGGAGCCTCGTTCGGCATCCTGCCTCTCGTTGCCTTCAAAGCTGGCGTAAATTTCAGCGGCCCCAGAGGCGCAGAATTTTACCCTCAATATCGTATTTCAAAATCTGATTGGCCCTACCGTAAAAGTGTGTGGTGGATATTGCTCACCAGGCTGTGTTGCAGTTAAACCTATCTAATTAAGAAAGATACTTTCGCGGGCTGGTAATTGCGCCTCTGGGGCCGCCGAGCAGAATGATGAGAAGCCCGCATGGCCCCGGCATGGATGCCGGGCAAGGGGCTGGCAGCAGGGATGCTGCATTGGCCCGTTGCGAGGGTTCTCAAGTTCTGTGAAGGAAACACGGCCCAGAAAGCGCGAAGCAGGGGAGGGGCTGCCCGCCCGGGGATGCAATCCCCAAACAGGGCATTAAAGCCCTGGCGGCAGCCAAAAAAGCCAGCCCGCGCTAGCGGCAACTCAACTGGCCATCAGACCTTAGCGGCAGCTAAAGAAGTTACCCCGCGCCAGCGGCTACTACCACAGCGGCCCGCAGAATCAGCGGCCAAAAACAAAAAAGCGGCCATCAGGCCGCTTAATCAAAGCATCAGAAGATCACTCTGCTTCTAACTTAGCAACACGCTCTTCAAGCTCCGCCAGTCGTGCACTGGTACGACGCAGAACTTCTGCCTGCACGTCGAATTCTTCCCGGGTCACCAGGTTGGCGTTAGTGATCAGGCTCTGCAGTTGAGACTGAAGTGCCAGCTTCAGGTCAGATGACAGGCTGGCAAACGGGCTCTTTTCCAGCATTTCTTCGAGCCGGCTCTTAATCGCATCGGGTTTCATAATTTACCTCCGGAAGGGTTTTGGCGCAGTGTACCAGAAAGGGCAAAGGGGATAATTTCAAATGCTGCACCCAAACAGTGCAAACCGTCAGAAGGGTGTGCAATAAATGGGTGCTGGTTTTGGCTGCGTGCCCTCTTTTGGTTGCGTCAATGACTGTAAAAGTCCGCATACTTTTACTAAGTTATTGATTTAAAAGGGTGTATCAAAAGTTGGCACACACCCTGCTATAACCGAGTGACAGAAAGATATCGGTGCGAATTGCCCATATCGACCAAATTGAAAGATCAACAGCTAAAAAAACCGTAATAGGAAAAAGAACGATGAAAAAACTGACTAAAGCAATCGCTCTCGCTGGTGTAATGACTACAGGTCTGACTGGTGCTCAACTGGCTCAAGCTGAAGTAGATGTGTCTGCATCTGCGGCAGTTGCGAGCATGTACCTGTGGCGTGGCCAGGACCTGGGTAACGGTGATGCTGCCGTATCTGGTGACATTACGCTTTCATCTGGTGGTGCTTACGCTGGTATGTGGACTTCTAGCGGTGATAGCGCAGCTGGAAACGAATACGACCTGTATGTAGGTTACGGTGGTGAAATGGAAGGTTTCTCCTACGACGTATCTGTTGTGACTTACGTTTACCCAAGCGCGGGTAACTTCTCTTACGTAGACACTACCGATGAAGATGGTAACGGCATTGCAGATGTTCTGGAGTCTGAGCAAGACACTAGCGGAAACACTTTTGATCTGTCTGAGCTGATCGTATCTCTTGGTTACGAAGGTGCGTCTTTCTCTTACTACTACCCAGTATCAAGCAACCCTAACGACTATAGCTACCTGACGCTGGGTTACGGCATGGGTGCTTTCAGTGCAATGGCTGGTATCACTATGGTTGAAGATGATGCAGGCGAAGACGCTGGCTACACTCACCTGGACCTGAGCTACGCATACAACGACAACCTGTCTTTCACTGCGAGCAAGGTTGTTGCTGAAGACGAAGAAGACTCTTACGACGACGATCTGAAGTTTGTTGTTTCTTACAGCCTGCCTATCGACATGTAAAAAGCATACAATAGCCCGTGCCCCCGCACGGGCTATCTGTAACCTTATCTAAAAATTGAAAGGGGTTTTCTATGAAACTCATTACTGCTGTTGTTAAGCCGTTTAAGCTTGACGATGTTCGTGAATCACTGTCTGAGATCGGTGTTCAGGGCATCACAGTGACTGAAGTAAAAGGCTTCGGTCGCCAGAAAGGCCACACTGAACTGTACCGTGGCGCTGAATACGTGGTGGACTTCCTGCCTAAAGTAAAAATTGAAGTAGCGGTTGCTGAAGATCTGACTGAAAAAGTTATCGAAGCAATCACCAAAGCTGCGAACACCGGCAAGATCGGCGACGGTAAAATTTTCGTCACCAGCCTCGAGCAGGTTATTCGTATCCGTACTGGCGAAACTGGCGCAGACGCGCTGTAAGACGTCCGACCACTACATAACAGAGCCTGATGCGGGGGGCTTATAATGGAATCGAATCTTAATCATATTTTTGAACTTCAGTTCGCCATGGACACCTTTTATTTCCTGGTGTGTGGCGCGCTGGTAATGTGGATGGCGGCAGGTTTCGCCATGCTGGAAGCGGGTCTGGTCCGCTCTAAAAATACCACTGAAATTCTGACCAAAAACGTTGCCCTGTTCTCGATCTCGTGCACCATGTACCTGATCTGTGGTTACGAACTGATGTACGGCGGCGGTTACTTCCTGTCTGGTGTGACTACTGTTGCTGGCATGGACGACGCTGCAATCGCAGGTGTTCTGGCGGCTTCTAACGAATCTGGTTTCGGTGACATGGGCGAGTACGCTGGTGCATCTGACTTCTTCTTCCAGGTTGTCTTCGTAGCGACTGCAATGTCTATCGTTTCTGGTGCGGTTGCTGAGCGTATGAAGCTGTGGGCTTTCCTGGCATTCGCTGTTGTAATGACTGGTTTCATCTATCCTATGGAAGGCTCATGGACCTGGAATGGTGACTCTGTATTCGGTCTGTACGAACTGAGCTACTCTGACTATGCAGGTTCAGGCATCGTTCACATGGCGGGTGCTGCTGCCGCTCTGGCTGGTGTTCTTCTGCTGGGCGCTCGTAAGGGCAAATATGGTCCTAACGGTGAAGTTCGCGCTATTCCTGGTGCAAACCTGCCGCTGGCGACTCTGGGTATGTTCATCCTGTGGATGGGTTGGTTCGGCTTCAACGGTGGTTCTACTCTGAAACTGGGTGGTATCGCAGTTGCAAACGAAGTTGCTAACGTATTCCTGAACACTAACGCTGCTGCATCAGGCGGTCTGATTGCTGCCCTGATTACTGGTTACATCCTGTTCCGTAAGGCTGACCTGACTATGGCTCTGAACGGTGCTCTGGCTGGTCTGGTTGCGATCACTGCTGAGCCTGCTGATCCATCACCTTTCCTGGCAACTCTGATCGGTGCTGCGGGTGGTGTTCTGGTAGTTCTGTCTATCCTGACCCTCGACAAGCTGAAGATCGACGATCCAGTAGGTGCGATCTCTGTACACGGTGTTGTTGGTGTATGGGGTATCTTCGCAGTACTGCTGTCTGACGCTGATGCTACCTTCATGGGACAGCTGGTTGGTACTCTGACTATCTTCATCTGGGTATTCGTAACTTCTCTGATCGTTTGGGGCGTACTCAAGGCCATCATGGGTCTGCGCGTCAGCGAAGAGCAGGAATACGAAGGTGTTGATATTGCTGAGTGTGGTATGGAAGCGTACCCAGAGTTCACTTCTAAGTAAGTTGAACCTCAGCTGGCAAGGATGCCAAAACGAAGAACCGGCCAACTGGCCGGTTTTTTTATGTCTGTTATTTTTAGCACAGGGTTGATCAGCGAGTATTTAAAGGCGATCAATTAACGACAGAAGAATGCTTAAACGGAGCGGTTGGAATCAACCTGTAAACCACTGTGGGAGTGAATCAGCCGAAGGCTATTTAGCGAATACCGTAGCCGCAAAAACCATCGCCATTAGCCAGGCAAGCTGGCTGAATAGCTCCCACAAACGAACTCTGGATCTCAGGGAGCGAATCAATCTGAGTTCGCTCTCTGGCTAGTAAAAATGCCGAGTTTGGCTGATGAAAATATTCAGGCAAAAAAAAGCAGCCGGTTGGCTGCTTTCTCTATTGCGGACTGATCAGTCGAAGTAATAAGCTTCGAGGTCTTTTTCCAGACGCTTCCGCTCTAAGTGTGCCTCAATGGCCCGGCGGGAGATTAATTTCTTAGAAGCGTGCGCCTCTTTGTTAACAACAACATTACCGTTTTCGTCGAACGATACGGTTTCTTCAGAAGTATAATCTTTAGCGGTTTCCATAGTGTTTTTCCCTCTGGGATTCACAAGTCCGGTTGCGATTCTGCTTATTTTTGTTTACAGACAGATTACAGGAACTGACTGATAAGCCAACCGGTTTATTCAGCCAAACTCACTAACTGGGCGTTATTGTCCTAATTCCACTGTTGGGTAGTTTATTACTGAGTGTCGGTTTGAATAGTTCTGTTTCAGGCGGGCCTTAATGATCCCCTTCAGATCGCAAAGACCGGATGCTTTGTTTGATCGCATTAAGATGGTTGGCAAAGTCGGGGCCACGACGTTGCGTGACGGCAACCGCCAACATATCAATCACCATGAGGTGAGCAATACGGGAAGTCATCGGCGTAAATTGGTCGGTGTCTTCTTCGATATTAATATGAATCGGCAGGTCTGCGGCGTTACTGACCGGAGTATTCTGAGGAGCCAGACTAACGACTACGGCGCCATGTTTCTGCGCCAGTTTAATCGAATGCATAAGATCCAGAGTGCGGCCGCTCTGCGAAATAGCAACGACAACGTCTTTATCCCCGAGAGTGACGGCTGACATAGACTGCATATGAGGGTCACTGTATGCTGCGGTGGCGACTTGCAAGCGGAAAAATTTATGCTGGGCGTCGGTAGCAACGGCTCCTGATGCGCCAAATCCGTAGAACTCCACCCGCATCGCACTGCTCATGGCCTGGGCTGCGTCTGCAACCTGAGTGGGCAGTAGCTGAGATTTGACCTGATACAGCCTCTGGATCGTTGTGTCGGCAATCTTGGTGCAGATATCGTCAATGCTGTCGTCTTCGGCAATCGCGAACTGCCCAAGGTTATTGGCCACCGCGGTTTCCTGAGCAATACGTACCTTGAACTCCTGGAAACCGTTACAACCAATTGCACGACAGAAGCGCACGATGGTTGGTTCGCTGACCTGGGCTTCCTGAGCCAAGTCGACAATGCGCATATGCATCACTTGCTCTGGTTCGGCGAGAACAAAGTCTGCGACTTTGATTTCTGATTTGCGCAGAGACGACCGGGCGCTGGCGATTTCTTTCAGAATGGGCTGATTTTTCACGTACGTTCCAGAGCTCAGGTGTCAGAGTCTGATTATACGAAATTCACTCTCCTTAGCCATGGGACTTATGACGACGTATAAGCCCACAGTAAGTGTTCAGGGCGCGTGAAACATTCTGGTAGACTTGGTGCCCATGGATATATCGCTTCTTATTGATCAGCTGAATGACGGTCAGCGCAACGCTGTATGCGCTAATTCTCCACATCAGCTTGTACTCGCAGGTGCCGGTTCGGGTAAGACCCGTGTACTGGTGCACCGTATCGCCTGGTTATTGAAGGTAGAGAACGTCTCGCCTTTCTCTGTCATGGCGGTCACCTTCACCAATAAAGCCGCTCGTGAGATGCGTACCCGCATCGAGCAGGTACTTAATGAGCCATCGAATGGCTTGTGGGTAGGGACCTTTCATGGTCTGGCGCACCGTCTGCTGAAACAGCATTGGCGTGAAGCGAAACTGCCGCAGTATTTTCAGATACTCGACAGCGATGATCAGGTGCGTCTGATCAAACGCCTGATGAAAGAACACAATATCGACGACAGCCGCTATCCGCCGAAGCAGATACAGTGGTACATCAATGGCCAGAAAGACGAAGGTCGTCGTGCTGCGCATGTAATTCCCTCTGCCGATCCGTTTACGCGTCAGTTGCATGAGTTCTACTACATCTACGAAGAACACTGTCAGCGCAACGGGCTGGTCGACTTTGGTGAAATCCTTCTGCGAGCCCACGAACTCTGGTTAGAAAACCCGGAGCTGCTGGCGCATTACCAAAGCCGCTTCCGTAATATTCTGGTCGACGAATTCCAGGATACCAACAACATCCAGTACGCATGGATTCGCTTGCTTGCGGGCAATACCGTCTCTGTCATGGTCGTCGGCGATGATGACCAGTCGATTTACGGCTGGCGCGGTGCCAATGTCGGTAATATCCGCGCATTTCAGGAAGACTTTCCCGGCGCTGAAATGATCAAGCTCGAGCAGAACTACCGTTCGACGGCAAACATTCTGGCCGCGGCGAATGCGGTGATCTCGAACAACAGTGGACGCCTCGGTAAAGAGCTGCGTACGGATGATGAAGACGGCGAGCAGATCTCGCTCTATGCCGCATTCAATGAACAGGATGAAGCACGTTACATTGCTGATCTGGTCGATGAATGGGCACGAGCAGGTCGGGCCCGTACGGATATGGCCGTGCTGTATCGCTCGAATGCACAGTCGCGCACGCTGGAAGAAGCATTTCTGCGTTCAGGTATTCCTTACCGTATTTATGGCGGCCAGCGCTTCTATGAACGTCTGGAAATTAAAAATGCCCTCGCTTATCTGCGCCTACTGTTAACCCGTGAAGATGACGGCGCTGTGGAACGTGTGATTAATGTTCCTGCACGTTCTATTGGCGAAAAAACCGTTGAATCATTGCGCGCCATTGCTCGTGATGAAGGCTGCTCTCTCTGGCAGGCGCTGCATAAAGCTCTGGAGCATAACAGTCTTCCTAAACGTGCCTCTGGGGCCGTTCAGGGGTTTATTGATCTGATTGAAGAGCTCGCGGTTGGTGCAGAAGATCTGCCCCTCCACGAGCTGGTCGATAATGTTATCCAGCAGTCTGGGTTGATTGACCACCACAGAAAAGAAAAGGGTGAGAAGGGGCAGGCCCGGATCGATAACCTCGAAGAGCTGGTGACCGCTGCGCGCCAGTTTGAACCCGATTTTATTGACGATGAAGAGGAAGACGAATCTGCGTTAGCGCGCTTCCTCGACAGCGCTGCACTCGAAGCCGGTGAAGGTCAGGCGGATGAATACGATGACGCAGTGCAACTGATGACCCTTCACTCGGCCAAGGGTCTGGAATTTCCGCAGGTCGTTCTGGCGGGCGTCGAAGAAGGTCTCTTCCCTCACAAAATGTCCATGGACGAAGCGGAAGGCCTCGAAGAAGAGCGTCGTCTTGCTTATGTTGGCATTACCCGCGCGATGGAAAAGCTCATTATTACCTACGCCGAAAGTCGCCGCCTGCATGGCCAGGAAAACTTCAGCACACCGTCACGTTTTATTCGCGAGATACCTTCTGAGCTGGTGTCTGAAGTACGCTTGAAAAATAGCGTCAGTCGCCCGTTGTCGGCACGAACCTCTAAGCCGTCCTCGTTCGGACAGCCCGACTTTGTTCAGGAGCAATACCCCTACAGCCTTGGGCAGCGGGTCTTTCATGAAATGTTTGGTGAAGGCACGGTGATGCAGTTTGAAGGGCAGGGTGCG
>MDSY01032004.1_pt1 | contig 31732 bp, 28 predicted proteins | sample 811131 | NCBI WGS metagenome assembly MDSY01 (sample SAMN05326643, study PRJNA326480) | marine metagenome | isolation source: seawater | place: Atlantic Ocean: South West | collected 2010 | reverse complement strand
TACAATCTTCTATATCGGAATTAATGTCGGTGCGTTTATCTCGAGTTTGGTCGTCGGATATGTCGGTGAAGTGTATGGCTGGCATTACGGATTTGGTCTCGCTGGAATTGGTATGGGATTAGGTGTTCTGCAGTATGTATTTGGTTTAAAGTACCTCAGTCAAGTGGGTAATTTCTTAGGTGATGCGAAGGAGAGTCAAGTGGTCATGAAAGCGCCACTTACCAAGGTGGAGAAGGACAGAGTTATTGTGCTTCTGATTTCATTCCTATTGGTCATTTTATTCTGGGGGGCATTTGAGCAAGCTGGAGGTTTGATGAATATCTACACAATGGAGAATACGGACAGATTTTTGGGAGATTGGCAAGTGCCTGCCTCGTGGTTCCAATCAATCAATGCCATGTTTATCATTTTCTTCGGAACGTCAGTTGCTGTTTTCTGGGCGAATAGAAAGCTAAAGGGAAAGGTCTCTACTTCTTTATTTAAGATGATTGTGGGATTAATTATTATGGGCATTGGCTTCTTCTTCATGACGGGTGCAACTGCGCAATACGAAGCAACGGGTAGCTCTGCAATGTACTGGTTGGTCTTTGCTTATCTGTTTCATACGATCGGTGAATTGTGCTTATCACCAGTAGCCTTGTCATTCGTGACCAAGCTTGCCCCTGTGAAGTACGCTTCGATTATGATGGGCATCTACTTTGCGATGACAGGATTTGGAAGTAAGCTGGCGGGTCTCTTGGGAGAGTGGTCTTCAAGTTTAGGTGCGAGCACAATATTTACAGGGATTGCTGTAACGAGTGTAGGTATAGGTGTTATTGTGTTATTGATAAGACCCAAGCTTGAGGCATTGACGCACGGTGTTGAGGATGAGGAGTCGGTCGTGAGTTAAAGCATTATCAAAACAAAAGAATCGGGGTGACTCTGCAATTGCAAAGTCACCCCGATTTCGTTTGAATCCACTTGGTGTGGAATGCTTTAGAAGTTTTCCTTGACGAAATCCATCATCATATCGAAAAGATGCAGTCTCGTATTTCCGCCATAAATGCCGTGGTTTCGATCTGGATACGCAAAGAAATCAAAGTCCTTGTCAGCGGCGATTAACGCATTCACCATCTCCATAGAGTTCTGGAAGTGGACGTTGTCGTCTCCAGAACCATGTACAAGGAGTAAGGCGCCTTCCAGCTTTTCAGCATGGTTTACCGGGCTGTTCTCTTCGTAACCAGATTCGTTTTCCTGAGGTGTTTGCATGAAACGCTCTGTGTAAATGGTGTCGTAGTACTTCCAGTTTGTAACAGGAGCAACAGAAATACCTGCGCTGTATACATCTGCACCTTTTGTCATGCAAAGAAGGGTCATGAAACCACCGTAGCTCCATCCCTGAATGCCAATTCTTTCAGCATCTACATACGGTTGTGCGCCGAGATATTCAGCAAAATCAATAAAATCTTCCGTCTCTAGCTTGCCCAGTTCTTTGTAGGTGCTGTGCTCAAATTTGCGGCCGCGAAGCGGCGTGCCACGTGGGTCAACTGAAGCAACGATGTAGCCCTCTTGCGCGAGGTATTGGTAGAACATGAGGTTTGCACCGCCCCAGCTGTCGGTTACCGTGTTGACGCCCGGGCCTCCGTAAATGGCAACGTAAACAGGGTATGTCTTTGACGCATCGAAGTTGGGAGGGAGGATTTTCCAGCAATTGAGTTCTACATCGGAATCATTTGTGAAAGTGAAGAACGTCTTTTCAGAATAAGCATATTTTGAGAGGGTTTCGCGAAGTGAACTGTTGTCCTTTAGCGTCCGAACCGTTTTGCCTTTTCTATTGCGAAGTGTATAAACGGATGGTGTGTTTGCATTGCTGTAGTTGTGGATTCTGTAGGCAAAATTTGCAGAAAAATCTGCGCTGTGATGTCCAGGTGCGTTGTCTAATGTGGTCACGATGCCCTTTCCATTTACAGCGTGTAGATGTTGTTGCGTGGGGCCATTCATCGATGAGCTGAAGTAAATCATATCTCGTGCTTCATCGTAGCCGAAAAAATCAACAACATCCCACTCACCTTCAGTAAGCTGAGTGTGGGTGCCATCATAATCGAACTTGTAGATGTGATTGAAGCCATCTCGTTCACTCGTCCAAAGGAAGCTGTGTCCATCATTTAAGAAAATGAGATTGTCGTGGATGTCGATGTAGGTGTAGGCTGTTTCTTTGAAAATCTCTTTTGTGCCTATTCTGTTATTTGGGAAATCACCTTCTGTGAGTAAGAATCGCAAATCGTTTTGGTGCCTGTTCATCGTAAGTATACACAGTGTTTCCGCATCATTTGTCCAAAAGAATCTCGGGATGTAATGCGCGCTTTTCGGAACAGCCACGCCATGGTTGATTCCAGTTTGAACATCGTGGATGTATACTTGAACCTCGCTGTTTTCTTCGCCGGCTTTTGGATATTTAAAGATGTATGGTTCTGGGTATAACCCTCCATATACAGGCATATGCATTTGGCGAACGGCTGTTTCGTCAAATCTATAGTACGCCAATTTCGTGCCATCGAGTGACCATTTCATGCCATTGTCATCTCCGAATTCTTCTTCGTAAACCCAATCTGTGGCGCCGTTAATAATGCTGTTCGCAAGACCATCGTCGGTGACTTGTACTTCTGTCCCATCCTTGAGGTTTGCAATAAATACATTGTTGTTTCTGACAAAGGCGACTTTGTCAGCAGCGGGAGAGAAGGTTGCAAGTCTTTGTTTGCCCTTGGAAAAGTCAGTAAGTGGCGTTGCAAGTTCTTTTGTTTCGGTGTCGTAAATGTAGAAGTCGGCATAGTAAGAATGACGGTAGAGCGATTCCGTATTCGTCGTCATCAGAATGTATCTCTCGTCCGCACTGAACGTATAGTTGCTGAAGGATTCACGTGGGTCTTCAAAGGCATCGAGTGCTGTTACAATCGTCGCTACTTTTTTTCCAGACTTGTATGAATACTTTTCAATGGTTGACCCTTTTTCTTGATCATAGTCACTCACAATGTAGTGAGATCCATTTGCCATAGATCGAATTCCCCAAACGCCTTCAGAGCGGAATTCTCCGCCCCAAATTTTTTCGTTTGAGAATGTTTGTGCTGAAATGCTAGATAAAGCAGAGGCGAATATGAGCCCAAACAATACGTAGTTTGTTATTAATTTAGAAATGTTACGACTCATCTTGTATACGGGTTATTTTTGACAACGTCCAAGATAGTAAATAGAGAATGATTGATGACAATGACAGAGAACTATACTGAAAATTGCAGAAATATTTTTGAGAAATTATTGCCTGCTGAGCGGATTCATTTTGAAGGAGATGTCATGGTTTTTTTTTCAAGAGATGAAACAGAGGATTTGTGCTTCAGGCCCTGGGTTGTGGCTGAGCCAGAGTCCGTGGAAGAGGTTTCTTCGCTCCTAAGGGCTGCATTCGAGAATGATATCCCTGTCACTCCAGGAGGCGCAAGGACAGGGTTGAGCGGTGGCGCACTTGCTGTCCATGGTGGGCTAGTTTTGTCTCTAAGGCGGATGAATAGAATCTTAGACATTGATTTAAAGAACAATCAAGTTGTCGTTGAGCCAGGCGTGATTACCGAAGTGCTTCAAAATGCAGTTGAGGAGAAGGGGCTCTTCTATGCTGTGGATCCAGCCTCGAGAGGGACGTGCACCATCGGTGGTAATTTGGCAGAGAACAGTGGGGGGCCAAGGGCTGTTAAATATGGTGTTACAAAAGATTGGGTACTGAATCTGCAGGTTGTATTGTCGGATGGTCAGGTGATTGAAACGGGTGCAAATACATTAAAGAACAGCACGGGATATAATTTAACGGCGCTTATGGTTGGGAGTGAAGGGACGCTTGGTGTGATTACGCGCGCGACACTTAAGTTGTTGCCCTTGCCGAAGTTTTCTGCACTGATGTTCGTGCCTTTTAAAAACGTCTCGGATGCATGTCGTACAATCTCTGAGATATTTCTTTCAGGAGCAACACCTAGTGCTCTTGAGTTTATGGAAAGAGATGCCATGGTTCTCGCACAAGAATTTACAGGAAATAAAGAACTCCATCTTGATCCAACAGATGAGGCATATCTTTTAATTGAGGTTGATGGTGCAAACGAAGCGGAAATCATGCCTCAGTGTGAAAGCATCCTTTCTGTGCTGGAACTGCAAAGCGCAGGAGACATCCTCTTTGCACAGTCATCCGATGAGAAGGAGAAGCTTTGGTATTTAAGACGTCGGGTAGGGGAAGCCGTCAAGGCGTCGAGTATTTATAAAGAAGAAGACACAGTGGTTCCGCGTGCGAGGCTTCCTCAATTGATGGATGCCGTAAAAAGGTTGGGGGATGAATATGGATTTCGCTCCATTTGTTATGGTCATGCTGGAGATGGGAATCTTCACATCAACATCTTAAAGGATGATTTGAGTGAAGAGATGTGGTCTGACGTTTTGCCAGTTGCCATCCGGAAACTATTTACTGAAGTTGTTGCTTTGGGAGGGACTTTGAGCGGAGAACATGGGATCGGTTTGGTCCAGAAAGAGTATATGGACATTGCGCTATCTCCACCTAACTTACTTATACAGAGAGGTATAAAGGATGTGTTTGATCCAAAAGGCATTTTGAATCCAGGTAAAATATTTCCGAATGAATCACACGAAAGAGTGTGAATAGATAGGAGAAACTAAATGTGGTTGTCTTTCATGAAGTGCTAACTTTCGTTGTTGTAAATAAAGAAACAATCATATGGCACAAGACTTATTAAAGGGAAAAAAGGGCATCATATTCGGTGCGTTAAATGACATGTCTATTGCATGGAAAGTCGCGGAACAAGCCGTCGCGCAAGGCGCAGAAATCGTATTGACAAATGCACCGATTGCGATGCGAATGGGCACGATAAATGAGCTTGCAGCAAAATGTAACAACTGCCCCGTAATTCCAGCTGATGCAACGAGCGAGGAAGATCTTCAGAAATTATTCGAGGGGGCTATGGCGCACTTTGGTGGTAAAATAGATTTCGTTTTACACAGCATAGGTATGAGTCCAAATGTTAGAAAGGGGCGTCATTATACCGATATAAATTACAAATTTCTACAGACGACACTTGATGTCAGCGCAATTTCATTGCATAAGACGCTTGCGACTGCAAAGAAGCTCGATGCCCTGAATGAGTGGGGGTCTGTTGTGGCGCTAACTTATATAGCAGCACAAAGAATCTTCCCTGATTACGGTGACATGGCTGATGCCAAATCGTTGCTAGAAAGTATCACAAGGAGCTTTGGCTATCATTATGGTGTTGACAAGAAAGTGAGAATCAACACAATCTCTCAATCTCCCACGATTACTACAGCGGGTTCTGGCGTGAAAGGGTTTGATGAATTTATCGCTTATTCCGAATCGATGTCACCTCTCGGCAATGCAGATGCTTTGTCTTGCGCTGATTACTGTATCTCGATGTTCAGTGATTTAACCCGTTTTGTCACCATGCAGAATCTATTTCATGATGGCGGTTTCTCCAACACAGGCGTAAGCATGGAGGTGATTTCGAAATTTGAAACTGACGATTAATTCATACACGCACTTTCATGGAAGTAATCAAATTCGGAGGCAGTTCATTGTTGAATGCATCAACGATCAATAGAGTAGGCGAAATACTTCTCACTCGCCGCGAAAACAAAAAAATTCTCGTGCTCTCCGCAATGGGTGGGATGACGAATAAATTGATTTTGCTAGGCAAGTTAGCTTGTGACGGTGATACTGAGTACAAGTCTGTTTATCAGTCAATAAGAGACCACCACTTAAAGACTTTGATTGAGTTGACTTCCGCCGAAGATGTCTCTGAAGTAGAGGGTGAAATGAAGGGGTTGTTGGATGAGCTTGAGGAATTGTGTTATGGTATTTATTTGTTGCGTGAATTAAGTGACAGGTCACGAGATGAGCTCATTGCTTTCGGAGAACGGCTTTCGATACCACTTATCGTGTCACATCTTCAAAGGCTTGGGTTGTCTGTACGAAGAGTTGATGCAAGGTCCTGGATTAAAACAGATGCGAATCATGGCGCTGCCCATGTATTGCCTGAAACGACAAAGAAGGCGATTGTCGCTGGTCTTGCAGATGAATCGGAGTCCGGTTGGGAAATTCTTGCGATGGAAGGATTTATCGGCATGGCACCTGATGGCACGACCACAACACTTGGACGAGGAGGTTCTGACTACACAGCTGCGCTTATGGCGATTGCTATCGATGCGGATCATCTTGAAAAGTCTACGGATGTAATCGGCATGTTGACCGCCGATCCAAGACAGGTGCCTACTGCCCGAATTATCGACGAGATGAGCTATGCGGAGGCGATGGAGCTCTGTCACTTCGGCGCGAAGATCATCTATCCTCCTACAATTGCACCGCTTATGGCGGCTGGAATACCTCTTATTGTACGCAGTACATTTGACGAGGACGGGAATGGCACTAGAATTTGTGCGAGTCCTAGCTTGTCCGGCCCTGTAAGAGGGATATCTTCAATAGGAGGGATGTCTTTGGTCACTTTAGCAGGAGGAGGCATGGTGGGTGTCCCTGGTTTTTCCCGCAGATTATTTATAGCGCTTTCGTTCTCGGGTGTCAATGTGGTCTTAATTACTCAGGGCTCATCAGAGCATAGTATTACGGTTGCAATTCAGGAGAATGAATTAGATGTCGCTCTCAGAGCCTTAAATGAGGAATTCGGATCCGATTTAGAATTGGGAAGAATTGAGCCCTTCCGTACAGAAGAAGGATTGAGCATTTTGGCATTGGTCGGAGATGGAATGGACGGTTATACAGGGATTTGTGGAAAAGCATTTCATTCTCTAGGCCGCAATGGTATTAACATTAAGGCAATTGCGCAAGGGTCTACTGAAAGGAATATTTCTGTTGTTGTGTCGGATTCAGATGTGCCCAAAGCGTTAAGAGCATTACATGGAACTTTCTTCGAGTCAGATGTACGAAGGATTCATCTCTATTGCATGGGGGTTGGAAACGTAGGGGGAACCCTTGTCGATTTTGTGAGGGATCAACATGATCAACTGCTAGAAGAGCGTAACATTGACCTGCAAATATCTGGCCTTGCGAATTCTAAGAAGATGATTTTCGATACGAAGGGCATTGATTTGAGCGATTGGAGGGGGGCTATAGCGAATGCTGATACAGAGAGTAAGCTAGAGGGGTTTGTTGAGCGTATAAAAGACATGAATCTCGAAAACTCAGCCTTTATAGACAATACAGCATCTGCAGAAGTGGCCGCGCTTTACGAATCTGTTCTCAAAAACAGTGTGGGTGTCATTGCGAGCAATAAAATTGCCGCTGCTGAAAGCTATGCGAGGTACAGTGGACTTCGAGAATTGGCGAGTAGGCATTCAACAGACTATCGATTTGAAACAAATGTTGGTGCTGGACTGCCGGTCATAGATACGATTCATCATTTGGTCTTAAGTGGAGACAAAGTCCACAAAATTGAAGCGGTCTTGAGTGGCACGCTGAACTACCTTTTCAGTGCCTTTAGCTCAGAAATGACTTTTGAAGATTCTGTGAAGGGGGCAATGGCAGCTGGCTATACAGAGCCAGATCCTCGCATTGATTTAAGTGGAGTCGATGTTCAGAGAAAGATTTTAATCCTCGCAAGAGAAGCGGGCTTTAAACTTGAAATGTCAGATGTTGAAAATGTTCCATTTCTTCCGGAAGAACTGATGAAGGGAAGTGTGTCTGAATTTCTAAAAGCACTGCCCTCTATTGAAAAAGCCATGCAGAAGAAATTTCAAGATGCAGAAGCGCAGGGTAAAAAGCTAAGATATTTTGCCACGTTTGAAAATGGAAAAGCGAAGGTGGGGTTGGAGCCATTGGAAGCCAATCATGCTTTTTGTTCCCTTGAAGGTTCGGACAATGTCGTGATGCTAACGACCGACAGGTATTCAGGTCGACCACTTGTTGTTCAAGGTGCTGGTGCTGGAGCGGATGTGACTGCGATGGGTGTGTTTGCTGATATTATGAGGTTTTCAGAAAGTAGATAAAGTGAATCAAGTAGAAATCATAGCCCCAGCGACTGTTGCAAATCTCAATGTGGGATTTGACGTCTTAGGTCTTGCGTTAAGCGCACCATCGGAAAGAATGGTGCTTCGAACTTTTGAAGGCAATGGCGTGCGTCTTATTTTAGAAGCGAACAGCAATCTGCCTCTTGAGGCGGAATTAAACGTTGCTGGTAAGGCTGCAATTTCTGCGCTTCATAAATTGGGAGATCCCTTCGGAGTAGAGATTGAGATATACAAATCCATTATGCCTGGCAGTGGTATCGGTTCGAGTGCCGCAAGTGCTGTTGCAGCTGTGGTAGGGGTCTGCGAGTTGGCAAAACTCATTGATAAGGATTTGTCTGAAACAGATAGACTTGAATCCGCGTTGGATGGGGAGCAGATCGCCAGTGGCTCAAGGCATGCAGACAATATTGCGCCCGCTCTTTTTGGCGGATTGCGGTTGATAGATCCCGATGGCATATCTCGCAAATTACCTGTGCCTGAGGGTCTTCATTTGGTCGTTCTTCACCCTCAAGTAGTCATAAAAACTGCTGAGTCAAGAGCGGTTTTGCCTTCCCGGGTGTTGTTGCAAGATGCAATTGATGCTACAGCGTGGATGGGACGATTCGTTCAATCATGTTATACGAACGATTTAGAGGGTTTCTCTCAGTCATTAAAGGATTTGCTCGTGGGACCTCATAGAAAGCCTCTGTTGCCCGCTTTTGACAAATGTGAACAGGCAGCGATGAATGCTGGAGCGCTCACTGGAGGGATTTCAGGAAGTGGACCGTCAAGTTTTTGGGTTGCCAATTCGAAGGAGAATGCAGTTCTGATTTCAAAAGCATTGCAAGGGGTCATGACGTCAGAGTCTGTGGCTTGTCACATTCATGTTTCTACCGTATCAAATATAGGTGCTCATGCAGTTTAGTAGTTTATCCGATTCGAACATCAAACGTTCTTTTGCTGATGCAGTCGTAGAGGGGCTGGCTCCGGATAAAGGGTTGTACTTTCCTGATCACATTCCTGAATTGCCAGAATCATTTTGGTTTTCATATGATGATAAAAATCCCTGGGATTTTGGCGCGGAAATGCTGGCGCCATATACGGAAGGGTGTGTCACGAAAACAGAGCTCCGGGAAATTCTCAGAGATGTCCTTAATTTTCCTATCCCACTTCACGAGATAGAGCGTGGTGTTTTTTCTCTTGAGCTTTTTCACGGCCCGACTTCAGCATTTAAGGATGTGGGTGCGAGATTTCTGTCGCGGGTGCTAAGTCGCATTACAAATCGCAGACTGACAATATTGGTGGCAACAAGTGGTGATACTGGAAGTGCTGTTGCAAATGGTTTCCTTAATGTCCCCAATATTGATGTGGTCATTTTATATCCAAGTGGACGTATTTCGAAAATACAAGAACAGCAACTCACCACCGCTGGCGCAAATATTGTTGCGCTAGAAGTAAAGGGCAGTTTTGATCAATGTCAAGAGATGGTAAAAACAGCCTTCCTTGATACGTCACTTCAGTCCGAGAGATCGCTCACATCAGCAAACTCGATTAATATCGCGCGATGGATGCCACAGAGTATTTACTATGCATGGGCGACATATCAACTGGGTAGGCCAGCAGTATTCTCTGTCCCATCTGGAAATTTCGGAAATATCGCAGCGGGCCTTCTCGCAGCAAAAATGGGGATGCCAGTTGCGGGGTTTGTGGCTGCGACAAATTCAAATGACGGTATGGAGAAGTATTTGTCGCCAGATTGTGACTCGGATTTTGAACCTCGCCAGTCTGTGTCTACGATGTCTAACGCGATGGATGTCGGTGACCCCTCCAATAGACCTCGTGTAGAAGCACTTTATAACAACGATTTGGCAAAAATGAGGGATGCGTTGTTTGGTTATAGTCTTGACGATGCAGGGACTTCGGAAGTCATGGCATCGCTTTCAGACAAATCGAATTACCTTGTTTGTCCCCACACTGCAGTGGGGTATGCAGGTTTGAAGTCTTACCAATCAAAATTTGGTAACGCTGATCCAGGCGTTGTTTTATCTACAGCACATCCAGCCAAGTTTGGCGAACTCGTGGAGGGCGCAACGCATATTACCCCTGAAGTGCCTTTGCATTTGACGGAGTGTCTTTCTAAACAAAAGCAAAGCGTAGTTATTTCCCCAACTTACGAAGCACTGAAGACCTACCTGCTTTCAGCGTAATTAGATCTTTGTCAATATCCCATCCTCTGGCGGGACAATACTCGCGTCCGTAGAAGATGATTTGTAGATGTAGTTTATTCCATTTCTCAATCGGGAAAATACGTTTTGCATCTTTTTCTGTCGTTTCAACATTTTTCCCGGTTGTTAATCCCCATCTGTACATCAGTCTGTGTATGTGTGTGTCAACTGGAAATGAAGGGACGCCGAATGCTTGAGCCATGACTACGGATGCTGTTTTATGGCCTACTCCAGGCAGTGCTTCTAGATGCTCTAATGTATTTGGAACCATGCCTTTGTGCTTCTCAAGAATGATTTCAGATAGCCGATGAATTGCCGCTGATTTTCTGGGGGAGAGTCCACATGGTCTTATTATTTTCCGAATAGACTCTACGTCTTGCTTGACCATTTCTTCCGGGGTAGATGCAAGGTCAAAGAGTTCAGGTGTGACTGTATTCACCCGCTTGTCTGTACACTGAGCGGAAAGCAAAACGGCAATCAGTAGTGTATAGGCATCAATATGATCTAATGGAATGGGCGTAGTGGGGTAGATGCGCTCCAGTTCAAACATGATAAACTCGGCTTTTTCAGCTTTTGTCATTTGTCGTTTGGTTTTATTTCCGCAACAGGGGAGTCTCTGTTTAAAATAAAATTTTCTTCAGAAAAGGGTGTGTTAAGGTCTACGACATTTTCCTGGTCGTCATAGATGTCAAAAAACAGGCTTACACCCAGAAGAATGTCGTCAAATTGCGCCATTGTTAGCGTGTCTGACTCCAGGTATAAATAACAAATATCGTAGTCGTATTCAAAGCCAATGAATTCGAAATCAATCTGTTCGTTGTTCTTTTTGAAAACAATTTGATGTGTGCAATAGTCAGCGACAAGTGAGTCAGTGGCCTCATGTTGGTTCTCCGCGCCGATTTCCAAATCTAATGCGTCATGAGATCTTTCAATTGCAAGTTCTAAATCATCCGTGAAAACATTGATGACAACCTGAAGCGTTTTGGAATTCTCATTATAATCTACGGTCGATTTAGAAAAGTGGATATCATGAGAAGAACTCGCAATAAACAGTAGCGTAATAAGGATACGAATCATGCCTTAAAGGTATATATTTAGGGCATGCAGGCAATGGATATTTTTGACGACAACAGAGCTGGCGAATTGCTAGATAGATTGAGAGGCGCTAAGAGGATTGTTCTTACAGCACACAGGGGCCCCGATGGAGATGCAGTAGGTTCTACGTTGGCGATGTGGAACCATTTCAAAGATCTTGGGATTGCATCTACCGTAGTCCTTCCAGACGCTTTTCCGGAATTTCTAAACTGGATGTATGGCAAGTCAGAAATCGTTTTGCATTCTGAGGAGCCAAATAGGGCAGAAGAATTGGTTCGGGGATCTGACGTTCTTTTTATTCAAGACTACAATGATTCTTCTAGGGTAGGAGGTTTGCAATCCGCTCTTGAGTCTACTGAAGCGTATACGGTCATGATTGACCACCATCAAAACCCGTCTGATTTTGTGGACCTTATGTTTTCTGATGATACATCCAGTTCAACTTGCGAATTGGTATACAGACTCATTGAGAGGTGGGGACATGCAAAAGACATCTCTGTGAATACAGCTTCGTGTATTTATTGCGGTATTGTTACTGATACAGGGTCGTTTCGTTTTCCATCATCTTCTCCCAAAACACTGCGAATAGCGGCGGCACTTTGCGAGACAGGGATGGATCACTCTGAAATTCAAACAAGGGTTTACGATAACAACCGTGTGGAGCAGCTTAAGCTCGTAGGTTATGCCATAAGTTCCAAGCTTATTGTTTATCCTGAATTCCGCGCTGCAATCATATCACTTTCAGCTGAAGAATTAAAGCGTTTTTCTTATAGGAAGGGTGATACAGAAGGTTTGGTGAATACGGCGCTAAGTATCGAAGGCGTGAACTTTGCAGCTTTTATTCACGAATCATCCGACAGGGTGAAGATGAGCTTTCGTTCTGTAGGGTCTTTCAGTGTAAGTCAATTCTCTGCAAGTCACTTTGGCGGTGGAGGGCATCACAATGCAGCGGGCGGTGCCTCGTTTGATTCTTTAGAAGATGTTCATCAGAAAATAGTTGATCTTCTCCCCGAATATGCAGCTGATCTTGATTATTCAGACAAGTGACAAGCATCATCATTTTTCGGTTTAGACTTTATCTCTTGGTCGTTTCACTTGCTGTGATTGCATTATTCATTCAGTCTTGTGATTCAAATGACAGAGGTAAAAATGAGTATGGGACGGTAGAACAACATCAACGGGACTTGAGTAATGCAATGCTCGAATACAATGCGGCGCGTATGACCGCCGAACTTCAAATCATCGATTCGCTTTCAGTTGCGTGGGGATGGTCTTCAGAAGTTATTTCTGGAGGGATCGTGTACGAGAAAGTTGAAGCTTCTCCGAAACATCTTCCTTCTGTTCCTGTTTTCGAAGGGGACACTGTTCTTTGGGATGTCAGCGTTTCGTTGATCAATGGAATTCAATGTTTCTCATTGGACTCGTTACAGTTTGTCGTGGGGAGTGCGGTTCAGCCGAGTGGATTTGAAGCCATCGCGACAAAGACTTTGCGGGGTGACAGCGTCAGAGCAATGGTGCCCTCATTAATGGGTTACGGAATCAGAGGGTTGTCAGGAAAAATCCCGCCAGGCGCATTGTTAGTGTTGCGTCTCCGGCAATTCTAGCCAGTTGGGAATTGATTGGTCAAGTAAATTAAAGACATTCTCAAACCCATCGTTTCCACCATAGTATGGATCTGGGACATCGGCATCACCAAGTACGAGTTTGACTTTCTTTTTTTCTTCTTCATTTCGGGCAAGAGAATACAGGTCTAAAAGATTCTGTTTGTCCATCGCCAAGATTAAATCGAATCGCTTAAAATCTTCTCGGCAAAAAATCCTCGATCTCTGATTCGAGATGTCGATGTTGTTTTGATTCATGAGAGCGATTGATCTGGGGTCTGGATGATTCCCACTGTGATGGTCAATCGTCCCAGCGGAATCGACTTCTACATTAAGACTTAACCTAAGCGCATGGTGTTCAATAAGTCCATGTGCGATGGGCGATCGGCAAATATTGCCAAGACATACAGCGAGTATTTTATGGGAAGTTTTAGGCATAAAAAAACGGGACCCAATCAGGTCCCGTTGATATTAGTGTATCGATAGTTTCTTTTCAAGGTCGTCTAGATATTTTCTAAAGTGCTTGTCTGTCTCACTAAGGTTATTTACAGTTCTACAAGCATGGAGCACGGTAGCGTGATCTTTGCCTCCGCAATGAAGCCCGATGTTTGCTAAAGATGATTTGGTCATCTTCTTAGAGAAGTACATCGCGATTTGTCTCGCTTGAACGATTTCTCGCTTGCGTGTCTTCGACTTGAGAAGTTCAATCGGAAGATCGAAGTAGTCACACACCACTTTCTGAATATAATCGATGCTTACTTCTCGTGCTGTGTTCTTGACAAACTTGTCAATCATTTGACGTGCAAGATCAAGCGTGATTGCTTTCTTATTAAGGCTGCTTTGGGCGATTAATGAGATTAATGCACCTTCTAGCTCTCTGACGTTAGTCGTGATGCTGTACGCGAGATATTCAACAACTTCTCTTGGCATGTCTATGCCATCGCTGTACATCTTCTTTTCGAGAATGGCCATACGCGTTTCTAGAGCAGGAGTCTGCAAGTCGGCACTAAGTCCCCACTTGAATCTGCTTAACAGTCTTTGCTCCATTCCTTGCATTTCAACAGGGGGCTTGTCAGCTGTGAGGACCAATTGCTTGCCGGTCTGATGCAGATGATTGAAGATGTGGAAGAATACATCCTGAGTCTTTTCCTTTCCGCTGAAGAATTGTACGTCGTCAATAATCAGTACGTCTATCATCTGATAAAAGTGACTGAAGTCGTTGACTGTATTGTTCCTGACAGAATCAATAAATTGATGTGTAAATCGTTCAGAGGTAACGTAGAGAGCAGTCTTGTCTGGCGCTTGGTTTTTTATTTCAATACCTATCGCATGAGCCAAGTGTGTTTTTCCAAGTCCTACGCCACCATAAATGAGTAGTGGATTGAAGGCTGTTCCACCAGGTTTATTTGCAACAGCAAATCCTGCAGATCTTGCAAGTCGGTTACACTCCCCCTCGACAAAGTTATCGAAAGCATAGTTCGGATTTAAGTTGGAATCAATCTTCAGTTTTCTTAAGCCAGGAATCACAAAAGGATTCTTGATAGGGGCGGGCTCACCAACAACTGGCATGTTTACGGCATGATTTCGCGTAGCTGCACGATGAGATGTAGGCACCTTAACTGTGTATGGGCTCGCTTGATTTCCTTCAAGTGAGTGTTCCATAATAATGCTGTATTCCAAACGAGCGTCCGGGCCTAATTCTTTCCGAACGGTTTTGCGTAGTAGAGACACATAATGCTCTTCAAGCCATTCGTAAAAGAATTGGGACGGCACTTGAATCGTAAGTACACTTTCAGATAGCTTTATCGGTTTTATAGGAGCAAACCACGTTTTAAAAGCTTGAGTACTGATATTGTCACTGATAACAGTAAGGCAGTTTGCCCAAACTTTGTTGTGGTCTTGTTCCATGAAAATTGATTTTTTCTTCGTGTGATTTGAGATTGCAATATTTGACAAAACAATTGTAAAAAAAAAACGACTCCCTATTGTTTTTATAAAAAGTTTGAATCTTAGATTTGTTTTATGTTGAGTGATTTTATATGGATTATATGATTCATATAATTTATAGGTTTAAAAAGGTTTAGCAAGTTGCAGTTCAATATTTGAAAAACAGCATTTTAACATTTATAGTCAAATTATTATCACTAAACTGACGCATTTTTTTAAAATTTTATTTCCTCCTTTTTTGTGCAATTTGTGATGTGAATTATTTTTATTTATCGTTAAATTTTTTGTTGATAAGGGCATTATTTTTGTTTTATGGGTCAAAATTTTTCTTCTTGTTGGTTAAAAATGGGCGATAAGCGTCGTTTCTGTATCAATCACAGAGTCCGATATTCTGATACTGACAGAATGGATATGGTTTATCATGGTTCTTATGTTCCCATGCTAGAAGCTGCCAGAGTTGATACATTAAGAGAAATAGGTTGGGTATATTCTGAAATGGAGTCAAATGGCATTTTACTTCCCGTGATTGATCTCAGGCTAAAGTATAAGATGCCGGCCAGATATGACCAAGTTTTAAGAATTGAGACCCATGTCGTGAGACCTCCCACTGCCAAATTAGAATTCTGCTTTCATGTATATCACGACCAGAATTTGTTAGTGAAGGCGAATGTAGTGCTTGCTTTTGTCAATGCTATTTCGGGGCTTCCCCAACGTGCTCCTTCTGGTTTGGAAAAAGCGCTCTCAGAAAATGGCTTAATTCATTCATGAGGTTTCTATGCTTGGGTTTGTTTAAACCGTTCTCCAAATCTGGCGCGCCCGCATCTACCCATGCGGAATACCAAACCGACGCGATTCCCTCTGCAGCCATATAAAATCTCTTCTCCACCATCCCGCCTAATGAGTCATTATATTCTTCACAGAATCCTGGGGTGGGAATGAGGCTCAGCGTTCGGCCTCTTGTCCGATACCCCCATACGTCTGGCGCACCGACTCTTTTTCTTACGGCCTTTTCCATGTGGAGTACCTCTTTGACGTTTGCATTGCTTGACATGATTCTAGACCAAATCCAATCTCGAATGTCCGGTATGTATACTGCTTTTATTCTTTGGCCAGACCAGTAAGCTCTGGTTGTTTCATAGACGTGAGTTTCCCAGAGCGCATGTATGCCTATTTGGTCGGTAAATTGACCGTTATAATTTGAGGTCGTATGCAGAGGAACATGCGCATCACCAATATAATGTCCCAAGTCGGCCGAGAGTCTAAGCACGCGATCAAGGCTGGCTTCGGAACTGTCACTCACCCCACAATTTGACATCTCAACAACAAGCTGATTGTATACCCTTTCAATACGCCATGGTAGAATGCCTCTTGACCGCAATGTGTCTTCACTATAACGTATACATGCTTCGTGCCATCCACATTGGGGTATTCCGACAGAATAATGATCGATGTCGATATAATGTCTTGCAGCTTCCTCCTTGACGCTGTGTTTGCGTTTGTCCGCATCAACAGCTCTCACCATTAATTCGTGTTGATGAGCTTTGAAAAATCCAAAAACAGGTGAAGGGAGTGCGGTAATCGCTACAGCATGCAATTCACGGTGCGGTGTGAAGCCCCAACTTGAACATGTCACCACGGCAACTGCAGTTAAAACCTTCGCGCTATGTTTCCACCGTGTTTTCAACTTCCTGTAAAGGGACTAAAATCCCATCTTTTAAGATGGGAATGGCCGTTAAGTTGTTGGGTGTAAGGCAGAAATTCACGTCCGCATTTAAATTGAGCTTGCGAAGGCGTCTTCTGTGAGAGCTTGCTTTCAAGTATGAAAAGATGTTTTCTTTTGCCGATCGATAAATAAACTTTGCTGCGACCGAGCTGTCTTCTTTTGAAGCAAATTTTCTGCTCTCGAGAACTCCGTCAATGATTGCACCAGCGCAAATGGTATCTTCAAGGTTAAATTTATCTTTCCATCCAGAAGCCAATATCAATGTGTTTCTTTCCTGGCGAATAAGCCATTCTGTGAGTGACTGGAGATTGTTCAACGACCCTATAACGACCGTTTCTTTGTTCTCAGCAATCTTAATCGCCTTTGTCCCATTCGTTGTTGTGAGGACGATTGTTTCGCCTTGAAGTTTTGGGTTTAAAAATGAAATGGGTGAATTCCCCATGGGGAACCCCTCTACAATTTGGCCCTCCCTTTCTGCAGCAGCGAGATACCCTTTCTTTAGATACGCCCTTGCATCTTCAACACTGTCAACAGGAATGATTCCTTTTACGCCGTTTTCTATCGCAGCACAGATTGCAGAAGTAGCCCTCAGTACGTCTATTACCACAATCAGTTCAAACCCTTTTTCATATTGGTGAAATTCACTTGGTGAAAAGCAAGCTTCTATTTTTGGGAGTTCAGAGTGCATTTATTTGTCTTTTTGTAGGAATGGAAGTCTTACAACTTCTGCGTCGATATCTTTGTTGCGAATTCTTACTGCGAGTTTTTGATGGGGCTTTGCGAACGCCTTGTCAATGTAAGCCATTCCTATCCCGTACCCTAAACTCGGACTCATCGTTCCACTTGTAATGATGCCTACAATTTGACCTAATTCATTAACCACGTCATATCCCTGTCTTGGGATGCCTCTCCCTAAAACCTTCAGCCCAATCATTTTTCTGTCAGGTCCTTCAGCTTTAATGTCCTCCAAATGTTTTCTGTCGGTAAAATCCTTTGTGAATTTTGTAATCCAACCCAAACCTGCTTCTATCGGATTAGTTGTTTCATCGATATCATTACCGTATAAACAAAATCCCATTTCCATTCTTAACGTATCTCTTGCACCTAATCCACAGGGCGTGACATCGGCTTTCAACAAAGCATCCCAAATTTCAGAAGCTTGGCTATTGGGTATGTACAGCTCATATCCTCCTGAGCCAGTATATCCGGTGGCCGAGACGATACACTCTGTACCCAAAATGTCAGCTCTCATGAAGGTATAGTATTTTAAGTCACCAGGATTAGACTCCATGAGGGGTGTTAGTTTTTCTGTCGCCTTGGGCCCTTGAAGTGCGATAAGCGTCCATGCATCCGAGGTGTCTTCTAACATGACGTTTAATCCTTGCGCCTTGTCGTTGATAAACTTCCAGTCTTTCTCTCTGTTGCTTGCATTGACAACCAAGAGGTAATCATTTTCTCCTTCTCTATATACAAGAAGATCATCCACAATGCCACCTGTTCCGTTGGGAATACAGCTGTACTGGATTTTTCCATCAGATAACGTTGAGACATCATTTGATGTGATTGATTGAAGAAGTAAGGTCGCATCTGGTCCTTTTACCGTAAACTCACCCATGTGGCTGACGTCAAACATACCTACATCATCACGTACGGCCTGGTGTTCGATTTTAAGTCCAGCATATGAAACAGGCATTTCATAAAAGGAGTAAGCCACCATCTTGGCGCCGAGGTCAAGGTGATTCTGAAATAAGGAAGTTCTGGTTAACACTGTGTCATTCATGTCGCGAAGATAGTTGTGTGACCTTTTTCATCCACCAATTTTTTACTTCCGGGCCTCCGTGAAAGATACCGTCTAAAACGGAGCATCCTCCTATAAAATCATTTCGATCCTCAAAGACCTGTGGGTATCTCTCAAAGGTCCAGTTTTTACTCGTGAAGCTGTCTTTTGTGCGTAAGTCTTTTGAGGGGTGTTTAATTTCTGAATGTCGCATAAAATTTGAACTTGACGCGACACTTTTTAAACCAAATTCATCTTCCAACCATCTTAAACTCCCCAGGTTAAAGTCAAGAAGGGGGTGGCCCGGTTTGGCATATGTTTCAAAAAATTGAATTAAAGAATCCTCGAAATGTTCAAAGTAGGGGGCAGCCCCGTATCCAGTTCTGAGGTGGCGCATTAAAATTGTGGGGCTGATGGCTTCAGTGAAGCGGATGTCAGAAAGCGCTCTTGAGGATGCCGTTCGCCGATGAACAGGAAGCGTAAGCATCATCTCACCTTGGGCATTTGAAAGACGCATGCGGTTGCGCATGGTTTGCTTCACAAAATGCTCATGAATATCCACGACAACTTCTTGACTTGGGGCATCAGTATTGTATGCGATTTGGCACCATGCCAAACTCGGAAAGGGACAAGCTGGAAGAACGATCAATGGCTTTATTACTTGACGGTTTTAAACATGCGATTCCAGCGAATTTTTGATTCACCATGTTGTGGGACATTCTGTTTGCTAAACCATGTGAACGAAGCCCTTCCGATGACGTGATCTTCAGGAACAAATCCCCACATGCGTGAGTCGGCTGACCGGTGTCTGTTGTCACCCATCATCCAGTAATAGTCCTGTTCAAAAGTGTATGTTGTTGCTGCTTTGCCATCGATCTCCACTGTGCCGTCAGGCTTCTCGACCAAATCATGGTGTTCGTATGCTGAGATAGCTCTGCGATACATGTCTAAATTTCTTTCGTTCAGTTCAATGGTACGTCCCGCTTTAGGGATGTAGATCGGCCCTAAATCGTCTGGGGTCCATTCATTAAATTCTTCCCTGTATGAATTTGGGAAAATGTCCATCCGGCCCTTGCGATTTAAAGTGCTCATCAGATCGAGGCTCATTGCGGCACCGCTATTTCTCAAAGTTTCAACTTCGCTATTTGTTAATGAAATCAAGGTTGAAATCCCATCTGAAGTGGCTTGAGATGCGCCGATGTCTACGTTTGTTAGGCCAAGCATTTTCATCGCTTTTTTTGCCTTCATGGGGCTTGAAAATTGGACTTGGTATTCATATTGTAGATGTTCGGGGTTGGCGATCGCCTCGCCATTAATAACGACTTGTCGATCTATGACAGAGAGAGAATCTCCCGGAAGCCCGATACATCGCTTCACATAGTTCTCTTTTTTATCTATAGGTCGTGCGGACAGCCCAGGTTGTATAAAAGCCTTTTCACGAACAATACGCATATACTGTTCGGGGTTGAGTGCGAACTTTTCTATATCTCCACCAGCAGCACGGATTCCTTCCCTTCTAAGAATGCCATAATAATCATGTCCGGCCAATTCTTTGTCAACAAAAATGGTGTCTCCTGGAGGAAAGCTGAAGACAACTGCATCATAACGTTCAACACTTCTAACCCCGGGCAATCTCAAATAAGGAAGAGATAGCCAAGATGTGTAACTAGGTGTCATAGATCCTGGGAGGGTGTTGTGAACAAAGGGTAGGGTGAATGGTGTTTGAGGGACCTTGGCCCCATAACTCATCTTGTTTACGAATAAATAATCACCCACGAGCATGCTGCCTTCCATTGACCCTGTAGGAATCGTAAAGGGTTCGAACGTAAATATTCGAAATGCACTCGCGACAATTGTCGCCCAGAGCAACGCCTCACCCCACTCTCTAAACGTAGATTTTCGAGTCTTACTCCAACTTCTTGGGCCGATGTATTTGTTTTCTCCCAGTGCCAATTTAGGGATAGCAACCCAAGGCAGCAGTCCCATAAACCACTGGTCTTTTGTGGTTCTCAAGCCAAATGCAATCGAAAGCTCGACATGCATAATGGTCAACATCAGAAGATTGATTCCGGGAACGAGAAGAAAAATAATCCAATACCAAGGTCTTTCAATAATTTTAAGAATGGCCAAGCTGTTTAAGCCTGGTATGTACCCATGCCATGGCGCTCCAACTCCGGATTTCTTGATTAAAGCAGGTACGAAAATGAGTTGCTCAGCACATATTATTCCAAGTAAAATCCAGGGTATTAAGTTCATTGTATTTTAGAAATCAAATCGTTCATATTATAAATTCCACTTGCACCATTGGCGTGTTTCTCACTGAGCCAAAGAAGCGCTTGAAAAGCACCCAACGCAAATCCTTGTCTTGATGTTGCTTCGTGACGCAAAGCAAATACATCTACCTCCGAATTCCATGACAATTCGTGAATACCTATGATTTCTCCTTCACGCACAGAATCAATGGTTGCATCTCCACCATTTGCGCGAACGACATCCCGAAGTGTCAATGCTGTGCCGCTCGGAGAATCAAGCTTATGAATGTGATGGACATCTTTGATATGGGCAGAATATTCGGGAAACTTTTTCATTGTCCGAGTCATGTATGCCGACATTTCGTTTAAAAGGTGCACACCAATACTGAAATTGGTGGCGTGAAATACTGTTCCACCCGCTCCCTTTAATTCATCGAGTCTTTCATGCCATCCTGTTGTACCTATCACGACGGGTAAATTTGCGGCGATACATTTTAAAGCATTGTCTACGGCATTTTTTGGCGTTGAGCTTTCGAACACGATATCCGCCCCCAAACCTGAAGCCGTCCATTCGTCTCCCTTATTTACGCGTGCAACGACTGTCCACCCATTTTTCTGGGCAACCTCTGCCACAGCGGCCCCTAATTTTCCGTATCCGATGATCGCGACTCTCATTTGTTGTTGATTCGAATGCTTAACCCCACTTGCCATGGTGTGCGATTGTTGTTAGGGGATAATTGTGGAGGGACTACGTTCCAACTTAAATCCTCACTGGCGTCAAAAAACTTCATGTGTGAATCAACGTTGGCATCCACAATTTGAAGGAGATAGACCCCCAAAAATGCGAGGTAAGATAAATCGCGATTTCTTCGATAAACATAAGCGCCATTTTCGAGGTCTGATAAAATGTATGGTGCGCCATTTGAATCTGTCAAGGTACTGTTCGTGGTGGGGTCGTCATCTAATTCATATCCCCAATTTTCGAGAAAGAGATTCATTTGCTTGGTGTTCTCTTGGATAAACCATCCGCTCGTCACAAGGCCTCCAAGTACTAAAGGCACTTTCCAACTCTTTTTATTGATAACCTGGCCGGATCCAGGAAGTACTGCAGCCCATTTGGTCGTCTTTCTTACGCGTAGTTGTTCTTCAGTTAATACATCTATTTCCTGAGTATAAATTGATGTTTCAAGAAGAGATAATGCACCCAGAGACATCACGCATAGATATTTTGCTATTGTCTGCATCTGTCGTGCTTGCGTGCTTGAATTATTTGCTCAGTTTGTCGAGCAATGCCTGCAATTCATTCATGTCCTTGTAATGCAACTCTATTCTGCCTGAAGTCCCTAGTGTGGGCTTGATTTTTGTTCCATTCCCGAACTTTAACTTTAAGATGCTCTGAGCTTGCTCTTCGTCGGGGTTTTGTCTCCGCTTGTGAGTGGGCTCTTGAATCATTTTTTTACGCCCGCCATCTTTTTTGCAGAGCGTCTCAGTTTGTCTCACACTGAACTTCTGGGTGATTGCAAGATTCATAATGAGAATCTGTCGTTCTGGATCGTTTGTGATCGAGAGCAGTGCCTTGGCATGCCCTTGTGAAAGCGTCCGTTTTGCAAGTTCTATTTTGATTTCTTCTGGCAAATCCAAAAGACGTAATGAATTTGTGATAGAGACTCTGGCTTTGCCCACGAGTAAAGATATCTGCGCGTGCGTTAAACGACACTCATCAATGAGTCTTTGATAAGATGTTGCAATTTCAATTGGGTGGAGGTCCTGTCGTTGGACGTTTTCAACCAGTGCCATCTCCAACAGTTGCACATCATCTGCTTCGCGGATATAAGCAGGTATTTCTTCTAGTCCTGCAGCTTGACCCGCTCTGAAGCGTCGTTCTCCAGCGATTATTTGGTATTTGAGAGCGCTAATTTTCCGAACGGTGATGGGTTGAATAATGCCAAGTTCTCGGATGCTGTTTTCTAACTTCTTTAGTGAGCTGTTTTCGAATGATTCTCTTGGTTGCTTTACATTCCTCACAATGTTTCCAATCGGTATCATTGCTATTTTCCCAGCCATTTGGCCTATGAAACGAGGTTTTTTATCGACTTCTTTGTTGCCAAATGCCTTGGAAGCGATTCCGTTTCCAGATAAGATTTGGGTCTTGATATTTTCTTTCTCGAAGTCCTTCGTTTCAAGTTCATTTTTGTCGATATCACGAATGATATCTGAAATCTTGGATGTGCGATTTGAATTCACATTGTTAAAGTCTGGCATATCTCCCAGTCCCTTTCCTAAACCCCTTCCGATGTTGACTTTTTTTGACATAGTGATTAGCCCACAAGGTCTTTGAGAAACTTTTCGTCATCTCGAAGTTTTGTCATTTCATTACGCTGAAGGATTTCCCTTGCAAGGTTTAGATAATTGACTGACCCTTTACAACTTGCGTCGTGTATGATGATGGATTCGCCATAGCTCGGGGCCTCTCCAAGTCTGGTATTTCTGTGTATGACAGTGTTTAATACAAGGTCCTCAAAATGAATCCGTACTTCTTCAACGACTTGATTCGCTAGTCGCAGGCGCGTGTCATACATCGTTAATAGGATGCCCTCTACTTCGAGGCGAGGGTTGAGTTGGGTTTGTACTATTTTAATTGTATTAAGTAGCTTGCCTAAACCCTCCAATGCAAAATACTCACATTGCACAGGAATCATCACTGAGTCCGCAGCAGTTAGTGCATTAAGAGTGACAAGTCCCAAGCTTGGTGAACAGTCTATGACAATAAAATCATAGTTGTCCCTAATATCCTCGAGTGCGTGGTAAAGTTTTCTTTCACGCTGCTTCTGGTCTACAAGATCAATCTCTGCACCGATAAGGTCCAGATTCGCAGGCAATATATCTAGGTTTGGTGAAGTCGAAGACTGTATGCAGTCTTCTATGTTAGCTTTGCCTAGCATGACTTCGTAGGTTCCGTTTTCAACCGTGTGAGGATCTAAACCTACACCACTTGTTGCATTTGCTTGGGGGTCTGAATCTACAAGTAAGGTTTTGTATTCAAGTACACCTAAGCATGCTCCTAAGTTTATCGCAGTTGTTGTTTTTCCAACTCCTCCTTTTTGATTTGCGATTGCAATAATTTTTCCCATCAGAATATATTTTAAGCGTAATTGAGGCTTACGCTAAGATATTATTAGATCGGGTGTAATCCAGATAAAGTTGTACACACAAAAGCTTATGCCTATATAGGTTTAAGCCCTATTTTAGTGAAGAAGATGTGGAAAAAGTCAGGACGTAAAAGGCGCCCTTGTGTATTGTGCGGTTGTTTTATAAATCCTCGAAATTAACGTCGTCTTCAGAAGTGTCAGTCGTTTCGTTCGCTGAATCGTTCGTTTCCTGAGCCATAGAATCACTAGAAACGGAGTCATCACTTGCGGGTGACGCATCAGACCCTTCCTCCTTTTGAGCTTCTGAATCGTTTGCCTTTCTCTCGGCAATAGGATCACGGAATTCTCCAGTCGTCATTAATTCTTTAATCTTGTCTGTTGCGTCAATAAAGCCGTCTTCAAACTTTTCAAAATCCTCTCTGTATAAGAACAGTTTGTGCTTTGAGTAATTTACATTACCATTGTTGTCGAAGTTTCTCTTGCTCTCTGTGATCGTCATGTAGAGATCTTTCCCTCTTGTTTCTTTGACATCGAAGAAATAAGTGCGCTTCCCAGCCCTTACTCTAACTGAATATAACTCTTCTCTATCTCTATTGTCGTTGTTATTTTCTGACATCTTACTCTCTCAGTTTAGTATTCAATGTGGTTTTTCAATTCCACAAGTTAAGTATAAAGTTATCTTGTTAGATAAACTGATCCACTTTTCGTTCTTGGATATCCTATTTGATCTACCCATACTGCCTCCCAGAGGTATAGTCCATTTGGACAAAAGTGATTGCCCTCAGCTCCTTTTTCACCTTGCCAAGGCACAGAAGGGTCAGTGGTTTGCCAAACGAGTTCACCCCATCTGTTGACGATATTAACGCGATATGCGCTAACTCCAAGGACGACAGGGAGCCAAACATCATTTAAGCCATCACCATCAGGTGTGAATGCTGTGGGCGCATAAAAGACTGAGCCGCTAATACTAACTTCTCCAATAGCTGTATTCGAACATCCCGCCTCATTGATGACGGTTAACGTTATGTTGTAAATGCCACCATCGCTGTAGGTATATTCTCCGTCACAACCTTGTAGGCTTCCTCCATCACCGAAATTGTAGAAGCAATCAACCGCTTGGTCACCTAAATAATCGACCGTAATTACAGGGTCCAAGATGTCAACTACGTTAGGCTCGACATCGAATGCTGCAAATGGAATAGGGTACGTTTGCACCAAGTCCACTTCGAGCATGTCGAGATTTCGAGCACAATAGCCTCCTGTGGTCATTTCGAGTAGCACGGGGAAGTTTCCAGAATATAAATACAGATGAACTGGGTTTACAGCGTTAGAGGTTGTTCCGTCACCAAAATGCCACAGATAAGATGTCGCTGTTGAGGTTGAGCTCAGATTTGTATAAGATACCTGATGTGGAGGACATCCCAAAAGAGGTCCTGCTGAGAAGTCTATTGTAGGGTCTGGTATTGCTTCCACTTGAGATGAGAATGACTGTTGGCAGCCATCAAGTCCTGGGACTTCTGCCGTCAAAGTGACCTCATAGACGCCAGGCTCGGCATACACAAGGTTAGAGATGTTTGTTTCTGACACTTGGGCGCTCACAGTTGTGCCCCCAAAATCCCAGCTGTAGACTGTGTTTACATCAATGGATGCGGTTCCTGTCAGAGAGAAATTGTGTGTTGAGAAGCAATTGGGGTCTGGCACGTCGAAAACAGGTTCTAACAAATAATATATATCCACATTTGCTGTTGCAATAGTTGGGCAAGTGAAGGGAGCATATGCTGTCAGGGTGACGGTGTAGGATCCTGAATCTGCGTATGTGAATTCGGGCTCGATGTCAGTCGATGAGTCTCCGCCAAAAGGTGAGCCGAAATCCCAAAGATAAGTCTCTGCATTAATTGAGTTGTTTTCAAATGAGAAAGTGAGACCTTGGCAAAAACCAGTTTGGTCTTCTATCGAGGCGTTGGGTTCAGGTGGGGCAACCCATTCAAATTCTGCTTCTGCCGTACATCCATTATTGTTAACGGTCAAAGAGATGTCCCATGTGTCCGAATTTCCGAAGTCAATTCCCTCTGGTGAAACGATGTCTGCAGATGTTGGGCTTCCGCCATTAAAATCCCAAAAGTAGGTTGCCTCAGGACTCATTGTGCCATTGACATTGAAATCGAAAGTTTCAGTATCGGTAATGCAATTAAAATCTAGGATTTCGATGACAGGGTCAAGAGGCATAAAGACATCAAATATTTGTGATGAAGTATCTGCACACGGCCAATCTGGATTTACAATCAATGTGACCTCGTATGTTCCTACATCGGGATATGTAAACTCAGGCTCAAATTCTGTACTTACATCTGTGTTCGTACCATCGATTCCAAAGTCCCAAAGAAAATCTTCTCCGTTAATGGATTCATTCACAAATTGAATTGTTTCACCAATACATAGCTGTTCAGGTTGCTGAGGTGTGACGGAAGCGAAGATATTTGGGTCACATAACGTGACATTAAACTGAAAATCACGCACGACTTTCCCCAAACTTATTCCATCACGAAATTCTTCCACACAAATTCCCATCGCGTATTGTCCAGGGATATTGGGTGTACCAGTGATGAATCCGGTTACAGGGTCGATAGAGAAAGCCGGATCAGAAGCGATGGGGTAGGCGGCAGAATATGTTGCATTGTATGGAATTGGCGTATATGGAGGGTTCGATGGAGGGTTTGGGACCGGGCTATCAAAGCCACCTCCACCACCGTTCGGACCACCTCCATCAAAAGGTGCACATAAAGAATACACGAGCTCATCACCATTAGGATCAATTGCTGCGTGGTCAAAAAAGAATTCAAAATTTGCACAAAGCGCAACGGGAGGAAATGATTGGAAAACAGGAGAGCTGTTGCTTGTTGTTGTTTCAGAAGTTCCAGGGATGTGAATTGTTGCTGTCATTCCTGGGTTGTCAGTTCCTCCTGCATTTGCGAGGTTGCTGATGGAAGGGTTTCTGCAACATCTTTGCCATGCGATATCATATCCCCCGAAATTGCTACCCAGCATTAATGTCGTTGTATAAGTCGCTTCTTCAACGCACAATTCTGGTGGCGGAGTTCCGCACGGATTGGTCAAAATAACAGGCACGTCCAGTACTGTTCCGAAATTGAGAAAAACATCATCAATTTGTTGAAGTTGATTTGTTGCAGATTCAAAAATGCCAAGGAATATAATGTCGTCAAAATCTGTTCCTTGTGTGTTCGCAGGTCCACATTCTCGATAGACCTTTAATGTGACGAGGTAGTTTCCTCCACCCAAGTCTTCATAGAACATTTCTGAGCCAATGAGGTGTGTGGCGCCAAGTTCAAATGACAGGGTAATTAAAAAAAACCCTGTTATTATCTTATAGATTGAATTCACACTATAAAGGTAAGCGTTTTTGTATCTTCACGCCGTGGAAAAAAAGGAAGAAAAGGCAATCGTTCCATTTGTGGATCTCAATTTGCACCAGAATATTGAAGAAGGTTTAAACGCCATGGGTTTCGAAAACGCGACACCCATTCAAGCAGAAGCGATCCCTCATGTTTTAAATAACAAGGATGTCTTAGGTATTGCACAAACAGGAACTGGTAAAACAGCTGCGTTTCTTCTGCCTACGATGGATGTCATCTTGGATACGCCAGACAATGGAAAGGTAAAAGCGTTAATTGTTGTTCCTACAAGAGAGCTGGCGATGCAAATCGATCAGGCTGCTGAAGGGTTTGGGTACTATACTGGCGTGACAAGCTTGGCCATCTATGGCGGAGGCAGTGGCAAAGATTTTGCGAGAGAAACTAAGGCGCTTAAAAAAGGCGCTGATATTGTGATTGTAACTCCTGGTAGAATGTTGTCTCACCTGACACTTGGGTATGTAGATCTCACTGAACTTGAAGTGTTAATTCTAGATGAGGCAGATCGAATGCTTGACATGGGATTTCACCAAGATATCATGCGTATCTCATCGCATTGTCGCAAAGGGCGACAAACGCTTCTTTTCAGTGCAACGATGCCTGAAAAAATGCGTGGTTTGGCCCATGAGTTGTTGCAGGATCCTGTAACAGTTCAATTGGCTTTGTCAAAGCCTGCTGCAAATGTGAAGCAGAGCGCCTATGTCGTGTTTGAGCATCAAAAAGACGATGTTTTGGTAGACCTGCTAAAGAAACTGAAAGTCAAATCAGGTATCATCTTTACTTCCAGAAAAAGAACAGTCAACCAAGTTGTTGCTGCTTTAAGAAAAGCGGGACTCAAGTGTGGTAAGATTTCTTCAGATCTAAAGCAAGAAGAGCGGGAGGAAGTTATGCTGGGTTTTCGCCAAAAGAAAATACCTCTTCTCGTAGCTACTGATGTGGTTTCACGTGGCATTGATATTGACAGTATTGAACTTGTCGTTAACTACGATGTTCCACCAAACGAAGAAGATTACGTTCATCGAATCGGTCGTACTGCGAGAGCTGAACGAAAGGGCGAAGCGTTTACTTTAATTACGCCTGATGACATGCGTCGTTTTGGGAATATTGAGAAACTTATTGAACGTACGGTGGATAAGCTCCCTCTACCTTCTAGGGTAGGACCTGGTCCAGATTACAACCCCAACTTTAGTGGTGGGAGAGGTGGCGGTGGCGGCCGAGGAAAGCCAGGCGGTGGTGGCCGAGGAAAACCAGGCGGCGGTGGCGGATATAAAGGAAATAACAGAGATTCGGGACCGAGACATCAATCTAATGGTGGCAGAAGCAATCAAAACAAAGGACGTGGCGGAGCAAGTAGCGACGGAAGTAGTGGGTCTGGAGGTCGTAGGATGAAGGGGAGCAGCAATAGAAAGTAAATATTCCTTGATTGGTCCTTCCTAGGGTGATAATTGTCTACTAACGGTTAACGTTTACTGAGGTAGCAGAAATAGTGAAATTCGAGACGCCTTTTTTCTTCATCCTCATTGCTAAATCTTAGACGAGCTGGACTGAATTAGGTTTAATTCATGTCTCTCTTTCTTTTTTTCAAGAAATAGAACAGTGTGGCGCCTCCAATGAACATGAGTACTGCAATAAGTTCAGCTTGAGTCATGGTAATTCCAAGGAAATCAAAGGTTGTGTTCACTCTGATTTTTTCAATAAAGAAACGCTCTACTCCGTTGAGCATTAAATATGTGGCGAAAAGAAGTCCAGCTGTTGAGAATCTTTTCCGTAGCTTCCAGAGGACTGCAAATAGAATGACCGCCATCGTTGTTTCATACAAGGAAGTAGGGTAAACGCCTGTGGGCAGACACGTTCCATACCCTGGATAAATTGCCCAAGGGTCTGATTCTGAAATAAAACGACCTACGCCGTTGACATTGTTTGGAAAGTTGTAACTCCACGTCCATTCTGGCAACCAGCTTAACCAATTAGGTTGAGGATGTGTGTTGGGTATTCCCCAATCGCCATCTCCCGAAATCTGACATCCCATACGACCTATTCCATATCCCAACATAAGAGCAGGTGATGCGGTGTCGGCAACGTTTAAGAATTTTATACCATGGTATCTTGAGTATAAATATACACTTACACCACCGACAATAAGCCCACCATATATTGTAAGCCCACCTATAAATGCATTCAAGCTGGGTTCTTGAAAGAATGCCATAAATTGATCGGGGTATTCTATCAAGTGAAAAAGCTTTGCGCCTAGAATACCGCCTACAGCAGCTACAGTAAGGATTCCGCCAACATGTTCATAGGGGGGCATTTCTGTGGTCACAGTTTTGGGGGTAGGAAGTGTGCTTTTTCGACCTTCATACCATCTCCATCCACCGAGTAAAACAGCCAATCCCAAACCCATCCAGACACTGCCTTCTGAGGAAAAAAGATGTGCCTGAGGGAGAGAGCTTCCATCAAAAAGTGTCCCCGCATTAATTGCGAGGTATAGGAATTTCCAGCCGAAAATGAAGCCAATAAATGCCTGACTTATAATTTCAAACGGTGTGGCGGGCTTACCGATGATGTTTTGAGATGTGGTGGGACTGAATGCGCCAGATTCAGTAAGCCTAATGAATTCGTTTTTTAGGATAAAGCTAGCTGAAATGAAAGCCATTGCAACAAAAAAACCAAAGCTGTTCACAAGCTTCAGGAAGGGCCAGTCTAGACCAAGTAAGTCTTGAAATGCAAAGTATAGATTTGGATACATGTTTAAATGCTATTCTGTGGGGTTCCAGTGACAAAACCATCAGGATTAATTTTTTCCAATCTCAAGTCTGCGGTAAAGTTACCATCAATGGTTTTTGAATCAACGGAAACGCGAACATATTCAGGAGTATATCCAAACTTAACGCCATCAACTTCTGACGATTCAATCAGTACTGAGCGGGTCTGTCCGAGAAAGCTTTCGTAATGGGCGCGTTGCTTTTTTAAGCTTAAAATACGCAGTTGCTTGTTTCGGGATTGTCTAATGTTTGTGGGGACGACATCATCAATTCTTAATGCTGTCGTTTTTGGCCTCTCACTGTAAGTGAATACATGCAAATAGCTAACGTCTAATGAGTTAACGAAGTCATAAGTTTCTTGAAATAAATTGTCATTTTCCCCGGGAAATCCCACAATGACATCCACACCTATGCCTGCATTGGGCATCTTCTTCCTGATGTATTCGACCCTTTCTCTGTAGAGCTTTGTTCTGTATCTCCGTCTCATCGTTGAAAGGATGTCGTCAGATCCAGATTGAAGAGGGATGTGAAAATGTGGCATAAATTTTTTAGAGGAAGCCACAAAGTCAATGATGTCTTCATCGAGTAGATTTGGCTCAATACTGGAAATCCTGTACCTCTCAATTTCCTCAATTTTGTCAAGCTGTATGATTAATTGTAAAAGGGTTTCTCCATTTGCTTTTCCAAAGTCACCAATATTGACGCCGGTCAGTACGATTTCTTTTGCACCTTGTTTCGCGGCCTCCCTTGCTTGCGCTAAGGTTTGTTCTATTGTGCCTGAACGCGAACGCCCTCTGGCCAACGGAATGGTACAAAATGCACAGAAGTAATCACATCCGTCCTGAACCTTTAAAAAGGTTCGTGTTCTGTCTCCGCTGGAAAATCCTGGAATAAAATTTCGGACTTCTTTAATTTCTCCCGCGAGGATTTCTGCACCTGTTTCATCATCTCCATGGACTCTTTTTGATAAATCATCAAGCATGGAGGCCAGGTTGAATTTTTCATTTGCACCAAGGACCAAATCTACGCCCTCAATATTTGCAATTTCTTGAGGTTTTAGTTGTGCGTAACATCCAATGACAACAATGTATGCTTGTGGATTAGATTTAAGTGCCCTTCTGACAATGTTTCTGCATTTTGCATCTGCATTGTCAGTAACACTGCATGTATTTATCACCACGACATCTGGATTCTCACCAATATTTACCCTTGCAAAACCATTTTCAGAAAGCTGTCTAGCAACAGTTGAAGTTTCACTAAAATTAAGTTTACAACCCAATGTATGATATGCTGCTGTCCCTCCTGAAATCATTTCGCGAATTTAATTACAATATCTTTTATTATTGATGATAATTTATTGATTAACTTGCAGAACCTGTTTCCTAAATTGAATCTAAACTGTCATGCGTAAACTCCTGTCAATCAGCTTCCTTGCTGTAATCATCTTAAATCCCTCTTATTTTATTGCCCAATCTTTCCAAAACGGATCTGCGCTTTTACCTTCTGAATATCACAGTGGAGGTTGTGTTGGGTTCGCAGATATGGATGGTGATGGATTTGATGATGTCATCGTGCTTGATGAAAGCAAAGAACTCCACGTCCTTTATCAAGGACCTGACGGTTCGTTCACTGATGTTGACTATGGCTCAGTGAGCGGTAGCAGTCAATGGGGGATGTGTGTTGCTGATTTTGACAACGATGGACACAAAGATGTGTTTTCGGGTGGAAGTTATGACGGT
>MDSY01057671.1_pt1 | contig 31741 bp, 11 predicted proteins | sample 811131 | NCBI WGS metagenome assembly MDSY01 (sample SAMN05326643, study PRJNA326480) | marine metagenome | isolation source: seawater | place: Atlantic Ocean: South West | collected 2010 | reverse complement strand
TGTTCGGCGCGTCCGCTCCAGCGGCGGGCGGGGGACTTTTCGGAGCGGCGGGGCCTGCGTCCACTCCCGCGCCAGGAGGAGGTCTGTTCGGCGCTGTGGCCCCAGCGTCCAGCCCCGCACCTGGCGGCGGGCTCTTCGGAGCAGGAGCGCCTGCGTCCATCCCCGCAGCAGGGGGGCTGTTCGGCGCGGCGGCGCCCGCTGCTGGGGGCTTTGGGTCTCCGGCGGCGGCGGCGGGGGCAGGGTTATTTGACTCGCCGGCGCCCGCGGCTGGGGGAGGTCTGTTCGGCGCCCCAGCGGTGGGCGGATTCTGCACACCCGGCGCGTTCGGAGCACCCCCGACGCAGCAACCGCGACGGTCGAGAAGACGGTGAGAACGGTGGCAAGTTTTGTAAATCGACATTTACTTTTCTCAAAATTATGAGTCACCTTTTTCTTCGGGACGAATCCAACGTGGCAATTCAGTTATAAAGCGATGAGCCGCGGCCTCCCCACAGTCCCACGCGCATCGCGGGGGCTGTGGTTCCCGCACGATGTTGAGCACCCGGCGTTCGGGTTTGAAAAGTACGCTGACCTCCGCGAAGCTCAGTTTGGCGAGAGCGCACGAGGCGGAGGAGGAGGAGGACGCTGAGTCCGCGGCGAACCAAAACTCGTCGAATGCCATGCACTCGGTTTTTCGGTTAGTGGGCGCGCTGGTGTTGTTTCTGGTGTTGCTGCTGTGTGCGGCTTACGTGCTTTGGATTTACGAGCGACCGATTGAGGAAAAAGCGCAGCTGGCGGACGCGGCGGAACGCGTTCGGTGGCGGAACATAATCGCCCGGTTGTTCCGGTTCATCGCGGTCCCGGGGGACGATAATTTGACTGGGACGACATGTGCAGAGGCTTATAATGATGTCCCAACCATTTTCCCCGACTACGACCATGTAGCTGCCCCTGAGCAGTGGGTGTTGGTGAGTGACAATTCCACTGTCTGTAGCGGCTCCACCAGTGACACCGGTGCCACGTGTCACCTAACCTGCATCCTGGAGCAGCCCACCGTGGAGCAAGTCTCCAACTGTCGGATCGTTGATGACGACGATTACAATCCAGCTTTATTCGATTCCGAATGCTTAGCCAGTTCAGAGACTTGTCCCAATTGCCATTTACTGACTGTCAGTTTACAACAGCTTCAGTTCATGGGCTCCGCTGGAATCGAAACCGGCGTAGACTCAACAAATAGACAAATCCAACTAGCCGAGTTATACACGATGTACCACAACCGTTTGGAAGTGATTGCGCCCAAGACACACTGGGACAGCCGGGGGTCACTCTTTTTCGCCTTCACTGTTCTCACTGCGGTAGGGTACGGCTCATACGTCCCAGCCGCGGTTCAATCAAAAATAGCCATAACAATCGCGACGATTCCTGGCATTGTTATCTTCGCCTACGCGTTGGGGCTGTTCGCGGGGATTGTGATGAACTTAGTTACCTATTTGAAAGTGAGCTTTGGGTTTTCCAGGGCGCGGGCGAAAGTTTCCAGAAGAGCGCGGGTATGGGCAAACACCCTGAGCCGGTGCGACACGGATGGCAACGGGGAGCTCACTTTAGACGAGTTAATCACAGGCGCGGATGCGATTTGTAGAATTATTGGGATAGACGTGGGGGGGGAAAATGGAGGGATGAGTCGCGTTTCATCGAGACACAAATTATCAAAAGACGACACCGCTGATGAAACCTCGAGCGTCGCTTCGGACGACGGCGAGTATTTCCAGGCTGGCACGTTAGGAGCAACCATGGCAAAACAGAAAGCGCGAGGCCCTTCCAATTCCGTAAATGAACAAGCGCAATTGGAAGCGCGCGAGTTTATTACCGCGGCGTTCGAAGACGCCGACGTCGAAAAGAAGGGTTACGTGACTATGATGGAGAGTATGGCGATGGTTTCTGACTTAGTTCGGGTAAGGGAAACCCAATTAAGCGAACAACAAGCCACGGAGCAGCTAAAAGCGGCGGTGTTTTGTTTCCTCCCGCTAGTTGTGGTTGCGGCTTACGGGTTTTTGGAATTCGAAAAGCAAGCGGGGAACGGGGAGTACACTGTGTTGGACTCGTTTTACTTCGTGGTGGTGAGTTTGACGACTGTCGGTCTCGGCGATATCGTCCCCTCAGAAGGGTACAGCCAAGGGTTCTGGTACGTCTGGATGACAATAGGGCTGGGGCTGGTGGCGCTTATATTTTCCACCGCGGGGGCGATCATTGCGAATGCAAGCGCGCGGTACGAGCTCATGGCGTTCCGGGGGGTATCGAAGGAGAAGGGAGGAGGGAAAGGTGGGGAAGAGAAAGGGAAAACCAAAATCCCAAACATCAAAGTCGCCAAAAGCGCGAATCAGACGAGTAAACCCAAAACCTCGAAAGTCGCGCCTTCGCCGGTGCGTGAAGTGCCCAAAGAGTTTGCGCCAGTAGAACGTGACGATGATGATGTGGAGAAGGCGTTTCAGGGCAGAGAAAATAGCAAGTGGGGACGGAAGAGTCCCCGCGATAGTGCCAATCTTTCTTGACATGCTGATTTATTTTTGGCCAAATCATGATGTTGATCGCTTCTCGGCACCCAAAGATCCAACCGTAAAAGAAACCGTCGGCATGCTCCTTCGGCAGTTCCCGCGACGCTACGTGAACTATGGCAAGCCCGATGGTCGACGAACGCGGGTCACCTCCTGCCTCAAACAAGGCATTCCTCCCCGCCAAGAACGAGGGTTTTTCTTCGTTACTGAGCGGCGTCGCCGGGAGTTTAGCCAAGCTCGTTGCGTCAACATTGGGATTGGTATTCCTCACAGTCGCCCTCGCTTATCTCCTGATCGAGTACGAAGCGCCTCAAGAGAAGCTTCTCTTGGAAGATGAATCAAGGCACCGGGCCCGGGCGCACCAGATGATCTCCGAGGTGTTCGGGTTCCACGACATTCCCGAGGACAGGGGGTTAACCGGGTTCACCAACTGCGCTGAGGCGTACGAGGAATTCGCAATCCCGGACGATACCATCGGCGGCGTTTTGATGGATGCTGGCGATTTCATCTATCCCGACGCCGCGCCGGCGGACTCCAAAGACAGAGCGGAGCAGTGGATCGACGCAACGGACCGGCACACAAGGTGCGAACGCAACGCGGACGGCTCCCCCGCCACGAAAAACGCAGACGGATCTTTCGACGGGTGTATCCTCAGATGCGCGCTGAAGCAACCGAATCCGGGCGACGTGCGAGCGTGTCGCAATTTGGGCCACGGTTCCAACCCCGCGAGTTTCAACGACGACTGTTTAATCTCGTCCGCTTCCTGCCCCAACTGTAACATGTTGCGCAAGAAGATCACCGACCTGGCGTTCCACGCGCCCAGCAACGCTAGTGCGGCTGGTGACCACGTGTTACAACTAGCGGAGGTTTACGAAACGTACGCCTCGAAAGTGGAAACCTCGATGCCAACGCAAAACTGGACCTGGGAGGGATCTCTTTTTTTCGCGTTCACGGTTTTAACTACCGTGGGGTACGGGAGCTTCGCGCCTGAGTACGACGCGAGTAAATTAGCAATCACGGTTTTAATCGTGCCTGGTATCGTGGCTTTCGGTTACGCGCTCGCGAACTTTGCGTCGGTGGTGATGGCGATTGTGAGTTTTATTCAGACAAAAATGGGACTAAAAAGTAACAGGCAAAGTGTGTCTAATGAACCCAAGGTATGGGAAGCTACTTTGCGTCGGTGCGACAAATCACGTGACGGAACGTTAACGTTGGAGGAACTGCTTCAGGGTGCGGATCAAATCCTAAAGGTAATGGGCTTCGAGGGCAGTGACAGGAAAAGCGCGAAGGCGCTGGCAAAGGCGAAGGCGTTCATCACGAAAGCGTTCGCCGCCGCGGATGACGATAGTTCCGGCGACCTAACCATTGGGGAAGGGATGACCATGATAGGCGACTTGGTACGTTCCGCACAAGCAGAGATGAATGAGATCGAAGCAAGGGAAACCCTAGTTGGCTCAGTGCTGGCGTTCTTCATCGTGCTGGTTATCTCAGCGTTCACGTTCATATCGCTGGAAGAATCCGACGACGTCGAATACACTGTTTTGGATTCGTTTTACTTCATGATGGTCAGTTTTTCCACGTTAGGATTGGGTGACATAACGCCTTCCTATGGGAGCTCGATGTACGCTTGGTACGCGTATACTCTTCTCGGGCTTGGCGTCCTTGCCGTGGTCATCACCGCGGCGGGAGACATAGTCGAAGCGCACGCGGCGCGGCTGGCGATCTTGACGCGAAGAATCGACGCGTCGCACTCGGGGGATAAAAAAAAGGTTGTCCCCGTGAAAGGCGACGTTGAAAGCCGGTAACGGGTTGCAAGTTGATGAGACCTCCCTAAGTCAGCACACAAATAATTAAAGCAGTCGTATCTATTCGCATTACGTGTTTAACAATCATTAAGAGCTGTATTCGTCTTGCACGCGGCTCGGTTGAACGTGCCTTCTATGTCTGTCATATGGAAACAACTCTTCTCTCTTTTGATGAGTGACGAAATCATGACAAGTCAGCAGAGCCGTTCAAAGCCCCATCGATATCCAAACTACGTCCGTCTCGAACTTTCCCTTCACTCCATGGCCGCGTGGTCCCCGAAACAGCCCCTCGGTTTGATTCGGTATCCCGGATCGCCTGGTTTGGAGATGTTGCCCACGCGCCGGATCAGCGGGAACGCGGTCCGAGGGCGACGCGGGGGTTTCATCACGCGCGCGTGGCACGGGGAAAAGCCTGAACTTTTTACGTTGATTGGCGTCGTGTGTCTCGCCGTGTATGGGTATTACGCCGTGTTCGGGGGTTCATCTGGGGTAACTAGCGTCAACACAGTGGGTAAGAACGCCTTAGCAGTCTCGACGTACAAACCCGCGAAATTCGTGAGCTGGCCCTCGGTGCTGAAGAGCTGTACGCCGCGAGAGGGTGATGATGCGGACGGGTCCGAGAAGATGCGCGTGCTCGTTACCGGGTCCGCCGGGTTCGTGGGGTTCCACACGTCGTTGCGTTTGAAACAGTTTGGCCACGGCGTATTGGGGGTGGACAACGTGAACGACTACTATCCTGTCGTGTTGAAACGCGCGCGGTTATCAAAGCTTTCCGATGCCGGTATCGTCTCGCTGGAAGCTGATTTGAATGACAAGCATTTAATCAGAAAAGCCCTGGACGCGTGCAAGTTCACGCACGTGCTGCACCTAGCCGCGCAGGCGGGGGTGCGGTACGCGGTGAAGAGCCCTTCGAGTTACGTACACAGCAACGTCGCGGGTTTTGTTACGTTGCTGGAGGAAATCGTACATACGAGTCCTACTCCAAAAGTAGTCTTCGCATCTAGTAGCAGTGTTTACGGCCTAAACACAAAAACCCCGTTTAGCGAAGATGACCGAACAGACCAGCCTGCGTCTCTCTACGCGGCAACCAAAAAGGCGGACGAACACTTAGCGCACACGTATAACCACATCCACGGGTTAGCAGTGACTGGTTTGCGATTCTTCACTGTTTACGGGTCCTACGGCCGACCCGACATGGCATACTTTTCCTTTGCCAACAATATTGTCAGAAATAAACCGATTACGATTTTTCAAGGCGAGGGGGGGAAGGAGTTGGCGCGGGACTTTACGCACATCTCGGACGTAGTGGATGGGGTGGTAAGTAGTTTGGAGACTAGTGAGGCTTCGGGGAGGAAGGCTGACGGCACTAAACCTGCCTTCAGGATCTATAACCTCGGGAATAAAAACCCCGTCACTGTCTCGGACTTCGTGTCATTGCTGGAAAAACATTTAGGAAAAACCGCGAAGCGCGAGTACATCCCGATGCCAAAAACAGGCGACGTCCCGTTCACGCACGCTGATGTTTCCAAAGCCACCGCTGATCTAGGGTATGACCCGAAAACGTCCCTAGACGAAGGCTTGAAACAGTTTGCGGAGTGGTACCTGGAGTTTTGCGCGGGGAGCGCTTGTGCGGAGATTCAGGCGTACAAGCCGAGTAGGTAAAGAGATTCTTTTAGTTGATTTTTTTGAGAGTTAACTGTCATTTGAATGTCTTCTGTGTTCAAAACCCTACTGCTATCCATTACATAAAGATGCGCGTTGTAATTAGCACTGGTCTTTGAGGGTTCTACGCCGGTTACACCAGGCGGAATCATCCTTGACGACTAGTAGGTACCGCGTCGTCGCTTCTCTTTTTCTACCTTTTATTTTTATCTCTTAAAATCTTTATCATTAATCCACGCTGCACAGCAAAGCCACCCCCCGCATGATCCACTTCGAGGGCGGGTCCTCTGTTCTTAGCGGAAACGTGCTAATAAAGTATTGCCCCGTTCGCTTTTTAACCTTGTACGCCGGGCAATCGTACTGGTTTTTGTTCACCTTGTCCCTGGCTTGTTTACCAGTGACTTGCAAAACTGGAAGCGGGGTGAACAACTTCTTGGGGTCGGAATCCACCAACCTGTTTTCCTTGCCGTGCCACTTGCACCCCTCAAGGAACAAGCCATAGACATAAACACCATCCTTGGCTTCCTCCTTCAGTTGGTTGAATTCCAACGGTGGCGTAGTAACCCAGGAATCCATAACAACGTCATCAAGCGCCCACCGTTCCTTCGCGTGTTTCCGGTTAACCTCCTGTTTCATCGCGGTTAAAAAGCCTTGCGGGTTGAAAAACCCGGTAAGCCAGTACGCTTTCGGACGGCCTTTGTTTAGCCACTTGTCTAGCTGGTCGTGCCGCATTAGCAGCCCCTGGAACCAGCTACCGATAGTGGCGCTTTCCCAGCTCCATCGTAACCAAGCAGTAGGAATGGATGCGTTAAATAGCTTATCCAAGGCTTCCACTAAGTCACCCGCTAGCGCGATGGTACCGGCAATCGCTAACCTTAAATTCCGCAACGTTTTAGTGGTTAAATTAATAATGATGTTCAGGCGGTCGATCTCTTGCCGCAAGTGCACGGTTAACGGCTGCGTAGGCCCGCCAGGCAACTTACGTAGCTGTTCCTTGGTTACCTCGCCCACAAACGCTACAGGAACCTTGCCCAACAACTCTTCGCATATTTTATCCACGATTTCCTCCGGAGTCGAGCCGCCGCCGCCGCCGCCTGATTTCGGCATCGTGGAGATGACAGTCTCCACGAGATCAGCGACGGCCAAGGTACGGAAGGTCAAGTCCGCGTTGGGATGCAATCCAAAAATCTCAGGGCTCTCCTGCGCCGGCAACCGCTCAATAGCCGCTCGGAACTCGTTGATATCCGCGGTATCAGGGACGGTGTACCCTGGGTAGATTTCCAACCCTTTCGTCAGCGCGCTACTGTTGAAGTACTTACCCGCGTACGTATCCATCAGAAGCTCGTCGAACCCATCCGTGATCCGCCCGCCGTACTGGATACTACTTATCATGTACGTCACCGTGGGCCACGTGGGAGACGCCAGCTTCTTAGCATCCATCTCCTGCAGGTGATTTTGCAAAAATTGAACGCATGCGCTTAAGTCGCTCTGGTTAAACTCGTACCGTATGTTCCACCCGATTGGACCAAACTTTCTGCGCTCCTGAACAACGCTGTGCATGTAGCACATCACGAACAGCATCTGGCGCCACTCGTACCGGGTCACGGTGTCCAACATGTCTTGGCTAACCCAGGCGTATGAGTTCCGCAAACCAGCCCGCATGCCAACCGGCGCTTCGTTTGTTAGTTTAATCGACATCTGTAACAGACCAATCGGAAACTGGGGATGCGGCTCAGCGGTGATCCACAAACGGAAGTCCTCGTGCAGGTTTTCCGTCTTGGTCAGGAAGCTTTCGACTTCAGTGAGGTAACTTAAGCCTAAATGCGTGTTCTGTAAGAGAACCCACTGGCCTTCTTGCGTCGCCGTGGAGATGAGCTTTCTGGCAATAATTTCCTGCCCCTGACCCATGGAAACCCCGTTCATCTTGATCTTCTTGCGCTTTGCCAACTCTTCGATCAACTTCGTAGGGTCGGCGCCGGCGCTTAGCAGACAAATAACAGGCGTGTACGGGTTAGTCTCCGCCCACGTGCTTTCCATGTTCAGCGGTACGCTTTCCGTGAACTTGTCCCCGATGGCTTGTGCGATGAACGCCTGGGCGGCGACCATGGTCCGGTCTTCTCTTAAACTCTTCACAACACACATCTTTTCGAACGAATCAATCTTGTCCTCGAAATCGGGGACGGGCGACTGCTCGGGCGCCTCCAGGTCATACCACTGTTTCCACAGCTGCTCGTTCCTCTGGAAAGAGTCCAATATGTCGCTGAACGTGGGGTGCGCGGACAGCGCGTTCAAATCAAGCCAGCACTTGTCCGGGATCCAGTCTTTGGGCTTCTTTTTGACGCTCTTAATGTCCAAACTCCCGCCGCCTTTCAGAAACACGTTTACTAAATCCAAGGAGAGTAATTTAGCACTCACCTGGATTTTGTTCGTCAGCATCAGCGCGAACGTCAACTTGTGTCGTTCAAACAACCCGCGTTGGATGTACAAGTAAATCGTGTGCGTCATGTGCTCGATTATGTTCTTGATTCGTTTCGCAGGCATCGCCGCGTTCTCGGCGTCGTCGATGGACTGGCTGTACAACGCGTTGAACTGCCTTAGGGAAGTCTGGTACATCACGTTGCACGTCGCGAACTCGGCGATTAGGAAGTAAATCAGAGTCGCACGGTGTGCCACCGGTCGGTACTCCTCGCAAGCTTCCGTAATCTTCACGTTCGTGTCCGCAGCGGTCGCCAACTTCTCATTCACATCCTGCGCAGTTTGTTTCGTGTTGTTCAGCACGTCGATGAGTTCGACGTCATCCAGTAAATTGCCAGTTGAATTCGCCAGCCGGAACAACAAATCGTCCTCCAGTTGTTTGATTTTCTTCTTGTACGATGTCACTTCCTCTACCAAAGCCTGCCGCTGTTCCTCCAGCTCGTGTTTTTCTTTCAAAATCAGCTTACCCAGAAGCTGGTCTTCTAAACCAACCGCAGTGACTGTGAAGTCAATCACGGTGACTTTGGCGGACATCTCAGGCGAGTAGTGCGGGTTGGGCAACCTAGTAGTACAGAACAGCGTGAACGATTCAGAAAAGTCAACCTCCTTGTCCAGCTGAATGATTAAGTTCTTGCCTTTGCGCACGACTCGCTTTTCTAACACAGGGTCCAGCATCGGGTCCAGCTCTTCCTCGATGTTCTCGATCAACATGGGCTTGCCGTAGGATAACGCGTCCTCCAGGTGGTTCCGGAACATCTTCTCGCCCAAACCAGTTACGCGTAACTGGTTCTGTTCTTCTCGGTTTTTGATCCACGAAACGCCTTGGCCTTGCGGGTCGACTAACACGGGATAGCGCGTGGCTCGCGTCACCATGATCCCGTTCTGAATGGACAGCTCATCAGTGGGCAACCCTTGCAGGTTCCACTCCCCTATTTCTGATTCCTCCACCAAGAATCTAGTCACGTCGAGGTTCTCAGTGATAGGGATACCCCTACTACTACAGTCGCCGTAGAAATCCCGAACCTGCAACAGATCTCTGAACTCTTTGTTGAAGGGGCCGAGGTACGAGACGAAGGAAGAAGCCAACGCGCAGTCGCCAGTGAGGCGTTGGATTTGAAGGTCAAACTGCTTGGATTGCTCCGTCCACCTGACCTCTTCCCCTGCCAACGCGTTGATCAGAGCAGTCGCCGAGTCCATCCGGGCTTGAGTAGCAGCGGCGTCATCCTCCAACCTCCGCTTCTCCGCCATCGCCGCGTCGAATTTGGCTTGCATCTCATCTAATTTCGCTTGCACGCCGGCCATAATCTCTTCCGCGTCGTTCTTCTCCTTCATCGCGACCTTTAAATCCGCCTCCGCGACGCGCATAGCGGCGATCTTTGGTTCAACCACCTTGGCAACGAAGTGGTAGGACTTCATGGCGAGGCACCAGTTGCATAAACCAGCTGCTGCGCCTGATGCTTTCGCCGCTAACTCTGCGTTGAAATCTGACGAGTCAAAGTACGCGTCCAGAAACTCGCACGTCTCGTCGTTGATTTGCTCCTTCGGGAAGTTCATCAGCGACGCTAGGAACGAGCTTTCACCCATCATCTTCATCGACTCTTTACTCCAGTTTTCCATCGCGTTGATTACCTGCTGGCCTTTCACGTCGTGCCAGTCGATTTTAGACATGGGGTATTGGCGAAGAACCAAGACAGCATCCAAAATCCGGGCAATCAAATCGGGGGGTTTTTTCAACGCCTTGACGGTGGCGATGTCAGAAGCTTTGATCGAGTTCAGCGCCGCAACCGCCGCGTCCATCGCGGGCTGCGCCTTCTTCAGGTCCTCCTCCGCGTCCTGCTTCACCGCAGCGATCTCCTCTGCTTTTGCGGTAACACCCTCCACAATAACGTTCACCTTTGCTTTTTCCTTCTCAGCAATCGCAGTGTTTGCGGAAATTTCCTTCAGTAACAAAGCGGCTTCCGTTTGCGCCTTCGCCAAATCTTTGTTCTTCTCGGTGAGGTCGACTTGCATTAATTTAACGTCATTTTTAGCCTCGAACAGCTTCCGTAACCCGCTGTTGATCTTCTCCGCCAAAATTTGAACGTCACTCAGCTTCTTGGTGTACAAATCGCGGTACCCGTCGATGAAGGATAGGTAACTTTTAGGCGTGACGTACACGTTTCTGCGAAACTTTTCGAAGTACTCCCTGCACGCTTTCGTCACAGCGACGTGCACGTGCCCCATGTGTTCCTGTAGTTTGAACTTGTCGTCGTCACTACAGGCCATGTGGAAGTCGCCGATGAACTTCGTTGATACGGCGATCAACGCCTCTTGGGGCCACGGGAGGAACCAATCGATGGTGCACCCGTTGATCAACCCAGGGAAGTTCCGCGCGCGCGTCGCGAAGGTGTCGCCGACGGGCGAGAAACACAAACACGTGTGCAAGTTGTCTCGCACCCTGGATAAAAACAGCGCGTAGAGGTTGTCCCACGTATCGATCATGTCCGGCTTTTCCTTCTTCGCCACGGGGCGCATATCGTTGACGATCATATCCAGCTCATCTTTCGGGAACAAACCCGCGACTTCGCCAGTCATTAGAATCTGGTTAATAAACTCAAGGAAGCTCTCTTCCTTGACCTCCGCGTCGGTGAAAATGAAACACACCTTCTGGCCTTTTAACCCGGCTACCTTGTACAGCGACTTTAAATCCTCGAACAACGCGGCTTGGTTGTACTGCTTGCTGACGGTTATTTGGAACGTAAACGCGCCACTAACGTACGCGGCTAATCTAGTTAAAGATTGCTTACCAGACCCACCCACGCCTACGAGTAAAGCACTACCTCTGTCCATAGCTAAAAGTCTAGCTATGCGCATCATGTGCTTCAAGGCGTCTTCGAATAGCACTAAATCCAGTTTAAGACTCTTACTCGTTTCGTTAAACACCTTCATCTTAGCGTCGGCTACCATTTTAATAGAGGCTAGGGACACGGTGGATTCGTAGAAGGAAGGGTTAGCATCAAGCGTCTCACCCGTTTCTTCGTCGAACGTGGGTTCGCGTAAGAAGTCGACGAAAAACACAGGCGTTTCCGTTTGCTTCGCAATTTCCTTGCCAAAAGTCTCCTTGACCACGGTTTTTAGTAAAGTATCCGTCCAAGCCTTATCGTCGTACGTGGTGAGCTTGTCCACGAATACTCTTTCGCACTCGTGGCGCCACAGCGTGACTAAGTACCCTTCGGAAGTAGTGACGTCGCCTCCATACGGGGGATGCGCATCAGCATTTTCTACCTTAAACCTGTCCCTTTCTGCTAGAATCAACCCCTGGAACACCTTACTCAACTCCCGCATGTTGAACAGGTAGTGAAACTTCGCGGGCGTGGGGAGCATCTTCGTTTGGACCTTGTTCCAGACGCCGATTGTTATGGGGACGAGCTTTTCAGCAGCAGCGCACACTTCTGGGGCGAACACATCGCTCGAAAACCGTCCAGCCACCAACTGCCCGAAGATGTTGTTGATCGCCGCGACGCTCGGCAACGGGACGTTGAAAATACAAAAGTGGCGCTTCAAGCGGTTGGGGATGTCGTTTTTACCCCCCCCCGGCGTGTTCATCGCCGCGAGGTACTGGCAATCCACAATCATCTTCATGTCGCCGATGGGCTTCTCTAAGCTGTACATCCCGCCTTGCTCTAACAGCTGTCGTACGATCTCATTCGTGACTTGGTCCCCCCAGTCGTTCATCGCAGGCATGGAGATGTCGTCCACGAAGACTAACAGTTTCTTGCCACCCGGGGGGCCGAAGGTTCGGCCCTGGCGCTTCTCCACCGAAGCCTCCACTGTGAACTGGAATACCGAAGGGGTGGTGAGGGAGGAGAACGTGATGCTTCTACTCGCCATCACTTCCGGGTCGAACGACTGCATGAACGACTTGATCGTGGTGGTTTTGGCAGTACCAGGGCCGCCCACGAACAGGGAGGATTTGCCCACGGAGCTGACTAACCGCAACACGTGCTCCAGGCGAACGCTGTCCAATGTTGGAATCACGAGACTCGCGAATTTCGGCCGCTCCTCCGCCACGGGGTACTCCCAGTTCGGCACCACGTCCGTCCAGTTGGACCACTGCCCGCTAGACGGATCAACAAAGTACTCGAAGAACGTATCGGTGTCCTCGTTAACCCAGGGCTGAGGCACGTTACCAGCACTCAGCTTCACCATCTGGGTGTTGAACTTTACTCTGTCTTCTAACGGCAGCGTTCCGCCCATGCTCCACGTCGCGCAGTAAATGAACAAGCGCTCGTACCGTTTTTGGTCCAACAGCTCGCCTTGCTCCACGAAGGGTTTTAAGGATGCGTTTAATAGGGTTAATAGGCTGCCTACTGAACAGAAGTCCCGTGACACGTGTTCCCACGGAATCCCACCCATAACGGGCCTGCACTCCAACTTGATGAACATAATCAACGCGTCGACGTAGGATTCGAACAGCGGTTTCAGGAATTCAACCTCGGTTTTGTTCCTAGTATCAAGCCAGGATGCTACTAGTGGTCTCCATCCAAGTTCAGTGTCGCTTACGTAGATAATACCGGCTCGGCTCACGGTAGCGGGACTCGCGTTGTTCAGATTCTCTGGTTCGAACATGGCCTTCATGTTCCCCGACATCTGAACGCGGTCGCCGTTGGCTAACGTCAAAACTTTGTTATCGTCCAGTACCGTGTTTAGGTTTTCAATCCAAATCGCGTCCACGGGGCCGTCAAGCACGATCCATGTGTTGTTCTTCTTTTCCTTCGCGGCGCGGCGCCACAACACGGCGAACACACCTTCAGTCCAGTCCCCAGTCGATGCGTCCATACGACCAAACATCTGCGGCGCCGTGATCGCCTTTGGGTTCATCTTCCAAATCACGTGCTTCACGCCGGTTTCTGTAAGCGCGCCCGCCAGGGTTTCGCAAATCGCGGTTTTCCCAGAGCCAGTGGGCCCCACTAACATAATCCCGTGCCGCACCTGGTACGTCTCGTACAGCTGCACGCACTTCGCCAGCCACGTAGGGTGCAGCTGCAGTCCCTTCTCCTGCGCGATCTTCGCCATCCCAGCCTCCACGTCAGGGAACGTGGCTTTGTCTGCCTTGGTGCCGGGGAAGATGTCGTCGATGAGCGAAAGGAACAGCGGCACGTCCTCCGCGACGAACTTGGACATGTTCATGTCCCGAAGCGTGCGCATAGCGAGGTACACTTCCGACTTATCCGGGTTGTCGCGCTTGGAGGAGCCCATAGTTCGCAACACGGACAGGATATTCCGCAAACCGAAATCGTAGTGCGCCTGCTTCGACAGCTGCTGCTCGCACAGCCCGTACAGGACGAAAAACTTTTTCCCGAGAAACTCGTTTTGCTGGTACCCGCACGCCGCTAGCTTTACTTTCTTGATAATCTGTCGGTTCGGGACCATCATCGTGACCCCGCGGAACAGGGATTTCAAGTTTTCGGGAAGTTCCTGTCTTCCGGCGTAGCCGGGGTTCATGGTGATGAAAAAACCCACGCGCGGATCCAAGGAAACCTTGGCGCCGTCCGTGAACACAAACTCGGATTTCCGTTCGCGAATCGCGCTTAGCACGCAAAACACTTGCTGCGCGCACACGGAGAGGACGTCGAGGTTGATCCTGTTGAACTCATCGAAACACCCCCACAGGCCAGATTGCGCCAAACCGCGGTAAATCTTACCCATGCCTTTGTAGTCCATCTGATCGGAACAGTTGAAAACGACGACGAACTTACCTAACGTGTTGCCCAAATCCTTGGTGGTTTCGGTTTTGCCCGTCCCCGCCGGCCCAGCAGGCGCGCCGCCGAGAAACATCCCCAGCGCTTGCGACAGCGTGACGTAGCAGATATCGGTGAGGGGCGTGATAACAAGCCTCTCCTTGACGCCTAGGTACTCGTACGAGTACTCGAAATCCACGTCGCAAATCGAAATGATCACCGTGTTGAGTTCGTCTCGCCAGTAAAACCTGCACTGCTTCATCCACTCGAAATCTGACGGGTCCCGGACGCGCTTTTTCGTCAAGTCTTCGCTCGTGTCCCTCTGGTGGACGTGCACTGTGATGACTGTTTCCAAATTCTTGCGCTCATTCTTCCCCAGCGAAGGGCGCTGGGTCAACACAATCATCTCTTTTAAAAGAGCTTCGGACTTTTTAGACGCTTTACTAATAGCACTCTTATCCTTTTTAGCGACACTTAAAGCTGCTTGCGTATCCGCGGTCCACAGAAACTGAACGCCCAACAGGGAAATCTGCGCGGGGTGTCCGAAAATAAACTGCTCCAGCTCCTGTTCGAAAACCGCTGAGTTTGCCATTTTAATTATGGAACGAATAGCTTCCTGCATGCCGTCCACTAGGCTTTGAAGCCACACTTCAATGTTACCCACCGCCATAACAGGGTTGGGCTCCAAAATCCCGTCAACCTCTTTAACGAACTTAACGCACTCGTTCTGCTGCGAAAACATCTCGAGCATTTTCGTCTTGTCCACCTTGTCGAAGGTTACTTCGGTGAGCGAGTCGAACAAGCCTGACTGGAAGTGAGGAGTCACAGACTGTGGATCGGAGCCTAGACTCAAAATCTCGAGTAACGTAGGGTCGGACACGAAGTAGAATCTGGGGAATTCAGCACGCTTCGTGTCTAAAAAGGCAGTTAAACTCTTCTGGCACAGCTCCAACTGTTCCGTTAAGTGCGGCAGCGTGTGCAGCATGGTTTCGGAATCGTAGCACACTGACACGACGTTTGGTTCGTCAACCGCCCCCGCCACCGCCTTCATGAACGTCTTGTCGATGTTGTTGAACCGCTTTGCTTCTAACGGGAGCTGCTTCACGATGTCGCCACCACTGAAAACCGCCTCCATGTACATCCACATGTTCTGTACGATGAGCCACCCCTCGACGATCTCACCCACGGTTGACAATTTCGCGATCCACTCACTCACTTGGTCCTTAAACGGCGCTGAATAACGGTTAGTCGCCATCGACCCGAGCGCCATCTGCGTGTCCTCTAACTTCTCAATCAACTCAGCAGTGGGCGCCATGGATAGGATAACCGTGCCTCGCGATTTATACGGAACGAAGGAAAACACTTGATCGGACCAGTCGGATTCAATACTTACTAACTTGGTCTCCACCTGCGCCTCCTTCACCGCGCCGGTGGTCAGGTCCTCGACGTCTTCGGAAACTTTCAGCATGTTGGCGTTTAGCAAATCGTCCAGTTTGAAAGTATCTGGGCTTAGGTCGAAGGACACCCCAGTAATACGCATCAACTCGATCCAATGACGTTCACGCATATCAGGAGAACTCAACGCCTGTAACAACGGAAGAATCTCAAGAAAGTCGTCGATTTTCTTGCGGCAATCCGTGTACGCGGGCCAGTCTCGAAGCGCTTTCGGAAGCTTCTTGCACTGCGCTTGGAACTGGGAGACTTGCTCGCTCATTGTGTCAATGTTCGCCACCACGTCGGACCACAAGATATCGGAATAGTTGTCAATAGTGCTTAACACTGTAGTATACAGGTCATACAACCGTGTCAACATGCTAATCTCTTTTTCCGTCTTTTCCATCTCAGGGTAGCTCGTCACGGGGAGGCCAAAGAGTTCTTCGCCTGAGCAGTAGTTTCTCCATTTTCTAGCCCTTACGTCGAACATCTGGGTAAACTTTTTCAGCCGATCCACGGCTTCGACGGGGGTTAACCCGGGAACCGCAGGTCCGTTCGTGTCCCAGTCCTCACGGAACGCAACCGCGTCCACTACGAACACCTTAACCTCACGGATTAAGTCGCGCTTAAACCCGACTTGTAGCCTGGATAAGTTATCGCTAACACTGACGGCTAAAGTTTTCATTTTACCCCACCCGAAGCGCAGCTCGGAAACGGTGTCAGTTTCCTCTTTAGGCACCTTCACTTGGTACCTGCCCAATAAGGAATAGATGTCTTCAATAGGAATGAGAATAGCATCAATTTCCGCTTCTCTGTCCCGGATCTCGTGTAACACCCCCATCGCAACCCTGACGTCTTCTAAATCCTCAATGTTCCGGTTTAACTTCAACGTCGTCTCACGCATGTAGTCGTGAATCGCGTGCAGCTGTTCCTTACCCTGTTTGTGCAAATTTTTAGCGAATTGCGTTTTCCAAGTCGCCGCTTCCGATTTTAGGCTGTTCTTCATGGGTTGGGTTTCTAACGACATCGCGCCTATGTTGTGCACCGGCGCAATCCTTTGAATATCCTCCTCAATGGCCATGTACTTCTTTAGCTCTAGTTCAAACGCCTCTAACGAAGGCTCGGTTGCCATGAAGTTTGCGTACTCGACCTGCAGATCCGTGAGGTACAAAAAGTCAAACATTTTGAAGCTATCAACGTATTGAATGACTTGTTGTTTAGTGCCTTCGATCGAGCCGGTTAGCAGCAACACGGATTTAACGATTTCCTTGTCAGAAGCGATCCAGTGGTAGAAGTTCTTGCCCTCGCACCCGGGTGTGCCCCACATGTGCAGTTGTTCGGACGCTTTCAACATCCGCTTCGCCGTGTTGTTGATCGCGCCCTGGATATCCTCCAGCGACGGGTTCATGACAACCTTTGGGATTTGCAACTCCACGTCCACGCCGAATATGGGCCGCTCGATGTATAGGAAGCCGCCGCTTGCCCGGCTGCCTAAGCGCTTTTTCATCACAAGGAAACTGGTCCGCGTCGCCGTTAATATCGCCTGGTACATAAACTTTGCGTAGTGCGCGGTGAAGTCGTTGACGACGTCATTGGCTAAAACGTCCTCGCCGACGTTTTCTCGCGGGTAGTTTTGGACCAACTCGCATAAATCCAACACGCCGCGTTCGATTTCCACGTTCCTGACTTGGATAGACTCGGTTTGCGATTTAATAAACCGCAGTTGCGAGCTCGTGAACTCCTCGTACGTGAAGCTCTGGTCCGCGGGTAAGTTCACTAAGCTGGTTTTAGCCACCGCCTTCAAGTTCGCCTCCACGCGGTTTTCCAAGATGTCGTTCATCTTCTGGATGAGTAACTCGACCTTCGCGAGACCGTCGTGGACCCTGTTCAGGTACCCGTCGATGTTCATGGAGGTCCAGGTTAGTGAGTACATACCGGGGTGCAGTCTATTCTCTAGGTCACGCAAATGCGGCCCCAGCATCTTAAGCGTAACCGGCGCCGCGGTGGCCAACACGCGGTCGTACTCCCTTAAGGCGTACGAAAGCTGGTTGTAGTAGTTTTTAAACTTGTCCTCTTGCAGTAGGACCATCTTAGCGCTCTCCGGGACGTCCACGCCGAGGCGCTGTAAGTACTTAGTCTCCCGCATCAACTGCATGATTTCCTTGTCGAAGTTAACGAGGAGATGACCAGTTTCAGGGTGGCGGACAATTAAAGTGGCTTGTAACCCAGCTTTAGAGTCCTCAATACTTTTTTTCCACGCCGTCAGCCACAGTGTTTCAAACGCCACGAGCGCTTTAGCAACCGTGTTGTACGTCTTCACCGTGCGTCGAGATTCTTTCGCTTTCATGATAACTTCGTTCTGCGCGAAATGACGCATGGGCTGCTCTATTCTTCTGAGTAGCTGTCTACTCCACATAATGTCACCCGCTACTGGAGGCGCATTCCTGGGTAAACTAGGTCCATGCTTATGTTTCTCATAAATCTTCTGCACCGCGTCTAAATCCAAGGCGTAATTCTGGAAAATGACGAAATACTTGTCGTCCAAATTCTTGGCGAGCGTTTCGCGCTTTAACACGGACCGGAACTGCGTTAATAGGTGTAAAGCCTGCCCAGTACTAGTAATGTTCGCAAAGCTAGAATCTATATACTCCTGAAGCTTAAACTCCAAGTCGTTAACTTGTACGTTGAACTCCAAAAAATCGCGGTCGTACTGGTTCTTGGTGTACTCTAAAAGGTCGTACGGTTTCCGTTTAAACTCCTCCACGACATTGAAAAACTTTTTAATTTTATCCGAAGCGCCGTCAACCGCGGTGTGGCCGCTTAGTTCTCGGAACTGCTCAATCGTGCTAAACATGTCCAGCAGCTTACCAAGTCTTTTAGCAAATAGATCGAATTTCCCGAAACACAGCTCCATGTCAAAGTCAAACTGCCGGTTAGCGGGGTTTAACTTTAGCGCGTTTTTAACAGAAACAAACTCAGCCTTGTACTTATCACGGGTTTTAATCACCAGGGATAGGTTCTTCAACAGGGTAGGCTTATCCTTGTTCCATAAATTGACGCTTCCGTTCTCACTCAGCATATCACGACAAACCGTAATAATCTTATTAGTTATCTTAGCGAATAAACGGGTCATTCTGTCTTTAGTGTGGTAGTACCGGCACACGGCGTACATCATCTTTATTGAGTTCATCAGCGGCGCGATTGATTCGTGGATTTTAGCCACGTCGTCGCCGTATAGCGGTTCCAAGGTCTTCTCTAACGTCGTTAAGTACTTCACGTTGTCCTTTGACTCGTTAACGGCGTCCGAGATGCGCATGTCGATTTGTTTCCAGCGTTTGTGCGCGGCAGTACGGCCGGCGCCGGTGACGCCCAACACCAACCTCGCCTCGCGCGACTTTAACTGTTCCATCACCGAGTTGAACTTGGCCATCCTGGATCGCCAAAACTCCAGCTCCGTATCGGGTCCAACATCGTCGTCGTTCTTCTTGTTCATCGCGCCCATCTCTTCCTGCTCGCCGCTGTCAAGAAGAATCTCAGTCTTGTCGCACCAGTCCTCCAGTGTGCGCTCAAAATCGCTGGAAATCGCTTTGTCATCCGCCGCGGTTGTGAAAGAACTGGGCTTCAAATCCAACGTAGTGAGGTACTTAGTCGGCGGCTTTTGTAACTCAACCCCACCCTGTAACGAGTGCGACGCTTCTTGCAGTGTAGCGCCGAACTTGGAAACGGAACGGACGAACTCCTTGGTGCTCTCCTCCCTGGCTTTGCCCCACGTGTTTTTGTTTTGCTGTTTCAGCACCGGTGCGTATAAGTTTCCAATCAGCGCGCGGAACGAATCCAACGCCCCACCTCGAATCTCGCCGCTCATCATATCCTGCTCGCACCCCTTCTCGCCGACGCCCTCTTTCTTTTGCGTGGTGCGGATGAAGTAAAGGGCGTGGCCGTTTGAGTCGAGGGCGGTGCTGACGCCATCGGTGATGATTAGGCGCTTCGGGCCGGAAGATGATGCATCTCCATTTTTATCGACGCCCACGTCGCTCGCGGGGGACTGGTAGTAGAAAAGAAGCTTAGGCGGGCCGTCGACTTGGTAGAACTGCTTTACTTGCTTGTCGTAGGGCCTGTAAGGGGGTGGAAGGGAAGAAGTAGTGGTAATTAGTCAGTAGGGTAACGACGCGAGGCTAAAAAATCAAATGTATGCCAAAAAGTCGAGCTCGTCTGACGCGTGAAAAGTTGACGCTCCGATTGGGGGCAGTGGGTACTAGTAACGCTGGGTACGTACCCTAACCCTTCCGTAGCTTCATCAACAGGGATCCCGAACGACTCCGCGACCTGTAGTGGGTTGAGGTGAATAAAGTGGTGAGTGGTGTGTATGAGCAATTAGTGTAAGCGACGAGTGATTCCTCGATCGATCGCAATCAGAGAAAGTCTCCGATCGCTCGGGACAGACGCATTTGGGTTCCGGTACGTTGGTCGGGAAACGCGCGTGGTGGTCGGTTCGAGTGGTTTTTTTGTTTGAATTTGCAGGGGTGGTATCACTATCCTGTGAATAAAGCAGCCATTCATTCAACCCATTCGTACCTTGCCCGCGATGTACTCCAGCCGTGGGTCCGCCATGGTTGTTGGTCACACTCGGAAGCGTGCCAAAAATAGCGCTTGTTTGCGAACTCCGAGAGTGCAATCGAGCCGGTGTGAGCCTCCTACGAGCGGTCACGACGCCGGCGACCGCGAAACAAGGCTTTGACCTGACGCCCTTCACTCGTCACAAATACACACGCCGGTCAACACCACCTGTTTCTACCGAGACGCGCACCCAGACCACGTGCGCGCGCGCTGTAACGAAGCGGAGACGAGTGGAAGAGAAGAGTTCTCGACACAAAACCTCGAACTGCGCGGAATGCGCCAATTTATGATATGCGAATTTATTTAACTCAATTTCTCTTGGAGGTGCCGAGGCGTGCCTCCTTTTTGTCATATTTTTGGAGTCAGCATTGACAACATGTGTCCTTTCGCCCTCGGTATCGCCAGAGGGCACGCGCGCCGAGGTGCGTGTGGTAATACTTTGAGCTCACCCGAAGTTGGCGTCGGTACCTATAAAACGCAACGCGCATTGGTTGGGTTTGCGTAACCGTCGAAGGTCACGCACGAGTCGCATCCCGGGAGGACGTGTCAACGCGGGAAACTTGTTGTTTCGCGAGTAAGAAGAAGTGTCATCACGACGGCGTGGTACAGCGATGAGTCACGGACACGCCGCGCCCGCGGGGAAGGTGCGATTGAATTCCATTTACCGATGCTTCCACGAGTCGAATGGTTCATTACACATCTCATTTGAACGACGGGAACCCACCCACATCGTCCTCTTCCGAATTGACGCCAACGACAACCCTATCGGGATTGAGCTTCGTCACGTCCCAGAAGTCACTACTTGCGTGAGAGTACGACCAATGATACTCCATCACGTCCCTTCAAGCACAAGCCATCTAACCATTACCTTTCCCTTTCTTTCCCTCCCCCAAATACTCAGGTGCCCGACGCCATCGCACTGCGCGCCGCGGCGGCGCACGAGCAGATGCTGAGCCGCGAATCCACGGTTGAGTTCATTTCCAGTTTGCTGGACGGTGTCGACACGCCGAACGAACCCCTTCCGCAAACCTTCGTGGGCCTACCCAGCTCAGCGGCGGAGATGCAGTCGCTGGCGGATCAAGTGCAGATCCACGACACGGGAGTGTCATCTCACAACGGGTCTCCGAACAACGGAAACTCTTCAAACACGCTCGGTCCGTTTCTCGGCGAGATCATCGCGCGGAATAAGCGCACGCGGGACACGTTGAATGTGCAATCGAACAACAACACGTTGATCGACTCGAGAGGTTTGTCGCCGTACGCGGGCATCCCCGAGGCGCTGCGAACACGAGCGCGTGATATCGAGGATGCGGAGCGCAGGGTGCAGAATTATCACACTCAAACGCATACAGCTGAAACGCACTGTGCGGATTCAGAACACTTGAACAAGAGGCTGCGGGCGGTGGGCAGAGTGCACAGCGCGCCTGAAGCAGGCACCGTGCAACAGACTGGAAAGAAACGCATGTTTATGGACGCGGAGACGAGGCCCGTTAATACGGCGCGAACGAATGTGAACGTGAAGCAACAAACGTCGACAGGCGCCGTGCTGGTGGGCGCGCCGATCGTGGGTAACGCGCCGCCTATGGGTATTCACCCTCAAAGCGCGGTTTCGAGTGACAGAATCGTGACGCCGCCGGCTGTTGATGGCGGCGTGCCGGGCGTCGCGGCTCCTAATGCGGATTTAGCGCCCACAGCAACAACCACGGCGACTGCATCCCCCGCGTCCCAACCAGCGTCGGGAACCAAACCAGTGAAGACGAAAAACCCGAAGCGCGCGGACCGGAGAAGAACCATCGCGCGGTTCACGACTGCTATTTTGAGAGCAGGCGGGAGCAACGCGTTCATCGCCCGAGACGGCCTCGGCTACCGAAAAGCCTTCGACCGCTTCCTTGTCGAAACCTACGGCGAAACCTTTGCGGAGGGTGGTTATTGGTACGAAAACGCGCGCGTCGAGCCGTTCTTCCGCGTGCTGTTCCACGTTGCCACCGAGGGCCGCGTGCACATCGACCACGACACCGTGAACCAGCTGTTCTGTAAGCGCGAAAAGCGGCAAGCCGCGGAGTGGCTGCTTGACGAAGAGGAGCTCTCGAAATTTGGCGTCACCGCCACGCAGCTGGCGCAGATTTTCGAAGGGCCGCCCTCGGTGTCACCCGTCGGGTACCCAAGAGGAACCCCATTAGCGATTCCCACGGATTCCGAGTTGGACTCGGGCGCTGTGCCTGGCAAGGGCGCCACCGCCGCGGCTGTAGCCGCTGCAGCAGCGGCGCAGCAGCACATGATGCGCGGCACGATGCCGCACGGTGGAGGGTACCCCCCGATGGGGGTGCAAGGCAACCGCCATGGTCACGGTCCCAGCGTGAAGAGCGACCCTCACTCCGACGGCATGGGCCCCCCCCCGTCCACGAACGAACGCGACCAGAATGCGCACTTGCAGTACCTGGGGCAGGGCGGCGGGATGGGACCTGGAGGGCCTCCGGGGTGGCACCCTAGTGGGCCTCACGGGCAGCACACTGGAAGGCCGTACGACGTCGCGATGGCGGCGGCGGCGGCCGTCGCGGCAGCTGGGGGGCAGCACGCTCAATACTCGCACGCGCAGTTGCAGTACGCGCACGCGCTCGCCAGGCAGCAGCACCAGGCGAGCTATGGCGACGGTGGGCACCCAGGTGGACACCCCGGGCACTACGGCATCCACCCTGGGATGCACCATGGACCTCACGGAGGCCCGACAGACGGCCACCACACCGCACAACACTCCTACTCGATGTTTCCGCCCGTGAGTTTGAACCCCGGGTCGTACGGCGGTAACAACGGACAATCTAATGGTGCCGCGGCGAACGGCCAAGGTATGCCTCCCACCGGCGGCCCCATGTCCTCCGACCCCACCCGTTTGCCTTCCTTCCCCGGGTACCTGGACCCCGTCGGGTCTGGTCCTCGTCGGCAATATTCGTCTGATTTGTCACGGCTGATGAGCGAGTTCAATCAAAACCCGACGAGCTCGGATGACTTTTTGAAGTCGTTCATCCAGCGGACGGCGAGCGAGCTGGACATCCTGGCCAACATGGAGGGACAACAAAGACAGAAATAATAGGGATACATAAGTAATACGCGTGAGTAATACGCCTATACACCTTTAACATTTTGATACTAACATTTAGACATTACACTATCGCACTACCTATCGTCACTATACCATCACTACTCTCACTCTACTGGATTCCTCAGAGTCCCGATTCCCTGGATCACGACTTCGCACGTATCGCCCGCTTTCAGAAACCCCTTGGGGTCCATCCCCGCGCCCACGCCAGAAGGCGTCCCCGTAGCAACGATGTCCCCAACCCGCAAACTCATGGCTCTGTTCACGATCTGCAACAAGTCAGGGACGTCGAAGAGCATGTTGGAAGTGTCGCTTGATTGGCGCCATTCGCCGTTCACGCAAGTGCCTATTTTTATGCCGTTTTTTCCAATCAGAGATTGAACGGCGTTCGCGTCAGTGTCTTCACCCAGCCCTAATAAATTTTTCTTCGGCACGATCCACGGCCCAAGCGGACAGAACGTGTCGAACGACTTCCCCAGGTACCACTGCTGGTGTTGCTTTTGAACGTCCCTGGCGGTGACGTCGTTTACGATGGTAAAGCCGAAGACGGCGTCCCAGGCGGATTGCGTATCGTTAATTTCCCCCGGCTTTACGTTTTTGCCAATAACCACGCCGAGCTCGCCTTCGTAATCCACGCTCTTTGAGATGTTGTTTTTTGGAATGATGATTGGTTGTTTGTGGCCGGTAACCGAGGTTGGCGCTTTGGTGAAGATGATGGGGTATTCCGGCGGGGCTGCTCCTGTGGTTGAAATGCCGGGCAGACTCGAGTCTACCTCGCCGATGTGTTCTAAATAGTTCTTGCCGATGCATACTATTGAAGGAGGATTTGGGATAGGGGCGAGCAGGGTGACGGAATCCACAGGAACGGGGTCGCCCTTGCGTTCGTGTTCCAAGATGTCTTCGCTGGAACGTCCACCAGAAGTCTGGTCGTGCCACTTTTCAATCAGAGAGAGCATCCCTTTCGGGTACGACGTGCCATCGAAATCTAACGTCCACAGCCAGTGCGCGTTTTCCACGATCCCGAGCTCGGGGTGCGCCCCTGGGGTGCGCTGGAAGGTCACCAGGGCGACGTGAGGGGGGGATCCGACATCCACCGCGGGTCTCGAACTAGATGAAGATGCGCGCACATGTGAGGGGGACCGCCGGCGCGCCAAGGGGCGGCCCAGGGGAGGCACCAAGGCGCGAAGGGCGAGCGAGCGCAACATCGGAATGGAGATCTGCATATTTTAAAGGGGAATAAAAAGGTGCTGACGAAAACGAACAGACTAAAAACGACATCGTTGTCTACGTATGCTATATATACTATCTAAAGGGCTACTATTGGTGTCTCTAGACTCTAAGCTTCACTCCACTTCACAAAGCTCGGCGACAAGCCCGGCAGTTTCAAGAACATGCTCCGCGCCCATGCGCCGGCACCACTTCGGGTCCGCGTCGTTGCCAATGCCATTATCGCTTTCATTGTTCTTCTCGGAAATCTTTTCTTCGGCGTCAATCGCAGTAAGCATTTGTTTCGCCCAATTGATCGCGGGATGAACTACGTCGTGAAGCATGGTATCGCGCCCGTGCCAATACGCAACCATTTCGTGTTCAAAAGCTTGGCTATTCATCTTCCGAAACTCACCACTCAAGTGCTTCGTTCGCGCGCGTCCCAACACAAAGCGAAAACAATTTAACCCGGCGACCAGTACGTCCGCCGCGCCGGCAATCGATAGCTCGTCTTCCTCAGTCGGTGAAGCTTTTCGCAACGCATCCGTAAGAGCTGCTTGCACTAGGTTGACATAGCCACGAGACGTTTCTTGGGATTTCTCATCGGTTTCGCGTCGATCTAGAATTTCGCGTATTTCGCGTGTGATTCGTGAAAGGTACAGAGCGGTCACTGCCGCAGCGGGCTTTGGCATCTCACGATGTGCAACATATTTATCATCCACTTCATCCGGCTCTAACTCTACTCCTACCCTTCCTTTGACGACTTCAAACCTCATGTCAGGCCTCAACGATGTCAACAACCGCGCGTGCGTCACCCGCGACAGTTCCCGCAATTTGACCGAAGGCGCACAAAGCGTGAGCGTCTCGAAGCGGTAAGCGGTTTTCAGGAAAAGGGAATAGTGGTGATTATGTTTTTCGTCCGGTTGGCCGGTATATTTTTTCGCGCGTAGAAATGCGTTCGACGCGAACGAAAGCGCCACCGCGTTTAGCCCGCTTCGCGTTTCGTTGGAAAATGAGGTATTCGCAACTCTCCACGTCGCATCCAGGGCTTGAGCGATAACAAAAGGAGTGAGCACCCAATTGTCTTCCGGAAACGCGTCCCAGACATTCGCCACCGTCACAGATCCGGCGACCGCGGCAAGGAACTCATCTGCGTTTGTCTCGCCTTCTCCAGAAGACACAATCCCCGATACTTCAAACAGCTGTTGGATTGATGTGACGCCTCGTGAGACGAGTACGTTGGTGACTAGAGCCACGGTAGTGTGGCTCGGGTCTTGCGCGGCGTACGTCAGCGCTACGCGACACGCGCATCGCGCGCGTTCGCTGCCTTGAAACTTTTCCTCCGCAAACTTTGAAAGCGTTTCGAGAACGCACCGTTTGTACAGACTAATTTCCCCTAGGACGTCAGTTATGGGTGCCCAATTAGGTTCAGACAACTCTGTCTCATCGTCGTCCCTATATGCATTCGCGAGGAGCGCGACCTGTTGTACCAACGGCGCCGCGTCGCGCGCGTGAAGCGACGGGTCTCTTTTTTGGGTTTCAATAAGGTGAGACATGGCGCCTAGAATAGTAACGACAAGTCGCCACCCCCACGTTTTGTGCTTCTCCAGGTCAGCCATTTCGTTTAATTCACCCTCATGCTCCGCGATCAACCCGTTGGCGAGCTGCCCTGTCCGTAGGTCTAGCATCTCCTGCATCACGAGAAGCGCGTCTCGCGGTGAGGACGTCACGTAGGCGAACGTGCGAATCACATCGCACACAACTTTTTCAGCATCTGGTGTATCGAAGCGATCCGCTTCGCAGGTCAAGTACTGAAGCACGACGTCGCCCACCGCTTCTAGCACCCGCGATGCGCGTTTCGAGACAGCAGTTGCTGTACCATCTATACGCGCTCCTGAATCGGTATCAAAGTCATCAATGGTACTGTCAAGGAGCGCTTCGGTGACTGCGAGAAACTCGCCGTGCGGTGCTGGCGCGTCTCGCACATCTCTACACGCAATCTCAAACGCCAGACGCAACCGCTCCACTTCATCTGCTTCTTCGTCAAGGTCACCACTGCTCACGTCACGCACATCGCACCACACATCATACCGCGCACACGCCTCAGCCGCCGCCGACGCCATCGACTCCCGTCGAAGACGTGTGCTTAAAGATCTGAACGGTGATTCTGACTTTTGAAGGGACTAAAATGTTGATGAGATTCATAAATCTAGCTCCTACGCGCTCTTCTCTTTCTTCCCCCCTCGCCCATTAACCCACCGCGCCCCTCCCCCCAACACAGGACCCAGGAACCCGGCACCAAGCACCACCAGCGGAAAAAACAAAGTGCTGAGCCAGGACGCCAGGGCTAACGACCCGGCGGCTTTCCCCGCGGATGACGCGCCGGCTAAATTAATTCCGAAAAACGCCATCGCGCCTTTCACGTCGACTCCGTACTTGAGCGCTGAGTAAATCACCGCAATTGAAACCGGCCCGATCACGTTCTTAGCAGCCATGTACGCCAAGCCGTAATGGTCCGTCATTTCTCGAGCCTCACGGGCGAGTTTCTGGGATTTGCTTTCGCAAAGAGTCTCGCCGGAGGAAGTACTTGAAGTACTCTCACCCACATCAGAAGTATCACCTCGTCCTCTCCAAACATCCACCACCTTTTTGATTTCCCGTAAAGCTCGCTCACCAGCGTCTATGATAGGGCCAACCCTCACCTGCGCTAGAGATGGCCACATCGACGCCATTTTCCCGGCGACCACGGCGTCGAACGCTAATCGGGGCGCTCTTATACTTTTCGACAGCGCGTACGCCAACGCGAAGTCGCCATCCACCGGGATTTTTAGAAATAACACAATCCCCAACAGCGCCAAGCAACTTCCAACATCCACTAACAAAAACGAAAGTAACACCCACGCGGGGTGTTGCGTTAGTGATTTGTTTAGCTTAGTGACCCACCATGGGTGATCAGATTGTGTGGATGTGGATGTTACACCTGGGTGTTCATCTGTTTCTGTTTCTTCGTCGGGCAACGACGCGTCACTACAATTTTGGTTTTTGGAATCCACTTCGTCTCGGTTTCCATCGCTCTGTTGCATCAAGTGTTCCAAAGCCTGTCGTTCATCTTCGTTTTCGTCGTGGTCGTCGAACGAGGCGAGTTGAGGACGCGATTCGACCACGGCGTTTGGTGAGGGGATACGCCACGAGTGCTTCGCTGAAAACATTTCGCGAGTAACGCCATGGAGCCTGTCGTGCTGAGTCCCGAAACTCGGGACGTCACGTCGATTGACACGTCCCGACGGTTCAGGGCGATTAGGCCGTGCCGCCGCGCGGGGCACATTGGCCTGCCACTGCACAGCGCGACACCGAACGGGGTCCCCTCGCGATAACGGTGTGACCGATACCCGCACAGGACACGCAACCATCGCGGCCATCGTGGAATGACACGCAGGCGCAGTTCGTTGTGTGTCGTGACGCGTCGTTTCGCCAAGCAAGCCTGAGCGCATCAGGATTTCGTGGACGAGAATCGCCCGCACACTTTTCCTAGCCACTTGGCGCGCTTTTCAAGATAAAGGGCACCCCGCCGCGGTCACTTCCTCGCCTCACGCGCACACTCCCCACACGCGTTTGCGATGAGCGGCGGGTATTTCACCACCGACCGCGCGCGTAAGTACGGCTGGGGCGTTCCTAGGTTGTTACTACTGACGGTGTGCGCGTTCGAGGTAGTACCGCGGTTCTTTCTAAACGCGTCGTCCGATGATTTAGAAGGCATGGCGATGTCCCGGGTGAAGGGACTTGAACCTGGTGAATCCATCCACCACCCATTGAAGCTGCTCACCTACCTCCACTCCATGCGCTGGCTAGGCCACGCGTACATGGGCTCAATCGGCGCCGGGGTCAACGTCCAGGTGTTGGGGTTCGTGGGCAATCTAGCAATGCTCCTCGCCGCCGCCGCCTTTTGCGTGTGGGACGTGCGGATCGATTACTCAATCGTGATATACCTCGCGAAGACGTTCAGCGGGGACTTTCTTGCGGGCAAATTAGACACCGCGGAGTGGCGTTTGGTGCTGTTCTGGACGTTCGGGGTGCTTGGACCGGCGATGTTTTTACTGGCGGGGATGGATGGAGAAGCGATTGGAGTGGACGCCATCAACTTTTCACAATCTCTGTCCGCTTTTTCCAAATACAGCCGAATTTTGCCCGTGTTATTTCTCATTCAAACCGTCTGCGAGTTTGGAGACGCGCATTTAGAACACCACAGATTGGTCGGGAAGTTCTTCAGGCACAGGTACGGGTTCGAGTTCTTTACGAGTTGCTGCTTGACTTTGTTACCGGGCGGAATAACCCCGTATGAGCTTTTAGTCATGCAGCACGACCTTGTCATTTGTTTATTTTACCGGATTAGCAATTTGGCGATTATTCTGCACAAAAACGGGTTATACAAATCAGTCGGAGCGTCCGTTGAAAAGACCTCACGAAAGGCTTTGTTCCGAGTGTTCGGCTTCTTTTCAAACCAGAAGTTAGTAAACATCACTGATATTGACACCGCGGTGGCAGTTTTGAAAGCCTCGTCCGTGAAAGGGGATGGGCTTGAAAGGCACGTTGCGAGCCCCGCGTGGCGTCCATTGCTGTCGTTAGAATCGGTGGATGGGAAGTTGTATGATGACATGGTTGGTGAGTTTCACAAGCTAGTGAAACATTTGCCGCCGCCTGGGTTAGTTGCGGAGCTGGCGGAGACCAGGGTGGATGAGATGCTCAGGGCAGCAGGCAGCGGCGGAATTAAGAGAGGCAAGGTGAAGACGTCCAAGACTGACAAGCTAGGTAAGGAAGTGACTACCTCGGAAGTGGAAGTCAGTTTGCCAATTTCCTTATCAAGCCAACAGTTGTGCTCTTCCTTCAACGCGAAGGGCAACTCCGTGATCGACGCGCACCAGATCTGTAGGTTATCATTGGCAGTATTTGTGGAGTACGTGTTCCAACGGAAGTGGGAGCAATCTTTCGAAATTTTAGTGGACGCGAGCTGGGAGTGGCGCCGGGAAATCGCAACGCGAGGGGTAGCGGATCCTCAAATAAAAAAGGCTGCGGTCGAGTTGGTGGTGAACGACTTACTCAGAAACAACGAAAAGCTGTGGGCTATTCATGGAGAAAAGTGGAGGGAACCGCGGTACTACAGTTTAATCATGCAGCCGTTCTTAATCTCGCCCGCGATTAACGTCGGGGACGTCGCGGTGGCGCTTAAGATGTTCCCGGAGACAAAGCTAGAAGACACGATGCGCAAATCGCACCCGTTTCCGATTTTCGAGCGGTTCGTAGATGAGGATGTTTACGTGACTCGAAGCGGAAAGAAAAAGAAAGTGATTAAAAAAGACACGCAGGTGATCATGTTCACCTCGGACTTTTGCGATAGTGATGTCAAATGGCCTGTGTTCGGGGCGGGCCCCCGGATGTGCGCGGGGACGTCCATGGCCTTGGGCGTGTTGCGAGCGGTGGCCAATGGGTTCGAGGGATGTGAAAACTTCAAGCCCGAAATCGGACACAAATACTCGGGGAGGCACAACGACGGGGTGAGCTCGTTTTCAGAAGCGATTTATTTCACCAAAACCGTGGTGCCCATCGTGTTCGGGTTCGGCAGGTCAGGAAGCAGAGAGTGGGAGGTGGAGGACAAGGCCAGGGAGGCGCTGGGGGAGGCGCTGGAGGGAGCGAGGTAAAAGTAATTGTAACAGCAGGCATTGAAAGAAAAAAACACCGCCGCTCTTTTCTCCGCCTACGCTAATCTTCTCATTCCATTCCGCCGTGCGCAGGTGTCACGGCGGCGCCCCACCGCCCTCCTTCCACGATGGAGTACGTAAACCTCGAGGGTTTGCGTCTCGATGGCCGGCGCCCGAAGGAAACGCGACGGATGCGCTGCTCCATGACCGTGCTTCCCGCCGCGGATGGCAGCGCGACGTTCGAGTCGGGGAACACCAAGGTTCTGGCGGCTGCGTACGGCCCCCGGGAAACCCGGTTACGCAGTGACGCGTTACACGACCGGTGTACCATAAAAGTGGAGTTCTCGCAAGCCGCGTTTTCCAGTGACCAGCGGCGGCGGAGAACGAAGGGTGATAGAAGATCATTAGAGCTGGGGCGGGTTATTCAGAGGGCGTTGGAGACGGTTGTCATGACAGATTTGATGCCGAGGTCGCAAATAGATTTGAACGTCGTGGTGCTGCAATCAGACGGAGGCGTCCGGGCCGCTGCGATGAACGCGTGTGTGCTCGCCCTAGCGGATGCAGGAGTACCACTACGAGACACCATGGCTGCATGCTCAGCCGGTTACCTAGACAGCACAACAATTCTTGATATCAACAAATTAGAGGCATCCGGCGGCGGCCCGGAAGTGCACGTCGCGTCCATGGTAAACGTCGACAAAGTCGTTTTAGTGCAGAGCGACAACAAGTGTGGGGTGGATGTTTTCGAACCCGTGTATCACTTAGCACTAGAGGGGTGCAAGGTCGTGGCAGGGGTGATGCGGGAAGCGATGTTGAAGCGGACCAAAGAACTCGCGGCGACTAGGGCGGCGGAGAGGCTATAGGTTGGGTGGACTCGAGCGCTGATTGTACAAGTAAAACAAGTAAAAATTAATCCCTCTACCTATCCCTACCCACTGCCATACCAACGCAATACCCCGCCCCAACCGCTAGGGAAAGCAAAATCGTCCACCTCACCTCACGTGTTCCGGAGTTCGAGTCCCCCCTGTGGTCCAACCCGTACCCTGGGTGTCCGTTCCTTCGCATCGCAGCTTTCATGGCCGCCTGTTCCGCTCGCAGCGCCCTTAGATTTTCCTCCAACCCTAGCACCACTTGCCTTGTTTCCGCTGAACTTGATTTCAGCACACCGAGGTCCTTCATCACCGTCTGCATGAACCAGCCGTTGGCAAACTGGTCGTCCAGACGAGTTGGAGTGCTTGGTATTTGCTGTGGAGTGCCAGTCGGCGTGGTCGCTAGTCTGGGAATGACGACTGTATTTTTCTTTCCTTTCCCTCGGCTGGGAGTCGTCGGAGACGCTACATTCGATTTCGCTTTCGACGCTGATCGAACTTGGTCATCCAAAGCACCATCATCATCGTTCTCACTTTCATCGTGGCTCTCATGCGCGCTTGAGTTATAACCCCCACTTCGCGTCGGGGTCACCGTTCCCGAACCCCTTCCCTTCCCGCTACTGCGACTCGACGCG
>MDSY01057711.1_pt1 | contig 31791 bp, 30 predicted proteins | sample 811131 | NCBI WGS metagenome assembly MDSY01 (sample SAMN05326643, study PRJNA326480) | marine metagenome | isolation source: seawater | place: Atlantic Ocean: South West | collected 2010 | reverse complement strand
TTTCAAATGTATTTTTCCATATTTTCTAATAATCTTATTATTTAACGACATATTAGTTAAAGATGAGGCATATCTTTCTCCAGGTCTAGCTTTTAGAAGCTTAATTTTACCACCAAACATTAATGCAACTTCTTTGATAGAATAAGATTTTTTATTAGATATACTATAGTGAGCACACTTATTATTCGCCCAAGCTTCATAACAAACATTTATGGTGTCTTGAATATGTGTAAATCTTCTCGCTTGTGTTCCGGGCTTTACAACGGTTAATAACTTATTCTTTTTGTACTGTTCCTCAAATATGCCAATAACAGTTGCCATTTTACCAGATTTTATGTGTCTTGGACCATAAACATTGTAGAAATAAACTATTTCAAACTTAAAGTTAAACCAATTTTTTAAATTCTCTAATAACTCTAAATTTTTTGATTTTGTAAATGCATAAGGGGAAAGATTTTTATCTTTACCATTATTACCTAGGCTAGCAGAAGTGGCTGAATAAATTAATTTAACCTTATTATCCAAGCAAAACTTAAATACTGCATGTGTGCCTACTGAGTTTGCCTTTAAACAATCATCAAATTTTTTAAAGCTCTGAAAAATTCTTGCAAACTCTCCAAAGTGAAAAAGAGAATGAATCTGACTTTTATATTTTGATAAAACTTTATTTATATCCTGAGTGTTAGCTTTTAAATATTTTACTTTGGGATTTTTAATATGATTTTTTTTAAACCCACTAGAATAGTTATCTATACTTAAAATCTTTTTATCAGTTTTTATTAAAAGATAGTCAATTAAATTAGAGCCTACAAACCCAGCCCCACCAGTAATTACAATATAATTTTTCATTAGAGATTAAATAGCCTGGCAATGTCCTACTCTTCCGTGTCTTAAGACAAAGTACCATCGGCGCTGAAGGGCTTGACTTCCGAGTTCGGGATGGGATCGGGTATTGCCCCTTCGCAATAATCACCAGGCACACGTTTTATACCTATAAATAATTTTTTGTAAAGGAGTTAAATTTAACTTTAAAATTCATTTATATGTTTTTTTAAGATAAATTTAGACCAAACTACAACTTAAGATTAATTTAATAAATATTATCTTTAGATTTTCAAAAACATTAGAGCTAACAGTTAATAAGGTTTAATTTCTTTATTTAATAAATTGGCATATTTACGGTACATTATTGAAGAGTCATTATTTTTAATAAAAAATAACTTTTGATTTAAAATATATTTTTGTCTTTCATTTTTTTTCATATTGAAAAAAAATGAAATTGATCTTGCAAGATTATATTTATTATTTTTGAATAAATACCCAGTATAATTTTTTTTATTTATAAAATTTTTTAGACCAGAAACGTTCGATGCAAGAACTGGAATCCCATAGTTAAATGCCTCAATCACACTAATGGAAGAACCCTCACTTGTGGTTGCCTGAATGTATAGATCTAATTTTTTATAAAAGTTAATTAATTTATTATCTTTTAGGTTTCCTAAAAAATTTACTTTTTTATTTAAATTAAGTTTTGATGTAATTAAATTTAATTTTTTATAATTTTCACCATCGCCTGCAAAAAAACATTTTATATCTTTATTTTCTAAAATATTTGTATTAAGTGCACTAATCATCAATTCATGTAGTTTATATTTATTCATTCTTGCAGCCATTCCAATATTGAAGGATTTTGTAACTTTTTTTTTAATTAATTTGGATTTTTGTATACCATTTTTAATAATAAAAATTTTTTTGCTTTTATTAATTTTTTTAAAATGTGAATAAATATCTTTATTTAAAACTATTATTACATCAAAAAAAATTGATACAATTTTATTAATAATTTTTTGTTTTATATTGTTAAATAAAGATAGTGGGTCGTGAGCTACAAATATTATTTTTTTTTTAAAGAAATATTTATATAAAATTGCTGGTAGTAGTAAATGATTATGGATAAAAATTATATCTGGTTTAAAATAAATTATTTTTAAAAATATTTTAAGCCAAGATAAAAAGGGTAAATGCTTTATATTTTTATGGTGGTAAATTTTATTTTTTTTTAAATCTAGCTCAACATTGAAATTTTTAGGACCGACCAAAATTATGTGATCTATCCATGCATTTTTTTTATTATTTTCATGAATTAGATTTTTAACAACATTTATACCACCACCTAATCCAGAATAAACTATATGTAAAACTTTCATTTATACAAATCTTTCAAACTAAATTTTGTCAAATTAATTAATTTCAATTTTTTTTTCTCGTAGATGCAGGAAAAATGCAATTGGAAGAAAAAGAATTATTGAATTCCAGTTATTAAAAATACTACCCGTTTGCATTAATGGCCATAATTGAGTGAAGTAAAACCCCAAAATAATTACTTCTTTCATATCAATAAATTCGTTTTTAAAAATTTTTATAAAATTTTTAAATGATCTAAATATAATATATAAATAGGTTAGTACTATAAAAAGAAAACCTACAATGCCAGTTTCAATTAAACTTTGAAGATAATAATTGTGTGGATGTGTATTACAGCTCATATCATTAATCCTATAATTTTCATTATCACAAACGTGTCTAAAACTTTTAGGACCAGAACCTAGTAGTTTGTTTTCTTTAAAAATATTAATACCTGTGTAAATAAAATTTTGATGTTGAGCAGATAAAATATAAAAGCTATTTCTATCTTGATATTCTTTTGGTAAAAAAAATTTATTTCCACCTGCTTCTTTATCAAACAAACTATTCATTGTCTGAGTAACGTATCTGTCATAATAGACATCTGAACTATATAAAAAAGTGCCGGCAGTAAAAACTACAAATACTGTATAAAAATAAATAAATCTAAGATTTTTTGCTTTGAAAAAAAATATCAAATAATAGCAAATCATTAAAAAAAATAAGATTGCACTAGTTCTTTCACCACTTAAAAAAACTATTATTGGAGAAAAAAAAATAGCTATAGTTATCAAATAATTGGTTTTTTTATAATCTTTGCTAATAATATATTTAAAAATTAATAAAAAAGGTAATAACTTAACAATATAACTCCCTAATATTGGTTCTTGACCAAAAAAACTACTTACTCTGTGTATCTCAAATATTTTTAAACCAATTAGATTATATCCAAATTGATACTGAATTAAACTATCTAAAAAAAGTATAAAAAATATTAAGAGTATTGTTTTTAAAAATAGATCGGCTAAAATTTTTTCATTTTTTAAAAAGAAATAAATAGCAAATACATACATACCAAACCTAAAATACAATAATATTGATATAATATTCATTTTTTCTTCACTAAATAAAAAGCTTATTAATAGTAGACAATATAAACTTACAAAATATATAGAAAAATATTCTTTAAAAATTAAATAATCATTTTTTTTAATTATTCTAACTAAAAAAGATACCGATATTATTAGAAGAAAGAATTCTAGAAAAAATCTAGAGACAATCATGCAAATTGGTAGGGAGATAATCATGATGCTCTCCACTCTAAACTTAAGTTTTAAAAAATTATCCATTTTTTTTAAATCTTAATAGGAAGAGGTATAAAATTAAATTTATGAATATTATAATAATTAGACCTATATTTGTATATTTTGTTAATATTAGTGAAAAAATTAATGGTGAAATCAAAAAAATATTAGTTTTTACTAATCCAAACTTATTTAATAAAATATGGTGCAAGTGTCCGCGATCTGCAACTAATGGATTCTTATTTTTTAATATTCTTACAAAAAATAACCTTAACATATCAATAAATGGAATAAATAAAATAATAATTATTTCTTCAACAAAAAAATTTGTATGATTATTTTGATAAGTTTTAATTATCAAAAGAGATAAGATGAATGAGAAAATATAGACACCATTATCACCTAGGAATATTTTTTGCTTATAATTGTATACTGAAAAAAAGACTAAATTAATCAATGTTAAGCTACAAAAAATAGAAAAATTATTATTCTTATTTACTAAGATTAGATATATTAAAATTACTGAATAATAGATAGCAGACTGTAAATTTATACCATCATACATATTAAATAAAATTTGTAAAATAACGAAACAAAAAATTGTAAATATTAATGAAAGCTTAAATAGATCAACTGAAAAATTGAATGTTTCAAATCTTAGATCAATTATTTGATAATCTATTCTAATAGATAGAAATGTAAAAAAAATTAGCATTGAAACTATAGATTTACTGAGAGGTTTTATGGAAATTTTATCATCAATAATTCCCAGTACTAAAAGTAAAAATATAACCAGTAATACTAGTAATGTGTCAACTTCATTAATAAAACCAAATATATTAATTATCTTAAAATCATTATAAAAAACATCTAAAATAAAAATTAATGACAAATTTAAAAAATAAAAAATACCCCCATTTAAAGAAATTGGTATTTTATGAAATTTTCTAGTACTGTTTGGTAAATCATAAAGATTAATTTTTTTTGCTATAATGTCATTGATCCTAAATAAAAAAAGATTAACAAAAAAACTAGCTATTATTAATGTAAGATTAGTTATCATTATGAAATATTTTTAGTTTACTCTTTTATAAAATTTTTTTATTACACTTATTATAATAAAAACATATTTCAATTATAATATACAATTATTCAATTAAGAAAATTTATAAAAATTAAATTAACTTGTAGTCATCTCTGAAATTGAATGCTGGAAATTTTGGCTCTAATAAGTACTGCTTTTTATATAGATTAATAGAATATTTCCATTTTTTTGATGGATTTAATTGAAGCATAATTTGAGTTCTTTTCTGGCCTGACGAAGGAATACCAGCCCGATGATAACATAAATTTGGTAAAAAAAAGAATACGTCCTCTTCTGTCCCAGTTAGCTTAAATTTATTAGGAAAATCTATTTTTTTTAAATTTGAAAAAAAATTCACTTTGTTGGAATCTTTAATCGATATTATTTCCATAGGTCCATTATTATTTAAAATTTCATTGACTGGAATAATAACTTTTAAAGTATTTTTACTAAATGGTTTATCTTTATGCCAATGATTAGCATATATATCATTTTCTACATTTACCTCATTTATATTATAATTTGAATATGCTAATAAAAAATCAATGGAATAATTAAAGCCTGTTAGATCAAATAATTTTTGTTTAAAATTGTTTTTAGTAAAAACATCGTCAATTATGTGATTGATATATTCTTCTTTCATTACGAGTTTTTCAGAAAAATTATTTTGTGATAATTTTTTTTCAATAAACCCATCACAATTACTTTTAAGTTTTAGTTTATCTCTGTAAAAACCTACTTTTATTAACTCAGAAAATATTTTTTTATTTTTGAAGAATAAATTTTCATAAAAAGTTGATAAATTGCTATATAAAAGTGAGAAAAGATATACTAAAATTTTTTTCATTTACTAAAAAAGTTTATAATTTTTTTATCTATTTGTGTAATATTATTTACTTCTTCACTTTCACCAAATGTGGAATAAAAATATCCCTTGCTATTATGCATGCCATTTTTTAGTGCAACAAAAACGATGTGGTCTTTAATTGAAATTTTTTTTTCATCTTGTGTCAAGATTTGTTCATTTTTATGAACCTCTTCATGCAGTTTTAATGTTACAAAAATTGCATTATTTCTATCTTCAAATGAAAAAATTTCTTTTTTATTTATTTGATTCAATTTATTTAATTTTTGAATTGCATTATTTTTATCATTATCATCTTTAAAAATAACCAAAAAATCTCTTGTCATTCTCGGTTCAATTTTAAGAAAATTGATATTTAAATTCTCAAAAAAATTTTCATGATTTTTTAGTCTATAATAATATTTTACTCTATCATATGGCTCTTGACTTAATCCTGTTGCTAAAATAACTTCATAGTCGTTTAACTCTTTATATTCTGAAAGAATTTTATCATAAAATAGTATCATATCCAATATTGGGTCATGTTTTTTTTTAATATACCATTCTGGATTAGTTAGGTTTTTTTTCCTAAAGTACTGTGAATTAAAAAAATAGTGATGCTGAATATGTGCTCCAGCGTTGAAAAAAATTGAAGAAAAATCAGTTTTATGTTTCTTTATTAAATCTATGTGTAAGTCATGCAACATTAAATCCAATAATAGGGCCTTATTCCACTTTTTTTTAAAATTAAAAATTAATTTTAAATATAAATAAATATTTTTAAATCTAAAACTAAGCAATAAAACTATAAAAGTCTTACAATACAAGAGCTTGGGAATACTTTTGTGAGAATTTAAATTGACCACATCAGATATAGTATTGGATATAAACTTTATTATTTTTCCAGGTCCACTAAAGGTTTTAGTCCATGGATCAGAAAAAAAATATTTAGGTTTTTTTAAATTATTTTCTAAATTCATAGAACATACAACTCCTATGGACTTACTTAATTTTTCAATAATATTGAATACTGTTTCTCCATTATATTTTTTAATGTCACCTAGTCTATAAATCTGATGTGAATCTGCTCTTTCCCCAGTATAGATTGATACCCATTGAATCCAGGGCTCAAGTAATTCATATTTTTCTTCTGAATTGGTAATTAATAATTTTCTAAAAAATTCATTATCAAAAAATTTAAATTTAAAGTCTTTTGAATATTCTCTTACTAAATCAAAATTTATCTCATTTAGCTGAATTAATAGAAGTTTTTTTTTACTCATTTAATTTTTGGTGTAAGAAGTGAAAATATTATATTAAAATTTTCCAATTAGCTTATTATACACTATTGAGCAATATTCGTAAATAATCAATTTTTTATTTTTGGCATATTTAAAAAATGAATTTTTTACTGGCTGTACATTAGATTTCCAAAACTTTAGATTAATATTAGTATGCTTAGACCATAAAAGTGAAGCTCTTTTACTGTGATATGGAGATGTAGAAAATATTGCATCTTTTACATTATTATCAGTAAAATTTTTTTTTATATTAGCTAGGCTGTCTACACTACTGTCAAAATCTTGGTAAATTAATTTAACAACTCCCCTATCCACCCCATCTAAAATTAGCAATCTTTTAATTATATTTTGTGTTGGAATTTCTTGTAATTTTCCAATCAAAAAAATATTTTCAATTCTCTCTGTTTTTTTTAATATGTCTAATATATCTTTATATCTATACTCAGATGTAATATCAAAATAACTTGATTTACCATGGCCACTAAAAACAATAATATTTTTAATTGATTTTAATTCATTTTGCGTAAATTTATCATGATGAAGTAGAGGTTTGCCTATATGCCAGAATAGAGGTGAATAAAATATAATAAAATATATTATTGATAAAATTGCAATTGATTTTTTTAATGTTGTAAATATTATTTTATAATTTATTTTGATGAATAATAAAAAAAACTTAATAAGAATACCGGTTAAAAAATAATTTAGATATGAAAAATTATTAATCTTAAAAAAAATATTACTCAACGATCTAACAATTGTTACAAGTTCTTTTCTAGAATTTGAGCTTGAGCTATTGTTTCGTTTTTTAATATTAATTAAAGTTTGTGTATTTAAAAATAATTTATAGTTTTGTTTACGAAGTCTAATCCACATATCAATATCTTCTCTAGCATGAATATGTTCATCAAAAAAATTATTTTTAAATGCATTTTTATGAACCAATACTGAAGAAGTAAGAACAGGATTATAAATATAGAACCAGTAAAAACCCTCTTTATTTATTTTTTTTGTGATAATTTTTTGTAAAAGTCTTCTGAAATTGTTAACAAAAAAATTTGCTTTTTCATTGTTTATAAAATATTTTGCTGCACAAAAATAAATGCATTTTTTGTTACTATAATTTAACATTTGTTTTTTTAATTTATTTTTTTCCCAGACATCGTCTGAATCATTAAAAGAAATCAATTCACCATTAGAATTTTTTATACCTAAATTCCTTGGGCCAGCACCTGTTCCATAATTTTTTGTAGTTTTTAAAATTTTGGTAATTTTTTTATTTTTCGATTGTAACTTTTTTAATATTTCGAAAGTTTTATCTGTTGAACAATCATCTACAATAATTAGCTCAAAATTTTGATATGATTGATTAAGAATTGAATAAATTGTTTTAGAAATAAACTTGCTTGAGTTGTGTGTTGGTACAATTATAGATACTAATTTTGATTCCATATTATAATTAATTTAAAGTATAGTTTTCTAAATTTTTTTGGACGAAAATTCTCAGATCATATTTCATTAATGCTAATTTTCTAGAATTTACTCCGAATTTAGTTCTTATCTTTTTTTCACTAATTAATATGTTCAATTTATCTGTTAAACTATCTGTATCTTTTGGTTTGCAGAGATATCCATTAAAGTTATTAATAATCGCATCCCTACATCCTGGAACATTGGTTGTTACGATCGCACATCCAGACCCACAAGCTTCAATTAATGATTTGGGAAACCCCTCCCTGTACGAGGGCAAGCATACAATTGAACTTTGATTAAATAATTTATAAACTTTTTTATGATATCCAAAAAATGTAATATTCTTTTGATTAATCTTTTTAATATGTTGATTTTGTTTTTTTTTATAATTTAAGGTCCCAACTATATGAAATTTCCAATCTGGATGTTTTTTAGTAAGCATCATTGCACTGAATAAAAATTCATTTATTCCTTTTTCAATCAAAACCCTTGCCGGAAATAAGATAATTTTTTTTTTCTTATTATCTATATTAAATTTTTTTAAATCTACTCCTACTCCATTAAATATTACAATTTTTTTTTTTTTAATTTTAATTACCTTTATAAAAAAATTTTTATCTGTTTTATTTTCTAATATTAATAAATTTTTTCTTGGTTTTAAAGAAATTTTTATAATAAAAAAAATTAAATATTTAAGAAATTTCTCATAAGCTTTCAATTTATTTGTAAAAAAATATCCCATACCAGTTATGAAACAAATTAATTTTTTAACTTTAAATATTTTAGAATAAATACAGCTATACAACACACCTTTTAAAGAAATTCCATGAACTATATCTGGGTTATATTTCTTTAGCTCTAGAATAAATTTAAATAAAAATTTTATTTCATAAAAGATATTTTTTTCTCCTGGCAAAAAACCAATATTTTTAAAATTTATCTTATTTTTTTTGAGAATTTTTTTTGCCTCAGTTTCCATTTCCTTACTCCCACCATTTCCACAGAAAACTTTAATAATATAGCCTTCTTTCATTGCTCCCAGAGCTAATGGAAGAATATGAGAAGAAAAAAAGGAAATATGATTAATTACATATGCTATTTTTTTTTTTTTCATTTACTCAAAAGACTATTATAAATATTATTAGTTTTTTCATTCATTGTGTTTAAGTGAAACTTGCCTGATAATAATTTCTTAGAGTTCGCTGAGAATTTTTTAATCAATTTTTTATTTTTAATTCGATTTAGAGCTAAAATCATTTGATTTGTATTATTTGGTTTAATCAAAATACCATTATAATTATTTCGTATTACTTCTGGAATTGCACTTACATTTGTAGAAATTATAGGAGTATTTGTTAACATTGCTTCTAAAAAAACCATTCCAAAACCTTCATATTGTGATGTTAGTACAAATACATCTGCCATATCCATTAAGTCTTTAACTTGCTCTGAAAAATTTACCCAAATTATTTTTTTATAAATATTTTTTTTTTTTGACAATCTTATTAAGTTATTTCTTTCTGGACCATTGCCCACAAGCAATAATTTACTATTCGGGTTTTTTTTACAATATTCAGCAAAAGATAAAATTAAAAAATCTAAAGATTTTTGTTTTACTTGTCTGGCTATACAGCAAATTAGAAATTCATTATTTTGGTTTTTTTTCCTAATTAAATTTATAACTTTAGATTTTTTATAGCCACTATCTTTTTTGAAATACTTTTGATCTACTCCATAATAAATAACTTTAATTTTACTAGGGGTTGTAAAAACAGGTTTAAAATAGCTCTTAACCTGCTTTGATATACAGATTATTTTATCTGAATTTTTAAGAATAAACCTATCTACAAACATACCTTTTATAAGGCTATTTTTACCCCTTGATGCTTCTAAAAAAAAACTATCGAGATGTTTTGTTATAACTAAGTTAATTTTAGTAGGGTAAAAAAATTTAATTAATGAAGCTAATAGTTCCATGGATGATAAATGTGCATGAACTATATTGGGATTAAATTTAAAAATAATTTTTTTTATCTCAATAAAAGCACTTATCAATTTGAAAATGTTAATTAGTTTTAAAAACTTTATTTTAACAACTCTAACTCCTATTGCTTCTAGTTCTTTTTTCCAATAATCATTTCCTCTGAGATAAATTAAAACTATTTTAGAACTTTTGTTTTGTTTTTTTATTAAAGAAATTAAATGATTTTCTGCTCCACCTCTATCAATACTTGTTATTAAATGACAAATTTTCACAATTTTTTTAAATAAATTTTTTTGTGTATCTCATATCCAATTAATATAAAATATAACCATATAAATCTATTTCTTGCTATCATTCCATCATTAAACATAAATAAAGAGTAAGTTAATGTGCTAGCGATAAAAAATAGTACCCAGCTTTTTACTATATTTTTTAATTTTTTAATTTTAAAATCTCTAACAAAGATATAATAAAAACAAAAATAAGTAATAACTGTCTCCATAAATGCAATCACATGAAAGACTCTATAAAAATTTCCCAATGGAGATATAATATATATTAGAGATTGTTTTATCCATAATATAAAAAAACTAGAATTTAAAATTAATGGCTCATACATTTTCACAGCTGTCCCACTTTTATAGAAACCATTCTGCTCTACATAAAGACCTTCTCTTGCACTATTAGCTATTTCAAATATTTGATCTATAAATAATCTACCAATTAATATTATTGTTAATAAAAAAATTATATTTAAAAATTTAAATTTTTTAAATTTTGAAACTGTAAATAAACTGATGATATAAAATAACACAATCACTATGAAAAAATTTTGAATCTTTACATAAAAAAGTAATATAAGAGTAATGATTAATCTAAAATAATATTTTTTTAAGAAAAAATATAGTGACCAAATTAAAATTACTAGAACTAAATTATCACGAAGAGTTACCGATGAATAAATGATTAAAGACGGAGATAATATAAAAAATAATTTTACATAAAGTGGTAAATCAGTTTTTTTAATAAAAAAAATTAAAGTTATAACAAAGATAGCTCTGTTCAAAAACCCTATGCTTCTAAAACTTTCTATACTTATTAAAGGGGAGATTGCAAAAATTGATGAAGGTATTTTTATCTTTTGGTTTAAATCTTGTAAACTTATTTGACTTTCAAAATTTGAGGTATAAAGATTCCTCATCGAAAATATATTGCTCCTAATTTCTTGAGTATAAAGTAAGTATTTTGATTGATCTGGAAATTCTATCCAACTGATTATCACACCATTTACAAAAAAGGGAGTCAACATCATTACCCCACTTAAAATAAATAACTTGCCACTGATCATCTTTTTTTCTTTAACAATTATAAATAAGATTAAAAATACACAATAATTTCCCATATCCAATATTAGGGATATTAATAGTGAAGGCTGTATTAAATGATCGAACATTATTATTTTATAGTATTAAATTAAAAATTTTATATAGATAAAACATAATTAACTATATAAACAATTTTTATGAAAAATAGATTAACCCATTTAATACTCTCTTGTTTTTTAATTTCATTAGGTTTTATGTTTTTAAGCGCTAAGCTCAGTCAAGATGTTTACAAGCAAACAATAATTTATGGGATTCATGATGTTGATACTGATATTGACCTAACAATATTATTTAGCCAATACAAAAGAGAATTGGATGCTGATTCTCTACGGCGTCAAGTAGGGGAGTTTGTTGATAAATTAAACTTTAATGTTTCAGACGGTACAAGTCCTTGTTCCATTCTACCGGTAGTTACGAAAAGGATGCCTGTTTTAATTTTTTATGATCCAAGTATGGCTATTAAAGTTGAGTTAGTAGGAAATGATAAGAAAAAATTAAATGAATGTGCAAAATCGATAGACAATAATATTGAAAACTTCAATTTTAAAAAAAGAGAGTACTATCTTGCCCTTATGAAAATGTTAGATAAAAAACAAAATATAATTTCTGATATTGATTATAGCACGCTTAATATTGAAGAACGATTAGATCAATTAGGGGTAGATGGTTTACAATTTAAAACAGAGGAGGAGAAAAAATTTAATTTAACGGATAAAAATAGGGCTGAAATAATGGGACATTTTATTATGAAGCTTATAGATAAACATGAAGAGGAGTATGCCAATTCTTTATTATTACCGTTCAGTGGAATTAATAAAAACAACATAGCAACTCTAAATTTAATAAAGATTGAAGTCAATGACACATCAATAGTAGGTAAAGTACCACTTGTAATAATATTTATTAGCTCTTTTATAATTGTAGCTATGATTATGTTTGTGTATTTTTTCATAAGTAAGAGTAAAAAATTCAAACAAAAATGGAATTATATAAATAAGTTAATTTCTTAGAATTATTTTTAAAATTTTTATTGTATTTTTAAGATAGTTTTTTTTTGTCTAAATATAAAACTTTATCACATAAAGAAAGTGAGCTATCTCTATGACTTACTATTATTATAGTTTTCTTTCCTTTTAAGAGACTAATAGAATCTAAAATTTTTTTTTCATTGATTGAGTCAAGGGAACTAGTTGCCTCATCAAGAATCATAATTTCAGGATTTTTATATAGGCATCTTGCTAAAGAAATTCTTTGAATTTGTCCTCCAGATAATAAGATTCCTCTTTCTCCCACTTGAGTATTTTCTTTATCAGGTGATGCGTTAACTAAATTTCTAAGTTGTGCCATGTCTATAGCCTGATTAAAAGAGTCTTCGTCTACAGGGCCATTTTTACTGAAACAAATATTTTCTTTTAAAGAGCCGTTAAAAAGATATGTTTGTTGAGGTATATATCCAAGGATTGATCTCCAGCCTCTAATATTAGTATTAATATTAACATCATCATCAACTAAAATTTCACCTTTATCTGGTACTAAAAAACCACATATCATATTTATTAAAGTTGATTTTCCTTCTCCAGATTGTCCTTTAATCCCAATAATTTCTCCTTTTTTAATTTCTAAATTAATATCATTAAATAAATTTATATTTTTTGAAGGATACTTAAAAGAAATATTTTTTAATTTTATATTTTTATTAAATTTAATTATATTGATATTATTTTTTTTTAACTCTTCAATTGATTTTAAATTATTGTTAAAAATATTCATTTCTTTGCTTATTTTATTTAACGTTGCTGTGGCATTTCTAAAATTTTGACTAGATACAATAATTCTATTTAATGCTGGCATTAATTTAAAAGATACACCAACATACAAACCTAGAATTGGAATAAAGTAACTTGGGCTTGAATTATAAAAATAAATAATTAAAATAATTACGATAAATATGATGATTGCAATTATCTCTATTATGGTCTTTGGTATGTCCAGTAAAGTTTGTTTCTTAATATTTACTGAAGTTGTTTCACCAACTATTTTTTCAAATGTACTAATAAAAAAAGTTTCTTTCAAATAAACTAATATTTCTTTAAGACCACTGTAACTTTGCTGAACTTTCTCGATCATTTTAGCTTCATTTTTTTGTCTAATAAATCCCCATTCTTGAACTTTTCTTTTGGTGAATGAGTGAAAAAGTAAAAATAAAATTAAACCAATTATTACAATTAATAAACTAGCATATGGATTTACTATAAATAATAGTGCTACTAGGAAAAAAACTATTATTGTTTCAGACAGGCCTTCTATACCAGAAATAACAATATTTTGCTGAAATTGGTATACCTCATTCACACATGTTGAGAGTTGATTGTGAGAGCTATCATCAAGATATAATGAATAGGGTTTAGCTATATAACTAGAAAATAATTTTATAGTTAAGTTGTTTGTAAAATTAAATATAAATTTATTCTTAGTATAATGAAAGCATAAAAAATAAATTGATTTTAAAAAAAAAGAGCTAAAAATAAAAAATAGCATGTAGTAAATTAAATAATTTTTATCTATTTTGGTTAAAAATGAGAAGTGCTCTAAAACTATTTTATGTTTTAAAAGTAAGTCTGGATCTAATAAAAATGACACAAATGGTATTAATATTCCAATACTTAATGATTCAAAAATTCCAGCAATTGCCATCAAAATAATTATAAAAGTAAACCTTAATTTATCTTGTTTTTCTAATATGTTATAAAATTTACTAATCAATGTAATTCACTTTCACCTGACCTAATTTTAGATCCATACTTTAAATCAAAATATTTTGAAAATACTTTTGATAGAAAAATTTTTGTATAACTAGACCAACCTAACAAATGCTTAAGTTCTGCTGATGATTTCAAAGATTCAAAACCTAACTCTTTTTTTGCAATATTAAGTCCATTTTCTCCATCTAAAAAATCATTTACTAAAGATGGATAAGTATTAATCAAACTTTCTTCTTGCCTATTATATAAATTCATTCCTGTTTTGTAATAATCTTTAGTAGTTTGATTAAGCTTATTATAATATTCTTTTTGCATTGCAGTTGACATCGAATTTAATCCACGATCTGATAACATAATATTTCCAACATTTTTTAATAGTTTAATTTTTTTTTTTAGATACATTGCATAAAAGGTAATTGAAGAAATTTCAGAAATAATTACTTTTTCATGTTTTGATAGCTCTATGTATATCTTATGCAGCATGTGACTATCATTTCTATTACCACAACAAACTATTCTCCAATTTCTATCTTTATATAATTTTATATTTTCATCAGTAAGATCGGCATAATAAAAACAAACTGTAAAAGGTCCTTTAGAAACTTTTTCTATTTCATCAATAATCTTTTCATGTTTTGTCTCTACATCTTTTATTGTAGTGGTGTTGTGACAAGGAAAATAAATTGTACCTTTTTCACTTTGGTTATCTAAATCATACTTGCTTGTTTTAAGATTCTTACATAGGTATAAAAAAGGTGAGCCAATAGAATGAATATTCTTTACTCCTCTTTCTTGGCATTTATTTTTGACTATGTCCGACCAGCAGATATTTGGAGGTGAAATTTTTTTTTTACTACCAAAAAGACCATCATTATAAGCTGCTGACCAGCCATGCTGTATTATCGAAAAGGATGGTTTGTCATTTATATTACAAAAATCAGCTAGTATTCTTCTATGACCATACCAATTATTATCAAGCATCATAAGAATATTACTTTTTATATCCTGTGCTATTATATCTTATTCTTTGATTTTTTGCGTTTTCAAGATATTTGATTGGTGAATAAAATCTATCACCCTCCTTTAAATTGCTGATTATATTTTTTTTTTTATTGTTGTTAACTACTTCAACTATTAATGAGTTTTTATCTTTTGTTGAAACAATAAGCCAATTTTTGTCATGTCTTGAAATTATACCTGTCATAAAAGGATGATTAGGAGTTTCTCCTCCATGAAGCTGGGCTTTTCTTATATATACTCTTTCATTATTGATCATTGTAGAAGCTCCAATATAAGGCTCATCGAATGCATTTATAAAATTTATTAAGTCAAATGAATTTAAGTTCCAGTCTATCCATCCGTTAATTGATGTATTCAGTCTAGGATTATACCTTCCTAAATAGTCAGGCTGAGTTTTTTTTAAAAATTTTTTTTTTAAGGTTAGTTTTTCAATAAACTCCTCATAGAAAGTTAAAAAATTTTCCACTCTAAAGTTTTCTATTTCTATAGGTAGTTTATATTTATGTGGAATAACTCTTGCTCTATTAAATAAAATTGGACCCGTATCAACTCCCTCATCGACAATATGAACTAATTGATTGTCAATTCTGTCCTGTCGCATAATTTTCCAAGAATGTCCTGCACCACCAGCATCATAGGGGAGTCTTGTACCATGAAAATTTATAAGGTTATTATTAAATAAATTTTTAATAGTATTACCTTTAAAAATCCATCTTGCTCCTAGGCTTACAAATAAAGTATTTTTAATAACTACATTTTGCTCAACAGTTTTTTTAAAGCTATTATCAATTTTATCATGAGTTACAATACTACTATCTAACCTTAACTCTTTTACTTGGTGAGAAGATGAAATTATATTTGTAGAAAGTTTTAATTTTTTATTTATATTGATTAGTTTATCAAAAAAATTAATAGCTCCTAAAAAATATACATGTTTTAAATTATTAAGATAAAAGTAGTTTTTTTCATTCATATAAGTGATTACTTAATTTTTTTTGCAACAATAAAGTGCCATGGCAAATTTACTGGGCCTGAAAAAGTGGTATATCTGTGAATTTCAGTTTTTATAGTGTGGCTGCCTCTTTTACCTTTTTCTAATTTCTTTATTTTTTTTTTAGGAAAGTAAGGGTTTTTGCTTATTATTTGATATCCATTTTTTTTAAATATTTCTTTTATTCTTTTTAAAGAAAAAATATTAAAATCTGCATCAGGATTATTATCTTTTAATTTTTTATTTTTGTGGTCTCTCATGTGAATGAGGATATCTAAATCACCATCAAAAAAAAGTGAGTTAATAGCTATCCACTTAGGTTTAATTTTACAAAAATTACCTATAACTACGTCTAACTCTTTAAAGCAACACAAAGTATGTATGCAAATTAAACCATCAAATTTATTTTGAAATGATTTTATAGATTTTAATATATTAAGTTTTTTAAATTTTATCTTAGGATTTGTATTTAGTTCTTGTCCCTTTTTAATTTTAGATATGTCATAATCAGTACCTAAAAAATTTATATTTTTATTTTTTGATGAAAAAAATTTTAAATTTGAACCAATTCCTGTTCCTATATCAATTATGTTTTTAGTATTTTTATTTAAGAGTTTTAATTTTAATAACAATTCATAAAAAGCAATTGTACTGTCATAGGGTTTGTTAAACTGTGTTATTTCTGAATTTTTCATCTTTAAAAATATTATTGAGTTAAATTAAATATTAAAGTGACATTATTAACAGTTTATAGTAGTCACTACATATTATTCAATATGAAATTTTGCAATAAATGTGTTATTCCAGAAACTGCTGAAACTAATACCTTCAATGGTAGTGGTACATGTTCTGTTTGTACTCAAATAGAAGTGAAATCAAGAATAAATTGGGAGGATAGGACCGAAGATTTAGATATTCTTATAGATAAATATAGAGGGAAAAGCGATTATGACTGTATTGTTCCTTTCTCTGGTGGAAAAGACTCAGCTTTTGCCTTGTGGTACCTAGTGAAACAAAAAAAACTTAGACCATTAGTGGTTAGGTTTGACCACAATTTTTTAAGAAAAACAATCGAAGAAAATACAGAAAAAACTTTAAATAAACTTGGCGTAGACTTCATAAACTTTAAACCAAATTTTGAAATAGTAAAAAAAATGATGTTTGAAAGTTTATTTAGAAGGGGTGACTTTTGTTGGCACTGCCATGTTGGTATTACTGCATATCCAATTAATACAGCAATAAAAAGAAATATACCTCTTTTATTTTATGGAGAGCCCTCTGCTGAATATAGTTCCTTTTATAGCTACGACGATATTGAAGAATTGGATGTGGAAAAATTTAATAGATCATCAAATTTAGGAATTAATGCTGAAGATATGCTGGAAATGCTTAGAGATAGATACCCAAATGAAAATTTAGATGCAAAAGTTATTGAACCATATATCTTTCCAACACAAAGAGAAATAACTAAAAATGGAATTAAGGCAGTTTATCTTGGTAACTATATTCCTTGGGATGTGAAGAAACAAGTTGAAATCATAAAATCAGAATTAAATTGGAAAGGTGATGTGGTTGAAGGAATTCCACCCGAGTATGATTATGAAAAAATAGAATGTATAATGCAAGGTGTTAGGGATTATATAAGATTTATTAAACGTGGATATGGAAGAACATCCCATCTTGTTTCAATAGATGTGAGAAATAATAGAATGACCAGAGAAAAAGCTGAAGAACTTGTAAAAATGTATGATGGTAAAAGACCTAAGGCACTAGATACATTCTTAAAAATTTTAAAAATAGATGAAAATGAGTTTTATGAAATTGTTGAAAAACATATTGTATCGCCTCAAAAGATGCCAGATAAAAATTTACTTAAAAAAAGTGGCTCAAATATAATTCCTTCAGACGCAGTGGATTGGGATAAAAGATTTATATAAAAAATGAATATTGGCATTTTAGATTATGATGCGTGCAATTTATCATCAATATATTATTCAATTTATCGATTGGGGTATGATCCAAAAATCATAAAAAATTCAAAAGAGTTAAAAAATATAGATAAATTAATCATTCCTGGAGTTGGAGCTGCAAAAAGCTGTATAGATTATTTAAATCAAACTGGACTTTATAATGAAATACAAAAATTTTTAGTGACACAAAAACCAATACTTGGAATATGTATGGGATTTCAAATATTTGCTACAAATCTTCATGAACATGGCTTATCAAAAGGATTAGGGTTGATAGATGCAGATGTTATACCCTTTAAAGAACCAAATTTATTTAATATTGGATGGCAAGATGTAGAAATTAATAAAAAAAGTGAAGTATTACGAAATATGAAAAATAATAGTAGTTTTTATTTCTGTCACTCACATTATTTAAAATTTAATAATAAAAAAGATGAAGAAGAATGTGTAGGGATAAGCAAATTTGGCACTCTTGTCCCATCATTAATTATAAAAGAAAATTTTATGGGAATGCAATTTCATCCAGAAAAAAGTCAAAAAAATGGATTAAGTTTAATTAAATATTTCTTAAATTGGTCTCCATAATGAATTATTTGAGAATCATCCCTTCTTTATTGATATCTAATGGAAAGTTGGTTAAAGGAATAAACTTTAACAATTTTAAAAATGCTGGTAGTCCAGTTACCACTGTTGCTGCTCTTGATAGTCAAAAGGCTGATGAAATTTTTATAATTGATATTGATTGTTATAATAAAAAGAAATTAGAACCTGATTTTAAACTCCTAGAGAAAATAGCAGAAATCAATAGTACACCAATAACTTTTGGTGGTGGTATAAAAAATTTTATTATGGCTAAAAAAGCATTTTCCTCAGGAGCAGATAAAATTTTTTTAAATTCTATTATATTTGATGATGAGAAAATTATTGATAAAATAGCATTGCAATATGGAAATCAAGCAGTCGTTGCAGGAATGAATATTATCAATAAAAATGGAAAGTATTTTTTGATGGAAGACAATTATAACACAATAAATCCTATCGATTATGCAAAAAAATTACAAAAACTAGGTGCTGGTGAGTTAAAAATTATTTTTGTAAACCTTGAAGGTACAAAAAAAGGAATCGATATTGATTATTCAAAAAAAATTAGCGATAGTGTAAAAATACCTTGTATTTTTGAAGGTGGGATAGGTGATTTAGATCAATTAGATCTTTTTTTTAAATCTGGGTTAATGTCAATTGGTTTGGGGTCTTTAATAACTTTTAGTGACAATAATATTGTAAAAATTAAACACCATTTAATAAATAAAAATTTTAATGTTAGAGTTTAATTATTTTTGAAAAATAGTAAAATCTTAGAAGCTATAAAATCAATATCTTTTTTTTCAAGACGTGTGTGAAGTGGTAATGTTAATTGAGATTTGTAAAAATTTTCTGAATATTTATGATCATTAATTAATATAGTTTTATTATACACACTATGCTTATAAATAGGTTTATAGTGAATTTGTGATGCAATTCCATGTTGCTTTAAAAATTTCATAAATTTTAATTTCTTGTTTATAAAACTTTTATTTATTTTAATCACAAATATATGCCAAAATATATCTTTATCATGGTAGTTTAGAGGCTCTATGTATCTTTTTAAATTATCTAACTTTTCTACATAGTAACTTACTAGATCATTCCTAGTTTTTCTAAAATTATCTAACTCTAAAATTTGATTTGCACCTATCAAGGCATTAACTTCACCCATTCTAAAATTAAGAGTTGGTAAAATCATCTTATAGGGATCAGCAATATTAGTTTTTTTTAGAGAATGACTCCTCAGATAGATTAATAAGTTATATATTTTTTGATTATTTGTTGTAATTGCTCCACCCTCAATTGTGGTAATATTTTTTACAGGGTGAAAAGAAAAAGTCGTCATTTCTGAATACTTTGATTCTCCAACAATAATTAACTCTTTATTAATTATTTTTTTGCTACCAAAGCTATGACAGCCATCCTCAATTATCTTAATTTTTTCCTTTTTACAAAAATTATTTATTTTTTTTATATCCAAAACATCTCCTGCGTAATGAATTGGTATAAAAAAATCAGGAGTTACTTTTTTTTTCTTACATTTTTCTATTATTTTTTTTAAAGTAGATATATCTACCATTCCTGTTTTTGGATTAACATCACATAAGATCAAATTGGCACCAATTATTGATGCTATATTTGCTATAGCTACAAAGTTTATATTTGGGACGATAATGTTAATAAATTTTTTTTTTTTTAAGGCAATTAGTGCCATCATCAAAGCTGAAGTTCCATTGTTGCAAACTACAGAGAATTTAGAGGCTGTTTTTTTACAAATTAACTTTTCTAAATTTTTACAGTTTTCACCATTGGTTATTATATCAGATCTTAAACTTTCGTTAATTTTTTTAAAATTAACCTTTCTAAGATCTTGAATCCCATAAGTACTTCTGAAGTTAATACTTTTCATTAGAAGTGCCTTTATATATTTAATTTAAATTCTTTAACTTCTTTAATTAATTCTGCCACTGAGAGATATCGGGGGTTATTAAAACTATTATATGTAAAATTTTTTTTTATTTTTTTACACTTGGTTTTTTTTTCATACTGTCTGATTTCAGATTCAGTATAGTTACTTAAAATCGCATAATATTCTTTTAAGTCCACAGTTTTTAAACCATCATACTCTGATATTAGTTCTTCATGTATTTTTTCACCTGGTCTAATACCAATAATTTTTATCTTTGCTTTATTGTTTACAGCCTTTGCTAAATCAAGAATTTTAAAACTTGGAATCTTGGGAACAAAAATTTCTCCACCTAAGTTATTTTTTAAAGCCCAAATTACCATTTCAACACTTTTTTTTAAAGTAATGTTAAATCTAGTCATTCTGATATCTGTTATGGGGAGTGTATTTTTTTGTTTTAAAAAAAATGGTAATACTGATCCTCTGCTACCCATTACATTTCCATATCTTACCACACTAAACTTTATATTTTTTTTTCCTTTAATATTATTTGCAGATAAAAATAGTTTGTCTGAACACAACTTTGTTGCACCATATAGATTAATTGGTGAGGAGGCTTTGTCTGTAGATAATGCTATAATATTTGACACATTGTTAGTAATGGCAGACTCAATTATATTTTCAGCCCCACCTATATTAGTTTTTATATATTCTAAAGGGTTATATTCTGCTTTATCTACTTGTTTCAAGGCTGCCGCATGAATAATAATATCTATACCCTCCATAGCTCTAATAAGTCTTGGTTGGTCTCTTACATCTCCTATAAAATATCTAATATTTTTATATTTAGACATAGGAAAAATTTTTTCCATTTCAAACTGTTTAAATTCATCTCGACTATAAACAACTATTCTACTTACATCTTTATACTTCGATAAAATCTCATCACAAAAAGCTTTACCAAAACTTCCTGTTCCTCCTGTAATTAAAATTGATTTATTTTTTAAAAATGTCATTTTATAAATTTTTATTTAGCCCCTTATAGATTATTTCTGCTAATTTCCAATCTTCTTCCAGGTCAATATCTATAGATTTTTCAGGAGGCAAAATATAGCCTAAAAAACTGGTTATACGTTTACTAAAACTTTCTGTTTTAATATACTTGATTGGAAATATTACAAATTGACCAGCATCAAAATAACTTGCTGGTAGGTCCTGTGATCTTAACTTGTGAAATTTAATATTTATTGGCTTTATATTATTTTTTTTTTCAATTCTATATGCCCATTCTACAGGAACCTTATATCTTGAAATTGAAAGTAAGGGTCTCTTAGAATATTTTTTATCATAAAATGAGGCAATTTTTTTTAAATCTTTATCATCTATTAAGGGGCTGCATGGCATGAGAGACCAGACCTCGTCATAATTAAAACCTTGCTTTGAATATTCATCTACAACATTTTGAAAAACATCCATTAAAGGGGTCAAGTCTCCAGATAGTTTTTTTGGTCTCATAAAATCTATTTTTATTCCTTTTTTTTCGACTATATTTTTAATTTTAATACTATCAGTAGATATATGAATTTTATCAAATAAATTACTTTTTATAGAACTGTCTATTGAGTAATAAATAATAGGGTTGCCATGAAAAATTTTTATATTCTTATCTTTTATTCTTTTAGAATTTCCTCTTGCAGGAATTATCATTAGCCTTTTAACTTTTTTCATATAAATTAATTTAGTCTTTTAAATCCTGAAATACAAACTGGTGACTCTAAAAGGCCATAAATATTTCTTCCCTGCTCACACTCTCCAATAATTTTAAATATTTTATCTAGCTCATATAAATAGTTATCTATAATTTTTTTTTCATGAGCTACGGATAGGTATACAGAATTAGATGCTAAAAAATTTTTTTTCAACATTTCTTGAGTTATATAAGTTTTGTACTCAAGAAACCTGGGACTATTAATTATAAAAGCAGATAGAGATGGAATTCCATAAAGTTTTAAATCCAAATTGTATTTTTTTGCAATACTTATCCATTTTTTTCTTAGATAGATTCCTTTTTTAGTTATGATATTCCAAGACTTTATCTGACCCATTTCTTCCAAAGTTGCTAAAGCTGCCGTTGGTCCAATTCTATCAGACCAAAATGTGCTACTAATAAATGATTCTTGAGCTGCATCCATAACTTCTTTTTTACCAATTATTGCAGTAATCGGATAACCATTACCCAGTGCTTTTCCAAAAGTTGCTATATCAGGATTAACATTATAAATTTTATGTAGCCCCCCATTTGATTGCCTAAAACCTGAACTACATTCGTCAAATATTAAAACTATTCCTTTTTTTGTACATAAATCTCTTATTTTTTTCAAAAAACTATTTTTAGGAAGTTCATTTCTACAAACTTCCATTTTAACAGTACCTATATTTTTTTGATCTATAATTTTTTTTAGGCCTTCTAAATCGTTATATAAAAAAGGAAAGACAGTATTTTTTAAGTTTGAAGCAACACCCCTAGAACTTAAGCCTGGTAATAAATGATCATTTAATTTATTTGAATTTGATAAATTTGCAGATAAATACCAATCATGCCACCCGTGATAACCACAAAAAGCAACATTGTCTTTACCTGTTGCTGCTCTTGCAATTCTAATTGAGACTGAACTTGCTTCGCCACCAGTTCTTGCAAGTTTTACCATGTCTGCCCAAGGGTGTAATTGGATTAATTTTTCTGAAAGTTCTACTTCTTCTGGGCAATTTAATGTTGTCAAATTTCCTAATTTAATCACGTTTTTAACAGCATTATCAACTTTTTTTGCATTATAGCCTAATATATTTGTACCAATTCCCATTAAAGACATGTCATGAAAAGAATTTCCAGAGATGTCCCATATTTTACAGCCTTTAGATTTTGAAAAATATGTAGGCCATTTATTTGGTAAAAATAAATCTGGTCTTTTAGAAAAAATCATATTTCCACCTAAAATAATCTTTGAAGCTTTATTCCATAAAGCCAAACCTTTATCATGTTTTAAAATTTCATTTTTTTTCCAAAGACGGGTATCTATTAAATTTAAGTCTTTAATAGCTGGGAAAAAAAATTTAGGTTTTTTTAATTTTTTGATTTTAAGTATATCTTTTGCATGAGACAAATTATCAATTCCTATTATAAATCCATCAATATATTTCTTGCTAGAAATAAAACTTAAGCAACTTTCAATTTTTGAAATTTTGTTTTCAACATGCCACTTATTGATTGCCTCAAATGTTTTGGACCATTTTTTTAAATATTGATTATTTTTAAAATTATTATTTAATAAAGATCCCATTAGAAAAATTGATCTCGCTTGAATTTCAATATTTTTTTTCTTTAATTTTGAAATTAAATCTTTATTTAAAAAAGTTCTATTTAAATAATTACAGGGAAATTGAACTACATCAATGTTATACAAGTTAATTATCTTAAGAAGTGAGATTTCATCATAGACAGAGACACCTATTTTTTCAACTATATTTTTTGATTTTAGATCTAGTAAAGTTTCATAAATTATTCTTCCATTTAGAGAAAGTAGTTGTTCTGGGTCATGCATAACAAGAGCATGAATTTTTTTTGACTTTAATTTTTTAAGAGAATTTCTTACTCTTAATAATATCTCTTTCTTAACATTATTTCGACTTCCAGGAATATATGGAAATTTAGTAATTACTTTTAAATCATTTTTTAAATTACCTATAATTTTTTCTGAATCACTGTACCCCATTGCAGTATCAATCTTATTAATTCCATAACCCTCACATAAAGTAACTATTTTTTTAACTTTATCTAAAGAAACATTTTTTGGATTATCAACAAAACCATAATTTGCACCAAAATTAGCTGCACCAATGATAATTTTATTTTTTGGAAAAAGCATATCTATATTTAATAACAACTATTTTCTTATTAGATCAAGTTTTAATCTTGTTCCTTTTTGTAAATTTTTTTTAGCTTTCATTCCAATTACTTGAAAATAATACTTAGGGTGCAATCCAAATCCTGGCCTTATAACTTTTATGTTAGATTTGGTTAACTTTTCATTATTTTTAATATCTTTTGATACATAAATTGATCTTTTGGCTCTTAAATTTTTGATTGAAGATTTTGATATACTATATTTATGAGTTCCCAATATACTCTCTACATCTCTAATTTTTTTTATCATATTTTTAAATTCATTCTCACCACTAGAGAAAAAAGAATCTAGAGTTTTTACATTATCATCTAAATTAAAATGCTTTTCTATAATTGTAGCTCCAAGAGAAACAGCGGTAAGAGCAGAAATATCTCCAATGGAATGGTCAGATAAACCAATAGGTATTTTGTATTTATTTTTAAGATATATTATATTATTTAGATTACTTTCTTTTAATGGGGCTGGATAACTTGCATTGCATTTTAAAAGGGCAATTTTTTTGCTACCATGCTTTTTTAACGTTTTAATTGCTAAATCCAAATCATTTACTGATGAAAGACCAGATGAAATTATTACTGGTTTTCCAGTTTTTGCCACTCTAATAAGTAGAGGAATATGATTAACCTCGGCTGATGCAATTTTATATGCAACACAATTCAATTTTTCTAACATATCTACAGCGGACTCATCAAATGGACTTGAAAAAATTTCAATACCAATTTTTGCAGCCAAATTAAATAATCTTTTATGCCAACCCCAAGGTATTGCTCCTTCTTTATAAATTTGATAAAAATTTTTATATTTTGTCCAATTTTTATTTTTAAGGTGCTTTAAGCTAAAATCTTTCTTATCAGAGTTCAGTGTTATGGTGTCAGCTGTATAAGTTTGAAGCTTTACAGCATCAGCACCAACTTTTTTTGCTTTTTTAATCAAGGCTATAATTCTTTTGAGAGATTTATTATGATTACTAGAAATCTCGGCTATTATAAAAGTTTTTTTATGGTTAACTATTTTTTTTCCAATTTTAAAATAATTATTTTTTTTCATTTTTCTGAATTTTTATAATTTTTATAATTATTATAATTATTATTAATTTTACAAAAAACTTTTTAGAGTATTACCATCAAAAAAAACTGTTGAACCTGTTATATATTTAATTTTTTTTTCAACAACAAATCTTACAAAATGACCTATTTCTTCTGGATTTCCTATTTTTTTTAAAGGTAAATTTTTCTCAAAAGCTTTTAAATCTTTTACTAACTCTTTAACTCTTCCAGTTTTAAACGGTCCAGGGGCTATATTTATTATAGAGATCTGCTTTTGTGATAAACTTGCAGTTAAGGATTTTAAAACACTACTAAATGCTATTCTTAATGCAGATGATAAAATCAACCCATCACCAGGTTCTTTAATCATCGATGAAGATATATAAAATATATAGCCACCTTTATTAATTTTTATTTTTTGAAGTAATAAGCAATAGCTTAAAAATAATTGATTAAAATATTTATACCAAGTTTCTTCATCTATATGATCAAACTTTATTGGTGGTGGTCCACCACTATTTAAAATTAGGATATCTGTAGATTTATGTAATTTCGCAAAATTTTTTACAGTATGAATTTTAGAAGTATCAATTTCTTTTCTTGAACACGATACTATATCCTTAACAATACTATCTAACTTTCTAACTATTTCTTTTCCAAGACCTTTACTACCGCCAATAACTATTGCTTTTTTATATTGAAATTTCATTTTTGTAATATTTTATTTATTTATTTTAACTTTATTAAAAATGTTTATTTTTTTATTTGCTTTATTTCCTAAACCAAGCATTTCATTAATATTAATACATTCTTTAAATAAATTGTGCAATTCGTTAAAATATAAAGCATGACCATCATCAGGAAATGATCTACCTCTTTTTTTTCTACCTTTTATATAAATAAAAATACAATCTGGCTTCAATGGTAATATTATTTCTATAGCTTTTGAACCTTTGTAGTGATGACTATATCCAGATTTAATTTTATATTTTTCTTTAAGATATTTTATGCGATTTAAGTTTAGATCATAACTTTCATATGACATTGGTGTATGCAAAAGAAATAAATTTTTTTTTTTAAAAAATCCTTTGAGACATTTCGTAATGTCTTGATCACTTGCTACTCCAGTTGATATATAAACTGGTTTATTTTTTGAATTTAAATATTTAATCAATTTTTTATCCTTGATAGATATGCTTAAAAGCTTATAAAAATCAAAATTTAAATTCTGGAATTCAATTGCAGTTTTTAGATCACATACTGCTAAACCAACTTGTTTCTTAAATTTATGAGCCTCTGATAACATTGACTCATAAAATTTTGATGATAATTTAAAATTAATTTTTTTTTCAAATTTATCATAGAAGTTTTGAGTTTGAATCATAAATGTTATTTTACTTGCATCACTTTTTAAAAAATTTTGAAAAAGATATTTAGCCTCTTTTTCATCACCAAAATGATTTATGCCTGCTTCTAATATGTACATATTATTCATATAGTTCAGATTCTAAATTTTATCTCAGAAATTTTTTTTTTAACTCTAATTATTTCAGACTCATCTTGCGGTATTGTGGAGCAGAATCCAAACATAATCTTTGAAGTGGTTGAAATTTTTTTAATATATTTTTTATGCTGCATTATCTAATATTTTTTTTAACTTATACTTTATGCTTAATACATCTTTATAAATATTTTGTGAAACAATTTTTTCTAATTTCTTAAAAAAAAGTCTACTGTCTGAAGATGAAAAAAAAAGATATGAGATTCTGTTTTTGTCTAATTCATATTTTGTAGTATTAGATGGTGAATTTAATTTTTCATAGATTCCATATTTGGAAAAGGAAATTAGAGGTTTTTTTATATGATCATTTTTAACATTTTCATAAATAATTATTCCTTGCTTTGGTTTTGTAAACTTTGATACCTTCTTTTTACTTTCTAATGTTTCAAAATCACATTTAAAAGTTTTTAAATTTAAAATATTTGGTAAAAAAACTGCAGCTATTGCTGCACCACCCATTCTTATATTTATATCAATTGGATAAATATTTCCTAAATTATCTATGATGATTTCAATATGTGATATGCCATTCTTAACTTCAATTTTACTTAATATTTTAGCAATTTTATCATCAAAATATTTAAATATCTTTTTATCATAACCCATTGAAAAAATCACAATTGCAGATTTATAATTTTTTAAAATTCTGTAACTAATTGATAAAACTTTATGATTCTCATTATAAGAATAAACTTCAACAGAAAATTCAAAGCCTTTAATATATTCTTGTAAAAAATAAAATTTACTTAATTTATAATTTTTTTTCCAATAAAAAAAATTAATATCTCTACTTCCAGATCCATTTATTTTTTTTTTTATATATTTAGTATTTTTTTTTATTTTTGTTACATATAATTTTTTAAAATTAAGCAAACTATAAAGTTTTTTTTTATTATTTATAATTTCAAAATTAGTAACTCTTTTTAAATATTTTTTATTATTAAGCTCATCTGCAAGAGAGGCACCCAAATCATTACAGGGTGACCATAAGAAAATATTATTCTTATAGCTCTTAACTTCACTTATTTTTTTTAAGTCAATTGTTTTAATATTTCTTTTTAAAAAACATTTTGGATTATCATCAAAAACTATTATTTTTTTTTTTAAGATTTTTTAAGAACTGATAAGCCTCCATGTGCCAGCGACCTCCAGTAATTAATCCTACTATATTTTTCAAATTTATATGATGTTATTTAAATTTATTTTCAAGAATATACATTATGACTTATATTAAAAAATTGTATTATAAGTATAAAATATTATACTTAAAAAAAATTAATGATCAAAATAATCAAATTAAACCCATCTAATATAGAAAAATTAGAAATTGTAAAAAAAGAAGCTTTAAAGATCTCCTCTACTCTTTTTAAAAAAAAGATAGTAAACCTTGAGGAAATTAGAGATTTAATCAAACTAAGTCCAAAAAAACGTCAAATCATTTTTGATTCCTTTAACATGATGCATTCTTTACAAATGCTGCATTATGAAATGAAAAATATACTAACTAAAAACTTCAAAGAAAATTCATTATTATGGACTTATCCTCAAATAAGAATTGATGGTGATTTTGCTGATAATTTTACAGCACCAATCCATAAAGATGCTTGGATTCTTAGCCATAAAAAAAAAGGATGTATAATTTGGCTAACTTTAAATCAAAATGGTGGAAATTTACTTATAGGATCAAATCAAAAACTTAAAAAAATAATTAAAAATAAGTATTGGGGACTGGAATCAATAGATGAAATAATCTTCAAAGAAAAAAAAATTAAATATGGTGAAGCGTTAATTTTTGATCATAATTTAGCACATAGATCATCATTAAAAGATGATTTTAGAATTTCAATTCAACTAAGATATGAGGAAATTAATCTTTTAAACTTCAGAAGAAGTGTAACACAAAAAACTGACCCTTTAATAAAAAATTATTGGTTTAAAAGATTTAATAATTAATTTTTTTTATATAAAAATAAAAATGTTTCATATTTATTTAATCGCTGATCTATAATAAAAGGTATTTTTTTTTTTTCAATAATTTTAGTTATTTTAGATAGACTTTTATAAGATAAATATTTTTCTCTATAATCTACATTGTCATTTATGAATGAGATACCCATTCCTATTTTTGAAATCTTATATAAAAAAAATAAATCATTAACAAAATCATTAAAATGATTTTTTGTATTAAAGTTATGCACACCATTAGCAATTGAGATATCAAATGTGTCTAATTTTGACTTACGAAGATTTTTATAATTTATTACAGATAACTTTTTACTCTTTACTTTTTTTCTTAATTCATTCAAAAAAGTCTCATTCACATCATTTGCATAATATTTCTTAAATTTGATTTTATTTTTTTTTATATAAAAATACAAACTTCCAATTCCACAACCATAATCTAAAATTTTTAGATTGGTAAAATTTAAATATTTCATAAAAATTCTATATCTATCGTGTAAGAGTTCTTCATTTTTCCAACCCATTCCAGATACATTAAAACCTTTTATTGCAACAAGCTCATTGTATCTTTGTATGATTCTTTGTTTTTTTTTTTTATTTATCATTTATTAATTTTAATAATTTATCATAATAATATTAATTAATAATATTTAATATTATTTTAGATATTCTGCTTGCACCATATTGATCTATAAATCTATTAATCTGCTTGAGTTTATTTAATCTATCTATTGTTTTTTTATTAACATCCAATTTGTTAATAAAAATTTTAAAACCTTTATTCTTGAGATAATTTGCAAACTTTAATTCTAAATTATTTTGTGGGTATACAAAAACAATTTTTCTTAAAAATAAAAGCTCCATTAGTGTTGTGCCTCCATTAGATGCAGCTAAACTACAAGATGACATATTTTTTAAAAAAAATTTTTGATTAACATAATTTTTGTTTACGCTGATAACAGATGAGCAAAAAATATTAGAAAAATATGGTTTGAATAATGTTGTAATTTTTTTTCTCATTTTTTGTATGTCAGAAGAGCCAATTGAAATAAAAAATAAATTATTTTTTATTTTAAATTTTTGACTAAAAATTTCTTTTTTTATTATGCAATACTTTAGTGAAATATAGTTTTTGGTTGCATTTTTACTTCTTATAAAAATGCCAATGTTATAGTCAATTTTCTTTTTGAAATTATAATCTAAGCCTAAAACTTTAGTTTTAGAATTTGAAAATTTTTCAATAATTTTTGCAATTTCATAATTTTTTTGTGGTAAATCTAATATGACTAAATCGTATTTATGTTTAACCTTATTTGATTTAGATAAAATAAAAAAATCTACTTTATGTTTTGTATTTTTTTTTGTAAATTCATATATATAGTTAGACCTATAATAATTTCCTAAACCTGATTTTTTAAAATAATCTGTAACAAAAACTATTGTCATTTAAAACTATTTAATTTTAATAATTATTGAAATATTTTTTTTAATTATAACTAAAGTAAAATATATACTTTTAAAAAAAATATAGTACAAAATAATCTATATGTTTGATAGCAATATTCACGTTCAAAATAATTCATTTGATAACTTAAAATTAATATCAAATAAAATTAAAGCTAATAATATTACTAAAGCTTTATGCATGTTTGATAATGAAAAAAAATTTAAAGATAGGAAGCTTTTTTACGATAATTGTCTCAAAACTAATACTTTAATCCCTGTTGCCACTATAAGAAATACAAAAAATTTAAAAAATGAAATAGAAAATATAAATAAAATAGGTTTTAAATTTATTAAATTTCATCCACGAAATTTAAATATTAAGATAGGAAATGAGTTCTATACAAAAGCGTTTAGATTAATTAAAAAAACAAAACTAAATATTATGTGGTGTACATTTGATGGTTGGTCTACAGCAAAAATAAGTGAAATGAATCAATTGGAGTTTTTATCAAAGTTGACTAACATTGTTGATAATAACAAAATAATCTTGATGCATGCAGGAGGGCCAAATATTTTAAAATTTTATGAGAAATTTAGATTCTCTGAAAATATTTTTTTTGATTTATCTTATACAATTACGCACTACGAGAACACAAGCATTGAAAAAGATATAATTTTTTTAATGAATAAATTTGATAAAAGAATTGTATCGGGCTGTGATTATCCTGCAATTAAATTAAAAAAATATTTAGATTCTTTAAATAAAATCTTAAAAAAAGCAAAAATTAAAAATTCTAAAATAAAAAATATTTTAAATAATAATTTGCATTATATTTTAAAAGGATAAAATTTAAAATAAAAAAAAGCCCCAGTTGTAAGACCGGGGCTATAAAATAAAATATCATTTAATCTTAAAATCACTCAAAATTTTTTTCAGTGCATAAATCAAGCCAATTGAGCTATTAGTACTGGTCAGCTACACGCATTACTGCGCTTCCACATCCAGCCTATCAACGTGGTG
>MDSY01073472.1_pt1 | contig 31797 bp, 37 predicted proteins | sample 811131 | NCBI WGS metagenome assembly MDSY01 (sample SAMN05326643, study PRJNA326480) | marine metagenome | isolation source: seawater | place: Atlantic Ocean: South West | collected 2010 | reverse complement strand
TCAAGATTTTCTAATAATTCTTTATTCATATATAACTCTTAACAATTTATTGGCATTATAATAGCTAATCTATGAAATCACGAAATCGTATATATTTATCTTTAATTTGTTTCAGCATCTTCTTACCTATGAATGTGTTTTCAGATAATTCATCAATAGATAAATCTCTTCAAGAGCAATCAATGCTGTCAGTTTTATATGCTCAACTTTCAACAGAGTATGCAGCCAATAGCATTCAAACATTTGTTAATGCTACCGAAGCAGTTGATACAGCTCTTGCTGATAGTTCATGGACAGCGGCACTAGAGCAGAAAGGTAGTTTTTCAGAAAAGAAGCCCGCAATAATTATAGATGTTGATGAAACTGTACTTGATAATATTGCTTTTCAGGCAAGAGCCATACTTACTGGTACATCTTATCCAAGCGGTTGGATTGAGTGGGGGCTTGAAGAGTCTGCCACTTTGGTACCAGGAGTATCTAAGTTTTTAAATTATGCTCATGACAAAGGAGTCAAAATATTTTACGTAACTAATAGAGTTGTTGAGCTAGAAGAGGCAACTAGAAATAATCTTAAAAAACTAGGATTACCCTTTGACGATGACAGAGATGTCTTATTAATGAGGGGTGAAAATGAATGGGGGTCTAGTAAAGTTTCTAGAAGAGCTTTAGTTGCTGAAAATTTTAGAATTATTTTGTTAGCGGGGGATCAACTAGGCGATTTCATATCTTTAGAAGAATCAACTACCGACACTGATTCAAGAAGGAAGCTCGCAGAAAAATATTCTGATATGTGGGGAACTAAATGGTTCATGCTCACCAATCCCATGTATGGAAGATGGGAAAGCTCAATATATAACAATCAATATCCCGATTCAAAAGAAGAGCAAATTCAAATGAGAAAAGACGCTCTAAGGCCATAACGTGAAAAAAGCACTCTTTGCTTCCTTATTCTTTTTATACAGTTGCAGTGAGCCTGTTTTTGAATATGTCCCTCTAGCACAAGCTGAAACAAAACTAATATCGATAGAAAAATTTAACAAGGATCAAAGTCCTAAAAATATTATTTTGCTTATTGGAGATGGAACTGGTCTTAGTCAAATCACTTTATCTAGATTAGCCATTGGTGGAGCAAGCCATAAATTGGCCATTGATCAGATGCCATTTACTGGTTTTTCTTTGACGCACTCTAGCGACAACCTCGTTACAGATTCTGCCTCTTCTGCTACAGCATGGGCAGCAGGCATTAAGACAAAGAATAAATATTTATCCATCACACCTCAAAAAGAAAAAGTTCCAACCATTCCTGAGCTGCTTTATTCAAAAGGTTTTTTATCTGGCTTAGTGGCTACATCATCAATAACACATGCTACGCCTGCAGCCTTTTATGCTCACGTGGAACCAAGATACGAAGAAAAATTTATAGCCAATCAATTGATTGAGTCCTCTATTAGTATTGCCCTAGGCGGAGGGCTAAAGTTCTTTAATTTAGCTGATCTTGAGAAAAAAACTACCTTCATATCTGATAAGGAATCTTTATTTAATGAAAACTTAAAAGACTCAAAAAGAGTAATTGGTCTTTTTGAAGAAGGGGGAATTGTAAGATCTCCAGAAAAGCCAACTCAAAATGAGATGACAGAATCAGCCTTAAATTTTTTATCAAGTAATGCTCAAGATTGCTCAGGATTTTTCTTAATGAGCGAGGGCAGCCAAATTGATTGGGCTGCACACGATAATAATGCAGTTGAAATGGTAAATGAATATAGAGATTTTGATGACACCATCAGAGCTATGATGAATTTTGTCTCAAAGGATAAAGAAACACTTTTAATCGTTACAGCAGATCATGAGACAGGAGGGCTTCAAATAATGAGTGCAGAAGATAATAAAGTTAAAGTTAAGTGGGGTACTGGAAGCCATACAGGAACTCCAGTTGGGGTATATGCCTATGGTCCTGGAGCTCATTTTTTTACTGGTACGATGGATAACACAGATATACATCATAAGATTCTTGAAGTAATAAATTACTCTGAGATTAAATCTTCATATTGCTCTAAATAATTCTTCTATATTTTTAAAAGACAGTTTCGCTTCAGATTGATTTTGCACAGAAAGGTCTCCGCTTGGCATCGTGACATTAATGGACTTCTTTATTCCGGCTTTTAATGCAGAATTAACAACAGCAATGTTATCGTCAACAAAAATAGAATTCTCTGGAATAATATTAAATTTGTTAAATGCACTTTTCCAAAAATCTTGTTCTTCTTTAACTATTCCAATATCTACAGCCGAAAGCCATTCATCAGCATATTGCATAAAAGGTACTTGGTTCGCCTTTACTTTGAGGAGCCTTGAATCACAGTTTGTTAAAAAAATAATCCTTTTATTTGAAGCTGATATTTTTTTTAAAGTTGCTTCAGCCCCAGGTAAAAACTTTGCATACATACTATTTTCTCTTGCCACATCAATAAGATTGACCCCATATTTTTGTTCCCAATAAGAAAGCTCATACCAAGGAAGAGTTCCATAAAGAGCCTTGGACGCTCCTAGAACATCGCGCATAGCCTCATCTATAGGTATATTTTTAATTGATGATACTTCTTGAGGGACTAGTTCTTCCCAGAATTTTTTATCAAAACTTAAATCCAACAATACCCCATCAATATCAAGAAGGATATCTGTAACATCTGTTAATATATTTGAATGCAAATAAACCATAAATTTTTAAATAGTATTTTAAACGCATTAGAAGAAACTGTCAGAGATGCTTCTAATGCAATTATGGAAGTATATGAAAAAGATACGTATAAACAAGAAATAAAAACAGATGGCTCGCCAGTTACAGAGGCTGATAATAAAGCTAATGATATTATTATTAAGTCTCTTAAAGAAATCACTCCTCAACTACCAATAGTCTCTGAAGAGACTTATAACAAAAATGAACAGAAGCCCAAGGGGCCATATTGGCTAGTTGATCCTCTTGATGGCACTAAAGAATTTATAAATAAATCTAAAGATTTTACTGTTAATATTGCTTTGATTGAAAATGCTGCTCCAGTTTTTGGAATAGTAGGAGCACCGGCAACAGGTGAAATCTGGTCAGGTTCGACTTTTCAAGAGCTTGGTCCAGGCTTAAATCTAAGTTCAATGCTACAAGGCCTTCAAAAAATGCTTTCTTTAAAGATGGACGGCTTATCAAAAAAAGATAGGCATTTAAAAATTGTTATGAGTAAAAGTCATCAAACAGAAACTGATAAAAAATTTTTAGAATATATTTCTGCTCAAGACATTTCCTTTGATGTCGTTGAAAGAGGTAGCTCTCTTAAGTTATGCGCTTTAGCAGACAATAAAGCAGACATATATCCAAGATTTGGGCCTACTTCAGAGTGGGATATAGCAGCAGGCCATGCCTATTTATTAAATAATGGTGGGAAGGTATGTCAAATGGGATCAGGAGAAGATTTGAAGTATACAAAAGAAGAAACTATTTTGAATCCAGCCTTTGCAGCCTTTAGAAATAAAGCTTTGAAAGAAAGATATATGCCACTTTTAAGCGAATTCTATAAAAAATTGGTATAATTCTTATATAAACATTAATTAATTGTATAATTAGTTATATATAAAATTTATATTATTATGGGAACACAGTTACAGCCGTCACAACTCAACAGTCCGGGCAAGGATATCGAATCCTATTTGTCTACTGTGCACTCAATTCCTATTTTAACTAAAGAGCAAGAGCAAGAATTAGCAATAAAGCTTTATGAAGAAGACGATTTGGATGCTGCAAGGCAATTAGTAATCCATCATTTAAGATTTGTAGTTCATATTTCTAGATCTTATCAGGGTTACGGCTTGCCGTTAGCTGATATTATTCAAGAAGGTAATGTTGGTTTAATGAAAGCAGTGGATAAATATGATCCTCACAGAGGAGTAAAAGTAGTTTCTTTTGCAGTTCATTGGATTAAAGCAGAAATTCATGAATACATACTTAAAAATTGGAGACTGGTTAAGATTGCTACTACTAAAGCGCAAAGAAAATTATTCTTTAATCTGAGAAGTAAAAAGAAGACTCTTGAATGGTTAACCAAAGAAGAAGCTGAAAAGATTGCAAAAGATTTAAATGTAGAAGTTAAAGATGTTCTTCATATGGAGAATCGGCTATCTTCTAATGATTCTTCCTTTGATGCCCCGACTTCTTCTGATGATGATGACGAAATAATGTCTCCTTCTCAATATCTTGAAGATAAAAGGTATGATCCAGAATTAATCGTTGCTACAGAAGAAGCTCAAGAACTTAATCATAATGACTTATCTCAAGCATTGAAAATGTTAGACGATAGAAGCAAAGATATTCTCCAAAGAAGATATTTAGCAGATAAAAAAGCAACTCTTCATGATCTTGCAGACGAATATAAAGTTTCAGCAGAAAGAATCAGACAAATAGAGAGCGGAGCCTTAAAAAAGCTCAAAGCCTTTATGGTCAGTGCAGCTTAGAGTTATTTCCTAAATAGCTAGACATGCGCTATAAATATTTACCATCCTTTGTTAAAAGACGAGGAAGGATAACAAAAAACCAAGAAGATAACCTTGCTCATCTTTCAAGATTTGAAATTAATTCTTTTGAGGATATTTTATTAGCAAAAGAAAGTTTTTCTAGATTAGTTCTAGAGATAGGCTTTGGTAACGGCGAAAATACTTTAGCTCTAGCAAAGGCAAATCCAGAGACTTTATACATTGGCTCAGAAGTTTATTTAGCAGGAATGGGATTTCTTCTTGGAGAAGTAATAGATAAAGAACTAGCAAATATTAGAGTAACATCAGGAGATATAAGGCTTTTAATAGATCAGATTAAAGTGCCAATATTTGATGATATTGTAATTATCTGCCCTGATCCCTGGCCTAAGTTAAAACATCATAAGAGAAGAATGCTTACTAAAGAGTTTTTAGAATTAGTTCATCCAATTATCAAAGACGGCGGAAACCTATTTATGTCAACTGATTGGGAAAATTATGCTGAATCTATAGATGAGGTAATCTCGGCTTCAGGCAAGTATGAGAGACTAGATTCTTCAATTTATGAAGAATCAGATCTAACGAAGTTCCAAAAAAGAGCAATGCAAGAAGATAGAAATATCTATTCGTTTTCTTTAAAAAAGATCAGTTAAATATATTGACGGCATCATTTAAAAACTTATAACCAATATCAGTAGCTTTCACACCTTCTTTTTCTAATAAGTTTTCTTTAATACCTTTTTTTAATTTTGCTATAAATGAATCTGTTAGATAAATATTTTTATTACTTAAATCATCAAAAGTAAATCCATCTTTTATTCGAAGTAAATTCATTGCTAGGTCTAGGTCGTATGTATCTAGTGTTAATTTAGTATCGCTAGTTTTTGAAGGATTCTTGATATATGAATTAACTCTTTTTAGCTTAGTCATTCTTATAATAGAATTTCTGGTTGTAATTTTACTATGAGCTCCTGGCCCAAGTCCGAGATAATCTCCATACGTCCAATAATTCATATTATGCTTACTTTTTTTATTGTCTTTTGCCCAAGAAGATACCTCATATTGCTTTAGCCCATTATGATTTAAAATTTGCTTAGCTTGGGCCTCCATAGATTCAATTAAAGTATCCTTAGGGAGCTTTAGTTCTTTTTTATAAAAAATAGTATTGGGCTCAATAGTCAACTGATACATGGAAAGGTGCCCTAAATCAAATGAACAAAAAGTATTAATGTCCTTTTCAAATGATTCTAAATCTTGCCCCATAATTCCATAAATTAAATCTATAGTGGTCTCAATGGATTTAAACTCAGAGATAATCTCAACTGCATTAAGAGAATCTTTCGCTCCATGATTTCTTTCAAGACTCGTTAAAATATCTTGATCAAAACTCTGGATTCCTATTGAAGCCCTATTAATTCCAATATCGATTAGACTTTTTATATAACTCCGGTGCACTTCCCTTGGATTAAGCTCAAAACTAATCTCGCAATCATTTTCTATTAAATTCTCGTTAAAAAGTTTTTTTGTCACAAGCTCTATAATCTTAGGTGAAACAAGTGAGGGAGTGCCTCCGCCAAAGTACACAGATTTAAACTTTCTATCACAAAGAAAATGTTTTGATTTATCTAGATCTTCAAGTATTGCTAAAATAAGCTGCTCCTCATCACCATCTTTTTTACTAGTATCAATATTAAAATCGCAATAAGGACATTTTTTTTCGCACCAGGGAAAATGAATGTAAAGAGATAGAGGTACTTTTTTAGGATTTAAGTTTTTCAAACTCTTTAAGAAATAATTTAGAAGCGATGCCTCTATGACTAATAGTATTTTTAAGATCTGCATCTATAGATGCCATGGATAAATCCAAATTGTTTGGGTAAAAGATTTTGTCATAGCCAAAACCACTCTCACCTGAACTAGTTACAGAAACTTGTCCATGAATTTTTCCTGATGTAAAAATAGGCATTGGATCTCTTCCAGAATGAATGCCCACAAGAACACATACGTAATATGCAGGAAGCGATTTCAGATTAAGCTTCTTTATTTCCTCTATAACTTTATTTCTATTATCTAGATCTGTTGCTTTCTCTCCGGCGTATCTGGCTGAATATATTCCAGGACTAAAATTTAAATCAGGAATAACAAGTCCTGAATCGTCTGCAATTGTAAATAACCCTGAGTTATTTGCACCATGCCTCGCTTTGATTAGAGCATTTTCAAAAAATGTATGGCCGTCTTCAATTGCATCATCAATACCAAGATTAGTCTGAGAAGTAATTTGGTAATTCTTAAATAAATTTTTGAACTCTTTTAGTTTTCCTTCATTAGAAGTAGCTAATAAAATTTTTTTATCTTTTTGCAAGTAAGTACACTCCTTCAGATGCAAAGGTGTTTGGTCTCCATGAAGCAAGCCATGCTTTTTCTCCACTAGCATTTAAGAAAACTTTCTTATCTATTTCAAACCCTTCATCGAAACAAAGTTTCTCGAAATCTTTAATTGTACATAGATGTACATTATCAGTTTCATACCAGCTTGAAGGGAGATTTGGCGTAACTGGCATCCTTCCTGAAGCAAGATCTAATCTACATTTCCAGTATCCAAGATTAGGAAGGGTAACAACGCATTGCTTGGATAGTTTGAGCATTCTTCCAAGAGCAAGGTGAGGATTTTTTAAGCATTGTATGGAACTCGCCATAATAGCGACATCAAAATCTGAAGATTCAAAATCATTTATACCTTTATCAATATCTTGATCTATTACTGGAATTCCTCGAGAAAGGCATTGTTCAATTTTTTCATGATCTATTTCTACACCATATCCACGAATGTTTTTTGAGTCTCTTAAGTTTTGTAACAAAGTGCCATCTCCGCAACCAAAATCAATGACCTTGCTTTTTTCAGGAATCCAGGCCTCAATTATTTTTGTTAGAGAAATGCTCATAATGACTCCATAAAACTTTTAATGATATTTTCATACCTATCATTAGAAAATAAGAAACTATCATGTCCTTGTTCTCCATATAAAGTTATGTATGAGCAGTTAACATCAACATTCATTGCTGCAAGTTGAATTTCTTTGCCTCTTCTAGGAGGGTATAACCAATCAGTTTCAAAACCTACTACCAAAACTTTAGCTTTTATTTTAGATAGGGCCAACTCAAGATCACCATCTGTGGACAAGGATGCATCATATTGATCCATAGCTTTAGTCATCAATATGTATGTATTAGCATCATAAGAGTCAGAAAATTTACTTCCTTTATATTGGAGATAATTTTCAACTTCATAATCAACATCACCTGTAATTTTTGATTCCTCATCTTGAAACTTTCTTCCAAACTTTTTATCCATATGCTTTTCTGATAAATATGTAATATGACCAAGCATTCTCGCAGTCTTTAAGCCATTTTTAGGCCTCGTATTTTTTTTAAGATAATCTCCATTATGAAAATCTATATCTTTTCTAATAGATTCTCTAGCAACCTCATTCATTGCAATGTTTTGAGTACTTGATTTAGCTGCAGCCGCAAATACACCTACCTTTTTTACATTATCAGGAAATGAGATCGCCCATTGAAGCGCTTGCATGCCACCAATACTCCCGCCAACAACAAAACTCCACTTCTCAATACTCATTTTATCTGAGAGCATTTTTTGTGATTTAACCCAATCATTTACTGATACAGCTGGAAAATCTTTTCCATATATCTCATTGTTATCTGGATTAATACTTGTAGGACCTGTTGATCCTGAGCATCCTCCAAGATTATTAGAGCAAACAACATAGTATTTATTTGTATCAATCGCTTTGTTAGGACCAATTATTTCGTCCCACCATCCAGCTTGATTATCATCAGATGACTTCCCGGCAGCACGATGATTTCCTGAAAATGCATGACAAACCAATACAGCATTAGATCCATCATCATTTAATTTACCGTATGTCTCTACCATTAAATCAAATGAGTTAAGTCTAGAACCACACTCTAAATCTATACCATTAGAGAAATTAACTAAATTAGTTTTAATCTTCATAGAATCGATCTAATAATAGTTGCTAAAAAAACTTCTACCTGCCTTATTAAAATAAAGGCAAATATTGGAGTCACATCCAAGCCTCCAAAAGAAGGTATAAATTTTCTTATAGGACTAAGAGTTTTTGAAGAGATCTCCTCAATTATCTTTAACAATGGATTATTATTATTGGGAGCGACCCAGCTGAGAATCACCGAACCAATTATTGCAAAGAATAAAACTCTCAATGAGATATTAACTGTCTCTATGCCTGCTATTGATGCAAGAATTATTGCTTCATACTGACTAGAATATAGTAATTGAAAGCTTAGGAACTTTAAGCCAATTGCAATAATTGCAATCATATAAAGTTGATTAGAAAAGATAGACAGTTTTGAAATTGGTTTATAGGCACTTACAAAAAACTTAACTACGGGGTTAAAGTAATCAATTTTAAGGATATTGAAGATAAATAAGATTACAAACGCGTAACTTAGAGCGCCAAGGGCCAAACTAATTAATTGAACTGTACTAGGATTCATTAGAAATCTCTTTTGATCTATTTATGGCTGCAATGATACCCTTATCAAATGACTTTAAAAGTTTTGTTGATTTAAAATTATCCAGACCAGCTTCAGTTGTCCCTTTTTTTGAAGCAACTGTTGATATCAATTCATCAAGAGTCAAGGAGCCTTTTGAAGAAATTCCAACCCCTTCAACAAAGTTACCAATAATATCTTTAGACATTTTACTATCTCCGTCGCATAACTTCATAATTCTCTTTTCATATACTTTTAGTAAATAAAAGAAATAAGCAGGACCACTTCCTATCAAGCCTGTAAAGTCGTCCATGTTACTTTCTTTATTTAACTCAAGAATAATACCTACTTTTTTAAATATTTTTTTCACTTTAGATAGAGTTGAGTTAGTAGCTGAGCTATTAAAAATAGCAGTAATACCTTTATTATACTGAGAAGACGTATTTGGCATTGCTCTAATAAATTCAATATTATTATCAATTGATAAGTATTGTTTAGATTTAATACCGGCTACAAGAGAAATAATTTTAGTTTTCTTAAAATTAGAACAGATTTCTGAAAAGGCAGCCAAAGCGTCTTTTGGCTTTACTGCTAATATAAAAAGATCTATTTCATTGTTTTGTTTTTTTGAATATTCCCTTATGCCAATCTTCTTTAGAGCTTTTTTATTATTAGTATTCCTATCTATAAAAAGAATATTTTTTTTATCAAAACCACTTAATATAAGACCAAAAATTAAAGCTTGAGCAATATTTCCAGCACCAAAAAATAATATTTTTTTCATAGCCTCTTACCAAATATCAACTCACCAACTCTGATCATATTTGAGCCAAGGTTGATTGCTAATTCAAAATCAGAGGTAGTCCCCATAGATAAGTGTTTTGCATTAGGATAAGCAGCAATTAATTCATTATGTAGTTCTTTAGATTTCAACATCTCTTCTTTACTCCCTATTTTAGGGAGAACCATTATGCCTTTTAAACGTATATTTTTCATAGAATCAACAAATTTTGCAAACTCAAAAAGATCTGAGGTGCTTATCCCACTTTTTGTTTCTTCTTCTGAGATATTAATTTGAATACATCCGTTAATGATTTTACTTAGACTGCCACATTCTTTATTTAACTTTTCTACGATACTTTCTCTATTGAGTGAATGAACCCAGTTAGCATGTTTGGCGATAATCTTAACTTTATTAGACTGGATAGGGCCTATAAAATGCCAAATGATATCTTCTTTTTCTGTCTGTAAAGATTTTTCTTCTAACTCTTGTGCATAATTCTCGCCAAAATTATTAATACCGCAATCGTAAGCAGCATTAATATGATCTAGGCTTTTTTTCTTTGATACAGCTATTGTTGTAATTTTATTTAGTTCGTTTAAGTCACTTGCAACCAGGCTTTCTAGTTTCAGTTGTAATAAATCTATATTTGAACTTAACTCTTTTTGCATAGTGTTCTTAATTGAGGTTCGAAACCTCTTTTGGTAACTTTTTCTTTGGCATTATTTGCTGCAGAGCGGTTCTCATAAGGACCACTAAGAACACTATGCAATAACTTTTCAGGGTTGGAGCTACTATATATATTATTAATAGTTATAAATTTAATATCTTCAAGAGCTTCTTTGGCCTCATAGGCATATTTTTTATTTCCATAAGCGCCCACTTGAACAAAATACTCACAATCTAAAAATCTTTCATCTATGTTTGATTCAATTAGAATTGAGTTTTCCATCAAAGAAGTTGGAAAATTTATAGTTACGTTATTTGATGGCTGTCTAGGCTTGAAAGTTTCTATGTCGGTTCTAAAGTAAAAAATTGATATAGCGACCAAAACTGCTGAAAACATTATTAAGCCCCCAAAAGTTCCTAAAGAAACTACTTGAATGCTTTTTTTCTTTGATCTAAAAACATTTTTTTTTGTTTCCTTCCTTCTTTTATTTATAGACCTTCTATTTGCGTAATCTTTCATAAATACTACATTTTATCCATTGGCTCAATGCCTAAGAGATCAAGCCCATTTGCAAGTATTGTCTTTGCAGCATTTAGCGTATAGATAATAGACTGTATATTATCTTCATTTTCAGTAAAAACATGATTGTCATTATAAAAGCTATGAAAAGTATGAGCAAAATCCTTTAAATAGAAAATAATTAAATGAGGCTGTAATGAGGTGGATGATCTTAGAACAATAGTTGGGTACTTACTCATTTCATGAATTAACTTATCACAAGCCTTATAAGAACCATCTTCAATACTGCTTGCAGAAGAGGGCATCTGAGGATGATTCTCTTTATATTTTTGAAGCAAAGAAAAGATTCTGGCATGAGCATACTGAATGTAATAAAAGATATTCTCTTTACTATCTGACTTTGCTAAGTTCAAATCAAAATCTAAATGTTGATCTGCCTGTTTAGAAAGGTAATAAAACCTTGCCGCATCTGTTCCAATATCCTCTATAAGGTCTGCGAGTGAATAAAACTCTCCAGATCTTGTAGACATTTTCATCTTCTTGCCATCTTTAAATAAATTTGCAAATTGCACCAACTGAACGTGCAACTTATTTTTATCAAATCCGAGGCCCTCCATTGATGACTCTATTCTCTTTATATAGCCATGATGATCAGCTCCCCATACGTTTATCAATTTATCAAAGCCTCTATCAACTTTATCTTTATGATAAGCAACATCAGATGCAAAATAGGTCGGTCTTCCATCATCTCTAATTAGAACTCTATTCTTATCGTCTCCACTAGAACTTGTATCGAGCCATATTGCCCCACTTTCCTCATATGCAAGTTTTTTCTCTTTCAAAAATTCTATGGCACTAGTTATTTGAGAATCTTTTTCTTCCATCTTCCCAAGTGATGATTCATAGAACCATCGATCAAAAGATACATTAAACGATTCAAGATCATCCTTAATAGATTTAAGAACTTCATCCAATGCAGATTCTTTAATAGCTGTCCATTGAGACGGATATTGGTCTTTTAATCTAAGAATTAATTCATCAATTTCTTTTTCCTCATCATCTGGGAGCTCTTCAATTAACTGAGATACTTGATGAATATCTTTAATATCATTTCTTTCATTAAAACTATTACCAATATCAATTATATAAGAACCCTTGTATGCATTTTGGGGAAAGAATTCACCAAAGTTTTTTTGAAAAACCCTAATAAAAACACTTGCAGTTAGAATGTCTATTTGTCTACCAGCATCATTAATATAATACTCTTTCTCTACCAGATACCCTGATGAGCTAAGTATTCTTCCTATAGCGTCTCCATATGCAGCCCCTCTGCCGTGACCTACATGAAGAGGACCGGTAGGATTTGCAGAAACGAATTCAATTTGTATCGATTTATTTTCTCCATCATTGGATTTTCCATAATTAACTTGTTCTTTACTAATATCACTTATTGTAGAAATGAAATCATGTCTTTTTAAAGTTATGTTTATAAAGCCTGGACCAGCAGATTCTACTTTTTCATAAGCACCTAATTTAGTTAAATTCTCTTCAAGATCAGCAGCAAGATCTTTTGGATTTTTTTTTAATATGCTTGCTGAGATCATACATACATTAGTTGTTAAATGACCTTTTTTTAAGTCATCAGTAACTGAACAAGAATACTTATTTTTGATAGACATTAGCTGTTGTTTGGTAATGTCAGGAAGTGTAGATAAAAACTTATCTACTTCTTGATTAATACTTTCAATCATTACTTGGCTCTTCCAACATAACTTTCATCTCTAGTATCTACTTTTACAGTTTCACCTTCGTTTACAAATAGAGGAACCTGAATTATCACGCCTGTTTCTAACTCTGCGGGTTTAGTTGCTCCAGAGACAGTATCACCTTTGACTCCAGGTTCAGATTTTGCAATTTTAAGCTCAACTGTAACAGGGGCGTCTACAAGTATTGGCCTATCATTCCATAAAATAATTTCACAACTTTCCTGTCCCACTAACCATTTCTTAGCATCGCCCATCTCAGAAGAGCCTATCTCAATTTGTTCATACGTTGTCGAATCCATAAAGTGCCAACTTTCGCCATCAGAATATAAAAACTCCATATCTTTGTGATTAACATCTGCAGTTTCAGCCGATTCTCCTGATTTAAATGTTTTATCATTAGTATTCCCAGTTAACAAATTTTTATATTTAACGCGCATTACAGCCTGGCCTTTACCTGGCTTGTGGAATTCATGTTCTATGATAGAACATGGGGCATTATCTATTAAAAGCTTTGTCCCATTTTTAAATTGGTTAGTTGAAATTTTCATTATTTATTTATTTATTTATTTATTAATATGTTATTTTAGTAGTCGAGGAAATCATCATGAAAAATTTATTTATGTTAATTGCCATATCTGCAATTGTAACTTCTTGCGCTCCAAGTGGCGAACAATCTAAGTCTTTAGATGATCTGGATTTGTTTTTATCTAGTGTCGAAGAAGATAATCTTAAAGAAGGCCCAACCATTAGCTCTGCATCATGGATAAGTTCAAATTTTATAACTTATGACTCTCAAAAAGTTATTGCTGATTATGGAAAAAAATATACCTTAAAAGCATTAGAAACTTCCCGAGAGGCATCTACTTTTAATGATATTGCAACTTCGGATACAAACAGAAGACAGTTAGAGCTCTTAAAAAGCTCATTTATAATGCCGCCACCATTTGATGAAAAATTAGCTGGTGAGCTCTCTTCGATATCTACTAAATTAGATGCTATGTATGGGAGTGGCAAACACTGCTATGAAGATGGAGCTTGCTATAACTTGGGAGAATTCGAACAGATAATGGATAGCTCGAGAAATTCAAATCAGTTATTAAAAGCATGGACTGGTTGGCATGAAATTGGAAAGCCTATGAAACCTATGTATATGCGAATGATAGAAATTGGCAATCAGGGCTCTCAAGATCTCGGGTTTGATGGGTTAAGCGATCTCTGGTTTAGTAAATATGATATGCCAGCAGAAAAGTTTTTAGAAGAAACCGATAGGATCTGGGAGGAAGTTAAGCCTTTATATGAAGCCTTGCATTGTCATGTCAGAAGTAAACTTAATGATGAATATGGCGATGAGGTTGTTTCCCTCAATGGGCCATTACCAGTTCATATTTTGGGTAACATGTGGGGTCAGTCTTGGTCAAATATATACGATCTTGTTTACACAGAACCAAAAGAGAACAAATCAATTAATGTTACAGAGATTATTAAAGATAGAGAGCTTACTGAAATACAGATGGTTGAATATGCTGAAGATTTCTTTTTATCCATAGGATTTGAACCATTACCGAAAACATTCTGGGAGCGCTCATTATTTGTAAAGCCACTAGACAGGGAAGTGCAGTGCCATGCCTCAGCATGGAATCTTGATTCTGCCAATAATGATTTAAGAATAAAAATGTGTATAGAGAAAAATGAAGAAGACTTTATTACCATTCATCATGAATTAGGACATATCTTTTATTATCAAGCATACAACCATTTACCAACTTTATTTCAAGGAGGAGCCAATGATGGCTTCCATGAAGCATTTGGTGACTTATTAACTCTTTCCATCACTCCTGATTATTTAAAGAATATTGGCTTCATAACATCAGAAGAGGCCGAGAGTGCAAAAGAAGACGCCATTGGGTTACTCATGAAGCAAGCCTTGGAAGGTGTTGTCGTAATTCCATGGGCGTTAATGCTGGATAAGTGGAGGTCAGGAATTTTCAATGGCGATATTGATGAATCAAATCTTAATAAATCCTGGTGGGATATGAGAGAGTCCTATCAAGGAATAAAATCTCCCGTTGCGAGATCAGAAGATTACTTTGATCCTGGTGCAAAATATCATATACCTGCAAATACTCCTTACACCAGATATTACCTTGCCAGAATAATGCAGTATCAATTCCATGAAGCATTATGTGATGCTATTGATTTCAATGGTCCTCTTCATGAATGCTCAATTTATGGAAATAAAAAAGCAGGTGAAAAAATAATTTCTACAATGGCTATAGGACAGAGTCTTCCTTGGCAAGATTCTTTTGAAAAGATAACTGGATCAAGAGATCTTAGTGGGAGATCAGTAATGAATTACTACAAACCATTAAAAGACTGGCTGGACAAAGAAAATGAAAATAGAATGTGTGGTTGGGAGTAAGTTATGAATAAAGTAATTAATATTGTAATTTCAGCAGTAGCTTTTATTATTGCCTCATCAATAGCAAATGCCACTGGCATAGATCTAGTTGTGAAGGCGGTTTTCCTTGCCTTTGCTATTCAATGGATAGCTTTTATACCAGCTTATATTTTTCAAACAGAGAAATTTTATGACCTAACAGGAAGTCTTACGTATTTATCTGTTATTTGGTTTTCATTAGCCTCATCTTCTGATCTGTTTGATAATTTGAACGGTGCTAATTTAGCTATCGTTTTCCTTATAACACTTTGGGCTGTTAGGCTTGGATCTTTCCTATTTATGAGGATTCATAAAGATGGAGAAGATAAAAGGTTTCGTTCTATAAAGCCATCGGCAACGCAATTTTTTATGACATGGACTCTTCAAGGATTATGGGTTTCATTGTGTTCAATGTGTGCTTTAACAGCGATATCTACTGAAACTGGGGTGATTGTAAATCCGCTATTCTATATTGGGCTTGGATTATTTATTTTTGGCTTTGTTACTGAAGTTGTAGCCGATAAACAAAAATCAAAATTTAGATCGATACCTGAGAATAGAAATAAGTTTATAACCACTGGCCTATGGGCAAAATCAAGACACCCAAATTATTTTGGTGAAATAGTTCTATGGACAGGAATAGCGGTTATGTCGCTGTCCTCTCTTAATGGACTTCAGTACTTGACTTTAATCTCACCAATATTTACCTATCTTCTTCTTGTTCATGTAAGTGGAGTGAGAATGCTTGAAGCAAGAGCTGAAAAACAATGGGGCGGAGAAGAGGCCTATAAAGAGTATAAAAAAAATACGCCAACTTTATTTTTCAAAATAAGTAAATAGGCCAAAGAAATTAATAATTAATTGATATTCTAATAATAATTATAATATATAATTATTAGACATTTATCAGGAACATTTTTTCTATATAAAAAATAAAAAAGTTTCATTATTGTTTTATAGACTGTTACTATACCCAATCTTTTAGGGAGATTAATATGAAGAAGAATTTAAATTTAGTTCATTTGTCTGTGCTAATTTCTATGGCAACTTTCATGACAGCGTCTGACATGGAGAATGTCTTAGAGGTTGGAAGAGAAAATCAGAAGTTATCAGCAACATCACAAGAAAAGATAGATGCCACTGAGAAAAAAACAGATAAGATTGTTAACGAATGGAAGGCAGTGTCAAAACAAGTTGAAGGACTCATTCTTTACAACGAACAAAAAAGAATACAAATACAAGCTCAATACGATCTTATGGATAAATTAGACGATCAGCTTGTCCAGGTTGTAGTTATGCAAAGACAAATACCACCACTAGCTCAAAGAATGCTAGAAAGCTTAGAAACTTTTATTTCTCTGGATACTCCCTTCAGAATGGAGGAAAGACAAAATAGAGTTGATCTAGTAAGAGCTTCATTAGCTAAACCGAAGGTAACTGCCTCAGAACAAGTTAGGCAAGTACTAGAGGCCTACAATATTGAAGCAGAATACGGAAGAAAAATAGATACCTATGAGGCTAGTCTTGCTGATGGCACTGTAGTAAATGTTTTAGTTATTGGAAGAATTGGGATGTTTTATCAAACCAAAGATGAGCAGTCTAGTGGAAGATGGAACAACGAAACTGCTACTTGGGATGAACTTCCTGGTAGCTATAGAAAACCTATCAGAAATGGCATAAGAATGGCTAAGAAATTAGCACCAACAGATATGTTGATGATGCCAATTGTTAAAGGAGAAGTGTAATGAGAAATTTATATGTAATTCCAGCCCTGCTGATTCTTTCGTTAACAAATTTTGTTTTTGCACAGGATACTGAAGAAGTTGCAGAAATATCAACGGTTGATGCATTGCTAGCACTTGTTAAAGAGGGTAAAACTAAAGAGCAAGCTGCAAATAACAACAGAGAAAATGAATTCTTAGCAAATAAAAATAAGCAAGCTTCTATTTTAGCAGCTGAAAAAAGAGAACTAGCTCGCCAAGAGAAGATTGCTGATACTCTTGAAACAGAATATAAAAAGAATGAAGGTATTCTTAGGGTCAAAGAAGATGCCTATAAAAAAGAACTTGGTTCACTTGTAGAGCTTTTTGGTCATCTTCAAAGTTCTGCTGGAGAAGCTGCAGTTCAATTCTCAGGTTCATTAACCGGGGCTGAGTATGGACAGACAAGAGTTGATTTTTTAAATAATCTAACTGGCAAAATGTCTGAAACCACTGAATTACCTACAATTAGAGAAATAGAGGGTTTGTGGTACGAGCTTCAAAGAGAAATGATTGCTAGTGGGCAAGTTGTATCTTTTACAACTAACGTTATTGATGTTGATGGAGTGACCTCAGAATGTGAAGTTACTAGAATTGGCTTATTTAATGCAGTTTGTGATGGAAAATATCTAGAATATGCTACCTCTAAAGGTCAGTATGCATTCTTGCCAAGACAGCCTGCAGGCAGATTTACTAAAACTGCTAAGAAAATTGGTAATGCGGTATCCGGAGACCAGGTTAAATTTGGAGTCGATCCAACTGGACCAACAGGCGGCAGTTTGCTCGCTAATCTTATTCAAACCCCTTCCTTAATGGAAAGAGCGCAACAGGGTAGAGAAGTAGGATTTGCAATTATTGCAGTTGGTATTATTGCTGTTATTTTTTCATTCTGGAAACTATATAGTTTATATATAACAGGAGCAGCTGTAAGAAAACAGATGAATTCAAAAGCAGCTGATATTGCTAACCCTTTAGGCAGAGTACTTAAAGTTGGTAACGATAACTTCAATAAAGATATAGATACTTTAGAACTTAAATTAGCAGAGGCGATCATGGCTGAAAGACCTGCAATCGATTCAGGTATTGGCTTCATTAAGATAATATCCGTTATAGCACCTTTAGCAGGATTACTAGGAACTGTTACTGGTATGATCGTTACTTTCCAAATGATTACTTTATACGGTACTGGAGATCCTAAGTTAATGGCTGGAGGTATCTCTCAGGCACTTGTAACGACAGTGCTGGGACTTCTTGTAGCTATTCCAACAAGTTTACTTCATTCATTCACGCAGTCATCTGCTAGAGGAATAATAGGTATTCTTGAAGAACAAAGCACTGGTATTCTCGCTGAGAGAGCAGAAACTAAGTAGGTAATTGCTATGCTATTTGCATTAACCGAAGCATTTTCATCCATAAGAGATTTTATGGAACAAGGCGGAAGCGTGCTTTGGTTGATTGCTATTCTTGTTTTCTTTATGTGGGGGATGATCTTTGAAAGAATATGGTATCTATCTCATGCTCACAATGAGTATGTTCTAGAATTAGCTAACAAATGGAATACAAGATCAGATAAAAAGTCTTGGCATGCTCTACAGATTAGAGAAAAAATGATGTCTCAGGCAAAAATGGAAATCAATAAAAATATAAGCATAATCCAAACATGTATTGTCTTGGCACCCTTGCTTGGATTACTTGGAACTGTTACTGGAATGATAGAAGTTTTTCAAGTTATGGCATTTAATGGCGGTGGAGATGCAAGAGCAATGGCTGGAGGCGTCTCAAAAGCAACACTTCCAACAATGGCTGGCATGGTGGCAGCATTATCAGGCTCATTCGCAGCCATATATTTAACAAGTACGAGTAAAAAGCATGAAGCTGAGCTCAACGATATTATAAAAAGAGATATTTAGGGGAAAAATATGAGAAGAAATGCAATTACAAGTGCTGTTCAAGAAGAAAGCGACGAGATTAATTTAACTCCGATGCTTGATGTAGTTTTCATCATGCTAATTTTCTTTATTGTTACTGCTAACTTTATTAAAGAGCCTGGCTTAGAAATTAATAGACCTGATTCTGATACAGCCGAGACTCAAGAGAATGCTGCAATTTTAATAGCAGTTGGACCTACCGGTGAAGTTTGGATGGATGGAAGAAGAATAGATGTTCGTCAGGTTAAAGCAAACGTTGTGAAGCTACTTGCAGATAATCCAAAGGGATCAGTTGTAATTCAAGCTGACGAAAAAGCAATGGCAGACACAATTATTCAAGTTATGGATGGAGCTCGTGAAGCAGGCGTTAATGCAATTTCTTTAGCCTCAGAACCAAAATAATATTACATGGATCAAATTACATCAGCAATTAAATCTGTTCTAAATCCGATAAAGGATTTATATAACAAAGCATTTAATGCAAACAAGTATCTTGCTGGAATTGGTCTTTCTGTAATAATTACTACCTTTCTTTTTTTTATAATGGTTATCCTTATATCTCTTGGAGATAGTGGGATCAAAGAAGATAACTCAGTCAAACTAACTGATGTTGTTATGCCTGAGAGGCAAATAGATACCTTTATGACTGAAGTTGATAAGCCTGAAAAGCCAGAAGAGCAGCCTGATGATATAGCTCAACCAGAATTAGATCTTCAACCACTAACTGGAATAGATGTATCTCTTGCTAAACCTAAAGCCAACTTCAAAGCTGGAGGTTCATTCTTTAGAGACGGTGAATATATCCCACTATTTAAAGTACAACCTATTTATCCTAGAAGAGCTCAAGAAAGAGGTACTCAAGGATTCTCTATAGTTTCATTTACAATTACTGAAAGTGGAACAGTTGAAGATGCAAAGGCTTTAGAAGGTTATTGTGGCGATCCAACGCCTGAAGCTACTACTGAAATGAGGCCTTGCTCACTTTTCAATAGCGCATCTGTTAGAGCATCTGCAAAATTAAAATATAAACCAAAGATAGTCGATGGAAAAGCAACTCGAGTTGAGGATGTATTACATAGATTTACATTTATAATGGCTGATGATGATTAAATTAAATAAAAAACCTAAATTCATATATTTGTTTGCGATTTTGGCATTCTCATTTTTATCAATGCCAAGTTACTTAGAAGCTCAAGCAGCCAATCAAGAAAAAAAACAAATCAAATATAAAAAAGCTAGATCATTAACTCCTAAGACTGCTAAAAAGATGATTAAGGTCTATGAGGCTCTTGAAGAGGTTGACGAAAGTGGCGAGCCTGCTCCAGATATGGAAGTTGTTAATTCTATTTTAGCAGACTTAAAAAGTAACTTTGAGGGCATGAAAAGTTATGACAGATCAGTTGTATGGAATGCTCTAGGTTTTGTTGCCTATTCAAATGAGCGTTATGAGGAAGCCATAAATGCATATAACAGTTTATTAGCTGAACCTGAATCTACTATCCCAAATAGAGTTGCAGCTCTTTATACTTTAGCTCAATTAACATTAATGCAGGGCGACTTCCCTGGAGGTATCAAAATATTACTTCAATATATGGATGAAATTGAAGTAATTCCAGCACAAGCATGGAGTCTCTTAGCTACTGCCTATTATCAAGTGGGTGACTATAGAGGAACAATGTCATCTATCAAAACAGCAATACAACTCGCAGAAGAGGAAGGCTATAAGCCTAAAGAAAATTGGTACAACCTCTTGGCAGGATCAATTGGACAGCTAAAAGATGAGATAGGCGAAAAGAAAGCACTTCTTCAACAAATAGATATATATGAGATCTTAGTTAACTTATATCCTAAAAAACAATACTTCCTTAATCTTGGAGGGTCATACGGGACGCTAGGTAGAGAAAAAGACTATATGATTACAATGAACGCCGCTTATTTAAAAGACTTTCTTGATAAAGAAGCAGAATACCTGACATTAGCTCAACTCCTTCTCCTTAACCAAAATCCATATTGGGCTGCTGAAGTTATAGTGTCCGGACAGAAGAAGATAACCACCATCACCCAAACTATTGTTGATAAAGTTACAAAGGAAGAGACCAAGGTTGAAAAAACAGGACCTGTTGTTAGAAATACTGAAAAAAATCTTAAACTACTTGCCGATTCTTGGAGAATGGCTCAAGAAATAGATAAAGCTATTCCAGTATTAGAGCAAGCAGCTAAAATCTCTAAAGATGGCAAAGCTTATGTTTTATTGGGGAATCTCTACCTTTCAGAAGATAAAATAGATCTAGCAGTAAGTGCTATTAAACAAGGCATGAAAAAAGGAAAAATTACTAAGATCTCAGCAGTGCATTTAACACTTGGACAGGCTTATTTCGAACTTCAAAATTTTGAAGACGCAAAGAAGCAATTTAGGATTGCTGCAAGAGATAAGGATAAGAAAATAAAGACTCAAGCAAATAATTGGATAAAATATGCTGAGAACGAAGAAATAAGAGTTAAAAATTTAGCCTTAAGAAGAGATTACATCCAAAGCCAATCATAACTTTATATATTCTTCTATTTTAAAGTCGTAGTCATTTTCTTCATCCTTTAAAAAAGACTCAGATTTAATAAGGCTCCAACCACTAAGATTAATTTCAGGATAATAGATATCTCCATCGATATCACAATCAACTCTAGTTATAACTAATTTATTAAATGAATTCATAGTTTCTCTAAAGAGATAACCACCACCAATTATCACAACTTCAGACTCCAAACCCAAATCCTTATTTTTTTGCTTAGCTTCATCAATAGCATCTTCAAGATTACTGAATACATATGCCCCAGGAATTTCCGTTACAGTTCTTGATATTACAAAGTTAGTTCTATTTGGTAATGGCTTTCCTATCGATTCATAAGTTTTTCGACCCATAATGATTATTTTATTTGATGTGTATTTTTTAAAATGTGCTAAATCATGTTTTAAGTTCCATGGAAGATCGTTATCTACTCCAATAACATTATTATTAGAGACTGCTACTGCATGAGAAATAATTGTCATTTATACCGCCATTTCTGCTTTTATAGCAGGGTGATGTTCGTAGTTTTCTAACTTAAAATCTTCTATAGTAAAATTTGATATGTCTTCTAAACAGGATAGTTTTGGCAATGCAAGCGTTGGTAAAAATCTTGGCTCTCTAGAGATTTGCTCTTTTACTTGATCAACACAGTTTTTGTAGATATGTGCATCTCCAAATGAGTGAACAAATTTCTTTGGTTTTAAATCTAAGATTTCTCCAAAAATACTTAGAAGCAAAGCATAACTAGCTATGTTAAAAGGCACACCTAAAAACATATCAGCACTCCTTTGATACATGTGACAACTTATAGTTCCTTTATTTACATAGAATTGACTCATCACATGACATGGAGGCAGAGCCATCTTATCTATTTGTCCAACATTCCAAGCTGAGAGGATATGTCTTCTCCCATCTGGATTAGATTTAATATTTTGAATTAGTTCTTTTACTTGATCTTTTCCTTCCCAATTTCTCCATTGAACTCCATAAACAGGGCCGAGCTCTTTCTTGATATCAGTATTCACATAGCCTAAATCTTTTCCTTGACTATCTGCATTGTCCGTCCAAATAGTTGAATATTTTTTTAAATCTTTTAATTCTTCTTTGTCTTTACCAAATCTAATTTCTGCAAGCCTTCTCTCATCACTAGAGCCTTCAAGAAACCATAAAAGCTCTGATACTACGCCTTTCCAAGCTAATGATTTAGTTGTTACAGCTGGGAACCCGTTCTCAAGATCAAAACTTAATTGATGTCCAAATGAAGATATAGTTCCTGTATTTGTTCTGTCATCTTTCTCATCTCCATTATCTAAGATATGTTGAAGAAGATCTAAATATGCTTTCATATTTTTTTCCTTGAAAAAGCCAACATTATAAAGCCGATAATTATCATCGGAATACAAAGAAGTTGACCCATGCTTATAAATTCTAATGCCACATAACCAATGTGAGCATCAGGTTGTCTAAAGAATTCAATTATAAATCTTATAAACCCATAAAGTATAAGAAATGATGAGCAAACCACGCCATGATTTTTAGAATACTTATTGATTACAAATAAAAGTGTAAATAAAACAAAACCTTCTCCAAAACTTTCATATAGTTGAGACGGATGCCTCAAAAATCCAAAAGGGTCTGTAGGAAATATAAAGCCCCATTCCCCATTAGTTGGTTTTCCATAAAGCTCTCCATTTAGGAAATTACCTATTCTTACAAGACCCAAACCAATAGGCATTGCTAACGCTACTGCATCCATTAGCCTTAAAAAGGCTAAATTATTTCTTCTAGCAAAAACTATAAGACTGAAAACAACTCCAGCAAGCCCTCCATGAAAACTCAATCCACCTTGCCAGACATAGAATAGCGATAAAGGATTTTGTAATAATTGGGAGCTGCCATAGAAAACCATATAGCCAATCCTACCACCACACATAGCGCCAAAAAATAGGCCATACAAAAATACAAGATCATTGACCTTTTCCTTATTTAGTCCCAAATCTAAAATAATCTTATTAGATTTTAGAAATATATATATTAAAAAAGCTGAAGCAATCCAAGTAACTGCATAATATTGAATTTGCAGTACGCCAATATCTATAAGACTGGGGTTGTTAAAAAATTCTGATAATTCAATAATCATATGACAATCATATATATAGCAATTGTTATCATGAGAGATAACATCAGCCTTTTAAGAGTAACGGTCGAAACAAAATGAGCTAGCCTGGCACCATATTGGGCAGCAAACACACTAGTTATGGAAATACCAAAAACAGCAGGTAGATAAATATATCCGTAACTTAAGCTTGGCATTAACACATTATTCATACCCATAAAAAAGTAACCTAATGCACCAAAAAAAGCTATAGGAATTCCACACGCAGCAGAGGTCCCGACACTTGACGTAAGGCTTAATCCAGAACTTTTAAAATATGGAACAGAAAAAATACCACCACCAATTCCCAATATAGAGGATAGAAATCCTATACCCGAACCAGCAATATAAGACTGAATATTTTGAGGTTTATCGTTTCTTGATTTAAATTCAAAATCAAACCCTATCTGTATGGCAACGAGTATTACAAAAGACCCAATAATAATTTTTAAAATGTCGCCTTCTAGTTGAAGAGCAAAAAAGGCTCCCAACAGAGCGCCAAAGATAATACCAAATGCGACAGGCTTCATCATATTATAATTAATTGCATTTTTTTTTCTATGTGCATTTGCTGAGGCTATACCGGTAAAAAATATACTAGCCATAGATGATCCGATTGCTAGATGGACTATTATTTCTTCTTCAAAACCTAGACTTATAAAACTTGTAACTAAAACTGGAACTATTATTATTCCACCCCCAATCCCAAACATTCCGGCAATAAGACCTGCAAATATTCCTAGAAACGAAAATATCAGTAACTCTTCAATCATTCAAAACTTCCTTACAATAAATTATGCGTAGTTCATTCAAAACTTCTCTGTAAACATTTTCTTTAAATTTTATAATGACATAAAGAGGGTACCAATATGAAACCCATTTAAATTCTTCGAATTCATTGTCAGGATCATTATCAAAACTAATGATGACATCTTTTTTTAGTTTAAACATATACCACTTTTGTTTTTGACCTATGATTTTCTTTTTAAGAAAGCGATTCCTTCTGCTTTTTTTTGGTATTTCATACTTCACCCAATCGTTTATAGAGCTCAATAAGCTGACTGAATTAGCTTTTATACCAACCTCTTCAAATAATTCTCTTTTTGCAGCCTTATAAGGAGTTTCTCCAGAATCTATACCGCCTTGAGGGAACTGCCAACTATTTACATTTTTTCTTTTGCATAGGAGTAATTTGCCTTTATCATTAAGGATAATTAATCCAACATTCAATCTATATCCTGGCTCTTTAATCATAAGAAATATTTAAATGAAATTAGCAATCTTTGACCTTGATAATACCATTCTTAAAGGAGATTCTGATTATTCTTGGATTAAATTTTTGATCGATTCTGGTCATGTTGACCACGATGAATACAAAAAGAAAAATGATTATTTTTATGATCAATACTATCAAGGGAATCTTGATCATAATGAATGGGCTGAATTCTCCCTTTCAACTTTTAAAGGAAAGAAAGCAGAAGATATGGAAAACCAAATCAATGAATTCCTTAAGACTATTATTGAACCAATGATAAATGTATATGCATTAAGACTGCTTCATGCGCATTTTCATGATGCGGATACTATGCTTTTAGCCTCTGCAACAAACTCAGTTATCGTTAACCCAATTGCAAAAAGACTCGGCTTTAAAAATATAGTTGCAACAGATGTTGAGGTAGTAAATGGTATTTATACCGGGAAGATTCATGGTGAGTCTGCTCTAGGAAAAGGGAAGCTTTTAAAAGTAAAACAATGGATGAATGATAACAACTTTTTAGATTTTAAAAGCACTGTCTTTTATTCTGATTCTATCAATGACCTTCCGCTTCTGCTTGAGGTCAATAAGGCTGTAGCTGTAAATCCAGATGATAAATTAAGACAAGAATGCAATGAAAGATCTTGGGAGATTATTGATCTACCTTAGTCGTCAGACTCCATGCTATCCACAACTAATTTCGCAGTCTCAGCACTTAAAGTCCAACCTAAGTGACCATGACCAGCATGATAGTAAATACCTTTCATTTTACTTTGACGAGTAATAGGCATCATATTTGGTGTCATTGGTCGTAGTCCTGCCCAAGGTGTATAAGTTTCAGTACTAACATTGGGGAAATATTTCTGAACCCATTTAAGAAGGGGTCTAATTCTATTTTGACGTATATCTGTATTAATACCTGCCAGTTCAGCAGTACCAGCGACCCTAAATCTATCCCCCAAACGGCTGGCAACTATTTTAACGGGTTGATCAATAAGCGAAACTGTTGGAGCACAGCTTTTTGAAAGCTCATCTTTTAAATCTATTGTTATGCTGTAACCCTTAACAGGATAAACATTCATACTATCACCAAGGCTGTCTGCAAATTGTTGAGTTCCAACACCAGCGCATATAATCACATTATCAAAGTTAGTATTTATCAGAGTATTCTCATATCTCATAGTTAAAACTATCTGATCTTTTTGTTTAGTAATGTGCTCTACAGTAGTATCTAGTTGAAGCTTTGCACCATATTTATCTTCTAAAACTTTTTCTAGATTTGTACAGAATTTATGTATATCTCCACTAGCATCTGACTTTGTATATATGCCACCAACAATCTGATCATAATTAGCATTATTTTTAAAAGCAGGCTCAAGATCTTTTACCTCATCAGTTGTTAAAGTTTCCCATTCCATACCTTCTTGATCTAACCAAGAAGCTTTATCTTGGTCTAATTTAAATTCTTTTTCAGAGTCATAAAATCTTAAGATACCTTTTTTTAATAACTCAAATTCTATTCCTTCTTCATCAGCAATTTTAAAATAAGTTTCCCTAGCTTTTTTTGCTAAGTCAATAGTTTTCAAAGTATTCGCCTTATGTTCACCTTTAATTGTTGCCATCAAAAACCCCATCATCCATTTATATTTTTGTACTTCAGGAGATGGATTGAATAAAAGAGGGGCATCTGGTTTGAACATCCATCTAATGCCGTTCATGACATTTTTAGGAGTATTCCATGTCTCAGCATTACTTGCGCTTAGCTGACCACCATTAGCATAACTAGTAGCCATGGCAGGGTATCTTTTAGAATCAATTATCGTTACGTTATAGCCCCTTTTAACAAGAGTATAGGCAGTTGTAGTGCCGGCTATGCCAGCGCCAATTACGGCAACATGTTTCATTGCCCATTGTCTCAGTTATTGTTTTTTAAATCGATACCTTTATTTAAAATATAAACAAATATAAGACATACTAAGATAAGGAAGAGGCTTGGAACAGAAGCTAACACCCATTGCCCTTCACTAGTATAGTTATATATCTTAGATGAGAGTGTTTCAAATCCAACAGGCCTTAGAAGTAGTGTGGCCGGCTGCTCTTTAACTACTTCAATAAAAACTACCAAGAGGCTCATAAGAATCGCAGGCCTCATTTGAGGAAAATAAAATAAATAAAAAGACTTAAGACTGCTTATTGAAAAACCTGACAAAGCATCTTGCGAAGAAGGATCTATATTATTTAAAGAAGCAGAAAGATAATTAAAAGGTGGAGTCATAAATCTTAATGCAAGACATAAAATCAATCCAAAAATTCCATAAGAAGTAATTGAGATATTAAAAATAGAATCAAAAGTTACTAGTAAGCCTGCTGCAATAACTGATCCTGGTATAGCATATCCGGATGAAGAAATTGTTATAAAAGGTCTCATGGTGCTTGCTCCCAAAAAACTTAATGCAAGTATTATTGAAATACCCACAGTAAATAAAGATGAAGAAAGACCTAATAAGAAAGAATTAAAGAAAACCCCAACAGTATCTAAAAATAGACTAGCATCATTTAGTAAAGCCCATTTTATTATTTGAAATAGTGGAAAACAGAATGCAATTAAAAAAATTATTGAACAAATAAAACTAAAGGCATACTGATAAGTCATGTTTAATTCTATTTTGTCATAGGAATCCCCACTAGTTGATGCTATCGATTCACTAGAACTGCTGAAATATTTACTTATAAACAGAAATACGAATACAAACATAAGTAGATATGAGGCCAATCTAGCACCCGAGAAGTAACTCTGATACCCAAACCAAGCGTCATATATACCTACAGTAAAAGTATCAACACGAAGCGTTGAGACCCCTCCAAAATCTGCAACAGTTTCAAGCATGACTAATATCATTCCTGCCAAAATCGTTGGCCATAGAGATGGAATTATTATCTTAACTATTGCCTGAAGATTATTGTTACCAAGTGTCTTGGCAGCTTTAAAAAGTGATACACCCATATTCGATAATTGAGCTTTAGCAAGAAGAAATATATAAGGAAATAAGGCCATGGACATAATAATAGATGCTCCATATATATTTTTTATTGAGAGTAGGGTAATACCAGATTCTCTAAGAAATGTTGCCAAAGGACTCGAATATTCAAAAATACCTACAAAAACAAACGCATAAACATATGCAGGGAATGCAATAGAAAGGCTTAAGGACCAACTAAAGAATCTATGGCCTGGAAATTTATAGAGAGTAACGATAATCGCTAGAGGCACTACAATAAAGGCTGAAAGCAGACCAGTTGATATCGATAATATTAAAGTATTAGTGAAAAGAGTCCAGAGATAAGCAGATGACAAGAATTGATTATCTATTTTAAAAAAGAATGCGGAGTAAAAAAAACCAATAAAAAAAATAAGGGAGAATGCTAACCATGGAAGGGAAAAGTATTTCCATATTTTTAGGTGAAGCATATTATTCTTTTCTAGAAGACTCTTTGGGTTTTAATAAATTCTTTTGTGTTTTGGCTCCAAGTTCTTTGAGCTTATCTACTTGAGAAAAAAGATTACCGTCTCCTTCAATTAGTTTATTTCTTGCCGAAGTATAAGATTCTTGAGCTTTATTTAGATGCTCTCCAACTTTTGATAGATCATCACTAAAATTAGAAAACTTCTGAAAGAGCAAGCCAGCTCTACTTGCAATATCTTCAGCATTTTTATTTTGTTTATCTAATCTCCAAAGATTTTCAGCAATTCTTAGGATAGCTATTAGGTTAATAGGAGTAACAAAAGCAATCTTATTATCGTTAGCAAGAGTCTGTAAGTCCCAATCATTAGACAAGGCTACAGATAAGGCTGAATCTATAGGAACAAAGATAAATAAATAATCTGGCGCACTAATACCCTCAAGGTCATTATAGTTTTTTGATGATAATATTTTTATATGACTTTTAATAGAACCTATATGGTCTTTTAAGGAAGCTTTCTTTTCTGTTTCATCCTCTACATTTACATACTTTTCATATGCAGTAAGTGATACTTTTGAATCGATAACAATATTTCTATTATTAGGAAGAAGAATTACGGCATCTGGTCTTAAATTATTACCTTTTTTATCTTTATAGTTTGGCTGCAATAAATAATTTATATCCTCTTTTAGGCCGGCTTTCTCTAAAGCCATCTCCAAAACTTGCTCCCCCCAATCTCCTTGTTGTTTGGTATCTCCTTTAAGGGCTTTTGTTAAATTTTGGGCATCTTCTTGCATATCTGATGTTGCATTGAGCAGGCTATCAATTTGTTGACCAAATTTTGCTCTTGCTGAGGCACCTTCAATATTTTGTTTTTCAATATTATTTTTAAGAAGATCAAGATCTCTTTGGAGCTGTTTTTCAAATGGCTTTAGAGTTTTTTTAATTTCTGAAAGATTGATATCACGTATCGAGGTATTATTTTCAACAGCAATTTCGCTAGCAATAGTCTTTAATTTTTCTTCAAATTGATCATCTTTCTTCTGTTCTCTTTCTTCATTTTTATTTTTTGAGTCCCATACATAATATGCAAAGCTACATAGGGCTAAAAGATTTAAAAAAAGCATAAAATTTACCACTACAACAAATCTCCTATAAAATGGTCCTTATATTATGCATGAAGAAATCATCACAAAATATAATTCGCTTAAGGATAAGAGTTTATCTATAGATATTACTAGAGGCAAACCTGATGCATCCCAGCTAGATCTCTCTAATGATCTTTTAAGTATGAGTGTAAGCCCTATAAATGATGAGGGTATAGACTTACGTAATTATGGAGAACCTCATGGGATTCAATCTGCTAGAGAATTAGGCTCAAAGCTTCTCAATGCGCCATTTGAAAACATTATTACAGGCGAACAATCTAGTTTATTACTTAGTTATCAAACCGTATTAGCTAATTATATGTTTGGAGACCCAAGCCCCTGGAAAGACATAAAAAACCCAAAATTTATATGCCCAGTTCCTGGATTCGATAGACATTTTAGAATGTTTGATGATTTTGGAATTGAGATTCTAACTGTCTCTTTAAATGAAGAGGGCATTAACTTAGAAGAATTACAAGAAGTGCTAGATAGCAATGACAATATCTTAGGAATCATTTCGGTTCCTAGGCACTCCAATCCATCTGGTGAAGTTTTCTCTGATGAGAATATAATTAAATTATTTGATATAGGTAGGGTTTACTCAGAAAATTTCTTGTTTCTATTTGATCATGCTTACTTAATTCATGACTTTCTTCCCACAAAAGAGCAAATACCAACTTGGAAGCTTGCAGAATCGATGGGCGTCTCCAATCAAACCGTTGTTGTTACTTCTTTTTCAAAGGTTACTTTTGGTGGAGGAGGTCTTTCATTTATGGCAGCTTCAGGAAAAAATCTTGAACTCATCAAAAGAATGAGGGCTTCGATGATCATTTGTCCAGATAAAATCAATCAACAGCGACATGTTGAATTCTTTAAAAATGACCAAGTTATTGAAACGCATATGTCAAAACATGCGGACCTAATTAAACCAAAATTTGAGATAGCTTATAAAGCATTAAAAAGCATATCAAGTGATTATGGAAATTTTTCTAAGCCCACAGGCGGCTATTTCATAACATATACAACTACTAAACCTATTGCTTTGGAAGTTATAAGCTTATGTTCAAGTGCAGGCGTCTTGATAACTCCAGCTGGAGCTACTTTCCCAAAAGGAATAGACCCTAACAATAATGTTATAAGAATAGCACCAACATTTGTAAACGAAGAAGACTTAGAAGTTGCTATGGATGTTTTTGTAACAGCCATTCAAGTAGCACACCTAGACTTAACAGTTTAATTTTTTGCCCTTTCGTGGGGTTGATAAGAGTCTCCATCAAAGTGAGAGAAAATTTCTTTAATATCAGGATGATTTGCTGGTATGCCACTGTCATCAATTAATAAATTCTGTTCGGATACATACGCAATATAAAAAATCTCTTCGTTTTCAGCAAATAAATGATAAAAAGGTTGTTCTTTTTTTGGTCTTATCCTCTCAGGAATAGCTAGATACCATTCTTCAGTATTATTAAAAGTAGGATCTAGATCAAAAATCACACCTCTAAAATTTAAATATTTATGTTTAACTATATTTCCTATCGAAAACTTTGCTTCTATGAGTTTCTGCATTATATTTGTAAATTAAATCGTATTAAGGAAAATATTATGACAGAAAATTTTCTAGTAGTGTCTGCTAACGACATTGTAGGAACAGAAATCAAGGACTATGTTGGTATAGTTCAGGGCAGTACCGTTCGATCAAGGAATATAGGATCAGATATATTTGCTAATTTAAAGAACATAATTGGAGGCGAATTAGTAGGCTATTCAAATTTATTGTCTACTTCTAGAGAGCAGGCATACGAAAGAATGGTTGCTGATGCAAAATTAAAAGGAGCTAATGCAATTATTGGGTTTAGATTTCAAACATCGACTATCACTCAAGGTGCATCAGAAATTTTAGCTTACGGGACTGGAATTAAAATTTAAAAGGAATATTTATGAATAAAACAGAAAAAGTAGCTTTTCGTGAGGCCGTAATTGTCGTATTAATGGGGGCGGTAATTAACTTTCCTCTTCAAACTTTTTTACTCTGGCTAACAATTGATAACTGGAGCTGGTCTAACCCTTTAACCATTTCTTTATTTACACAGTCAATATTAACCTTCGTCGCTTTGCTAAGAGTTTACTCAATAAGAATGAGGTTTCAGAGGGGTAAATTCTAGATTTCTTATCTTAAGATATCTTTTTAAAAAAAAGTTTAAATAAAGTATTTACTTTATAAAAAAAATATTCATAATGCTCCGATATTTATACTCATAGGCATAATTCTTTTTGCTTATCAGTATG
>MDSY01036811.1_pt1 | contig 31813 bp, 26 predicted proteins | sample 811131 | NCBI WGS metagenome assembly MDSY01 (sample SAMN05326643, study PRJNA326480) | marine metagenome | isolation source: seawater | place: Atlantic Ocean: South West | collected 2010 | reverse complement strand
TTGACCTCATATTGGGCATTGAAGCGATGGGATTGCCTTTGACTGCCCCGCTAAGTATTCGAACTGGGATTCCACTTATTATTGCCCGAAAACGCTCGTATGGTCTTGAAGGTGAAGTCACCATTGGCCAAGAAACTGGCTATTCGAAAGGCGAGATGTTTCTCAATGATTTCAAACCTGGAGAAAAAGTCGTAATCGTTGACGATGTGCTTTCAACTGGAGGTACGCTCAAAGCAGTACTTGAGGGCGTCCGGCGAACCGGTGCTGAAGTCACACATATTATCGCAGTCGTCGAAAAGGGCCCTGGATTAGTCAAATTACAAGCCGAATACCCAGACGTCATTATCGAATCTTTAGTTCGTTTAGAAATGGATGGCGACCGTATCATTTTACTCGATGAAGAGTAATTGCCCGTAGAGGGTGGATTGATGAGGGAGAGGCGTGCCCCTTGGCTCGGGGACAACCATGGATTTAGATCGTCATGACTTTCAACTCACCGAATTGATAGAGCGTATTCAATCAAATGATAACCGCTTAGTAGCCCTTCAAATTCCTGAGGGATTGAAGATGCAAGCCCTCGAAATGATGGATACGATTGAAACTGAAACAAGTGCAAAAGTCATCTTGGCAGCGGACCCGTGCTACGGAGCATGTGATTTAGTTCACGATAAAATGGGAATGATGGGCGTTGAACTGGTTGCTCACATGGGCCACTCACAGATGAATATCGATTCAGGAATGCCGACAGAATTCATTGATGTCACCTATGATGGCGAACCTGAACTGGAGCCAATCATTCCATTCTTAGAGGCTCATCGTGCTATGGCTCGTCAACGAATGGAAAACCAACCTGCTCCAGAAGACCTTTCGGAAGAAGAAGCACAAGAACGCTTCATGGATGCTGTTGGTCGGCTTGCTCCACTCACAGGTACGAAACTCGGCTTGGTTGGATCGATTCAACACTTACACCTACTCCCAGAGTACTTTGACCGTTTGGAAAAAGCGGGATATGAAGTAGAAATCCCAATTGGAGGGGCTCGTCTTTCGTTCCCAGGCCAAGTATTGGGTTGCAATTATTCCGGCGATGATGATTCCATTGGCCACTATCTGTTCCTTGGCTCCGGTGATTTCCACCCTATCGGCTTAGTACTTCATACTGGAAAGCCGCTGGCTATCCTCGACCCGTATTCAGGTGAAGCGAGAGAAATGTCCTTGAAACAGATTGAACGTATTCTTCGACAGCGCTTTGGCTTGATTATGGCCTGTGGTGATGCTCAAAGTTTCGGTATACTCATCGGTGAGAAACCTGGCCAGATGCGCCGTAGTCTCGCTCTTCGAATGAAGAGAATTCTCGAAAAGCATGGAAAGAAAGGATACTTGCTTGCGTTAGAGCACGTCGGACCTGAATTGATTGATTTCTATCCAGTTGATGCGTTTGTCAATACTGCCTGCCCACGTATTGCAATTGATGATGCAGTGCGTTATCAAAAGCCACTTATCACTCCTTTTGAGCTTGAAGTTGCCCTCGGTGAAAAGAAATGGGAAACGGGCTATCAATTTGATGAAATCCCTTGAGCACCACTCACATCCATCGCAATTGGCGTTGTTTTGGCCTTGACCAAACCGTATGTTCAATAACGGTTGGCGTAAGCCTTCCGATGTTATGAGTAACTATCTCGACCGAATTGGCGCTGGCTGGGTTCTAGCAAACCCAGAAGTGTTTAACTTCGATTACATTCCAAACGAACTTGTTGGCCGTGAGGAAATACAGAACGAATTAGCATCAAAATTCACGACGCTCCATTCGCCAGAGGGTTCTGGACGAGTCGTCATTACAGGCCCAGTAGGATGCGGTAAAACAGTGCTTGCTCGTACATTCTGCCGTGATATTCAACGGCACTTGGCGAACAAACGAAACATTCGTTCCGTGCATGTCAATTGCCGTAATGCCTCAACCAGCATGCGGGTTGTTCAACGAATCTTACACGAACTAGCACCAGGGCATCCGGACCGTGGCCTCTCGATGGGAGAACTATTGATCAGTCTTCGGCGTATTCTTCGAACGGATACTTCGCATCTCATCATCGTCTTGGATGAAGTTGACCACATGCTTCGACGCTCAGGTGATGACCTGCTCTATCAATTACTGCGCATCGATGAAGACCAAAGCGGCAGAGGCACACTCTCTCTCATCCTCATCAGCCAAGAACAAGTGCTGGATGTGCTCGAAACTGCAGTCATCTCTCGAATGGGTAGCACCAATCACCTTCGTGTTCAACCCTACAACGCAGAAGGACTCGAAGCCATTGCCACCCAACGAGCAATCGAGGGTTTAGTACCGGGGACATGGACACCAGAAATCATACGACTCCTTGCAGAAAAGGCCGCCCCCACCGGAGATGCACGACGGGTCATTGAATTACTCAATGCGGCGGTCGAACGATGTGAATTTCGACAGGATGACCACAGTGAACGCCGGCTGATGGTAGAAGATATTCACCTCCCGCTGGAAAATGCCCCGGCCTCACTGGGGAGTAACCTCGAGCACATAGATGACCTCAATCCAAACGCGATGTTAGTGTTGCTTTCTTTGTGCAGGCGACTCACCAAAGAAGAGACCATGACCACCGGAGATGTCGAGCAACTTTATGCGGTCGTATGTGAAGAATATGAACAGAAAATGAAGAGCCATACCACGGTTTGGAAATATCTCAAGGAGTTTGAACAGCGCCAAATTATCACCTCCCGCGTCGCCACAATTACCGACGGGCGAGGACGAACAACCCATCTCAGCATGCCTCATTATCTTCCAAAAGACCTCGGGATTCGCCTTGAAATGTTGCTGAAAAAGAAGTTTCGCTGATTGAATTTCCGTCCGTAAACAAACGGTGGGGCTAAATAGACGACGATGGTCGGAAGGGCGTTCTAGACGTGATATTATGGCTGTTGGACTACAAGGAGAATTTGTTGCTGTGGTGAATGATACCGATCCGAAAAACGGCGGTAAATCATATTCACTCAAAATTAGTGGAAACAATCACGCTCAATTGCTGGGCAAGAAAATCGGCGATACCGTCGACGGAATCTTTGTCGGAGAGGGTGAACAAACTCTTTCTGGTTTCAAACTCCAAATCACCGGTGGTTCAGACAAAACCGGAACTCCTCTTCGCCGAGACCTTGAAGGCGGCCGCCGACAAGCTGTTCTCGTCACACGCTCAACTGGATTCAAAGGACACAGTCTCGTGTTCAAGAACAAGGGCGGAGAAAAGAAGCGTTTCCGTTACAAGCCAGATGGTCTACGAAAGCGTCGTTTCTTCCGTGGTAACACCATCAGTCAAGACACACGTCAAATCAATCTCAAAGTCATAGAGACCGGAAAGAAGTCTCTAGGCGACCTCCTCGCAGTAGGAAGCGAGGAAGCGTCCGAGTGAATCCTGAGAGGGCTTTCGTAGGAACAAAATGGGAGTGAGGAAGCATGGCACGAAAGCTTCCAGCACAACCTGAAATCAACATCGGATTAGTCGGCCACGTCGACCACGGTAAAACAACCTTAACACAAGCTCTTTCTGGAGTTTGGACTGATACGCATTCGGAAGAAAGAAAGCGTGGTATCTCGATTAAACTTGGATACGCAGACACTGCATTTTACAAGACAAAAGAAGGTCAATACTACGCTACTGGGCGTCATCCAGATGGCAAAGACGATGACCCCAAAGAATTGGAGAGAGTCATTTCATTTGTTGATGCACCTGGTCACGAGACACTGATGGCTATCATGATCACTGGAGCATCGATTATGGATGGTGCCATGCTTATGGTTGCTGCAAATGAGACCTGCCCACAACCACAAACTCGAGAACACCTCATGGCATTGGAAATCGCCGGTATTGAAAACATCGTGATTGTCCAAAACAAAATTGATTTGGTCACCAAAGAACGTGCACTTGAATCACATGCAGAAATCAAAGCCTTCCTCGAAGGTACAATCGCAAAAAATGCACCGGTTATTCCAGTTTCAGCTCATCACGACGTCAATTTGGACATCCTCATCGATGCAATTGAGAAGACCATTCCAACTCCGGACCGTTCCAAGGATACGCGTTCGATTATGCATGTTGCTCGGTCATTCGACATCAATCGCCCAGGAACTCGACCAACAAAATTGCTTGGAGGAGTTATTGGTGGCAGTATTATCGAAGGAAACTTCGAGATTGGAGATGAAATCATCATTGGCCCAGGACGAAAAATCGAAAACGGTTCGAAAGTCTCATGGGAGCCTATTGAAGCAACCGTGAGCAGCATGAAAGGTGGCGGTCTAAGCCTCGAAAGTATGCATTCCGGTGGCTTGTGTGGCATGGCTACAATGCTCGACCCTTCCATCACTACTGCTGATAACCTGTCAGGACAAGTTGTTGCTCGAAAGGGTGATTTGCCAGAAGTTCGACACATGGTTTCTGTCGATGTGAAATTAATGGAAACAATGGTCGCTGGTGAAGGAGAGACTCCAGAAAAGATTTACCCCCTCCGAAACAATGAGATGTTGATGATTAACGTTGCAACTGCAACCTCTGTCGGAGTCACCAAAAACTCTGAAAAGGGCAAGGCTACCTTGGATTTGCGACTTCCTATCTGTGCTGATACTGGCCAACGCGTTTCACTCTCTCGTCGAGTAGGCTCCCGATGGCGCCTTATTGGCTATGGAACAATTCTGTGAGCCACTGAAGGTGATGAAGTGCAACAGATACTGATTGACGCCTGTGGATGGGTGGCAATCATTGAATCTGGGATGAATATTGATACTGAGTTATTCCGGGTCCTAGGACCTGCTCAGATGCTACTCCTTGCCAGCGTTCGTCAAGAATTAGAACTGTTAAACAGTCAACGGCCGAGAAGTAAGAGGCTCCTTCTTACAATGCTAGAACAAAAGTCTCAACCGATCGAAGCGCTTTCACTGGAATCGACTCATCCTGACGACCAATTATTCGACCTTGCAGTCAAACATACAATCCCTGTACTCACTGTAGATATCGAGTTCAAACGACGCTTATATGAACAAGGATTACCGATTGTTGAAGTCAGTAATAATCAACGCTTGCAATTGGTTGATTCTCTATAGAGCAAATTACTGGGCATGTTTTATTCACGGGAGAGTGAACAGGACATCGTCACCATGCCCATCCAAAAGACCGATTTTAACACCAGCATCAATCCAAGCATGTGCGTAGTTGATTGCACCAAATGCTCGTATGTGGTCTCCAATCGAGAGGAAGTGGGCTGCATCAGATGCATAATCATCAGCCATTCGCATCATAGTAGCCAAATGTCCAGCCTGTTCGCTTCCTTCTTCGCACAACGAGGTCGCCTTTTCACGAGCTCGACGAGTGATGTCAAGATATTTCTCGACCCGATCACGAGTAACGAGTTGCAATTCTTCGCTCATTCTCCACCCTCCTTTTGACGCTTCAAGAGACGACGTACGTCTTCAGAACGCCCAAGTGCCCCATAGAGTTCAACTGCTCGAGAGAGTCGACCTTCATCTTCCGCAGTTTGTGCTCGAACGAATAATGCCTTACGTTCTTCCCAATTCTTGGCTAAAGCAGCCTGAGCAACCGCTTGATATCGGCCTTGGCGTTCGGCTTGAGCCAAATGAGGTGCTGACCAACGACGTACCAGTCCTTCACGGGTAGCAGTCACCATTGTGTCAGGTGTTAAACCAATCAACAGGTCACCAAGATTCATTGATTCGCCCAGAAGAACCTCAGATTCATTTTCAGAATGAGATGAAAGGTGGTGAAGGTGCCCTTCGATACCTAAAACCCACCACCCATCTGCACTTCGTACGCCTTCCATTGGCTCTAATGATTCGTATTCAATTCGTTCTAATGAATCCCATCCGAATGGATGAGGGACACCTTCCCAAACACCACCATCGTTGGACTGCATGAGAATTCGGCCATTCATCAAGGGAGTGACCCAACTCCAAACACGGTCTTCTAAGATTCGCTTTTGGTCGCTTTGTGCAAGGCGGGCACACCAAAGTTTTCCTTCAGCGTCTTGCCACATCATGTGTTCTCGGTCAAGCCAACCAAGCAAACGGCGTACTTTTCCGCTGTCGAGCCGACGAAGGCCGGTTCCTTCGTGTGTAAACAAGTGAAGGTGCCCTTCACGGCCAGAAAGGATCCAACCGCCTCCTGGGCGTGCTAGAATCTCCGTAAAGCCACCCGGCGTGGAACGACCTTCGTGTAACATGGAACCATCAGCAGTCGAAAGAACATAGAACCCATGTGCAGCAAGGATTCCTAAAATACCATTATTGGCTTGTGCACAATGCGCTTTGAAAGGTAATTCGACTTTCCATCGAACGGTCCCATCAGCCTCAATCATGAACAGATCCAGGCCACTACTGACAACCATGCCTCCTTCGACCGGTGCAAGTGCTGCAATACGCTGTGGAGCCTGCCAGGACCATGTAATCGTCCAAGACATCAGTTTTCACCTCCTATAACGTTCCAAGCAATCAATTGGGCTCGTGCAGCTTGTGTAAGTTCGTAGTAGCGATTACGGCCAAGAGTACGAACACTCAAAATTCCAGCTTTTAGCAATCGGTTACTGATTTGGGAAAGACGAGCCCTCTTGATATGTAATTGGCCGAGAAGTTCCTCGTCTGACGGTGAATACCTTCGAGAATGTGCAATCGAAATAACGGCGATTTCATGCCCCGTCAATGCAGAAAGCACTGTGGCGTTAAGTGAATAATTTTGTTTAACACCTGTTGGTTGACGTTGTAAAGCCTCGAGGGCTTCAATCAATTTACGTTGTTGAATGGCGCTTCCGACCTCATCAGGTGCCATGATGGCACGTTGAAGCGCTTTCATCACGGGAACCATTCCCGCTAATTCGCTTAACAATCCATTTGAAACAGGTGCAGCATCCAAATCAAGTTCAATTTCGGATAATGGCGGAATCGATTGTGAGAAGCTGTCCATTTCCGTGACATTCTCCTCGAATTCATCCGCAGTATCACTCTCAGACTCATGTTCCATGAAGCCAACTTCATCATGAAGCATGAACGCTGAATCCTCTTCGCTTATTTCTTCTTCAGCGCTATCAGATTGTTGGAAGGAAGGGTGTTCCCAAAGTTCGACTCCATTGTCCACCTCAACCATTTTCGCTTGCGGAGGTTCTTCGTGCTCCTTGTCAAGGAAATCACGACTGCGAGTGAAGAGTCCAGTCATCCCCTTCGGCGTAAGTTCGTCGAGCGGTGGGCGTTCAAAGACCTCGGGTTTTGCATTGGGAGGCACGGCGTCATAGCCTTCTTTGATGTCTTCTACGGTCTCCAGAACCTTCAATTCCGCTTGATTATGTTGGTCCTCAGTGAGTTGATCAAGGTCAAGGTCGAAGAGGTTCATGTCTTCGATACTTTCCATAATCCGGGTATCTTGTTCGATTTGTAATGCCTCAGAGTCTTTGTCAATATGTTCGACATTCATTGGCTCAATACTTTCCTCAGTTGACTCTTCAGGCTCTGAAAAGAGGGATTCAAATGAGGATTGAGGAGGTGCTTCAAACAAAGAGGGGTTGTGAAGAGGTTCAGAAAGGGGCGTAGAAGATTCGTAATGTGGTTCAACATAGGTGTATTGTGACATTTTTGCGTTGTCAATAGCGTCACGCATGACTCGAATCACACTCGAAGGCAAGCCTGAAGTCTGTTCCAAAAGGTGCTGCGCATCCTCCTTCCCAAAGGTAAACGGTTGACTGGTCGATTGTTGTATCCGGCGTTCAACCAAAAGTTGAATCTCTTCCAATGAAAGATTTGCCAAGGGTTGCATCTGGTCCAATCTTTGCAAGACCGATTCGTGCAGCATGGCCTTATCTTTGGTTTCGAGCACGACGACAATGACGGCTTGTATGCGTTCAAGTGTCGGCAATGTATCCCTCAGTGCCACATTGAGAGCAGAAACGTCAACTGTAGAGGCATCGATGACAATCAAAGGCAGGGCTTTTGCATAATTCTGAGATGCTTCGAGGATTTTCATCGTGAGGTCATTACGGTTCTCGGGGATATTCGAACTGACAAATCGAGAATAGATGTCTTTCAATAAATTCAATCCTGCATCCATTCGAGAAATATGATCGATATGAACTGAAAGGGGGGCGATTTTCGAGGCACAGCGAAGCAATGAGGTTCTCCCAGAGCCATGTTCTCCAACCAGTAAAATACGCCGTGGGGAACGGAACTGAATGTATTGAGAAAGAACAGAAAGCATGTGCTGGCGCCCTACTAACAGGTTGGAATCGCTCGATTCCAACGATAAAGTGGAGAATGGATTGGCATCAAGCGGAGGTAAGTCCATTTCTTTCCCAACGATTCGCATAAAGAGAGCAATCACCTTTGGGTATTTCATGTTTCACCATAATCAGAGGCTTAAGAGAGGCGTTAGGATATGTTAATCTTGAAGCCGTAGCGGTTTAGAGAGTTCAATTAACACATCTTTAACGCATTATTAACGCGTTAATCAAAGCGTTAATCCCGTTAATACCCTAATAGAGATTCACTTCTGACAAAAAATAAGAATGCACCGTTTTTTCACCTCAATGCCGATTCCTTGATGGGGTACAGGCGTGTGGCACAACTGGACGTGAACTCATGCCAGTGGAAAACAGTCGTTTGAGTGGTTTTTTCCGCCATACCGTTGCAGAACGACGTCAAATCGTTGCTGATATGACTGACTTAAGTGAGCAGCAAACCGCTGCACTCGAAGCCTGTGGTGCATTAAGTGAAGAGGCTGCAGACCGAATGATTGAGAATGTCATCGGAACCATGTCGCTCCCTGTTGGAGTTGCGACAAACTTTGTTATCGATGGCAAGCACTACCTCATTCCCTTCTGTCTTGAAGAGTCAAGCGTTGTTGCTGCTGCATCGAATATGGCGAAGCGTTGCCTGAAAAACGGTGGATTTCATACCAATTCCGATGCCCCAATGATGATTGGGCAATTGCAGATATTGGAGTGCACTGATTGGAAAAAGGCTGAACAAGACGTTCTTTCGAATGCTGAAGAGCTTCTTCAATTGTGCAACAGTCTACCTTCAACCATGGTTCGCCTCGGAGGCGGCTGTAAGCGCATTGAAACCCGCCTACTCGACTCCATCAGTGGACCGATGCTTATCGCCCACATCGTAGTTGACTGCCGTGATGCCATGGGAGCAAATGCAGTGAATACAATGGCCGAACTGATCGCACCTCGCATCGAAGAAATCACTGGTGGAAGAGTCCATCTACGCATCCTTTCCAACCTCGCAGCACACCGACTGGCTCGAGTTAGTGCCGTATTCACTCCCGAAGAGATCTCGGAAGATGGAACCCATGAAAATGGTGTTTCTGTCATTGAAGGGATACTCGAAGCACAGCATTTTGCTCAGACCGACCCGTTCCGTGCTGCTACGCACAACAAGGGCGTCATGAACGCTATTAGCAGCGTTGCTGTTGCTTGCGGACAAGATTGGCGGGCTGTCGAAGCCGGTTGCCATGCATGGGCCGCTTACAGCAACGGAACCTATGGCTCAATGACGACATGGGAGAAGAACGCTGAAGGGAACCTCCTCGGCTCGATTGAGACGCCTATGGCAGTTGGCATCGTTGGAGGCGCCTCTAAGGTCCATCCTGTGGCTCAGGCGAACCTTGCCATACTTGGCGTGGAATCTGCCCAGGAATTGGCTGGAATCATCGCAGCAGCAGGTCTCTCACAGAACCTTGGCGCACTTCGAGCCCTTTCGACCAAAGGAATTCAAGCAGGTCACATGAAGTTACATGCTCGCAATATGGCGGTTTCTGCCGGTGCAGAGGGTAAAGAGATTGAAATTGTCGCTACCCGCCTACAACAAGCATCTGGACCCAAAACGCAAACGTTAGTCGGAGAATTACTTCAACAACTGCGGAATGAATGAACAATCACTCTTCTTCACCAATTGGTAAAGTCGACTGAATCAAACCATCGAGTTCAGTTTCTTCCTTGAGAACGGCTGCATCTTCCATACCATCGAACAGCCCAGTGGTCTTGACTTGTTCACGGAACCATTGTTTGACCTTCTTACGGTCGGTATAAGGGCATCCAAAGATCTCTGAAAACCGGCGAGTCGTAGATAATCGGCGAGTATTGCCATCTTTTCGACGGTCGACCATACCCAGTTGAGCCAATTCACGTACGTAGTCGTAGGCTTTCTGACCCAAGAGTTCTACCAATCGTGATTGAGGCATTGGCTGGTGGTAAGCGATGAGTGCTGCCGCCTTGAGTAACTTTTGTGGAATTTCAGTTTTGGTTCCTTTCGGGAGGTAACTGGCGACCTCCGGCTTCACTTCAATCGCCCAACGTGTACCGACCTCAGCTACCTGCAAAGCGCCACCACGGCGGCGTTTGAGGGTTGAACGAAGTGAATACAAAGAATCCAACATCTCGTCTTCATCGTAACCCAACGCTGTTGAAAGTTCTGCAACACTCATTGAGCGACCAGCGCCGAATAATGTAGCCTCCAAGAGGGTGTCCACTGGTACTTCTGTCATTTCTTTCCCTCTCATTCAACCAACCATTCATGGTTTTCATACGACTGTTCTTCAATGTCTTTCGATTCTGGTACTTCGACAACAGCTTGTTCTTTTTGCTGCTTTGCCAGAGCACGCTCTTGTTTACGAATCGAATCTTCTTCAGCCGAACGGGCCTTTTCGGCTCGGAGTTTCGCATGCCGAACAGAACCTGAATCCTGTTCTTGAATTCGCTCATTCTCTGCTGTTTGTTGAGTTTCGATAAGTACATTAATTTCTTCAAAAGTCTTCATTTGGGGCCAACAATCTTCCAAAAATATTTCACCATCTGGAACGCTGTCTTGAGTAATAGAAGCAAATCCTCGATGAGTGAGGAAAAGGCCTGCAATAAAAGAAGCGACCTTCGCTTCATCGTCATAACCTTCGGGGACTGTACCAAAGGCTTGTTCAAGAATCGGTTTGAGTTCTTTCATCACAGCAAGGACAGGTACTTTGGTTTGACCAGCAGCCAAACATGAGGTGCGGAGGGCTTGCCAACAGCGTTTGATATCGCCTTCAAGGTCTTCATTGTGCATTCGACCATCAACGTCAGCAAGGTATTCTTTCAATTCCTCTTCGTGTGCTAATCGGTTTTCTTCTCGAAGTCGAAGCATTTCCGCATCATCCGAAGCATCCTTGAAGGCTGAAAGTAACTCAACCAATGTTACAGGGCGACCTTCATCGCGGCGTACACGGTTTTCCAAGAGGTCTGGAAGGATTTCATCAGCACTGCCTTCAAGAATAGAATTCGTAAAGAAAAAGTCCTCATCATTGTAATCAGCCTCCCAACCAAATCCAAGACCGTCATCCCAATCTTCTTCTTCTTCCGAGAATTGGACACGCTCGAATAAATCCTCGGCCTGTTGGTGTAATACTTCCCATGAAAGGCGTATTAAGCGCCCACATGCCGGTAAATCGAGTGAACCTGCTTCGGATTTGACTCGGGCAGTGAATACTTTGAGGAAACTTGAGAGATCGATGTTCCAAGCATCGAGTCCTTCTTCTCGAACCAAGGAAAGAACGAGGGCTACGGAACGGTCAAATGGATCGATAAGGGTTTGATGTTCTGCTTCCTCTGTAGCAGCAATCGTCATGATTTTATCACCGAATAAGGCTGCTTCGTGTGAATCTTCACCAGATGCTAACAATTGGTCAATGACATCCTGGCGTAGAAACCATTTGTCCAAACCTGATTGTTGCTCCGCCATAATACTCACCTCAAACTGTGTCTTCCTCGGTTTCAGTGGCCTCTACAGCCACATCAGATTGTTCTGCTTCTTCTGCTTCTACGGCCTGAATGGCTTGAGCAACTTCTGCATATTCTTCGATATCTTCGGTCATGTCTGCAGTTCGTTCTGAAAGTGCTGCAAGTCCTCGACCTGATTCCGTCTTCTCTTGGATTGAGTCTTCTGAAACAGGCATATGTTTGAGCAATCCTCCAAGGCTACCTGGCGTTGGTAATGGTTCAGGAACTTCGGGCATTTCATGAGAGGCTGCTGATGCTTCCTCGATTCGCGAATGGTTCTTGGCGTTGTCTTTTTCTGCTTCTGCCAGTGCTCTTTCACCCAAGGCGATTGCCTTGTCACGGTCAAAGTCAACAATACGACGACTGCAACCATCGCCACCGTGTGTAACACCAATGTGATGGTCGGCAAGACGAAGTGAAACTTTGCGCAAGGTGACCATAATGAATTGCGCCCGCTTACTTCGTTCTCGGCACATCAAAGCGATTCGCTCTGCATTGTACCCGTCGAGGTTTTGGTCAACTTCATCAAAGTAGTAAAATGGACTTGGGTCATAATCTTGGATTGCAAAAATCAGAGCAAGAGCAGCCATTGACTGTTCACCACCTGATAATTGGTGACGGGTAACCTTCGCTGACTTTCCACGTGGTTGAGCCCACAATTCGAGTCCACCCTTGAATGGCTCATCCTTGTTTTCAAGGAATAATTCACCTCGTCCACCATCGCTGAGGGATTTGTAAGCAACCTGGAAGTTTTCATTGACTTTTTCCAGAACCTTCAATAAACGTTCTTTGCGTTGGCTTTCAAGCTTCTCAGTGACATCGATAAGGTGCTTGCGACGATCTTGGAGGGTCTTGAAATCGCCCTTCATTTCTGAAAGTCGGGCTTCACATGCATCGAATTGTTCGATTGCGAGCATGTTGACTGGCCCGTGGGAGTCAAGTTTACGTTGAAGAGTCCGTTCGTTTCGCTCAGCATCTCCGACACTCGGTAAAAGAGCATCTTCATCTGCAAATTCGATGTTGTTTTCAATCATCTCTTGCTTTGTTTCTCGGATTGATTCATCCTTCAAAACAAGGGTACGGCCCATTTCTTCAACCAAGGCTCTGCGTGAACGGGCATCTGTGGATTTTTGTTGGAGATTCATTTGCAAACTCGTTCGCTCTTCGATGAGTTCCAATCGTTCTTCCTCGAGACCTTGATTTTCTTCAAGGAATTGGAAGCGTTCAGCTTCTTTTGCCTTCAAGTCTATAGAATCAGTTGCTACGCCGGCTTGGAGTGTATCCATACGCTCACTTCGCGTGATTGCATTCGCATTCAATTGTGTTATTCGCTGGCTAATTTCATCAACACGGCTGCTCAAAAGGGTTTGATGACTTGAATCGCCGTTCAGAGAAATCTCTGCTTGAACTTTGAGCCCTTCTGCTTCAACACGCTTGACTTCTGCCGCATGTAAGCGGTCTTTGAGATGTTCTGGACTTGCGTCCTCCAATGCCGATTGTGCTTCACCACGTTGTTCGTTTACTTCACCAAGATGTCGTTGAGCCTGATCGAGTTCACGAATCCTGTTTGAACCTTCCAATTTGAGTTCATCCAAGCGCTTCTCATGTTTGGCAACTTCGCCGAGTGCATTGCTGTGATTGGTTTGTGCTTGCTTGTGCTCTGCTCGCCATTCTTGGAATCGTACGGCATGGTCGCCGTCTGAAAGAGCATTGATTTTGGTACGTGTTTCGGATTGTAGACGACGTACATCAGACAGTGCGCCATTGACTGTATCGGCCATCAAGCGGAATCGTTCAACGTCTGAAGAAAGAGCTTCGACTTCACTTGCACCCTGTATGTTACCACCGAAAGAAACGTGTGATTTCCGCCTCGAACCACCAACCATGGCACCTCCTGCTTCAGTAACGTCGCCTCGGAGCGTCACCAGACGTACACCACCCATATTCATTCGAGCGGTCGACATGGAATCCACGACAAGGGTATTTCGAAGAACGAAACGAACCGCGATATCAATTCGTGGGTCGAAATCCAATAATTCATTGGCAAAACCGATTACACCTGGTTTCTTTGAAACCATCAATGCCTTTCCAGCAGCACGGGATTGAGTGAGTTTGTTTAGCGGTAGGAACGTTGCACGGCCTGCTTTATTTTGAGCTAACCATTGAATGGCTTTGGCAGCAACTTCGTCGCTATCAACGACAACTGAGGTCATACCGCCGCCTACAGCAGTTGCCAGTGCATCGGTGTGAGCAGGGTCTCTGGGCTGACATAATTCTGCAACAGTTCCGATGATTCCTGACAATTCACCACGGTCTCGGGCTGCGATAATCGCTGCAGCACCGCCAGCCATGCCTTTGGCTCCACTCTTGTTTTCGAGTTCATTTTTCGCCGTGCTGAGTTTCCGTTCGGTTTCGCGTAATCGGATTTCGATTGCTTGGGATTCTTCGAGGAGTTTTGCTTCAGAGCGTTGATTGGTGAGTAATTGCTCTCCGAGTTTACGACGGTCTTGGTCAGGTGCATCAGCGCCAAGTTGTTCACCCTCTAACTGAGATTCACCCAAGGCAAGACGTGCGCTTTCTGCGGACTCTTGAGCAGTGCCCAATTGTTCACTCAACATTTCAGCTTGTGTTGCAACACGATTGACTTCATTCTGCGCCAATACCAAATCCTCTGTTGCCTTTTCAGTGACCTGGATTGCTTTCGAAAGAGAACGAGACAATTCTGCATTTGCAGTTCCGGAGGATTCGAGAAGAAGTTGAACATCAGCCTCTTCTTTCTTTGCTTCGAGCAAAGCCAACTCCGCTCCTTTCAAATCTGAACTAGCATTGACGAGTTCTTGTTTGAATTCATCAAGTGAAGTTTGTGCTTGCTGTAGAGATTCTACAAGTTCAATTAATTCCTCTTTGTCTTCGAGGTCTTTGTCTTCTGCTTCACTGATTCGGTCTTCACTGGTTGCAATTCTAATTTGAAGTTGGCTGATTGCACCGAGTAAACCGTTTGAATCGCCACCCATCAAATCTTCAATTTGCTTTTGTAGTACTCCGATTTGATCTTCAAGAAGTAAGAATTTTTTAGCACCATCTTTGACTGCCTGCTCGAGTAATGATGCTTCTTCATCAATTCTCACACGCTCATCAACCATGTATTTTCGTTCGGAGTTTTGACTTGCCAATTTGGATTGAGCCGAAATGATTCGAGCAAGTTTGAGGTCAGCAACCAAATCTTGAACCTTGATTGCAAGGTTCTTTTCTTTGGTCAAATCCTTGAGCCGTGCTTTCTGTTCATCTTCAAGCAGACCAATACGTTCAATGTATCCTTCAACCATCTCTTTTTGACGGTCTGCCTTTCTGATTTCATCATCGTATGAAGTAACGCCTGCAACCCCATCCAGCACTTTGCGCCGTTCTTTAGCAGTCATCTTTGCCAACTTTGTAACGTCACCCTGAAGTACGATATTGTAGCCATCGGGGCGGGCATTTGCGGCACCAAGAAGACGGTGGAATGTTTTTTGACTGCTCTCTTCTCCATCGAGGAGATAAGTCGTCATGGTGTTATTGGATTTCGACAAGCGAACTGAACGGGTCATTCGCACTTGGTCTTGGTCCAAAGGAAGTCGGCGACGTCCACTGGCAAGCAAAGGGTTTGCAAAAACAAGTGTGACCTCACAAGAACGAGCTGGTTTGGAGTTTTTACCACCATTGAAAATCAAATCCTTCGCATTTTGTGCACGAATTACTTTGTTGCTGCGAGGGCCAAGAACAAATTGGATAGCGTCTCCACAATTAGATTTCCCTGAACCATTCGGTCCGGTAATCGCGGTGAATCCTCGATCCAACGGAATGGTAATTTCACCCTTAAAGGATTTAAAATTTGAAATTTCTAATGCTTGTAGATACATTCCTATCCCTCTAATCGAAGTACTTTACTTCGACCTTAACTGCAACACCCATTCCCCACAGGACTTAAACAATGCGAGTGATTCAAGGGCAGTGCCTTGGTTTTGACTCGTGTTTCACTCAAGCCAGAAGGCTTCAGAAACACGGTATGAAATTACGACCCAGAGGCTCACAGTGTACCAGATTGACCGCATTCATTACATCCGCCACCTTTACAATAAGGGCATGTTGCAAGAACTTGCAGACTGTTCGAGGTATTTCTCTTCATATGAAGTTGTGAATCCTTCTTGAGAATTTGTGAACGGGTAATTCGCTGTGTTGTACCACTGCGTGAATTCAAGGACATTTTCACCGAACCAAAAGCATCTCTGAAGTCGCCAGCCACTTTCCTTCTCTTGTCAAGACGGTCCCGTGTTTGTTCAATCGCTTCTGCTTCCCAATATTTGGGTCCACCCATGAGGAAGGCTCCTATTGCTGCAATAATACATTGAAACAAGAATGGGTTGATGTAAATGGGAATCAATTCTGTGATTCCTTCAGAACTTGCTGAACGGGGGAGAAAATCAAGGCGGTCAAGAATGGCGATGCTGAACAATGCTGCACCAATTCCGAAAAGAACGTGATATCGGCGCTCTGAACGACGTCCTGTTTTCAAAAAACCGATACGACCGTACAGCAAAACGAATAACCCAATACAAAGAAACAGAATGTCAACACCATCCCATGAACCAACTGCACCAAGGCAGGAAGAAGAAGATGGACCGCCTTTTGCCAGTTCCTCTTCAATCAGAGGGACACTGCAATGCGGCAGGAACATATCGGTGATGTTTATTTTCAGATTATCTGCCCCATCGATGAATCTGGGGGCGATTTTTCCAAAACCTACATTGGCGATAGAGAAAGCGATAAGACCGCTTCCGAAAATAATGCCAATGGTTTCCCGAAGGTTTGCCATATCACGAGGTAATCAAGGGCCGGTCATAGCGGTTTCGCTTGCCGATGGGGTGAAATGTAGTTGCATGCACCCCTCAACCAGAGGGAGTACTGTGGCACGCATCGTCATCATCGGAAGCGGTATCGCTGGATTATTTGCTGCTTTACGACTTGCTGATGCCGACCATAGGGTTACGGTCATCACTAAACAGCGACCAATTGACTCCTCAACAAACTGGGCACAGGGTGGAATCGCCGCTATTCTTGACAAAACAGATGGGGTAGGACTTGAATCACATATCACAGATACACTCGCAAGTGGAGATGGGTTATGCGATGAAGAAGTTGTTCGGCGAGTGATTGAAGAATCCGGCGCCCGAATACATGACTTACTCAATATCGGTGTGCGATTCGAAAAAGATCAGGATGGCCAGTTTCATTTTGTCAAAGAAGGTGGTCACTCACAACGCCGAATTCTCCATGCAAAAGATGCTACTGGAAAAGAAATTGAACGTGCATTAAACGATGCTGCAAGTTCACATCTCAACATTATACTCAAACCAAATACGCTCGCAATGGACTTAATTCAACGTGAACACCAAAATCCAGAAAAAGGAATTGCTGGGGTATGGTGCCTCAATCAAGAGGATAACATGGTCTTCACAGAACCTGCGGATGTACTCATGCTCGCTACTGGAGGAGTCGGGCAATTATGGTCTCAAACCACAAACCCACCTGTCGCTACGGGTGATGGTTTGGCAATGGCGTATCGGGCGGGTGCGGAAGTGAAGGACATGGCTTTCATCCAATTTCATCCGACTGCACTTGCGGTCAAATCCGACCGACCTTTCTTGATTACTGAAGCAATGCGAGGTGAAGGTGGAGTCATTCTTGATGATGAAGGACTTCTCAAATGGCAAGCTGAAGTTCGGGCTGCGGGTGATAAAGGGTCGGAAATATTACCAGGGCCCTTTTCATTCACACTGAATCATTCCGCACTTGGTTCGATGGCAACACGAGATATCGTTGCTCGGGCAATCGATCAGCGATTGAAAGAAACTGGAGACAAGCATGTCTATCTGATTACTTCCCATCTTGACCAAGAACATCTTTTGGAACACTTTCCAAACATACAGAGCAGACTCGACCGACATGGATTGAAACTTGGTCGTGACCCGCTGCCAGTCTCTCCCGCAGCACACTACATTGTTGGAGGGTTAGCAGTTGACGAATACGGAAGACCAAACAGTCGAGAAACTGGAGCAACTATCCCCTCATTGTATGCGATTGGAGAAGTTGCATGCACTGGAATGCACGGTGCAAACCGACTCGCTTCCAACAGCCTACTTGAAGCGGTAGTCTATGCCGACCGTGCTGCAAATCATATCATCAAACATAAACCAGAGAGCAATGATTCACAATTACCGGAATGGCGGGCTGATGGACTTGAAGACTTGACTCAACATGTATCGGTATCTCACGATAGAGAATCTCTGACCAACACCATGTCGAGAGAAGTTGGAATTGTTCGTAGATTTAATCGACTTCACCGTGCCTCTCGACGTTTACAACTTCTGGCGAAAGAAGTTGATTTTATTTGGAGAAGTGCCTTACCTTCAAGACAAATTGTTGAATTAAGAAATTTGATTCTGGTCGGGCAGTTAGTCACCGAAGATGCTGAAAACCGAAGTGAGAACCGAGGCTTACACTACAACACTGACCTCATTCAGAATGAAGAGCGTTGACCATTGCGACCAGCATTTGATTGAGTGGTGTTGCAATTCCTGCACGTTCTCCTCGAAGGACAATGGCTTGATTGAGCACAGATATTTCGGTCATTCTTCCTGCTCGAATATCTTGGAGCATACTGCAGATATTGCTTGAAGTGGCTGTAATTACTTGTCGCAGTTGTTGCTCGAGTTCTGCGTCACTTGGGATTGCAACACGCTCCATTCGAGCCACCGCAGCACCTTCAAGAAGAGTTGAAAAGGCTGCTGAAAACAAATCGGGATGCAACAGAGTTCCGTTTTCGACTCCTGCCAATGCTGCAAGAGGATTGATTGCAATATTGAGAAGGACTTTTTTCCAAAGAGTAGCCAAACCATCTGAAGACCATGATGGTTCTAACCCAGCTGTAGAAAGGGCTTCGAGCAAAGGCTTTGCTTCAATTTCACCAGGGCCTCCAGTCAAAGACCCGAGAACAGTTTCGCCCTTACCGGCCCAATGAACAACGCCAGGCGATGGTCGCCATGCTCCGTGAGTAGAGGATGCTGCAAACACACGATGCGGACCAAGGATTTCCACACACTGCTCAGCATGACCAAGGCCATTACTCAAACACAAAGTCATTCCTTCATCGTTCAATAGTTTGTGAGCCAATTGAGCAAGATAGGTTGTTTGACCAGCTTTACCTGTGAGAAGAGCGAAATCAATTGTTCCGAATACATGCGGGGGAAGACCAACCTCTTCGAGGGAGAAGAATACCTCTTCATTCGAAAGAAATTGGGTTGCTAAACCCTCTAACTGGAGCCCATGGGCAGCCATATGGGCACCGTGGCTCCCTCGACCATGAATGAAAAGTTCTACACCTTCGACTTGTGAAAGAAGTGCGGCATACAAGGAACCAAGCGAGCCTGACCCTAAAATTGCAATACGCATTTCTAAACCTCACACATAACTCGATAAATGTATTACCAGCGCTTCATCTTGATGTTCAAACCAGATCGTCGAAATGGTACTCATAGATGGAGAGAATTCAAACGAATTCCACCCAGTTGAAAGTGTATTTGTCGAAATAACCGTCGACCATGGTTCGCCATTCCCTTCCTTTTTTATGTACACAGGTATTGAGGAGTTACTTGAACTATAGACTGAGAAGTTCGCACCTTCTGGCTGCAAGAGAGTACCGTTGTATGCAGCCATCCACATGTTCGACCAGATTCGATGAGATGTATTGTAGCGTTGAATTACCAGTTCGGGTCCTTCTTCTACCGAGAAGTTGAAACGAGGTTCAACAGAAAGGTGTGGGGAACAAACGTGCATGCTTGCACCGTCTGACATTTGGAGAGTTAAGGATTGATTCTCATCAGTGACAGAAGGTATATTCGAAATCTTTCGAACATCCACATCCCAAACCCACTCACCTTCGCTTGGAGAAGGAGGTATTGCCAATGAGGGGTCAAGAGGGCACAGTGCGTCAGTTGAACTTAGTAAGCCACTTGAATTAAGGAGGAATCCCCATCCAAGTGAAGCGTCGCTGGTAATTGTCCATCCATCTGAAGGTACAACGGCAACTAATGGGAAATCAGGTAAACCCCCATCAAAGAGAACATCATTGAATTGAACTGTATTGAGTTCAGAAGTCCGAAGTACAACCGGATCTAAACCTCGCAAACAAAGACGATTTGGAGGCTCTTCGAAACTTGCTGAAAGGTTGTTATGGCCCTCAATCCACTGCAAACGGGATTGAAGGTTCAAAACTTGCCCAGCATCGGGGAAACTCACATTCAAGACCTCTTTTGAATCAATATTGAGTTCCATACACCGTTTCATTTCACCTTCATCATACAACATCTGCCAAGGTGTAGCTGGGTGAACCGGTAATTTTGGTTGGACTGAGATTGGATAACTGTTGTATTCACCTTGGGTCAATGAAAGCAAAGCGAAATTCAAGGCAGTCGGAGCGTAGTTGAAAATCCCATCCAATGGAGTTTGACTCCATGTCATATTCAGGAGAACTGTGGTGTCTTTTTGGGGCGGCAGAGTACTCCCACAACCGAAACCATTGATGTCAAGCGTATCTTTGCCATCACATTCCCAAACCAATACCCAATCAGCCAAAACTGAATCATGCTGATCGTAATCAATCGTCCAATCTCTATTGATTGAAGAAGGGTTGAAAACGGTCAAAGAAATGAGAGCGCTCCAATTACCATCACTTTCTTTCGCAGTATAGTTCATGCCAAGGGTATAGATGACCGAAGCATCCCAATCATCATCAACCTCAAATGGAACTTGACTGGGTAAGGCGAATAAAACTGCAACCAGCATCACAATTCCAATATTCTTCATGCTCTGAAGGTCAAGCCCTTTCGGTTCGTTGAGGATAAGAGGTAAATTTCTATTTGTGCCCATGAACAACAACAAAGGTAAAATCAAAGTGAGGACAAAAATCCAGATGCTAAATCCAATAAACGCATCAAACATCCAAGCGAATGCCAAGATAAGAAGGAAGATGAAAATCTGATTGCTACTGCTCCGTGCTTCGGTTGGCCCTGCTCGAGCCATCATGATTCGACCTCCAGGGAATGTAGGAATAGGGAGCAAAGAAATCCAGCCAAAGAACGTCAATAAGGCTCCTGCTTTGGCAAAAGGATGTGACCATGTGAGTCGAATGAGGTAATCATCAACTTGCCATTGACCAACAACTTCGATGAGGAAAGGGCCCTGTGCCACATTCTGGGCACTTGTAACAGCGATATATTCGGGAGTGAGCCAAAGGCCGATACCCCACAAGAGCATACCAAATGTAACCAGAGATGCTGGAACAGAAACCGCAACCCAGCCCAACACTTTGCGGTCATCCCAGAGTCGAGCATCCATCCGAGGTAATGTTGGAATGAGGAAGAGACCAAAAGGCCAAACGAGAGAGGATTGAGATAGCAAGCCGAGACTCCAGAGGGAAATCGTCGGTTCAGGAATAGGCGTGATATGGCCCACGCGGTGATTGAAGTGCAGTGCTATTTTTCTCTGAATATGCGAAGCGATAAACAGACTACCAAGCACTGGTAAAGTATAACCAAGCACGGCATCCAAGAAGGACGAATCATGGAACCATCCACCTGAAGGACGTGAACCATCCATCCAATATGCACCTGCAAGAGTGAGGGTTAGTGCAGAAAATGCCCAGAGTAAGAACGTCAAATTAAATGAAGGGAATTGACGTTCAGGAATTGGAAACAATTGAACGAGCCAATCATCACCGTGGGAAAGTTTTGCTGCCCAACCAAGTTTCTTCAGATAGGCGTTCGCTTCATCGAGACAATCGTCGATATCTTTGTCATTTTTTGGAGAAACGACCCAAGATGGTAAAACTCCGCCCGACATGTTTGAAGCGACATGAAAATAGCGACAAAGGACCGTCGAGAGTAAGTCATGCTGTTTCCATTCCAAACGATGAGTAGGCATCGATTCGAGGGAGGAATCTACATCCACCGGAACATCTGAATCGTTCGAATTAACCGACATGCCATCTCCTCAAACCTTTGTGGTTCTGCATCCCCTTTGAAGGAATCCCTCAAGTTGTTCAAACCAGTTAAACAACTCACTTGTTCTTGAAACGCTTGAGACGGAAGGTTTCTTCACGTTCCATCTCTTCAAGTCGGAGTTGAATAAAGACACGAGCTTCCTCAAGTTCTGGAATCACTTTGAATTCCAAAGCATTGACACGTCGCTTGGTTGCTTCAATTTCTTGAAGAAGACGCTTGAGCGTTGCTTCCATTTCAGAGGCTTTGACAATCTTTTCAATTAAGTTTCCAAAGGACTCTCCAGCCTCGTCAATATAGGTTGATGAACCAATGTATCCAATGCCACGTTCTTCGAAAGTAGATTTCAAATTCGTACCACTGACGCTTGGAACGACAACGCCCATGATATTTCGGCGTTCAACTTCAACTTCAGGATGACCAGTATTGGCGATAGCGGCAGCACGGACTGCTAAACCACCTTCAATTGCATTAGCAAGATCGATGCGTTGCTTTGCCAGACGGTATGTTGCCGTCAAGTCACGCTTTGCTTCAATCATAGCCGAAAGGAGAGAACGGAACTCGTGAAATAAACCGTCTCGCTTCATTTTCAGCAACTTGTAGCCGTTTTTGGTTTGCTTAATCCGCGCCTTGAGCTTAATCAACTCACTGCGGGTTGGTTTGATGTCGAGTGCCATATTCTTTCACCTCCTTTTTCGATTCGTTCGAGCGTTTCAAGCTCGGTTTTCTGGGTGGTACTTGTCAATCCATTCTTGGTCAAGACGGACAAGGTACTTTGTGTCGATTGCAGACATGAGAGTCCAGCACAAATCGAGTGTTTCCTCAATTGAACGGTCTTCGTCACGGGTTTGGCGAAGGAACTTGTCTTCGAAAACACCGGAGAAAGTAAGCAGTTGCTTATCACGTTCATTCAATGCATCTTCACCAACAATGGCGACAAGTCCACGAAGTTCGCGGCCTTGGGCGTATGCGGCATACATTTGGTCAGAAACCGCCTTGTGGTCTTCACGAGTGGTTTTCGCACCAATACACGAACCCATCAATCGAGAGAGAGATGGAAGAACGTTGATCGGCGGATAGATACCTTGTTGGTGCAATTCACGTGAAATAACAATTTGTCCTTCAGTAATATATCCAGACAAGTCAGGAATTGGGTGCGTAATATCGTCACCAGGCATGGTGAGAATCGGGAATTGCGTGATTGAGCCCTTCTTGTTCTTGATAATACCTGCACGTTCGTAGAGCATTGCCAAATCGGTGTACATGTAACCAGGGTAACCACGTCGTCCTGGAACTTCTTCACGAGCAGCACCAATTTGACGCAGAGCGTCGCAATAGTTGGTCATGTCAGTGTAGATAACCAGTACGTGGTAGTCTTTCTCGAAAGCAAGATATTCCGCAGCGGTCAAAGCCAAACGAGGCGTAATGATTCGCTCGACTGCAGGGTCGTCAGCAAGGTTGACGAACAAAACAGCGTTTTCAAGCGCACCTGTGCGCTCCAAATCGGAACGGAAGAAATTGTATTCTTCAGCAGTAATACCCATAGCGCAGAATACAACAATAAACTCTTCATCAGAATCCTTGAGTTTTGCTTGACGAGCAATTTGCAGAGCAATATCGTTGTGCGGAAGACCAGATGCCGAGAAAATTGGCAACTTTTGTCCACGGACAAGACTTGTACAAAGGTCGATTGCAGAGACACCGGTTTGAATGAAATCATTCGGACTCTGTCGGCTGTATGGATTGATAGCAGCACCGATAATGTCGGCTTTCTCTTCAGCGACAATCTCTGGGCCACCGTCACGGGGACGGCCTGCACCATCGAGAATTCGACCGATAAGGTCGGTACTTACTGGGAGTTTGAAGACATCACCCATGAAAGTGACACCAGCTTCTCGGTCAATCTTTGCAGTTCCTTCGAAAACTTGGACAATCACGAGATCATCAGAGGTATCGAGAACTTGTCCGTTCTTGATGGTTCCATTGGAGAGTCGTAGGGAAACGATTTCTCCAAAAGCAACAGGTTCAGTTTTATTCAAAAAGACCAGGGGTCCTTTCACGTCAGTAATGGTTCGGTATTCTTTTCCAGTCATGATATTCCTCTCCTCAGTTTTCCTCTACCGTATCGGCGATTTCCGTGGTCATTTTCTTGACCATGCTTTCGATGTTGTCGATGTATCCCTTTTCGAAACGACCACGCATGAGGTCGGACCGTGATGGGACGTTTACTACGTCGTCAAGAACGGCGCCGCCAGCCATAGCAGACTTTGCGGAATCTTGGAACGTTAGAATTGCTTTTGCCATTTGGTATTGCAAGTGAATGTCACAGTACGCATCAACATCGTGGAAACCATTCTGTTGCAAGAAGTACTCACGAATCATTCGAGCGACTTCAAGCGTCAACTGTTGGTCGGTCGGTAATGCATCGGAACCGACCAGTTGGACGATTTCTTGCAATTCCGCTTCAATCTGTAAGAGACCACTGATTTGAGTTCGAACTTCAGGGAAGTCCTGAGCGATGTTATCGCGGAACCATTGGTCTAGACTTTGTGGATACAAAGAATAAGAGTTCAGCCAGTTAATTGCAGGGAAGTGACGTTGTCGTGCAAGACCTGCGTCCAATCCCCAGAAAACCTTGACAATTCGGAGAGTTCCTTGTGAAACTGGTTCGGAAATGTCTCCACCTGGTGGAGATACAGCCCCGATAACAGTAACTGAGCCATCGTCGCCGTTGAGTGTTTCAACACGACCTGCTCGTTCATAGAATTCTGCGATACGAGAAGACAAGTAAGCAGGATATCCTTCTTCACCAGGCATTTCTTCAAGACGGGACGAAATTTCACGCATTGCTTCTGCCCAACGAGAGGTTGAGTCAGCCATCAAAGCGACATCGTATCCCATGTCACGGAAGTATTCTGCAATCGTAATTCCAGTGTACACAGATGCTTCACGAGCAGCCACAGGCATGTTGGAAGTATTTGCAATCATGACGGTTCGGTTCATCAATGGTTTACCGGTGTTTGGATCAATCAAGTGAGGGAATTCTTCCAACACTTCAGTCATCTCGTTTCCACGCTCACCGCATCCGATGTAAACAACGAGTTGTGCATCGGAATACTTTGCGAGTGATTGTTGTGTAACGGTCTTACCTGAACCGAATGGACCAGGGATTCCAGCTGCGCCACCTTTTGCAAGAGGGAAGAGGAAATCCAGAATACGCATACCGGTGATAAGAGGTGTTTCAGGAGCGTACTTCTGCTGGAAAGGTCGTGGTGTTCGGACAGGCCACTTCTGCATCATCTGCATTTCAGTACCATCTTCAAGCACACAAACAGTTTGTGTGACATTAAAGTCGCCGGATTCAATTGACTTCACAACACCGCTAACGGTTGGAAGAACCATGATCTTGTGAACAATAGTTTCAGTTTCTTGAACGTGTCCAATAACTTGACCACCGACCACAGAGTCACCAACGGCAACTTGAGGTTCGAAAGTCCAAATCTTTTCCAGGTCAAACGCATCTGCATCGACACCACGAGTAATGAAAACACCCATTTCTTCTTCCAAGGTTGGAAGAGGACGTTGGATACCATCATAAATCTGGGTCAAGAGACCGGGGCCCAAAGAAACGGAAAGGGTTTCTTGAGTGTTCAATACAGGTTCACCCGGACGCATACCAGAGGTATCCTCGTACACTTGGATGACAGCCTTATCGCCGTGCAGTTCAATTACTTCGCCCATTAAACCTTCATCGCCAACACGAACCACGTCATACATTGCAGCGTTCATGCCAGTTGCAGTTACAACAGGACCGGATATTCGATAAATTACTCCTTCATTTCTCATTTATATTTCCTCCATATTTTTTGGAATTTCACTTCCACAGGTCGACTCCAATTGCCTTACGAATTGTATCTCGCAAGGTGGTGTCTTCTTCCGTTCCAATGCCAAGCACGGTCGGAGAGACGGATGCCGAGAGTTGGTCACGAAGACGCTCTGGCAGCGTAGTAAGGATTGTGGAGTCAACCACGACAATCCCTACGCTTTTTGTATTGAGTAGTTTTTTGAAAGTAGAGATTGTAGCCTCTTCTCCTTCAGGGTTGTGAAGATTATCTATACCTGCAAGTTGGAATCCAAGAGTGAATTCCGGTGTTCCTACGACTGCGATATCCATACATCTTCACCTCACAAAATATGTGCTTCGAGCACTTCAACAGAGAGTCCAGCAATGCGCCCACGAACGATAAAGCGCAAATCGTTCACTTCTTGGACTTTCATGGCCATGTAGTGAACAACGGGTAGTGCTGATACTGGGTGAAGGAAGCTCATTCGCTTCATAATTGCATATTCTCGTTCCTTGAACCAAGTAACGACGGGGTCAAGGCTGTTCATTTCCTTCGAAGAAGCAAGTGCTGCTTCAAACGCAGGGAAATCAAATCGGCCTGAACTTCGTAACAAATCCATAGCGGCGTCTCTACCACCTGCTGCAATCGAAGAGAAAGCACGGGGAGGAACTAGGCGACCACCAGGGACAAGCATCGAGATAACATTTTCCGACGAAATACCGACTGCTTCAGCCTCAAGAATGTTCAAGAGGTTGCGATGATCGATTTCGGCGCCAAGGAGTTCTTTCAAGAAACGGACATCTGCCCCTTTACCAGTCATGGAAGACAAGGCTTTCTTGAAATAATGAACATCAAGGGCATCTTCGTAATCTGAAAGTCGAGCATCTTCCGGAACTGCGTTGAGCGCAGGGCCAAAGGATTTACGACGCATCTGGACAACTGCAGAGCGCAAATCGTCAGAATTTTCAATGATTTTTAGCCATGGCGTGTTAATGTCATTCAATTCAGGAAGAATAGAATGAGATACTTTTTCAAGTTCAACATCATTTACAACGGCTCGAAGAACAACTTTAGCATTATAATACTCAAACCGTGAGGTATAGGTTTCGACAATGGCACGGATTTTACCGTTACACATCGAAAGCATCTGTTCGAGTTCATGTTCTAAGTTGTGGGTTAGTGCGGCTTCAACCAAATCTCCACCAGTCAATTGCCCTGCATAGAGATCTATCTCTGCACGGTATCCCATTTCGCTAACCGCAACGGTCAGTTGTTCAGGTGATTGGTTAATCAGTTGACGTAGCCTAGAACGGTCCGCAAGCTTCTGCCGACGTGACTTAGCACGGGCAGCAACATAAGGTGTATTTCCAAGCATTACCATCATCTATCCCTCAGTCAAAAAGTATTGAATTAATTTCAGCGAGTTTTCCGCTCCAAGTCGATTCAAGGAGGGTATCAAAGCGCATATCATAGGATACTGAACCATCTGGAGATTCAAGAACAAAGCCACCAAGACCGACGATTGGTTCACCAATCGTGCGCTTGCCAGCAATTTCTGAAAGTGACTTACGGTCAAGTTCGACAGGTCGGATTGTGTAATCATTACCACCAATCTTGTCAGCCTTTGCCATCAAGGTCTTGAGCAAACTTGCTCTTCCTGAAAGTTTCGGGTTTCCAAGTTCGTCACTGGTCGATTGGAAGGTCTCATCGAGAACCTTGCGTCGAGCAATAAGAATTTCTTTTTGGTTGGCCTGGCGAGCACTGGCTACAACTTCACGAGCAATTTGAATTGCTTCGCGTTCTGTGCGAGCTGATGCTTCCGAGCGAATGGTATCGGCCTTTTCATTGGCTTCGGCAAGAATTGCCTTTGCCTCTGTATTAGCCGCTTTGACCATAGCCGAGGCTTCAGCCTCAGCAGATTTAGCGATATCTTTTGCGAGTGTTTCAAGCGTCATATATATTCCTCTTTGTATTTTTTTTCACTTTACTGGGTTGCCCCAGAATGTTTGACTTCTTCCTCACAGGAAGAGAGGCAAAGCACCGAGAATCACGATTGATTCCGGCAATGCAGTGAAAATAAGTGCAACACCGAATTTGCTACCGTCTTCAGCAAGCATGCCGACAGCTGCGCTGCCAATGGCTGCTTGAGAAAGACCTGCGCCAATGGCTGCAAGTCCTAGGGCAATTCCAGCGCCGATTGCAGAGTATCCAGATCCGTCGGATTGGGTGAGTTCTGCGTCTTCAGCTGCTGCGACCCCTTGAGCAACCATGGTAATGGCTGCCAATAGGATCAATGTTCTTAGGCTCATTTTTAGGGTATTTACGTTCATATTTACTACCTCCGTTTTTTGTCCGTTGGACTATTATTTGCTCTCCACGTATGAATTCTCCACATGGAGATTACGGCCACCGAGCGGTGCAAAAGCACGGCCGGACCCGTCGTAGAACTTGCCCATCCATTCCACAAAGTGGAGACGGGCAGCGTGAATAGTAGGGGAAAGGATTCCCAAAGCGAGGGCAAAGACTTGGATGCCGATGAATAAGACAAAGCAAAGGAGGCCGACAAGGATTCCCATAATTCCGCCACTGGTAAATGCGTCCATCATCGGTTCAAAGCCCATGGTGATGGAAACTTCTGCAATTTTAACGCCTGCAACACCAACTGCCATAATTCGCAGATAAGAGAGTGTGTTCGCAAGAAGACCGAATGTTTCGATAGGTCCCATAATGAGGCCGCCTGCCCATCCGAATTTCTCAAAGACTGCCAAACCGATGATGAGGCTGATGATGCCGACGATGAGTAAAACAGTCCAGATTTGGAATTCAAACAAATCATTGTAGCCTGAAACCATGTTTCGGCATTGCATGAAACCGCCAATGAGAATAAGAATCCAAGATCCCTTTTCGAAGAATGCTGCTGCTGCACCGTGCGCCTTGAAGACGTTGATAAGTCCAAGCGTGAATCCAATGAAGATGTGAATTGCGCCCAAGTAAATTGAGAGAATTACGTATTCTTGTAATCCATGACCTTCAGATGCTCGGTGGAACGGCATGTGGAGCCCTCCGAGATTCAAGAGGTCAGCAATTGCCCCAGGAACGTGGATGTTGGCATAGGTCCATTCATAAAATCCGTTGAAAGGAGAGTTGTTGCCCATTTGACCAGTATTATCCCATACAAAGCCGAAACCTTCAGCGAAGATAATGCCCCAAATAATACACCAAACGCCCATCCATCGGAGAATTGTGATTCCTTTTTGCGCCATTGGGTCAACGGCGAAGGCTTTGCTACCAAGCCATGCGCCCAAGAGTAGCAGAACGATTCCATAGCCCCAGTCGCCCAATATCATTCCATAGATGAACGGGAAAGTCATCATCATGAGCATGGTTGGGTCAAAAGTTCCGTACTTAGGTCGGCCAACTAAATCGACCATCAGTTCAAACGGTTCCGAGGCTGAACCGTTGGTGAATTGGATTGGAGGTTCAACATCATGGTGAGCGTCATCATGAGTTGGAGTGTTTCGAATACGAGTAAGGGTGATGTCCAATTCCGGCAAATTGATTTTCCCATCACCATCAAGATCGACTGCGGCCATGAGTTTGCCCATCTCCCATGGAGGGAGGTTAGCGATATCTGCAGTTTTCAAAGCAGTTTGGAACTCATAAGCATCAATGAGGCCTGAATCATCCAAATCAATTGACTTGAAGAATTGGAAAATCGATTGGTTGGTCTTGCCAAGATAATTTGCAAGCATAATGAGTTCTTCCAAGTCAACAGATTTTGGCTCATCATGGTGTTCGTGATGATGCCCCCCGACGTAAGCCTCGACGCTCACGTGAGAAGCGATTTTGGATAAACGGTTTTCGACGTATTTTGCTTGGTCAGCTGGGACCCAACCATCCAAAGCAAATGCTTGGTTACTCACTGCCACCAGTGTAGGTGCAGTATAGATTGCCATTTCTCGTACAAGATGTTCTTCAGCAGTGACAAGGTTACGGCCATTTCGAAGAGTCCAGGCGTCAAGTGCTTCTTGGGTACTCACGACTTTGGATTCTAAACGGTCAATTTCTGCGAGAAGGTGTTTTGCCTTCTCTGCAGGTGAACCTTCACCTGATGGGATTTGAACAGGCTTTGAACCCAACTCTGCCATGCAGATTTGAACTTCAGCGGAATGAGACGATCGGCATGCAACTGCGATAATACCGCCTGCAGCATGCAATTCAATCTCGGAGAGTATGTCTGAAAAGATTTCCGAGGCTTTCGAGGTGCTTCGTGCTTCTCCAACAAACACTTCAATGCCTTCAAATCCACCCATTAATTCGAGTGGAAGGTCGAGTGGAGCCAAGCGGTTGAGGACATGGTATTGCTCTTGAGAAGTAGCGATTGTGGATTGAGCGTCACGAATAGTGTCGATGTATGCCAGTGCTGCCACGACTTTTTCTTCAAACGAAGCAACAAGTTTCACCGCATCAGCATGTGGCACTGGGCCGTCTGTATTCGTTGCCTGAACTGAAGAGGAAACCGCTTGAACCTTGACTAACAAGTTGCTAATGGCATTTGCTTCATCGGAATCCATTGAAGCACCAACGCCAATTCCGTCTTCAAAGCGACCGTATTCTTCAATGTGAACGCATGAAAGTTCGCTGCAAAGGCGGAGAATCTCTTCCATCTTACCGACAGGAGCTGCTACTGTAAGACGGGACATCTCAGAAGTAGCAAACATGATATCGCCTCATTGTGAAGTAACAGCGTCAAGAAGGTTCTTGACTGCCTTTTCCTTTCGGGTTGATGCAGATGATTGGATTTTTTCAACAACCGAGGCACCGTCTTTTTGAACGCTATCTGCTTCTTTACCGGCCTTGCTTCGAGCAGTATCGAGAGTTTTCTGAGTTTCATTCACAGAGTCTTCGGTGGCACCAGTCACAAGTGCTGATGCTTCTCTGCGTGCGTCACCAGTGATTTTACTTGACTCAGTTTGGGCAGAGGTGAGTCGCTTTTCGGCAGACTGCTCGGCTTCTTTGATTTTTCGGAGAACATCTTTCATACCCAAGTAAACCACCAGTGGTCCGGTCAATCGGAAGGGGTTTATGAGGCTAATGGGCGGAAAGTATGGAGATTTCCATCAGTAAAATGACTTCAGTCTTGTTCAGGCTTGGTCGCCCGAAACCGGCTTGACATCAAAAATGGCCATAATAAACGACCCTGTACATCATCGAATCCAACATCCTTCATCATAGCACGGTAGTAACCGTTTGTACCGTATTGAGTGTAGGTATTCTCGAGTCCTTTCCATGGGTGATTTTTCTCTTTCGTAACATAGCGAGCAATCCATTGAACAACAGTTGCCATCCATATTCGGCCACCAAGTCCATGCACCCAATTGGCCTTTCCTGCATCACAAATAACAAGCCTGCCGCCGGGTTTGAGAACACGATAGATCTCACTCAATCCTTTCTTTTTATCCTGGAAGTCACGGAATGAGAAAAGACAGAACACCATGTCAAAAGTATTGTCTTCGCATGGAATTGATTCTGCAATTGCCTCAATGTAGTGCGCTGGTTGCTCACCACGAGATTCACGTGCAGCGTCAACACGCTTCTTTGCTACTTTCAACATTTCAGATGAAGGGTCCAAACAGGTTACATCAAGACCAACCAGATCTTCAGCGAATGAACCAGGTCCGCAGCCCACTTCAAGAACTTTCATCCCTGCCGTGGCATGGTTTCGAACATTTCTCCGCCATCGTTTGTCCTGACCAAACGTCATCAAACGATTGACACGGTCATAATTTGGAATAGTTTCTTCAAGCTGTTTTTCAAGTTTCTCCCAAGCATCAATATCAATGCCGGAAGGGTCGTAACCGCCAGTTGCCTCTCGGTCGCCCATGGTGGTTCGGTACACCCGACCTCTTTGGAGATGTCGCCAAAAAGCAGCATGTAATTATCAGGTTTGAAACCGAATAACCTGGTGTATCAAGCGATACGTTCAACGGTTTCTGGAGTAATTCCTTCTTCCGGAGTCACACGGAATACGAGAACTTTCAAGTTTTCAGG
>MDSY01090593.1_pt1 | contig 31824 bp, 29 predicted proteins | sample 811131 | NCBI WGS metagenome assembly MDSY01 (sample SAMN05326643, study PRJNA326480) | marine metagenome | isolation source: seawater | place: Atlantic Ocean: South West | collected 2010 | reverse complement strand
ATCACATTTCAAATAATAGTAGTTTAGACTTTGTTTATCTAGTTAAGAAACTTATACCGAACTTAGATAAAATAGGTGACGATGTTTTATCCAGATGGAATTTAACTCGAGATATGTTAGATTTATCAATTGAAACTCCTGTTAGTAATAATATACCAACTGAGTTACGTGAAAAAAGTGTAATTAAACCAGATAATGAAACAAATAAACCGGTAAAAGTGAAAATTTCAAAAAAAAAATTAATTAAAAGTAAGTCAAATGTGTAAAAATGCATTCATTTAAAGATATTTTAATATATTTATATTTAGTTATATAAATGGATAAATTTGCTATAATGAAAGAGTATACTAAAAATTGTTATTCACCATATTCTAATATAAATGTAGTATGTATGATACCTACTGAAAATGATTATTTTTTTGGAGTTAATATTGAAAATTCATCATATGGTGTAACATTATGTGCGGAAAAATCAGCGTTAGCATCTTTAATTTCAAATGGAATTGATACTAAAAATTTAAATACAATGTATATTTTAACTAATACATTAGACTATATAACGCCGTGTGGTTCTTGTTTACAATTTATATCTGAATTTGTATCACCAGAATTTAAAATTATTACTTTAGGTAATAATAATAAAATAAACGAATATAAATTGAAAGATTTATTTCCAAGTCAATTTAGATTATAATTATTCGTCTGTGACACATCCCAATGCGGCGGATGAAACGTTTTTAATATATTTATGAAGGGTACCCTTATGAATTTTTAGTGACGGCTGTGTCCATTTTTTTTTTCGTAAATTTAAAATTTCATCACTTACATGCAATGTGATAGTTCTTTTATCATATCTAGCATCGATAGTTATAGTATCGTTATCTTCTACAAGTGCAATAGTACCCCCTTCTTGTGCTTCGGGAGATACATGTCCAATTACAAACCCATGGCTTCCTCCGCTAAATCTACCATCAGTTATAAGCGCTACGTCATTACCTAAACCCGCGCCTATAATTGCAGAAGTGGGTGTTAACATTTCAGGCATACCTGGCCCACCTTTTGGACCTTCATAACGAATAATAACAACCATTCCCTTTTTAATATCACCCATTCTAAGACCGGTTAACATATCTTCTTCATTATCATATACTTTAGCAGATCCTGTAAAATATTCACCTTCTTTACCAGTAATTTTAGCAACCGATCCTTCGGGTGCTAAATTACCGTATAGAATTTGCAAATGAGCTGTAGTTTTTAACGGATGTTTAATAGGATAAATAATATCCTGGTTATTAGGCATACTAGGGAGCTGTTTTAAATTTTCATGTATAGTTTTACCGGTAACAGTAATACAATCCCCATGAAGTAGGCCTTCTTCTAATAAAAACTTTAATACCGCCGGTGTACCTCCGATATTATGTATATCTTCCATTACATATTTACCGCTAGGTTTTAGATCTGCTATAAGAGGAACTTTATCTGAAATTTGTTGAAATTCTTGTAGACCGATATCATATATACCGATCGAACGAGCCATAGCAATTATGTGTATGACTGCATTAGTAGATCCACCTAAAGCCATTACTGTTGTAATAGCATTTTCAAATGCTAATTTAGTCATAATGTCTTTAGGTTTTAAATCTAATTTTAAAAGATTATGTATGGCTTTTGATACATTAATACATTCTTGTTTTTTCATTGTAGAATTAGCTGGAGAAGAGGAAGAATATGGTAAAGACATACCTAGCGCTTCTATCGCAGTAGCCATAGTATTTGCTGTATACATTCCACCACACGCACCTGGTCCAGGACATGCACATGATATTATTTCAGTACGTTCCTCTTCTGTAATTTGATTATACATATATTCTCCATAAGATTGAAATGCATTAACAATATCTAGTTTTGAATTATTAGAAGACTTACCTGCTCTGATTGTACCACCATAAACCATTATACTAGGTCTATTAACACGAGCCATGCCCATAATGCATCCTGGCATATTTTTATCACATCCGGGCACGGTGATTAATCCATCGTACCATTGTCCATGCATAACCGTTTCAATTGAATCAGCAATAATATCACGAGACTGAAGACTATAACTCATTCCGGAAGTACCCATAGACATGCCGTCACTGATACCGATGGTATTAAAACAATATCCAATTAATTTTTGATCTATAATACCAGTTTTAATTTTTTTAGCAAACTCAAGAAGATGCATGTTACATGGATTGCCTTCCAGCCATACTGAACCGATACCTATTTGTGGCTTATTCATATCATTTTTATTGAGACCAGTTGCATAAAGCATAGCCTGAGATGCACCTTGTGATTTTTCTTGTGTTAGTTTACTACTAAATTTATTTAAATTATCATTAATGGGTGTTGAATAATTTCTAAAGTAGTTTTTAAATAAATTTGAATTAAGGCTACATTTCTTAACCCGGTACATCATTTAAAGTAATAAAAAATAATAAATAATATCAAATTTATTTTATATATTAGTATTTAACTAATTTATATAATAAAATCAATTAATTATTACACTTATATTATTATATAAGTATAAGAGTTTAATATTATAAAATAAGAAAATGCATCGGTTTAGTCCATATTCCACACGAGCTATTAAAGGAAGGAAAAATGGAGTTAGAATACGAAAAAAAAAAATAGATAAAAGTTTATCAGAAAATAATTTAGTAGATCATTTAATGGATATGGGATATTCATTCGAAGAAGCATGGGGCTGTATACCATATTTAGAAAAAAAAAATATAAAACACGCTGTCGATTTTATAGAAAATTTTAAATGTAATTATGAATAATAATTCAAAATAAATTATAAATATATACTAAAATAATTATGAATCCAGATATTAAAAAAAAATTAGAAAAGAAATTTGGATCAGTTAGAACTGGTGGTAAAGGAAGTGTTCGCAGAAAAAATAAAAATTTTAAATCTAAAATTGTGAGTACACATATGACTAAGGAAGAAAAAACATTTATTGAACAAATAGAAGAAATTAATATTTTAATTTTAAACTTAAGAGACGATGATATCTGTTTATGGAATATATATTTTGATGAATGGATGTTTGATGTAATTATGGATATGAGAAAAAAAGATTTTAGTAAAAATAGTAAGTATGATATAAATAGTATTCGTGATAACTATGAAGATTTTTTATATGAATTAATCACTGAAGAGGGTGATTATCAATTATTTACACAATCATATAAATTTTTAAAATCAAATATGTCTAATTCAGGATTGAATTATATATCAAATTCATTTTATAGTATAAAAGAAATTATTTCAAATAAGGAATATATACCATCCGAAAGTGAAGAAAATGTAGATAATATAAATGATTACTTAACAATTTTAGAACTACCTTTGGATGAAATTCCAACTAAATTAAGTTTAAGAAAGGCTTATTTTCAAATCAGTTCAAAAGTACATCCAGATAAGCATCCTAATGAATCTATTAAATATACAGAAATATTTAGTAAAGTAAATAATGCATATCACATTTTATTAAAATATTACTTTAATGACAAGTAATTATTTTTAAAAACAAAATAATCCTTTATATAAAGATAATGATCAACATATGTTATATGCACAAACCGTACAAGTCAATTTCTTCTGTTTTAGATCAATCACAACTAGAATCAAATACATTTAATTTTGGTGAAAAGGGAATGATTCAATGTTCATTGAATCATAAAATTAATGGTGAAGAAGTAAATTTTAAACGTGCTCAAGATGCTTTAGTAGCACTAAATACTTTTTTAGTTAGAGGAAACAAGAGTACGAAGGGCTGTATAGGTATTGATAGATCAAGAATTATAAATTTAGTAAATAATTTTTGGAAGGTTAACAATTTACTAACACTAAATGAACAAAGAGAGTGTATTCGTTATTTAATAGTTTTATCTTTTAATAAAAGAGATATAAGGGGTAAATATGGCGGCGGTGAAAGAACTTTATCATACTGGTTAATTATAGAATTAGCTAAAATATATCCTAATACAATCATGAATTTATTAGAAGAATTACCAAATATAGGTTCGTGGTTGGATTTTAAATATATATATGGAATATGTTGTGAAGATTTAAAATTAGAAAAAAATAATGATATTATAGAAATATTAGAAAAAATAAAGAAAAAACTAATAAATATACAAATTGATCAATTATATGCAGATGAATTAGAATTTAACACAGATATAGAAACTCAAAAAAAATTGAGTTTATTAGCGAAGTGGTTTCCTAAACAAGGATCGGAATATAGCCGCAAATATAAGATTGATAAAGAAATTGCTAAAAAATACTATCCTTTTTTATGGAAAAAAGATTTCAGAAAGGCATGTAAAGAATTAAGAAAATTAATTAGTAAATTAAATACTGCTATTGGAACCACTGAAAAAATGATGTGTAGTAAACAATTTTCATTAATTAAATTCGAATTAGTACCTGGAAGATGCTTAAATTTAAAACATAAGGCTTGGTTGGATGAAAATAAAAATGGGATTCGTAAACATGAAAATGATGTGGATCGAGACATTGCTAGAGAAAATTATATTAATTTTTTAGAAAAAGTTAAATTAAACAAATTTACATCAAAGGGCAAATCAATGCTAATACACGAATTAGTAAATGAGATATTGAGTTCTTTAGAAAAATACGGAGATACAGAAAATTTTAAAATAAAAGATAGAGAAAGATATATTCTTCTAAATTCACAATTTAATGATCATTTTATGAATATTTATGAATCGAGTGATAATAATTTGTTAACAGATTGTGTATTTCAAGTAGATGTTTCTGGTTCGATGAAAGGAGATCCAATGGGTGCATCTGTTGGAATAGGTGTACTTGGATCTAGTTTAACTAGTGGTATTTATAGAAACAGATTAATTACATTTGAAGAATCACCTCGATGGATTATTTTAGAATATCCAAAAAATTATAATCAATATAATTATACATATCCAGGTTATAGAAATAATACTTATCCGTTAGGTAAATTTAATCCATTAAAAATAAATAAAGATTTAGATTGGATAGAAAAAGTAGCGGTTACATTATGTGCTGGATGGGGTAGAAGTACTAATTTTATTTCAGCCTTAGAAATAGTATCAGATGCCGCTCAATTGGCGGATGTTAAAATGCCTAAAAATATATTTTGTATAACGGATATGCAATGGGATACAGCCGATAGTTCATATTATCCAACTCCTGAATATAGAGATCCGGGCGTTAAATCTTTATTTAATTCATTGTTATCTTTAGATAAAAAAACTACTTATTTAAAATGTATAGATAATATAGATTATTTTTTTAATAATACATATCTTAGAGATGGAAAAACAGTTTTAGGTATGCCTAAATTTACAGTATGGAATGTAAGAGGTAATCAAAATAATATAGGTTTTTTAACAGATATATCTGATCCAAGAGTACAAATGATTTCGGGGTTTAGTACATCTGTACTTAAATTATTTTTAAAATATGGAGAATTAAATGAAAAAACTACATCGTGGGACAATTTAAAAGAAATTTTAGACAGTGATGATTATCTATTAATTAAATCAATTATAAACAATAGTAAAGAGGGTGTATTTGGATACAATGTATTAGAGAAAAATATAAAATAATTATTGTATAAAACTATATTAGTTAGAAAATTAAAGATATTTAGTAAAAAATACATCAGTGTTTGTATTAATTATTTAATTATTTAATTAATTAAATAATTAATTAAGATTTTTTGTGAAAACATTATATTTTATATATATATAAATGTACTACAAAATATACAATCCAGAGGCAGGAAAATGGGTTAGTTTAAAAACTAACCGAGGCAGAGCAGTATTACGTAATTATATTAACAATTTAAACGGTGGAGCGTCACTAGAAACACCTCTAGCAGAAGTTGATGCGAGTGGTAGTCTTTTAGGAGGAGGATCACGCCGTACACCAATGCAAGAGATGACCGGCGGCTCCACCCAGCAGAACCCGCAGCAGGCCAACGACGCCCCAGCCAACGCCGGCCCCAACGTCGACGCCCACGCGCAGCAGCACGACAACGACGCCCCAGCCAACGCCGGCCCCAACGTCGACGCCCACACCGAGTCGCTTCATGCTGAAGAATTAAATAAGGAAGAGCATAAGCAAGTCGATGAAACGGCTCAAGAACAATTGAAGCAACTGGCGGAAGCCAGGGATAAGCTCTCCAAGGAAGAATTTGATAATGAAGCTGACAGAATTGCAGCACTAGCTGAGCTTGCAAAGGACGAAATTCGACTTAAAGAAATACAAGAGAAGCAGACAGTATTACATAATAAGAAGGCAGCTATCTTGGAGTCTATTTCTAAAACCGAAGAGTCTATTGCACATATGTTGATGGAATTAGGTTTTATCGACCCCGTGGATGCAACTTCGAAGCAGCCGATTCCAAATGTCGAATACGAGGAGAAAGATGGAGTTCGAACTATGAAGCCCCTCGATCTGAGCTCCCCCAACATCAAGAGGACTGTGGTGGGTACAGGTCAAAACAGTACTACTACAGTTAATCTCCCAGAGAAGCCAGATATGTTCCAGGACGGTGGAAGAGTGAATGCGGAATTACAAGGTGGAAGAGTAAATGCGGAATTACAAGGTGGACAAGGAGGTGAATTCAAGCCCAAGCAAGTGGGTACATCTGAGTTCGCTGCCACGATGGAGGCGGTGAATGAAGCATTGGCAAAACTACCAGAGTTTGAGAAACAATCAAATGATATTGATAGCGAAATAGAAAGATCTAATAAGAAAGGTGGAGATTTGCAAAGTAAAAGACATTTAAATCATTACTTTACGATTCAAGCACAATTCAAAAAGAACTTACAAAAAGAAATTCGTACGCATATTCAACAAGTAAATGGCAGGGTAGTAAAGCCTATAGAAAGAGTACTTGGTGTATTTGGTGATGAGGGATATAAAAAAGCCCTTGAGTTGGCTGATAAGGCGCATAAGGAAGACCCTACTAATCTGTCGCGGCAGCAGGCGGTAGATAAAGTTCCTTTAACAGATCTTAATGTATATAGAAAACTTAATAGGCCAATGGCTCCTGATTCTGGTATAGTTGAAGTAGCTTATGATATATTCAGGCTTTATGGTAAAAGTGTAGATTTTAAATTAATAGCAGGCGTCCCCGCTTTAAATTTAGGAAATATTCTTAAAGAAATTAGTAATCTTGGATTATTAATTCAGCGCGTACAAATGATGGGTGCTGGTAAAGGTATATTAACAAAGAAAATTGACGAGGCTAAAGAGAAATTTGGTAAAGATCTATATGATACGATAGTGGCGAGGAATCAAGCAGGCGATTATTTAACTAGAAGTTTATTTACACCCTCGATAGGCTCAGCTGCCGCCACAGGACCAGCAAATGTTAGTACCGGAAGTATAAATGATTATGCAAAGCAGTTTTTAAGACAAGATCCAATAATTTCAGCGTTTTATAACGGTGGTAGTGGAACTAATGATCTAGATCCAGTCCTAGCAGCGAAAGAAATGTTATCGAATGATAATAAGGATATCTCCGGACCCCAGGACCCTTTTGCCGCTGGAACTGATGAAGCGGGGCTGCAAAATATGTTGAGAAGCGAACTCAACAGATCAGTAAATAATCTTTATGGGAAAAAAGGATCGTCGAAGCATGCTATGGCTCCAATTACAGATGCTATTATTCAACTTGACGCAGAACTGGAGAAAGAAGTAATAGCAAGAACCAAGCGCTCGAAGGTATTGCACGAGCTCCCCTTCTGGGAGGAGTATAATAAGGCTAAAAGAGAATTGACGAATAATCAGGCTGCGATAAAATTTCAGCAGCAGAAGATCGAAGAGCACAAAAAGCTCCTCGCGGTTGAAAAAGCGAAAAGTGCTGGTTTGCAAGCAGCGGTTCAAGGACCGTCGAAGGCGCCAGGATCAAAGAGTTGGACGAAGATAATAGAAACTGTAGAGGGTGAAAACCCAGCAAAGTCAAATGGAGATTTTATAAAGATGCTTAAAACGAAAACTTCCACAATTCGTGATGATTTAATTAAGATTATCGGAGAAATACAAACCCTGGACGAGGAGAATCGGCTGGAAAAATCCATCATAGAGGGAGAAAAGGCGATTACATATGAAATGTTAAGGAAACCCGCGGCGAATACCGACGAAAAACAGAAAGCCCAAACGGACACAAAGGACTTATTTATAAACAGAAAAACTTATAATGATCTCCGTATAAAACTCAAGGAAAATCTCCAAAGCATCCATGACATCTTCAAGAACAGAGGAAACGGAAAATTAATAGAAGAAGGAACCATCAAATTCGAGCCATCTTATGAGGATCAGAAAAAAGACGTTCAGGTAAAAGGATCGGATATATTGTGGGATGAATTAGAACAAGCGACAGAAAAAGGTGAGTATGATGAACAAGAGCTAAAAGAAATTTTAGGAGAACAACTTAAATATGAAGTAGGTGCTAATGTTGACGATATTATCGCAGAGGTGGCGTTGAAAAATCTAGATATTAAAGAAGGAAGCGATGACGTAGATACTATCGCACAACATTTAATGAAGAGGTATCCTAATGAATGGTTACAAGATGTAGATTCTAATGGAAAAGAATTTTACTTCAACACGACGAGCAATAACAGTTCATATACCAAGCCAGTAGGAGTAATGCCGGTTTCTAGAACTACTTGGCTACAGACCATTCCAGCCGCTCTTCAACCATCTAATGATACAAGTGCTGAAGAAGCGAGTAAACACCTTGAATATGCAGCGGACGCACTGAAAGATGCTAGCGACGCGGAGCAGTCATTACATAAGAAAGAGAAAAGAGCATTAAAGGAGGTGAAAACACACTTAACGAAAGCTGGAATTAACGTCAATAAACAATAAAATATCAATATATTAAATAATATAATTATATAAGGTTAATTTATAATTATTATTATAGATATAAATATATGCATAAGGTAAATATTGAAATGGATGAACATATGTATGAAGAGTCAATTGAAGAATTGGAAAAGAGTGTAGATTTGATAAATAAAGAAACAGATAAGAAAATGGATTTAAAGAAATATAGTAGTGATCCGGAGATATATACTATAGATAATTATTTAACATCAGATGAATGTAAACATATGATTAACATTTCGGAGGGTAAATTTACAAAATCTTTAGTTTCAGGTAAAACTAAAGGATATGTATCTGAAGGTAGAACTGGATTAAATTGCTGGATTCCACATAATACTGATAGTATTACTTATAATATAGGTAAAAAAATATCAGAATTAGTAGGAATACCATTAGAGAATTCGGAAGCATTTCAAATGATATATTACGATGTTAATCAAGAATATCGTCAACATTATGATAGTTGGGATTTTGATGGTTCAGATAAATCACGAAGGAATACTAAATATGGTGGACAAAGAATGGTTACCGCTTTGTGTTATTTAAATACAGTAGAAGAAGGTGGTGGTACTAATTTTCCACGATTAAATATACAAGTAGGTGCTATAAAAGGAAGAGTATTAGTATTCCATAATGTATTAGGGGGTACTAATAAAAGGCATATTTTATCGGAACATGCAGGTATGCCGGTTATTAAAGGTTATAAAATAGCATTTAACTTATGGTTTAGAGAAATATCAAGAAAAAAATTGTATAATTATCAGATAGATACTAAATTTTTAAATATATCAAATAATACATCGATTACGAAAAAAAATACTGGTTTAGAAAATAAAATAGTACCTATAAAAGATTTTATAATACATGCGATTGATCAAACTAATAATATTTATTTTATAGAAAATTTTATAAACAAGATAGAGATTGATAATATTGTTAAAAATAGTAATTTTAATAATGATCAAAGGAGTAAATTTTGGATAAATAATAATAATATAAAGTTTTTGATAGTTAAATTAGAAGAATTATTACAAATAAAATCAGAATATTTCGAAAATATTTGTGTTGTTAAATATAGGGGTAAAGAAATACATAATAATCATTTTGACGCATTTAATTTAAATAGTGAAAATGGAATTAAAAATACATCCAAATTAGGACAGCGATTAATAACTATAACTGGATCATTGATTAATCCCGTTACTTTCGAATTTACACAATTAAATAAGTCTCATTTTTTAAATGAAGGATCTATTTTAATTTATAAAAATACCAAGGAATCAACTAATATACGAAATGAAAATATAAGTAAAAAAATTGTAAGTAATGATTCAATTATATTTAATATTTATGTTAGAGAAAAAAATGCATCAGGTAATCAAATGATAATAAAGGATAATTTATTTGATAATAAGTTAATTTTATTAAATGAAACAAAAGAAGATCCGAAATTAAAAGATATAGCCCTAAAGAGTAGTACATATAAAAATACTTTGGAAATTGTATATGACAAAATTAAAAATAAAGAAAAAATATATAAGGGATATGCAGATATGCAATTTAACGGAAAAACTCCTTGGGATGAAATAACAATAATAGTTAATAAATTATACAATATTAGAATTGAAAATAATAATAGTTTGTTAAATCTCGAAAATATAAATAAGAATTATAAGCAAGATGAATTAACACCGGTAATAGTTGAAAATGTATTCTTATCTTCCGTATCAGACATATTCAAAGATTATATCACAAATTGTATTCAAAATAATAGGTTTTTATTAGGAGATAAACAATCTAATAGATATAAGGCTAACAATGAGACAATAAGTCGAATTTTACATTATGAATTATTACCTTTAATAGAAAAAATAGTTAATAAAAAACTCAGACCTACATATACATATTTAGCTTGTTATAAAAAAAATACTGATTTACCACCACATACTGATCGACCAGATTGTGAATATACAGTTTCTTTTATTATAGATAAGCCAATCAACAGTTCTTGGAACATATATTTTCATAAGACTAAACAAAAAGAAAAAGGAAAAGGTAGATATTATTTTAAACCGGATAAGTCGGAGTGTATTGGATTAGATTCTAACAGGAACGGATTAATGTTATTTCAAGGAGAAGACCATGTACATTTCAGAGAAAAGTTAGAACTGGAATATTATAATATTTTGTTATTACACTACAAAGTTTAGAACTGTAGTTAATTTTATTTATTTGAAAGAAATTTAATTCTTCTTTCACGTAATTGTTCTATAGTAAGATTAGAGATATCGGAATTAATTATTTGAGAATTATTTATGACGGAGGGCGTATTATGAGATTCATTATTGCATATATTATTATCTAATATTTTGTCTTTTTTACATACAGGATCTGAATCTTTATTATAAATTAATTTACTAATTATTTCGAAATCTACATCTACATCAGTATTATTAATTAAACAAATATTATCAGGTTTTAGTTTACTTATCATTATTTTATAATTCATACATGAAATATATTGACCTACCTTTAAAAATTTATAGTTATTAATTAACAAATCTTCTAAGAAACTTTTTAAATCAGTTATTAAATCTAATAATTCATTTGATAAGCGAAATGTAATTTTAGTAGCTTGTGGAGGATTATATAATTCAATATTAACATTTTCTAAAGAACCTAAATTCATAGTACATAAATTTTCATATATATTATCAGAAACATAAGCAGTATAGTCTGGTGCAGAAAATTCAATACAAGATACGAAATCGGTAAATATCCACTTAGTTACTGGTTCTTTATAAGTCAATTTAAAAATACAACCATCCGGATTATCTAATATTTCATTTTCATATTTTTCAAGAACTTTTCTACATAGTATAGAAGAATTATCCGCAATCATTCTATCATTGGAACTATTTATATATGCTTGAGATAACACTTTAATATTTACCATTTTAAATGATTAAAATGAAAAATATTCTTTCAAATTTATGTTTAATCAATTTCTTCAATTTGTGGACCCTCTTCATCGGAGGGTTGTGGAGTAGGCATACCACCAGGCATACCACCAGGCATATCACCGGGCATACCACCAGGCATACCACCACCTGCATCTGCATATAATGAACTCATAATTGGTGATAATTTATCTTCTAATTCTTTTTTCTTGGTTTCTAGAGTTTCTAAATCCGCGTTTTCTTGAGATTCTAACCATGATAGTCCATCATCTACAATAGTATTTATTTCTTCTAATTTAGAACCTAATTTTTCTTTAATTTTTTCATCTGATATAGAATTTTTAATTCCATATAAATAATTTTCAATGTCGTTTTTCGCTTCAATTATTTTTTTTAATTTCTCATCGGCTTCTTTAAATTGTTCTGCATCATTAACCATTTTATCAATTTCATCTTGTGACAAACGTCCTTTATCATTGGTTATTTCAATACTATTTGATTTATTACTAGATTTATCACACGCTGATACGTTTAAAATCCCGTTAGCGTCTACATCAAATGTTACTTCTATTTGAGGTGTACCTCTCGGAGCCGGTGGTATACCGGATAAGTCAAATTTACCTAACAAATTATTATCTTTGGTAAAAGTTCGCTCCCCTTCAAATACTTGGATTAAAACGCCAGGTTGATTATCTGCATATGTAGAAAACGTTTGCGTTTTTTTAGCGGGCACAGTTGTGTTTCTTGGTATCAAGGCAGTCATTACTCCTCCTGCTGTTTCTAATCCAAGACTTAAAGGTATAACATCCAAAAGAAGAATATCACTTATATTAGAATCAGTATTACCAGTAAGAATAGCAGCTTGGACCGCGGCACCATAAGCAACTGCTTCATCTGGATTGACTGATTGTGATAATTCTTTTCCACCAAAAAAATTACTTAACATTTCTCTTAATTTAGGTATTCTAGTAGAACCACCTACTAAAACAATTTCATCCACATCATTTTTACTTACACCAGAATCCATAAGAACTTTTTCTACCGGTTTTAATGATTTTCTAAATATACTGTCACACAAATTTTCAAATTTAGCTCGAGTTATAACTGATGAAAAATCTATACCATCATGTAATGAATCTATTTCCAACGTACCTGTATTAGATGATGATAACGAACGCTTTATTTTTTCACAAGATGTTCTTAGCCTTCTCATAGCTCGATTATTAGTTGTAAGATCTTTTTTATACTTCTTCTTAAATTCTACAATAAAGTGGTTTACTAATAAAGTATCAATATCTTCACCGCCAAGATGTGTATCCCCAGCAGTCGCCTTTACTTCAAAAATACCTTCATCTATAGATAATAGAGATACGTCAAAAGTACCACCTCCCATATCAAACACTAAAATAGTTTTTTCTTTAGATGTGTTTTCATTTAAACCGTACGCCATTGCAGCGGCGGTAGGTTCATTAATAACTCTTAATATTTCCAATCCTGCTATAGTTCCAGCATCTTTGGTAGATTGACGCTGAGAATCATTAAAATAAGCTGGTACTGTTACAACAGCTTTTTTAACAGAATGACCTAAATAACCTTCTGCTATTTCTTTCATTTTTTCTAAAATCATTGCAGATATTTGTTCTGGTTGAAATTCATCATTATCGAGTTTAATTACCGGCTTATCATTACTATCTTTTTTAACTGTATACGATAAATATTTCAAATCTTTTTGAACATCCGTATCGGAATATTTTTTACCCATTAATCTTTTCACGTCATATACTGTATTTTTAGGATTAGAATTAACTTGATTTTTAGCACCGTCGCCTACTAATCGCTCATTATTTGAAAAAGCCACATACGATGGTGTTGTTCTATTTCCTTGATCATTTGCTATAATTTCTACTTTACCACCTTTATATACTGCTACACACGAATAGGTAGTTCCTAAATCTATACCGATTGCTATATTTTCTTCAAGATTACTGCTCATATAAAATATATATGAATTTAATCTTTAAATAAAAAATATTTTTTGCAAAAAATGTTATAATCTTATGTTTTAATAGATAAATTATAATATATTTTAATAGTAAATGGATATACAAACAATTATTTTAAAAAAAAAAAAAATATACAAGTCTCCTTCTTATAAAAAATCTTCAATTATAAAGAAAAATAATGATGAAGATATAAAAACGGTAGTTTTAGATAGCGATGTTACAAAATATGCTTCATACAATAATAGTGATGTACAAACCGTTATTTTAGATGATAATCCAAATACTGAGACTGTTATTTTAGACAAACATAATGATTCAGAGACTATATTCATAGATAGAAATTTAAATTGTAAATCTAATATTTTAAATAGTGGATTTTCAGAGATAAAAACTGTAGTATTAGATAAAGACGAAGATTCAGATATTAAAACTATGATATTAGAATACAATAAACCAAAAACAAATATAAAAGAGTTTTCTAAATGTTTGATTATATCAGATGTAGATAATATATATAGAAATATTTTTATAAAAAAAATGATATTTGAAGGTAGTTTTAATAAAATATACAATATAAGTAAAAAAAATACAGATAAAATAGATAATAATTTAATAATTAGAATTTTAAATAATGATGCTAATGTAGATACTATAAAAAATGAAATTAAGGGTATTAAAATACAGAAAGAGTTATGTAGTAATTATAATAATATCGGTATAGTAGTAGATAACGGTATAATAGATAAAAATAATCAATATTATTTTATATTAGCAAAATATGGCATAACATTAACACAATTATTAAAATCAAACGTTAAATATAGAAACTTATATGTTGTTATAGATTTCATGTATAACTTATTATTAGCTATAAATAATATCCATAATGATAATATAGCTCATTTAGATTTAAAACCATGTAATATTTTAATGAAAAATATATATAAAAATCCTAATAAAAAAATAGATTATTTAGATTTTGTAATTATTGATTTTGGAGCTGCTAAAAAATTTAATAGTGATGTATCTCTTGTATTAAACGAACAAATGGCTTCCGCCGCGTTTTCTCCACCAGAATTATTAAAAATGAAATTTGGTAAAAAATCAGATATATGGGCATACGGAATAATATGTTATTTAGTATGTATTAGAAAATTTTTTTTCGAAGCAAATGCTTCCGAAATTTTTATGAACGATGATAGTGAAAAGTTAAAAATTCAAATTGAAAAAGGTTTAAAAGACTTACATGTAAAAATAATTCCACCATCATTAAATAAAACAAAATCTAAATATATATATCCACTTCATACGGTTGATACATTAGTCGATTTTTTTAAAAAAATATTTGTGCTTGATTTAAACAAAAGACCGACTTCTAAAGAACTATTATCACATAAATTGTTTACCTTTTTATAAAAATTTAATTATTTTAGTATAATACAATTTCTAATATACTAAAATACTTATTTTAATAAATTGGATAATCTGGCCGTTGTGGGTAACAAATCTTTTTGACTTAACCCTTTTTTACAACCTATTTTACCCTCTCCATTATTGAAATAAATATCTAATTTGTTATTATTACAATCTCCAATAATACCTAACTGCCACTTACCAGAACTTCTTTGAGTCCATACAATTTTATTACTTCTTACATTCCAAGAATCCGTTGGATTACCACAATATTTATTTTTCAATAATTCTTCTGAATCAAATTGTTTAGAAGTTAGTTTTTTAGCACCCCTTTCGTAACTAGATTCCGATTCATTCATTATATTTTTCTTACTACTAGATTTTCTTGGTTCTTTGGCATAAAATTTTCTGGTAGATATAATTTTATCGGAGTCCGCGCCGTGTTTTATAGCTTCTATATAATTACGTATTATTTGCTGACCAATAGCAGAATTTAAACTGACTTCATTATTTGTTTCTGGATCTGTAATTTTAGTAAACATACTATTCGCTTCCTGCATATATATATATAAATATTAATATGATGAAAAATAAACGAATTTAAATTACTAAATTATATTTTTTAATGTATTTTTTAAATTACATTAAAAAATTAGTACGTAGTTGTAGTATATCATATATATTAATTATATGGCAAATATAAGTTTATTATATGCATCATATTGTATAGTGGTATTACATTAAAATAATAGTTATAAAGAGATTTTCTGATGTTTGAAATTAGTTAATACATTTTTATTATTTATAATTTCTACATTTTTTTATAAAAAACCAGTATAATTTTTAAATATATTAAAAATAAAATAGCGTGTAAATTCTAGTCTTTAGTATTATCAATATTTACTAATAATTTTTAAATATATTAAAAATAAAATAGCGTGTAAATTCTAGTCTTTAGTATTATCAATATTTACTACTCTATTGTATATAATAAATATTTAAAAAGTATAGAAAAAATATTTATTATAATTTATATATTATATGATAAAACTTCATAATAATTTAAATATAGAATTAGTAAAAAATGGAACAGTTGATATGTTAATAGGTTATTTTTCGAGTATATTACATGTGGTTATAATATTTACAGTTACTTTTATAGGAATATTTAGTTTTAATATTAAATTATTAACTATTACATGTATATTTACCACGTTAATTTTGTTTGCAAATATAGTATTACACGATTGCCCTATCAGCAATATAGAAAAAACAAGATTAGGCGATACATCAGTGGATTTTATTAATAGATTTTTTCCAATTAATTATGATTCTAGTAGAAGATATGAAGTACAATTACAATATATTTTTATCATAACAGCTATAATTGGATTAAAAATTATATTTTATTTTTTAAAGGATGATATTAAAAATATCTTAGAAATAAAATATACGTAAATACTAAATGACGTATTATTACAATAAAGAAAAAGGGTTTTTCTATAATGCTTTTTTATTTTTCAAACTTAATTTTGTATACAATTCAAGTATATTATTAGCATGTATAATATTAGGTTCACTAACTAATACTATTAGTAAAGCATTAATAACGGGAATAATTTTGTATTTCTGGGCATATTTTGTACACGTACTTGCACACAAAGTTCCAGCATATATAAATCCCCATAAAATTCATCATACTCCGTCTATAAATAATAAATGGTGGGGAGTATTAATTGAATTTTTGGTAAATATATTTGGTAGTGGTGGATTTACATTAATGATTATTAATATTATATTAGAAAATATTTATAATATATCTTTGTTGCATAATTATACCTTATTATACACTACATTCTTATATAGTACATTTCATATGGTTAATTATCACATCTTAAAGGTTCAAACTCATATTAATCATCATAACTATGAAAAATATAACTATGGGCCTGATATTATGGATATGTTATTTGGTACAAAATTAAATAAGGATGAAATAGAAAATATGAATCATGGAATTATAAATAGTGTAATTATACTAGCTGTATTATTATTAACATACAACACTAAATTTGATATAGTAAAAATTTTACAAAAGAATCTTAAAATTAGATAATTAATAGTAACTTTTATATATCATTATATAATAATATGATAAAAGGATATGTAAATAGAGATGAACCATCATCACAATACTGTAATCAAGCGTGTCCACCAACTCCTTATCCTGCAGATAAACCACTATTTCTGGATACTAATATAAATACTATGTGTGACGATGATGTAATTAAAAAACAAAAGTTTCTGATATGTAACAATAGTAATAAATATAATGACGATATATATAATAGAAATGTACCCGAAAAAACAATCAAGGTAAATAAACCTCATAGAGGTAAGTACAAACTATGTAATAAATACAAAGACTTAAACGATGTGGATAAAGTCGACATTAAAAAAAAAAAAAATATATATATAGCAAAAGCTCCTATAGAATTTTATTTTTCTAATATTAATACTGAATCTAAATTATTAAATATAAATAATAAAGCTAGTAAATGTATTAAACAACTTAAATTAAAATATAATAATATACCTAATCCAGAAGATTTATATTCTACTTTAACAAGTATTGATTATAATAAATTAGTAAAAAATCCGGATCGTATTAAAAAATCTTCATGTGTAAATTATAATATAAATACATTTAATAGAATTGATAACTATAATCATAAAAATAAATTAAAATTTAATTATAAAAAAATGAAATATCAATCTAAGTTAAATAATTTACCTAAAACAGATAAATATTTAGATAACAAAACATTATTTCTTATTAAAGATAGTCATCATGATACACTCGATTATCCAATATTACAATTAGGTCCAGAAAGAACTAATCATAAGATAGAAAATATATGGAATAACGTTTCAAGAAGAAAACATATGTAATAATTTAAAATTAATATAAAATAATTTTAAATTACTATATTAAATGGCTGCTTTATCCGCAGATATAATATCTATATTAATTGGTAGACAAATCATGACCCAAGCTATATCAGATGCATCTAGTAACATATATCAATCATTATCAGGATTAATATACTATTCAAATGATGTTGATTTAGTTATTTCTGAACTAGACTTAGGAAACAAAATAAAAATATTGGAACAATTAAGTAAAACTTTACATAATCATAAAACTAATAATGTTTTAGTTGATATGGCTTTAGAACATATGCATGACATGATAATTCGTATACGAGAAGATCTTAAAATTATATCACATAAAGTAAAAAAACATAAAAATAAATATTTTAATAGATGGAGAAGTGTAAATTGTAAAAAGGAATTAGATATTTTAAATAGACATTCAAAAATACTAGATAAGAGAATAGAATTATTATTTAAATCTTTAGAAATAGATAATAAAGGCATAAATACTTAACTTTTCTTTAAATAATAATTATGATTATTTAATATAAATTTGATTATATATTTTTAAAAGTTAAATCATTATTATTAGTAATGACTTCTCATATAGATCAAGAATTTATAAATAGTATATTATTATCAGGTTTTAATACCAAATTAAAAGATATATTACAAAACATATGCATCGATAACCCTTGTTTAGATTATAATAATTTAATAGAAAAATACTGTTTGTCTAAATTAGAAATAGATGATATATCTATCAATAATAAACGCAAAAAAAGAAAGAAAAATAAAATATTAGATCAACATGATTTGTGTATGGCTAAAAAGGCGGATGGATTACAATGTACAAGAAGAAAAAAAGATGACCATGATTATTGTGGAAAGCATATTAATAATTTAAAATTTGGAAGAATAGACGACGAAATAAAATATCAAGATAAAGAAAAATATATAAGAACTAGACATGAAAAGTTGGATGGTCAAGATTATTTAGTAGATGATGATAATATAGTATATACTTTTGATAAAAATAATCCAATGGTGGTAGGAACATTTATAGACGGTAACATACAATTAAACAACATTGATTAATATTGTATTTAATTATGAAATTTTTAAAATCCTTTATTATAATAAATGATTTTATCACATGTAAAGTTTCTATATATCTCAACTATTTATAATAAAATGATTTTATTATTATTATCTTTTATATTATTTGGTATAATATATTTTTTATTTTGCGATGACCATGAATTTGGCGGAATTAATATATTACAAGAAGAATTGCGAAAACAGTCTTTAAAAAAAATAGTAAATAAAAAATTAAGTAAACCTGGACTAACAAAGGATCTCGTGTTTGACGAATTAGTTAAAGATATTAGTTATAGTGGTATATCTGATAAGGTAGAAAAAACAATGGCTAATGAAGTATCTAATTCAAATATTGAAAAAGATATAACTAATATAAACATTTATCAAAAAATATTTGATCGAATATATTTTTCTATAGTAACGGGTACCACATTAGGATATGGTGATATTTATCCGCTTTCTAATAAAGTAAAAATATTAATTATAATTCAATTATTTATAACAATTTTTATACTTTTTCATTAATCTCAAAATTAAAATGATATAAAGATTATTATATCATATATAATATGAATCTTAAATCCATAGTATACGTGATAATGATACCTACAATTTCTTCATTTATTTTACCCAATAAAATACGGTTTTCCAAATATAAGATACAGGCACACCCATCCGACGTTATACGTGAAATTACTCAAACAAATACACCTTTAGGCGAAGAATGGTCGTATAAAGATTTAATAACTAATATTAATAACAAAAATATAGAAGGAGTTTCAATTTTAGAAAGAGATAAATTAATAGAAGGATTTATTGGAATTGATAAACATCATGCAGATACAATTACTTATGATAATTTACATCTTATTAAATCACCTCTAGTTTCAATTTCAGATAGTATAGTAAATCAGTTAACAAACAATAATGTAGAATTTGATGTATATAATTTACCAACAAATCCGTTAAACCCATTATTATTACCATTGCAACTTATAGTAGGATATATTATTATTGTTTTAATAGTAAATGTAATCAGAGGTATGTTATTTAACTTACCGAATGGTAATCCTATGGGAGGTAATCCTATGGGAGGTAATCCATTAAGTTTTTTAAATAGAGAGTCTGGATTAATAAGTTCTGATTTAATAGATACTAAATTTAATGATGTTGCTGGGTGTGACGAAGCTAAATATGAATTAGAGGAAGTAGTAGAATTTTTACGTAATCCATTGAAATTTGAATCAGCGGGAGCCAAAATACCTAAAGGTGTTTTATTAGACGGTCCTCCGGGTACCGGTAAAACATTATTAGCTAAAGCAGTTGCCGGTGAAGCTGGCGTAGGATTTATATCTGCAACCGGTTCAGAATTTATAGAAATGTTTGTAGGTGTAGGTGCATCTAGGGTAAGAAAATTATTTGAAGATGCGGAAAAAAATAAACCATGTGTGATATTTATAGATGAAATCGATGCAATCGGCAGACAAAGAGGTGCAGGTATTAATAGTGGAAATGATGAAAGAGAACAAACTTTAAATCAAATACTAACTAATATGGATGGTTTTAAAGGTAGTGATGGTATCATAATATTGGGTGCTACTAATAGAGCAGATATATTAGATAATGCATTAACTCGATCAGGTAGATTTGATAGAAAAATTACAGTAGGTTTGCCTGATTTAAATGGTAGAAAAGCTATTTTAGATGTACATCTAAAAGATAAGAAATATGATACAAATATAGATTTCGAAGAAATCAGTCAATTAACAGGTGGATTTTCTGGAGCAGATATAGCAAACATGGCTAATGAAGCAGCTATTTTCTCAGTTAGATATAATAAAACTATAATTGATAGAACATGTATATTAGATGCTTATGAAAAAATGACTATTGGTATTCCTAAAAAAAATATAGTATCAAATGTAGATGCGGATAATTTAGTAGCATTTCATGAAATTGGACATACTATATTAGCAAAATTGTTCAATAATTTTTTTAATGTTAGAAAAGTTACTATAAATGCAAATAGTAAAGGTGCCGGCGGGTATACCTTGTTTACACCAATTGAAAAATATAATAATTATCCTACAAAAGAATATTTTTTAGCCAATATAATGGTAGCCTTAGCCGGGAGAGCATCTGAAAGAATATTATTTAATAATTCAACCGATGAAAGTGTAAATTATATTTCAGCTAAATTATTTGAAAATGTTCCAGATTTAAAAGTAACTACCGGTGCATCAAATGATTTAAAACAGGCATCGAATTTAGCTAGAAATTACATCAATAATTTCGGAATTAATGATAAATTAGGTATACAAGAAGAAAATACCGGCGCTCAACCTTTTATAGGTAGAGATATGTACAGTAATAATAAATTAAGTGAATATTCAAAAGAAAGAATCGACACGGAAGTACAAAGAATTATAGAATATTGTTATCATAAATGCATTTATGTATTAATGTATAATAAAAAAAACTTATATGAAATGTCTGAATTACTATTAAAAAAGAGAACCATATCAGGCGAAGACCTAGATAAATTTGTTATATCTTATAAATCGGTTTAAATATTAAATATTAAATATTTAATATTTAATTACAATCAATGTATTTAATATAAACTTTTAATTTTAATACCTACTAATTTTTCATCTTTATCTATTTTTAATACACTACATGTTACATTTGGACCAAAAAAGGTATTATATTTATTCATTTGATTGGATTCATTCCATAATGTATAAGGCACTTCTAATGATTGAAATACACAAGTCATGGATATTTTATCGTCAGATTCTTTGTTATATTCTATATATTTAATCTCTGGATATTTTTTTGCGGGTAATACTAAATTTAAATACTTTAAAGCTTTATCTAAATGAACTATATCTCCGTATCTATGCCTTGTAGTATCTGATATAATTTGTTTCATTGTATCTGTACCTTTTAATTTAAATAGATCACTATAACCATTATCTATAATTTTAACAGGAAGAATCTCGCCATATTGTAAAGCAGCTCCGATTAAAATAATAGGAATACCATATATAAAACCTAAAGAACTAACACCCGTACCCCCACCATCATTACCAAAATAATCATAAAATGATACACTCGTTATCAATATACCTAAACCTAAAATAAATTTAGATAAAGAAAATCCTCGGATTTCAAATTTTAAATTTTTTATATCAGGAAAGGTAGTGGAATTATATAGAGATCTATTATATATATTTTTATGAATCAAATTGTCCATATTTGGTATACTTTGTAATATTATACTATACATTTTTAATATTAATATCATAACATAAACAATTATTATACAAATGGTAGTAGTTATAGATGTAATATCAAATAATTTATTATTTTCAACAAATGAAATAGATTTTTTATTTAAATTATTATTAGCATGTAAATGACTGATATTATAATTTAAATCATTAATATCACTATGTAAATCGTTTATATCGTTATGTAACTCATTTATGTCTTTATGTAAATTTTTTACCATTTTATTATGGTTACCAAATTTTTTAAAATTTATATTTGATAATCTACTTTTAATATGAATGGCTTTTTTTCTACAAAATTTGATAGGATTTAAACTTACTATTAATTTGAAATTCAATAACAATAAAAATGATATATATTTATTCATATTAAATATTGTAATATAATCTTTAATATTTTGTAATATTCAATATATTAGGTATTAAATATATTACGGTTGCGATATTTTGTATTTCTAATAATGAGTTAATGATAGGACTTTCATAATAATTTTCATTTATACCTATTAAAAATGAGGATAAAGCTAATCCTATCAGACTCATTTCAATCGATTTTTTAACTCCGAATTTTACAGGTATAGTTTCTATATTATTTAACTTATCTTCCTCTATATCTTTAATATCAGCTATGTTACTACTTGAAAACAAACTAAAAAATATAGGTAAGTAGTTAACTGGATGTAGTAATATATCATAATTATGATCGTTAATCACTACAGGCATTATTAATGTGCATATAGTCCACATAATAGATATGTATATAGGTTTCAATACACCATACTTTTCTTTGAATACTTTATAAAATTCGGTAGATATTAATAAAGATATAAAAGGTAAGTTATAAATCCAATAGTCATTATTTAAAAATATATACATTATACATAAAAATGCAGTTGTATGAGTAAATAAATATTGATTTTTATTATTTATAATAACATCGTATAACTCTTTTTTATCGGATATATCCATTGTATGTTCATTCTCAATTGCATCTTTATATCTATCTCTTCCATAGACAAAATATCCTAGTAATATTTGTAAAAAAACCATCGATATATTTATCATAAAATGCCCATAATATAAGTTAATGTATGAATTACTTATTATATTTAATGGTATACCTAATTCTATTCCATTAAATGGTTTAATACTTTCTTGATAGCTTTTACTACTATATATTAGAGTATCACGTAATATAGTTTTACCAGGTAATGAATTGATATTTTTACGTGCTAATAAATTTATATTTTTACTAGATACTAAATTAATATTTTTATGTATAAAACTCATATATTATATTATATATAATATGTTTAATTTATACTTTAATAGTTTAAAATAAAATTATTAGTTTAATTTAAACTATATTTAATTATTTTATAAAATCAGATATAGTGTCTGATAATAATTTATGATAGTTAATTATATTAATAGTACTTCTATCTTTATTACCCTTACTTATTGTATTATGTAGTACATTACACCAAGGAATATCTAATATGTCAAAATGTCCATAATTTGAAACATCTTTTTTCATATAATTAATCGTATTTTTATCAAAATGGTCGGTATTTACACCTAATAAGCCTATTGGAGGTATAAATGGAAAGAATGACCATTTATTAGATAAATCATTTGATAGTATCAAAACATTTTTTAATCCAATATCTTTTTTATTCTCAATATATACTATACTATCTGATTCAGTATAGTTCTCTATATCTACAGTATTATTTTCAATTTTTATATCTTGATACAATTTTTCAGGTATTATATAATCCATAATAAATTGTTCTTTTTTATCGTTTACATAACAACTTAAATCATTTACATATTTAGTAATATTTGTAAAATCTTTTATTTTCATGGTTTTATTATATATATCAGTATTCATATAATCAATATTAATTGGATCTATTAAAATTAAAGTATCTACAATTTCATTGTTTTTACATAAATTGATCGAATTTATAGCGGAATTTGAATGCGATATTATAATTAGATTATTATCATTTCCTATTTCTTTAGATAAGTCCATATTTTGATCTATATCTATCTCGGATATTAAAACTTTTACATGAGAATCCATATTATTTAAAAAATCAGAATAATATTCATAAGATTTATGATTATTAACATTATTTGGAATAAATAATGCAGTTTTATCACGTAATTTATCATTATTTGAATTAAATACCTTAATTTTACTAACACTTCTAGGAGTAAATAGACAAGTGTTTTCAATAAAATTTAAAAAAAATAATACATAAAAGATATAAGCCATTTATATTTTATTATTAATAGTATCTTTAATATAAAGATACTATTAATATTTATTTATATATATATATATATGAAACTATTTTATTTTATAAATATATTATTACCCGGTATATTAGGATTTAATTTTAATAACATGTATCACAATATTGGACCTGGGATTGAAAATATACACCATAAAAAAGATATTTATAAACCAGGTGTTTTTATAGTAAAACAAATTTCATCTATTTTACCTCATGTAGACAGTATAGGACATGATATATTACATGCTAATAACGAATTTATCAATGATGTATTAAATAACCCGTTAATAAATGAGCATTATAAAAAAGATATAATTTTATTTTCTATAAAATTAGCACAACATGGCGATGAAATGGGTTCCCAGTTATTACAATTATATTATAATATAGTTGAAAAGAGTTTATAATTATACTTAAAGATAAATTATATTAGATTATTATGATTTTATCTAATATAAAAATATTAAGATTTTTATCAAATTCATTATTTATAGGACTGCCATTTATGGCTTATAATCCTGTAAATAAAGTACCTGTTCACGCACCATTATATGTAGAAGAAGGGAGTACATATCTTAATTTTAAATTAGATAAACAACAAACCGATTATTTAAATAATTATATAAGTGAATATAATTCAAATTTAAGTATCGTTCCTATTGAAATAGATGATATATCAGGAAAAAATAGTTATTTAAGCGTCAATATTTATAACTGTTCGAGTCCCTTATTTATGACAAATAAAACTATAACAAGATGTGAAATTAATACATATGTTATAGATAAAAATAATATAATAGGAACTTTAATACTAGACTATTTGTGTAATGATTTATCTATGGATCCAGTAAATATTTTTAAGTTAAAATCAAATGTACATTTTAAAAAAAAAGACATATATCATACTATATCCTGTAATTCTTTAAAAGATAAAATTAATCTAAAATTAAATTTTACTAAATTTAGAGATATACCATATGTAATATCTGATTCTTTAATAGATTATACCGATAATATTTTTTATAAGAATGGTATATTAGATAAAATATATTATGATACTAGTTTAGTCAAAGCCATTACAAAATCTCCTAAATATGTATATAATTTTTCATTTATCTATAGAGACCTAACATTTTCTAAAATAGATAGTTTTTTTTATTTTACTAATAAAATACAATTTGTAGGAAGTATGTGGGATAATTTGTATAAAATCTAAAATTTAAGTATAAATACCTTATTATTTTATTTAAATAAATATTATTCATAAAGTTTTATGAGTATTTTCCAATACATCTAAAAAATGATTAGAATAACTTAGTTTTATTTACTATTTAATTCATTAAAATAAAATATTTTAATAAATATGTATAATATAAGTATTTATTTGAATATGTTTAAAGTATTTCATAAAGAATTTATGTATACTAAACATAAAATTAAATTAACTGAAAAATTAATATTAGATTTTGAAAATATATATTATAAAATGAAATATGATTAATAGATAGTATTAAAATAATATATCCGCCCAAAACACTGGTTCTTTTTGTACTTCTATTTTGATATTCATGAAGTCATTTATTTTACTTGATATATTTTCATGATATTCATTCATTTTTTTTATATTACGGACGGGATATCCAACACTTATTCTACTATAATGCATTAGATTACTATAAAATAAATCTAATATATCACAATGGCCACTGTCTAGATAATAATCTCTATAAATTTTTAATTTATTTTTTGATACTAATTTAGATTCATTTAACACTCCAAAAAAAAGAAACGGTAATCCAAACGGTGAATAAGTGATTTTATATGATTTATCTGCATAAATGATTAATAAATTATCTATATTATTAATATATATTTTATTAAGTTTAATAAAAGTATCTATAGGATCTAAAAATACTAAATTTCTAATTTTAGAACTATTACTACAAAATCGTATAGCAGAACTACATCCTGACGAATGCGCAGTAACTATTACCTTATTATATTTATCATGTAAATAATTAATTAATTCATCTTTGTATTTATAGTTAATAGGAGGTTTATATACAGTTATATTTTTTTCATTAAGCTTTCTATGAAAATTACTGTATAAAGAAGGACTCATCGATGATCCACCTCCACTGAAAAAAATAACAGCATTTTTATTATCATGATTTTTATTATTAATTATTTTTAGTTTTTTAAATAAATTAGGTGAATATGCGGATATATATATAATATTAATAAATATGGTAATTAATTTCATGTATAATTTAAGTTAAGATATATTTAAATATATCTTAACTTATTATATGAGACTATTTTTATTTTTAATAGTATTCATTCAATTTGTAAATTCTTGGAATATTATACCACATAAAAAAATAAATATTCAAAAAATACGTGTCAATATATGGGATAATAATCAATTTAACAATGATAAATTTATATCATTTACCCCTGGTGGTATTTACGGTTTTTATACTTTAGGTATAGCATCATATATTATAGACACATACGATATAAGTAATTATTCATATATAGGTGCCTCCGCCGGAGCGTGGAATTCATTAGTATGTTGTTATAAATATGATACAAAAGTATTTATTGATAAATTATTAAAACAGGAATTTTTAACTGGTAATACTATACAAATCCAATATGGTCTTTATAATTATTTAATTGATAATTATAGTACAGATGATTTTAACTTACACAAATTAAATATCTGTATTACAGAATTTAACTCAATATTAGATGTACGTTCTTCCATAATTTCAAATTTTACTAATTTAAAACAAGCATTATATTGTTGTATGGTAAGTTCACATATTCCATATATCACATCTGATACTTTTATAAAATATTATGATGGTAAAATTGTTTTTGACGGAGGATTATTGCATTTTCCTCCATATAATCTTTATAGTCATATAGTTATTTCACCAAACAAGTATACTTTTGAATTATTAGGTAATTTTTTCTTTAATATGGTAAATAAAAAATCAATAAATAATAAAATGATCAGAGATTTATACTATAAAGGATATACAGATGGTGAAAAAGATAGTGATAATTTAGAAATTGTATTTAACCCAATATATAAATATATTAATATAGAAGATAATGAATTCACAATTGATACTATAAAACTTAATAGATAAATTATTACTATTCATATCAACATTTTAGTTTTTCTAAGTATGGTAAAATATCTATATCAGGATAACGTGCTTTAAGATATTCTATATTTTTACTATTCCAATACTTATCACCTGGTAAGGGTACTCCAAATATAGATCTTTGTAATGGCGACATTTCTGTAAATAGCTTTTCCAAATGTCCGTAATAAAGTTTTTTAGCCCATCCAGGATTCCAAGTATTAATCCAAAAACATTCTTTTTTTTTCCATATCATATTCATCACATATCTTATTTTACCATTATTAACCGGTGTACCTCTATGCCACACGTCTAATCTATAAAACAAAATATCCCCTATATTAGGAACTAGTTTAATTTCGCGTTCATATAATTGCTTTCTAAAATTATATATTTCCGGATGTTTATTTTCGAAATATTGTTCAGAATACTTTTTATTATTGTAGAATTCATGACCATGAATACCCGGCATATTTATGTAGGGTGTTTTGTATAATGGATCTACATCACTTTGTTTTGGAACAATAGCTGTTCCTCCGGATGTATCTTTGACATCGGATAAATATACAATAATCGATACAGCCTCTGGACATGTCCAATCACTTGGATGTAAAAACCCATTGTTACCGTAATCCATGTGCATTCTTTGATCATTATTACTGAATTTACTATCATTATTATTTCCAAGCTTTCCCCAGCTATCACATTGAACTAGTAATATATCTGTAGTATTTAACAATTTTTGAACACAAGTAATTAACTGTTCATTTATGGTAATTTTATCTAAAATAGTATTACTTGGAAATTCAAGTTTACCATCAGATCCAAAATCTCGGCATGTTAATAATTGATTATTGTATAAATTAGTTATTTCATTAACAGATTTTTTTATTAATTCTGGTTCAATTATATTTGAACCAACTGTATATCCCTTTTCTATCCAATTACTTATTTGATACTCTGAAAGCATATAAATATACTTTTATTTAAATACTAATTATTTTACCCAATTTTAAATATAGGTACGTATTCTAATAAAATATGTAATTAAGTATAGTTTTTTATTAAATAGCATTTTATATATATTATATCTAGATATTTTATAATTAACATAAATATATAAGCACTTACATAAGGATTAAATCTCCATAATTTATAGTTCCAAAGAATCGTATTTTTAAAAGGTGAAGTAAAGTATACAAGTATTCCTTGATAATTAAAGTTTTTATAGCCCATAGAATTAATTCGATACCAGACACTACCCATTTTAGGGTCTAATTCCAGATTAATAATAAAAAAAAATATAAAAATAGGTAAAGATATTTTTACAATATTCCATTTTATGCTTAAAATATCTAATATAAGATCCATTATATTAGTCATTTATTAAAATATATTTTAATTATTAATAATTTATACCGAATAATTACATTATATTTATAATCATCTAAAAATATTCTTTAGAACAAATAAAAGAATATGAAAATAATGATTCATTAAACATAATTTGAATTTCGGGAACATAAATAAGTGAAATTATATAATTATATATAAACATGCAAAAAATGAATAAGGGTATATTTATATATATTATTTTTATTTTTATTTTGATAGATATTACAAAATTGAATCATCTTTGGGATGAAAATATTCATAGAAGATTACTTCATCACTTTCAAGGAAACCAGTATAATCCTAATAAATTTCCATGGATTAAATTTATTACAAATACTATAAATGAAGAAGAATTAAAAGAAATAAATTTAATAGATTGTGATAAGAAAACTGGTATTCAAAATATATCTTCTTTAGGGTCTAGATTTTTCGGTGGAAATTATTCAAAAAAAACTACATTATATTACAATGATTTTGATCATGCAACTCAAAAAAAATTAGATAAAATAGGTAATAGAATAAAACCTCAATTGGAAAAATTATGTGGTAAAAAATTACAATTAGGAACAAGTTCTTTTAGATGTGTTCTTCTTAGATATGAAGGTATTAATTCAGAATTTACTTGTCATTATGATACAGAACCACATAATTGTTATAGAACTTTATTTTTAGTCAAAAAAGAAGGGAAGATCCCTGATTTTATCTATTACGACAAAGACAGAAATAAAATAAGAAAAAAATTAAATCTGGGTGATGGTTTATTTTTCAAAGGAACTCAAACATTCCATTGTGTTGATAAAAATAAGGATTCAGATATGAAAAGATATATGATAGGATGGCAGTATTCAACTGATAATAAAATTCAAGATGATTCTCTATGTAGTAAGTTAAGAAGTAAAACTAAATTTAAATTATTTAAAATATTGTTCCCTCATCTTCTAATTACAATTACATTAGGTCTTATATTAAAATATTATTTCGGATTTAAACTAAATAATAAAGATATAAACAAATTATATATATTTACTGCTTTAATAAGTTTAATGGCTATGATGAATATTTTTAATAAAATACCAGGTATAGGAACTAAAATACCTATGAATTGTGAAATATTAATAAAAATATTAATAATTTCTATAATTTCATTTTGGGATATAGCCATCGGAATAATTTTTTATAATTATTTAATAATTACTGAAATGTTATTACCTACACAATGGTTGATAAATAATAATGTTGGACTTTTCAAAAATAAATAAAAATATATTCTTATTATTTTAGTTATTTTTTTAAAGATTGGAGTAGGGTTAAATAAAAAAGCTTATTACAATCTTTAATAATTTAAAAGAGCAGTATCTAATAATAAATTAAAAATTCATACAAAACTAATACCACTTACAAAAGCACTAGAAATACAAAAAAATTAGAAGACCAATATTATAAAGGATAAGCATTTATTATTAAAATTTAAATAAGTCAACGTTTTAAATGTTTAAAGATATAAGACAAGATATTATTTTTTAGTAATAACATATTTATTTATCCCAAACCTTTGAAAATAGTCATAGTAATAATAGTCATTATTACTAATTTTTATTTGATCCATTATACCTTTCATTTCTTTAAAATACAATGAAATATATTCTTGATCACCATTCATACTTATGGGATATTTATCTACTAAATTGCAAATGTTTTTAACTGTATCTTTTTCAATAATACTAGTATCATATAACATTATAGTTGTTTGAAAGAAATGTTTTGTTTCTAAATTGAAATCGTTAGATAATTTGTTAAAATATGGATTTTCTTTATAAAATTTACTAGAGAGATTATATCTATATTTAGGAAATTCATCTTCATGTGCTAATATTTTATTATCTAGTTTTAAATCAAATAACTCCCTTATAGGTTTATAAAATTTAATTCCACAATCTAAGTATAAAATATATCTATATTTTTTTAATTCTTCCTGAAACAAATTAAATTTGTTAAATGTTCCAAAACTCCAATCTTTATTTTTTCTACCATATTTACGATTTGTATTATAATATTGTATAGTTTCTTCTTTTAGTATATTACTAATATTTTTAAAATTATATATAATGACTTTATATTTTACTACAAATTCATCATTTAATAAATTAGAATTATATAATTCTTCAGAAGCCAATAATACAATAGGACCTTGATATTCTCCTACAACTACAAGCTGTTTTAATGTTTTTAGAAAATCTTGATAATAACGTATATCTGAAACAAATACCACGCAATAATTATTTTTTAT
>MDSY01022041.1_pt1 | contig 31854 bp, 21 predicted proteins | sample 811131 | NCBI WGS metagenome assembly MDSY01 (sample SAMN05326643, study PRJNA326480) | marine metagenome | isolation source: seawater | place: Atlantic Ocean: South West | collected 2010 | reverse complement strand
GAGGGGCGGGTCCCGCCGTGGCGGAGGAGGAGGAGGGGGAGGTGCCCGCAGCGGCGGCGGTGCCGCGCGATCCAGAGGCGGCGGGGGCGGCGGAGGCGGCGCGCTTCCCTCGCGCGACATGACGTACAAGGAGAAGCAGGAGCTCACCGAGCTTCTCGGCGAGCTTCCCGAGGACAAGCAAGCGCGTGTTGTTCAAATCGTCGCGGAGAGGCACGCCGAGCTCGGGGGTAACCAGGACGACCTGATCGAGATCAACATCGAGGAGCTTGATGCCGTGACGTTGTGGAAGCTCGATAGGTTCGTGCGTTCCTGCCTCAAACCCAAGAAGAAGAAGCAAACCCAGGAGGAGATGCTGTTGGAAGCGCAGCGCATGGAGCAGGAAGCGGAACGGGAGCTTATGCAGGTTGAGGCAAGTCTGGGCGTCGGCACGGCGGCGCCAGCGCCGAGCGCCAAGACCCCGTCCGTCTCCGCCCCAGCCGCGAAGGGTGCTGACTCGGACGCCACGTCGAGTTCTTCCGACTCCGGGTCTTCGTCTGACTCCGATTCAGACTCGTACGACAGTGCAGAGGGCGGCGGGTCGAACCCCAAGAAAGGAGACGGCGCCGCCGCTGCGAACGGCGCGCCCAACGTACAACAAGCGGGCGGCGCGTCGCTCGTGGAGGTGTCGTCCTCCCGACCGGTGGACGACGGCGTGGCGCTGAAGCAGAACGCGTCGAAAGCACCGGTCACGGTGACGAACGAAGCTGGGTGGGCGAACCTGGCGGACAAGGGAGCCGATGCCGCAAAAGACACACCCGCCGCCGCTGCGATTCCTGACGCGCTGTGGTCAGATTTTGAAGCCATGGCGCAGCAAAAGTCGGATCGCGAAAAAGAACGCGAACAAGAGGAGGTTGCGGAGAAGGCTGCGAAGGAGGCGAAGGAAGCTGCTGCGCTTGCGGAAGAAGCAAGGAAGAAGCAGGCTGCTGTGGACGCCGAGTTGGCGGCCAGGAAAGCGGAGGAGGACGCTGAGCTCGCGAAGAAAGCGGCGGTGGAGGAGGAGCGCGCCAAGCAACGCGCGGAACTCGAAGCGGCGGGGCAGACGGTGGACATGGAGGGGCAACGTGCGGCAATGAAGGAATTCGAGGGGTGACCCGATTTTTTTTGACAGACAAACAGTACGAGCGATAGTGAGACGTTGAACAATGCTACTAGTTGACCCACGAACACAGAGGGCAACAAGGAACAATTATAATGTCCAAAGCGACAACCACCGACAAAACAAAAACTAGAAAAACCAAAAAATTGATAATGAATCGAAGTCGGTATAGAATTATTTCTCTCGAGTGTGCTCGGTGACTACTCCACTAGATTCGAAAGAGAAGAGAAGAAAGACAGTCCGCGTGATTTTGATATCAGCCGAAGTGCAACTGATTTGATATGAGCCTCGCTCGTGTTCCAACCGCTACTTGCTACTCAACCAGCTTTAAAGTCTTTACGCGACCGCGACTCTCGCCGAGAACTCTCCCTCACGTTGATTCGTCTGTCCTCTCGACTCACTTTTGCTTCACATAAACCCAAAATTTAAAGGGAGGAGGTGAGGAGGATGGCGAGGGCGCCGGAGCCGATGATGCCGAGGATGGCGACGACGGCGAGCTTGAGGTCGCCTTCGTACTTGTCGCCGTCGGTTTTGAACTCCTCGGGGGTGTAAATGGGGGCGTACTCGTCAATGTTCGCCTTGCCGTTGCGAAGGCCGAGCTTGTACACGTAACCCGCTTTGCCGGTGCGACTGTTGGGTTTGAATTGAAAAGAACGGGTGTGTATTAGGTCAGTGACGTGCTTAACGTGGGGGGATAGTGCGTAGTCTGTTCGATAGCATCGTTGGACACTCATGGGAAATAAAATGCCGATGGACACATTGGCGATGGTGCCAATGTGGCGACACCCGCCAACCCGATGGGTGTGCCGATCGATCGGGTCTGCGGGTGCCTTTTCGTAAACGCGTGTTTCATCTCGAAACCCTAAACCACGTCGTCATCGATTGCTTCGTGTATCGGTACCCCTATCGTTCGCGTCACACGCCACACCCGACGACCCGTCCGCGTCGGAATCGGGAACAATCGCGCTCGCTTCGTGTTTCGTTTCGCGTGACTCGGCGGTTCGCGACGAGTAGAAAAGGGGTAGGCACGCACGTCTTGGGGGCGGAGCCCGCCTCGGTGGAGCCCTTGTAGCCAACACCAGCCTGGCCACCCTTGGCCTTGGTGCCCTGTTGGTCGAGAAGGAGTGGGGAGGGGGTGGACGGTCAGTCTCGGAGGTTTGGAGTGATACGCGCGATATTCATCGGATGAAGCCGGGACGGGCAGGGCCCGCTCTATCCGTCGCTTCCGGAGCCTCGCGACTTGGATTCTGATAACGACACGAACGCAGCGACGGGTTCACAATCCACTTGACCGGTAACCGTGAGTAACGACCGTGGTGTGATTCGCCCACAGCGTGTACATGCGCGTACACCGGCGCGTCTCCATCGTCAAAAATTGCATCAAAAAAACACGTACTCTCTTGGGGCCAGCGCCGTTGGCCATGATGACGGTCTGCGCGCGCGTGGAGCGCACGTTGACGCGCGCCTGGACCTTCACGCCGGCGAAGGCGGAGGTGGTGGACATGAGAGCAGCCATTTTGTTAGGTCGGGTTGGTATGTAACGGAGGTTTACGGGTGCGGGAATGCCGATCGCGGTGCGAGCAGCGGCAAAGTCGAGCGCTGAGTAACAAGCATTCCAGCTCCGCAAAAGCGAGATTTCGCTTGACCGAGGAGCAGGGTTGAATCTCAAGATTTGCGATCAATCATGTGGGTCATTTTTCGGGTTCATAGGTGATGTTGACCGGTCCGTGAACGGCCAATCAAATCGTTTTTTTTCGATCCGAGGATTTTAAGGAGAGACTGCGAAAACACCTCGGCACGTTTCTCGAGCCAACGCTTTGCGAAGCACTTTTCTCGATTGTTCTTCTCGATCGCTCTGCGGGCCCACTCGTCGCGACACCGCGACGCACCGATCCTCCGATTGGAGTCGGTGGTATGTTCCCCGCGATGCGCGTACATGCACCGAGCTGGACGATGCGTATGGGCAAGCAGTCGCTGGCGCTTCTCCTATTGGGAGTTCTCGCGATCGCAGCTCCACACGCGGCGGTCGCATCCGGTGCGACGACTCTGTACTATCCCGATGACGGCCCCGTACACCAAATGTTCGACTCCGATTTCGCTGAGCTCGTGGAAAACAACGGCCGGGAGACGTGGATCGTTGCGTTCCACGCCGACGGGTGCCAACCCTGCGACCAACTCGCGCCGCACTTCGCCAAGGCTGCCAAATCGTTAAAAGGCGTCGTGAACTTCGCGCACGTGTTCGTCGGCGAAGACAGCGACTCGATGGAGATCATGAAAACAGTCGGCTTAACAAAAGTACCTACGGTGTTAGGATTTCCCGCGCACAGAATGATAAACCCGTACACCGGCAAAACAATGAAGCAACCCACAGAGTTCAAAGGGTTCGGCGCTTCGGGGACGACGAGCGCTAAAAAGATTTCGGAATTCGCCGCGGGGTTGTTGCCGACAGATCTGGTGACACGAGTGAGTTCAGACTCATCGCATGTAGACGCATCGCACGTAGACTCATTCATTCCCTCATCGTTACTGGTCACGTCGAAACCGGAAACCGGGTCGCTTATGAAATCGCTGGGGCTCAGGTTCCGGTTACGGGTGAACTGTTTGGAGGTGCACGTGGATGACGCGGCCTCAGCGTTTCCAGAGCTGGGAGAATTAAACGGCAAGGACGCGCCGTTCTTTTTCACCAAGACCGCCGGTGACGAAAAGTGGACCCAGCACGTGGGTGAGATGAACGCCGAGGGACTCAGTGAGGTGTTGGAAAGCGTCGCGCTGCCGGTTCCGGAAGACGACGCGCCTGCGTCAAAAGACCCGAGGGGAGACAATCGGAATAAAAAGAACTCAAAAGAGAGTTCCGCCGCAAAAGAATCTGAACCCCAGTCGATGTTCCCGCCGTTGCTCGCGGAGGATTTTCAGAAACAAGTGTTGACTCAGAATGCAGGTCAACTGGTTATTTTCACGAAGTTAGCAAACCCTACGTGCTTAAACGCATCAATCGCAGTGGGCAAGGCCTTGGTTAAAATCGCGGGCCACGTCAACGCGTTCGAAGTGAACGCGAGTGACGTCGCCGCATTAGAAATTACGAAAAGGTACGCCCCCCTGCTCGTTGGCGATTCGAAACAATGCGTCGTCGTCTCCCTGTTCCCGCACGGCGACAAGGAGGACGTGGAGCCGGAGTATTTCGGAGTAGACGAGTACTTCGGGGTTGACCCTGAAGGTACCTCAAAAGATGTAAAGGTTGACTCCAAAGCCATCGCAAGCTGGGTCCACGAGCAAGTCCCCGATTTCGTGGTTTCCCTATCCGCGACGAGCGTAGAGACTTTTCTGCAAACCAGCCCTGAGGTTCCGAAGCTGGTGTTGTTCCCGAAAGGCGACCGGCCATCGAGAGCGTTCACCGCGCTGGCGGCTAACTTCCAAGATGATTTTCTGTTCGCGTCCGTGCCGGAGCAAGACGAACACGTTGCGACGCAGTTCGGCGTCACCGCCCGGCCGGCGATTCGCTTGCTGTATTTAGATTCATCGAACCTCGAAGCAGGCGCGCAGTACGCCGCCGCGGCGTACCCCGCGCCTAACCTAGTGTACCAGCAGATGCACGCCTGGCTGCAAATGGTGCAAGTGCAGGTCCTCGGGAAGGACCTCGATGAGGATGGGTCTGTTTTGAAATCGGATGTAGCACCCGTGGATGTGCCGTTCGCGGAGACCACTGAACAATTCGACGCCGCGTGTGAAAGCGCTCCGCTGTGCGTGGTGGCGTTTGTGAACAGAATGGAGAGTGACGGTGTTACTGCTGCGTCTGAAAAGGATTTAGAGGCAGTTACCACTGCCGCTGGTCTGACCCGCGAACGCCCCGCTAAGTACGTCATGGTGGACGTCACGTCTCAGCGGTCGTTCGCCAACGCGTTCGACGTGCTCCCCTCAGACGCGCCGTGCGTCGTGGTGGTGAGTACGCGTAAAAATCGGTTTGCGACGTCGATTGGCGCGTTTGAGGGTAGGTCCATCGCGCAGTTCCTGGAAGACGTCCTGGCCTCAAAGCAGAAGACGCAGATGATCCAGGAGATCCCCAAGCTCGTTGTCGGCGGGGAGGTTGCATTCGTGGAAGAGGTGTTTGAAGAAGTGGAGGAGGAGTTCGATTTGAGCGACATCATGAACGAAGAGGTGGAGGGCGAGGTGTCAAAGGAGGAAACACAGCAGCGGATCGAACGCGAACTCGAGGAAGAGGCGCGAGCGGCGGAGGCGGCGAAAGCAGCGGAAGCCGCGGAAGCAGAGGCGGTGAAGAAGAAGGCCGTGAAGAAGAAGAAGAAAAAAAAGAAAAAAAAAAGCGAGCTGTGAGAGCAAAGGTATCCGTGATGCAACTCGTATCGTCTTACAATCGTTCAGGACACTCATCTCTTTCCCTTCCCCTTCCCCTCCATCGTCAGCCGTTTCTTCAACAACGCGTTCTCCGCTTTCAGCTTTTCGTTCTCTTCCCTTACTTGGTTCAACAGGGCGTCCCGCCTCGCTTTGCTGTTCGCCGCGCTCCGGCGGTTGCCCACGATCCTCTTCCACGTCGTCGGGTCTTGCGTTTCCATCAACAAGAGCTCGGCGTCGGAGTACCCGCCGCCGACGCGTTTTGGAGGAGACATCTTGAGTTTTTTCAGAGGAGATTTCGAGGCTGACACTACAATCGATTTCTTGTCAGACTGTTTGCCGATACCCTTCGTTGATTTCGTGTCACCCTCCTCGGAATCGGAATCGTCGCACTTCACGTCGTGGGCGAAGTGCACTGCTTTAGCGGAGGCCGCGCCCACGCTGGCACGCTTGCGCTTGGATGGAGTGGGAGTTGCGGTGATTGGTTTTTTCGGAGCTTTCAAGGGTGTTGCTTTCGTTTTGCTTTGTTTCACCTTTCCGCCTTTCGCCTTCGTTGCCGCCGGCGCAGGCTGGACGATATCATGGCTTCGCGCGAGACGCAGCGAGGTTCGGACGCCAAATTGTAGCAATGCCAAAGTTGAGGCTGGGGTCGATACACCAACCGAAGGCTCTTGCGTATCGAATGGCGATATGTTTTCAGAGTTTCCGTTAGTGTCGTCGCTCTCGGAGTCTTCAGAGACCATCGATAGTCGCCGGCGGGCGAGCGGTGTCGCGGCGGACGGGGTCCTGGTGAGGTCCCGCGTTCTCACCTGCCTCGACGGCGACGGTGGCGGTGCGGGTGGCGGTGATACGCTTCCAATGCGCGTAGGAAACCTTCGAGTGCGCCTGTGTTTGATCTTTTTCAGCTGTTCCGCGATGTTTCCAAGCACGTCAGCGGCGTCCAGGCTTGGAGTTGGAGGAGTGCAGAAAAACTCGTCCTCGTCCACCTCGGGGGACTCTTCGCGAGATCCGGAGAGCTTGCGCGCGGAGTCGTCCGTAAAGGTCGGGGAGGCCGCACGCGCCAAGACGATCGTGGGTGACGGTGCTCGCGTCTTAGTGCGCAGGATCTTGGCGGGGGTCACGCGCGCGGTTGTCGTCGTCCACGCGAGACGCACGGCTGGCGAGTCCAAGGAGGCGCGACCGAGGCGCGCGACTTCGAGGAGCACGTCATCGCCGCCGTGTTCGTAGAACGCCGCGTCCGTTGCTTGGCTGAGCGGCTCGCTGGTGTGGAGAGAGGTATGAGAGGCACGTGGGGGGGGCAGGTCAGCGTCGGCGCGTTCGTGTCTCGGCGCACGCGCCGCGAACGAGGGGTAAGAAAAACAGCTGTGTGTTGACGTGAGACGGGTACGTACAGGCTTGACAGTATCTCTTCGAGGGAGCATTGCGTACACGTGGTTGAGTGATAGCCGTCCATGGCAAGGGGCACGCGCGGGAAGGAATCGATAAGGAAGGGCTCTTGGCTCGCGCGTGGCGCGCGCTCAGGTGTGCGCTTCCGGTTCCGCTTCTTGGACTTGACCACAAGAAGACGAAAATGCGAAGAGAGTTTTTCGGAAAATTTCACTCAGGTGTCACACGACTCCTACTCTAACCTCTACAACTTCTTCGTATCGCTATCGTGCATCACAACACCAGCCACGCGGCGAGTCCCCAGAACGGTACGTATTTGCACGCCGCCGGTGCGTCTTTATCCAAATCACCAATCAAGTACGCCTGCCACACCGAGAACAAGGCGATGTCGACTACGAACGCGAGTGAGACGCGGTCTGAGCTCATTAAACCTCCGAGGTAGCTCATCCGATCCGAAAAATCGCCCCCAACCTCAGGCACAGCGCACAGCGCCCACCACACGGATAAAACACCCACCGCAAGCCCTGATACGCCGAACGCTTTGGAGAGCAGACCTTTCGTGCCGACAGTGGTTTCAGCCAAACCGGATTGCTCAGTTTCAATGTTTTTTTCACTTTTTCCCGCCGCCGCTCGCGCCGCGAAGTAGGGTAACATCGCGGCGTTGGTGAGGAACATCGCGACGGACCATACTTTTTCCGTGGGTAAATCGTTCCCTCTTCTTTGTTTGTCCATCATCAGCAACGGCAGGAGCATGAAAATGAACGCCTCAGCGAAGTTGAACACGCCCAGGGTGACGGGGTGCACCTGCGGCGCCTTGCCCAGCAAGTCGATCCCAAAGTCGTTCAACAAAGGCAACACGAAGAAGAAATCGGTGGACTCCGCGATTACTTCGTGTAGGGTTTCCGGGGCTACTGCCCACGCGGGCTCACCTGGGAGGCCCTGCCACCCCGGCGGAGACAACAGCAAAACGAACCAATACGCCGCGCCCAGAGCGGCGAGACCGGCGGCGGCTAGCGGGTCGCCGGGAGATGAGACGATTTCTGAACTCGACGAAGACGACTCTGTAGACGTGTCTCCCTTGATAACTCCCCCCTCCGCTTCCCTTTTCTCGCGTTGCTGTCTGAGCTGTATTTTCACCAGCGGCGCCACCGCGCGAATAATCGAGAAACTCAAATCCCCGAGCTTCGCGGGAGGCTCCACCACGTCCCTGGCGTACACCAGCAGCCCTGAGACCGGGTCGACTCGGTAAAAGCTCGCGCCTCTCGCGTTCGGAAACGGCTCGCCTTCCAGCTCCACGTACCACGTCATCCCCACCCCGATTCCACCCCCATCAGTGCACTCATCGATTATGAACAGCATGTCGTCCGGAATGCCGTCGCATGATTCCTCGAACAGCTTCCTCACCGCGGCCTTTCCTTTGAACGGAGTGGGAAAGTTGAAATCCTCGTACAAGATGTCATCCGCGACGAACTTCAACGCGGCTTCCACATCACGGCGGTTAATCGCGTCGTACATCGCGCGCACGGTGGTCTCCGCGCTGACTTCGGTAGCAGACGCGCGTGCCGTGGGTCTGTGTGCGCTGGCGCTAACCCGTAAAGAGCGCGAGAACGCGGGCTTGTGTGTGGGTGCGAGTGATGTGCGCGTTCTCGTCGGAGGCGTCAAGCGAGGCATCGCGCGCGAGGAGACGGACCGCACGCGAGACACACGCGAAACGGCAACAGGCGCCCGCGTTGGCGCGATACCCGCGGCGAGCGCGAGAGGCGACATCGTCGGGAGTGGCGATATGCACGAAGTCTCGCGTGTTCGTGACGCACGGAGTGGCGCGCGGATGGGCACTTTTCCGAAACGTCGTCAACGTGGCAACGCGAGGCTGAACTCAAAAACTGAAAGTGCCCCGTGGCAGAGTCGTAATTTGTCTTTAGTTATTCATGAGTTAAATACGAAAATCTGGTAAATTCGGGATCTCGGATTTGCTGGCGTCTTATTGGCTGAAATCCGAAAGATACGAGCCTTCGTGATGGATTGGGTGCGATGTCTCCTGGACGCGCAATCCTCCCACTCGCCCTCGCGCCGACCCTTCGTCGGCCTTGTTACTTCAAAGTACGGAAGTCTCACCCTAAAGCGTGAGCATGTCCGCTTTCGCCATCTGCGCAGCGGCGCCCGCTGTCGCGCCCGCCAAGGCTCGCGTCGCGCAACGCACCATCAAGACCAGAGCCACGCCCGTGCGCCGCTCCGTTCGCACTGCCGCCACCGCGGAGACGTCCGCGGACACCGCCGCGTCCGCATCCGGAGTACGTCGCTTACCCTGTCTCGTTTAGATGTTTCCGTCTCAATCAGCGTGTGGGTTTTTAGTGTTGATGTCCGAGGCAACACCGGCGCTCGATCCCGATCGTCCCTGGTGTTGTTGCTTATTCGGAAGATATTCCGGAACCGGCGGGAGGATGTCTGGGCCACGGTCACGGGACAGGCCGGACACGCGTTACGCACGAAACGCCGATGTACACGTCGACGACACACACCGCACGCACACACTATACATACCTCTGAGTACTTTGACTGACCACTCCAACCACTTTGACTGACCTCATCCACCCATCATCATCCTCCCAAAAAATCCAACAGACCAAGAAGTTCTACTTCTGCCTCGCCAACGCGGACTTCATGTTGAACGACGAAAACAACGAGCACTTCCCTGAAGTGTTGCGTGAGCGCCGTCGTTTCTACAGGGAAACGTCGAAGGACCAGGATTTCTGGGTCGTGCCCAACCCTTCCTTCCTGGACGCCATGCCCGACGTGGCGAAGAAAGTCAAACAGCCCTGCGTCGCCGTGGTCACCACGGACAAGGTGTGGAACGACTTCATCAAGTTGAGGTTGGATCGGGTGTACAAGGGGGCTATTGAGGGGAGCGCGGATGAGTGCTTGGCGAGCAAGACGCTCATCCCTGCCGATGCCTTTGCCGCCCCTGACCCTTCCAAGTGGACCGCGCCGTACGCTAAGTACTCGCCGGGTTGGTGGGAAGCGTTCTACCCCGGGAACGAAAACGTCTAAGAAATATTTTTTGGGGAGGTATATAGACCCTGAATAGACCCTGAATATGGAGAGGGTAGTGCTATTGTATCGATCACAAGTGCTCAGAACTGTTATATTCGTGTTGCATGTATAGACATCGCTCTATGTACAGCTGTGCGACCTGGCGTAATACTACCGATGTACCTCTCATCTCTTTTTTTCTCATCAAATCATATTACTTGACGACTTTATGTTGCCCCCACATCCCAACGGCGACGGCGGCGAGCCACGCCACGAGTTTCGCAGTGGGCCTCGCGGCGACGGACACGATGGCGGGCCCGGGACACAGCCCCGCGAGTCCCCACCCAGCGCCGAACAGCACACCTCCAGTTAACAACTTCTTGTCGATCTTCTTGTTGTTGGGAATGTTGAATTTGCGCTCGCACGACGGTTTTTCTTTTTTTCCCGCGACTTGAAACCCGGGGATGGCCATCGCCATCGCGCCGCCCATGACCAACATCAAAGACGGGTCGAATGATGGCGAAAGAAACGAAAGGAACCCGGACACCTTCGCGGCGCGGCGCATGCCTGAAATCGTCAATCCGACCCCAAACACAAGCCCTGCTAACGCTTCCGAAAGAAGGCTCAAAGTTTTATGCTGCTTTGAATCGTCGTCGTCGTTCTTCTTCGCAAAGACTTTTGATAAAAAGTTGAGGCCGAGGAATGATGCAGAAGAGATTGCAATAACCCCTGCGTATTTAGTCAGGACGTCGGTGGCGGGAATCACCAGGTCGCTCAAAGCGGCGTGGTTTGAGTTCACGCCCAAGCTCGCGTTGGTGTCGAACATCGTCGCAACCGCCGCGCCCGCGGCCATGAAGGTTCCCGTGTATGCCATGGATCGAATGGAAAATCGGGAGTTTCCGCAAATTCCATGACCGCTGGTGCACCCGTTGCCCATGCCCGTGCCGGCACCGACGAGCAATCCAGCAAGCACGATGCGGCCCATATCGGGCAGCGGCTCCGCGATCTGCAAAGGGTCCCACGCCGCATCTAGCATACCGGACGCCACGAGGCCGCCGAGAAACGCGAACCGCCATGGGGACAAGTCGCCCTCGGTCAAAGTGCCCTTGAACGAACCCGAGATGCCGAGAATGCGGCCGCTCAGAAGAAGCTTGCCCACGGTGGCCACGCCGAGAATGGCGCCGCCGGTCAGGGCGTGCACGGGTTGGAACTTTAAGTCGATGGACATGTTGGGGGGGGGTCTTCGCGCGGTGAGAAGTGAGAGCGCGTCGTTGCTCGGACGGTAAACGCGTTGAATTTGCATTTGCACACTATGACTCAGAGGGTGACACAAGCATGACCAAAAAACGCCTCTGAAAATTTCGTATGAGTATTTCGAAAAGTTGGTTTGGTGGATGCTTTCCCCATATCTACCCAAGTTCAATGCAACGGGCGTGTGTTTATTTCGTGTCGTCATTTGTGCCGAGCCACGAGCGAGCTCCCCCGACATAACGCCCTGTCGCTCCCGCCATGTCGCTCGACGTGCGTTTGCCGCCTCCAAGCGAGTCGACCCGAAGCGGCGGCGGAACCCGCGCGCGCGAGGCGACCGCCACTAGTGGTAGGGCTCGCGAAGCTATAGCAATGACGCGAAGTTCCGAAAAAGGGGGAACTGCAAATGCCTCCGCCTCCGTTGCTCTCCGAGCCATCCCCCGAAGCGCCACCGCGCGTAGCGCCACCGTCAGGAGCACCACCGCTGCATCTACGCGTGCATCTACGAAACCCACTAGCACCGCGAAACCCATAGTTCGCCAGCCCCTATCCGCCGTCCCCTGTGGCGACGCATCATCCGCTCCCGAGAAGCTCTCCGCTGTGATGCATGAAAAGTACTGCCAGTGCTGCCGCGGTCCGCATAAACGAAACACGAAGCCCCACCCCAAGCTCAGTGTAACGCAGCGAGCCAAGGTAAAGGTAGGCTCGCCATCCGAGTTCGCCAAGTTCTACGCTAGCTCGAAGTTACCCGCGGAAAAGAACAGCGGGAGCTTCGGCGGCGCGGAGCAGATTCGGTGGCGGCAGCAGGGATGGCCGCACGAGAATTTCGACGTGGACAAATGGCTCCCTGTGTTCGTGGAGGGCAGCCGAGTGACTCAAGAACCTCAGCGCATGATCGCCATCGAAGGCAGTGCACAAATAATCAAAGCATATTCTAAACACACGATTTTGCCTTTGATTCCCACGTTAGTGCCGCCGTTGAGAGCGGCTTTGAACACGGCGAACCCGCCCGCAGTAGCTGCCGCATTAGAAATCGTGTCTCTTTTGCTAACGGAATTCGATCAAGCGGTGGACGTGTTACTGGAGTGCGACGGGTTCAGGCGTCTCCTACCTACGCCGAACACGTTATCGAAGTGTTCTGTGAAGGTTCGGGTGGGTTATAGAACCAAGAAAGTCGGGGGGGAGACGAAACGCCTGGATGTGATTATTCACGAGTCGCTGAGTCTGATGGCGGAGAAGGGCGGCCCGCGGGGATTGAAAATCATAAAGTCCTACGTCCCCACGTTCGACCCGTCCAAACCGGAGATTGGGAAAAATGACGACAAGTGGGGACCGCGGAGGGGGGGGGTAGGTGAGGCAGCAGTGAGGGTATCAGGTTGTGAAAGTACACTTTTGCCTTTTTGCAGCTTTTTCGTCCACCAAAGCACAAAGTCCCAGTTAGTAAACAGTTTCGAGAATACCCAAATTACGGCGTATTCCCATTTTCCTTGGAGGTTACATCCTCGTCCAAGGGTCGCCGTCGGTCATTCGTCGGCGCGTCGCCATGGAGTCGACTCCGCTGACCGTCGGCGGCGTTCCCCTCCCGAAACGCAATGTTTCGTGGTGGCTGCTCGCGTTTCTGATTCTCGGCGAGATCGCGGGCCAAGGCGTTTTCGCGCTCCCGCTGCATCTCGGCAGATTGGGATGGGCGCTGGGCACCGTGACGTGCTTCGTGACTCTCGGTATAAACTACTGCGTTTTGATGATGATGTACGGCGTGCACGTGCGGTACCCCGAGCTGCGGTCGCAGGCGCACGCGGCGCATACTTTGTTCGGCGGCGGCGGGGCGGTCGTGGTGAAGCTCGTGGTGCACCTGTACCTTTTCACCATCCTGAGCGCGTACCTGAATTCGTTGGGCCGGACTATCATGAACGTGATGTACGAAACGAGGGTGTGTTTGCCCGTAGCGACCGCGGTGGCGTTGTGCGTCGTGATCCCATTCGCGCAGCTGCGGAGTTACGGGGACATCACCGCGATTTCGTTGTTAAGTTTCGCCGCGGTGGTGGCGTGCATCACGCTCATCATGTCCGAAAGCAGCCATGTTGCGGTGCCGGCGTCCGCCACATGGTCATTCTACCCCCCCCTAGGCATGACGGACACCCTCACCTCCATCGGCGGGTTCTTCTTCGCCTCGGGGGGCGGGCAGTGCGCGTTCTTCGAGTACCTCACCGAGCTTGACAACCCGAGGTTGTACCCGAAAACGCTGTTACTGTCGACGCCCATTCTGTTCGCGCTGTATTACGGCACCGCCGCGATTATGTACAACCGCTTCGGGGATAGCGTCCCGGGTTTTTTACTGGACGTCCTGCCCTTCAACTACAGCCGGTGGATCGGGAACACACTGTTTTTCTTTCACATTATCGTGTCCTTCACGATTCTGAACACTGCATTGCTTCGCGCATATGCGACGTACTCGGTGACGGACAACTCGTTCGCGGCCAAGAGACAGTGGGCGCTCATGTCCTTGGTGGTGTTAGCCGCGGCGTATACCCTCACCAACGTCGTGTCCCTGTTCGAGGACATGACCGCGGCGGTTGGAGCGCTGTTTGTAGCCACTACGGTGTTGGTCATACCGCCTGCTTATCTATTGGCAGCGTCGAAAAAGGCTGAGATTAGAGACCCTGAACGAGACCCAACATCACCAACGAGTTACACAGAAGGGACTTCGTTTTCGATTAAAAAAGGAGACGAAAAAGCAGAAAAGAAGACGTTCTTGTCGCCGCTGAAAAAGAAGAAACCTGAGATGACAGTGCGGAGCCCTGACGCGAAATATGGGTCGGATAGTCCATTTGGCTCCGCGTCAGACGGAGAACGGCTAGGTGCGGTGACCCCTTTGTTGAAGGGTGTGCTGTACCTCTTGCTCCTGTTCGCGGCGTTTGCGGTTCCAGCGCTGACGTGGGGAGCCGCGACGCGTTTAATCAACGACGCGCACTCCGTGGCCCCTCCGTTCTCGTGCGGGCCGTGTGTTACGCGTCAATGTGCAGCTGGTGATGGTAATGAGGTGGAGAATGTGAACCGTCACTCCGAGCCGTTCGCGGAGCGGTTCCATGGCGGGCCGGTGTACCCGGGCGCGCCGGACACGACGCAGTATTTGGACTCGGGTGAAATCCACCTGGATTCCGACGGGTTCCAGAGCGCGGGGGAGTCGGACGATCCGAACCTGCACTGGGCCGGGCAAAGAGCGGCGGATAACCAGGGGTACGTGGAAGACTTAGTCGCGGTGGATGTGCACTAGAGAGGGAGGCGTACTGTACACAACGCAGCCCTTGTGAATATTTATTTTTTACAGCCAGAAAAAGCGTATCATATTTGCACTGTCAAGCATTTCCTGTAACCCTCGCGCCGCCTGCGTCAGTCGCGCCCGCACAGCAGAGGCGATGGCGGACCCTTCGTCGCTTAAGCGCAAGGCGACCGTGGCGGTAAGTGTCACTCCAGGCGGCGGCGGGATGACGGAGGGGCCGTTCGTGTGCCACCTCCCCAGCCGCGCGGACGGCATGCCACCTCCGGGCACGGAGTTCACCGCGTGGCGCAAGAACGTGGAGTTCCGGGGGCAACACCTGGTGCTGCGTGGGCGAACACAAGACGTGGATTACGTGGGAACCAACTTTGAGAGTTCTGGGACCGCGGCGGCGAACGCGTGTTCGTACTTCGTGGCGCGGCTGAAACGGGTCAGCGGCGGGAAGGGCGGGAGTGCCAAAGGCGGCGGCGGCGGCGACGACGACGATGCCGAGTACGAGCTCGATGTGACCCCGGTGGGCGGCGGTTCCATAATCGACCTGCAAACCAGGTGTCACGCCCTTGAGTACGCCTCTCCTGCTTGGGACGGCGCGGGTGACATGAACGACCCTGTGGTAAGGGCTTCGTACAACGACAAGCTCCTGAAAGCCTTCTCCTCTGCCAAACGACAGCGGAAAGTGGCGAGAATTCAAGCGGAACGAAAAGTCGACGCGAGTTCGTTGGCGGCGCCGGATGCCATGCGCGACAACCTGGTCGCCGCGACCAAGGATGAGCTGGACGCAAAGTCATTAGCAGACCTAGCAGGCCAGCGGCGGAACATCCCGCACCACGACCCGCACGCCACGAACCCGCACGACGCGTACCCTTTAAAACGCTTCCCCCTGTATGCTCTTTTAGAACGCACAAACTACAAAGACTTGCTGAACGCGAGTAAAAAACCATCGGCGCTTGAGGAGTTGCGCGCGAACGGCGACCTTGACTCGTTCGTGCTTGATTTAATCCCGAAGCTAAGTGACAAAAATTACGGAGGCGTGGATGCACTAAGCGAAACTAAAATGAAAAAGGAAGCGGCTAAAGCTTTAGCGGCTTTGGACCAGTTGTTAGTGTTCCGGCAACACAAAGGCGTGGTGTCCGAACGCCGGCCGAAGAAAAAAGATGAGGATGGGAACGAAGACGGTATTGACGAAACCGCGCCTTTCCAACTCTCCTGGACGCACGACACAAAGGTTGACGATGTGACGCAACGGGCTTATATTGATACGTTCATGGAGCTGTCTCAAATGGATGCCACGCCTTCACAAAACGGCGACCCGAAGCGGTTCGTCCGGTCGAAGCGGGCTACTGATTTAATCACGCTGCATATCTTGTTAATGACTTTAAGGGTCAGCGCGTGGCAGCTGGATGTAAGCGCGCTGGCGAAGAAGCTCAAGATGAGCGTGAAGGACATGACCCCACTTTGCCGAGAGTTGGGGCTCACGATGGAGAAAGCGCCGGGACGAAACGGGGGGACCACCGCGGCGCTGAAACTGGACGGAACCAAGGCGCTCAAGGACCTGTTACCGGAGATCAAAAAGAGACTGCAGGCGAAGAAGAAGAAGGAGTAGGGGGTTGTAAAACAAGGCACTGACGGTCTGCACACATTGCCTTTCAACTCATCTCTTTTCACCCCCCCAGCCCCAACTTTCAAGCAAGCCGAAGCCATCAGCCGCGCTTGCGGCTGTATAAAACAAGGCAGTGACGGTCTATAACTTAAGGAAAAGCCCATTCAATCATAAAATCCCCGTGTCCGTTTGTGAAAAACCCGACGGCGCGTGCCCGCTCGGCAGAAGTCGTGGCGCTTTGGCGCTCGGTTCGGTCCAAGCACGGAGCTTCTTGGCGTGGCGCGCGTTACGGTTTTGGGTTGCGGGTAGGACGTTTCGTTTGTCCTCCTTGAGACGTCCACGATGTCCAACAGCGGGGACATCTTGCTCCGCAGTGGCGCTCTTTTGAAGAAATACGCGCATTACTTGCCTGATGAGGAGATGGCACCTTTGGGCCCGAATGGCGCCAAGGCGGACCAGTTTTCCAGCTTCTTCTACAGCTTGAAGCACAACCTGAAGGACGTTACGGAAAAGGCGGATTCGATTAAAGACGAGTCCAACCGAGCCGCGTTGGCCACCGCGAACGCGGAGATCCGCCGGTCGAAAAATTTCCTACGCGGCGAGCTTCCCAAGCTGCGAAAACTTTTAGCCAAGGCTGTGAAGAAGACGAGCGCCGAGGAAAAAGCAACCAAGGAGGATGAGGTGAACGACTTCGAGTATCAAATAGAGTGCGTGCCGGATGGAGTGACACGACAAGTTCCGCCGCCTCCGCCGCGAGCGAAGGTGGGCTCAGACGGCGCTTCCGGGAGCGGCGCAGGTGGGAAAAAAAACAAAAAAAACATCGCGCTCGATGAGAACGCGTTAAACGAAGCCATCGGCGATGCGGAGAACATGGAGTCCACGGAGGAGAGCGCCGCGTTTCGGGCTGAATTCGAGGCCAGAAAGAAACAGCAAGATAAGGGTCTAGATGAGATCAGTAAAGGTCTGCGAGTTTTGCGGAATTTAGGAGGGGAGATGGACGACGAGGTGAAGCGCCAAGCCCCTGTGATGGACGCGATTGAAAACAAGTTGGATTCGACGAGCGCCGAGCTGCGAACCGCAAACGGTAAGCTAAAGAAGATCGTGACGCAGATGCGATCCACGAGGCACTTCTGCATCGACGTCATTTTGATTTTCATAATCCTTGGGATCTCGCTCTACTTGTACAACCAGTTTGGGTGATGGGTAGTGGGTAAGGGAAAGACTAGTAGCGCGCGTGTATAAAAGTGACTAAATATCTCAATGAATGTCTTTCTTTATTTACATGTGCTCTTCTTTTTTGTGCCACACACACCTCTCGTCATGCAAAAAATGTAACCTAATCCAGCTGCGCCACGGTTTTCTCTCCCATAACCTTCTCCTTGATCGCGGTGACGTATGGGGTGGCGATGTCGGTGGCCTTGGTGACATAGGGGGCCGCGACTTCGGTGGCCTTGGCGACGTAGGGTTCGGCCATCAATTTAGCTTTCTTGGCATAGGGCGCAGCGACTTCCGTGGCTTTGGCCACATAAGGTGCGCTGCGCTCAAGCACCGCCACCACGGCGGGGTACTTCAGCACGGTTTCGTACGCGGTTTTCACTTTCTCGAACAAATGCGCGTTGTCGATTTGCGTGCGCGCTTCGGCGATCGCGGACTGCACGGTGGTGGTGACCTGTTCGGGCAATGCCACGGCTTTTGCTTTCAAAAGCAAAAGCGTCGCTTCGATCTTCTTGAAGTACTCTTCGCGCGCCGCTTTCAGTTCCTCGAGCTTCTCGGGGGTCAGCGCCAAAGCGGACTTGGCGTACACGACAGGCGCGGAGGGGGCGATCTTGTCGGCCCAGATGCCGGTGAGCAGGGTCACGGCGGTGTCGACCTGATTGATTTGAGGGGAGGGAAGGAGCAACTGTAGTCAGTATTTGCGCACAATAAAAATCGCCAGGTGGTTTGTTTGCTTGTTTTTCTCTCGATTTGCCTATCATGGATCTGAGCCGAGGCGTCTTTATCATCTGTACCTTGGCATCCACGGTGTTCATGTACCCGGGGTACTTCTCCTGGACTTTGGACACGACGGGGGTGCCGTAGGCTTTGATCAGGTGCTCGATCTTGGTCAAGGAACCCTGTTTGACGTGAAAGGGGGGAAAAGACTGTCAACATCTCGCGGGAAAACGACAGGTTGTTCTGGGAGAAAACGAGATGGAACTCAGGAGACAAGAGGCCATAGTTCGGTACTCTTCACGAAAAGCAGCACGCGTTACACGAACAACCTGTGATTGTACTCAACACGTTCGTGTTCAAGCTTGAGAGAAAGACGTAAAGAACCGCGTGCGCTTGGGTCCTCTAGCTCCCGCTACGCACCTTCAAAGCGTTGGTTTCCTTAGCGCTTGAGTAGTACCCGCACGCCTTTGAGAAGGCTTTGGTGCCGGTGACGAACTCCAGGGAGTTGGACGCGGCGGCCTCGACGAAGGCGAGGCGCTTGAGATCGGCGGGGGGGGCGACGGCAGCCATGGCGTGGGGCGCGGAGTGACAGGCGCGGCACGGAGTGGAAGGCGAGTGGGATGGTGGATGGAAAACGCGTATACGAAAAGCGGCGATACGTCGTTCTCAAAATAAGTGACTCTCGCAAAGCCAAATCGGCTCCACGTGGCAGCATTCGCCACACAAGCAAATAGTCCACAGAAAGAGAGAAAGGTCGGTCGGACCGTCTGGAGCGAACTGAAAAAGTAACTTTGCCAAACAGAGTCCGTGCCGAAGTAGTTATTTTCATCACTCGGGATGCGCCCGTCCCCCGTCTTGTTCGCCGCTCGGTTGGTGCGCAACCACTCGAGCTTCGCCCCAGGTTTAGAGCCCGTGTTAAAGGCGCTCGCGGCGAGGTTGCCGGACACGGATACGATCACCCCGGGTAGACTCGCGAAGACGGGAGGCAGCGCGGAGAGGTTCGAGCTGAGGTTCGGCGCAGCTGGGGCCGTGTATGGTTTTAAGCTCATCGCACGCAAGGGAAAATCCTCACAGGAGGTCTTTATCAACACCAAACTCAGTCGAACGGAGATGGAAGCGCTTGTGTTGGGGGCGGTGGAGAAGGTGCATGGGTAGATGGAGTAGATGGGGTGTGTAGTTAGGGTAGGTGGCGTAGTAGGTAGACTGAAAACTGATTGATTAAAAATATACGAACGCGTTTCAAAAGGTACCCTTTTCGAAATCTCGTCAGATCGAGGCAGCGCGGCCACGAGCGCCAGGGCCTGTGTGCGCAAAAACCCCCTCGTTTGCGCCATACCGCGACCTCCACGATGGCACCCATCATGATCGACGACGACAGCGACGACGACATCCCTCTAAACGCTCGCCCCCGACCCACCAGCACTACGAAGAAGCCGTCGCGCGATTCCAGCTCGAGCGAGCCCGAGTGGATGAAGAGCTTCAAAAGCCCGGTGCAGAAGATCGTGGATGACTTGAGCTCCGAGGACGACGACGACGACCTCGCGTTCCACGCCGCGATGACGGGCCGCTCCCCAGGCGCAATGTTCGAAATGGGCTCCACGCCCGCGAAGGTGGTGAAGTCACCGCCCGCGGGGGATGGGAAAGACGATGATGGTGATGACGATGGTGATGACGATGACGTCGAGGTGGAAGACGTGACGCGAGAAGATGCATCTGAAGATGATGCTGAGGTTTCCGAGGGCAAAAAGACAGCTGTAGATGTGCCTAGACTCTCCGCAAACCTCGAAAACGCCCCCGCCCCCGCCCCGTCAACCTCCAAAGCCCCGCCCCCCGTAGGAGCAAACACCCCCGATCGAATAGGCGAGCTCCCTCTTTTCGTGCCAAACTCATTAAACAGATCCAAAGTGTTCTTCGAGTGCGAGGGGGTCGGGGAGGCGGTTGATTTGGAGGGCGACGTGGGGGTAGTGGGACGGCTTTTAACGGAGAGCACGAGCATGCAGATGGACTTGAAGGGTGTGGTGTACGACGCGCGGATTTTGCAAACGCCGTGCTCAATCGTGATTCTCGCCGTGAATCAAACCGAAGCCAAGGTGGAAAGCGTCGCAAATGACTTCGTGCAGCTCCGGATGGACCCCACATCCATGAACATGCACGGGGCTACGCTGGACGGGTACCTTGGGGCGGACTCGGATGACGAGGGTGGCGCGTTAGGGGTAGGTACCTCCGCCGCGATCAGGGCGATGGATGACAGCGACGACGAGCTTGGCGGGAAGCGCGAAGCGGGCGACAGTGGCGCGCGCGCGAAGAAGGTGCAGAAGCTCGGCGCGGACGGCAAAAGCTCCTCGCGAAGCGCAGCAAAGGCCAAAGGGAAGAAGAAACCAAAGAAACGGCCGAAGAAGAAGTAGACGGTAGACGCTGTAGTTGTGAATGAGATCCGTCTGTAGTTGAGATCGTTTGTAGCAAAAAATTCTGAAACGGCCAAGTTTCCTCCACTTTCGCGAGTTGGTTCTGACGAGGATTAATGTTTCCACACCATTCCAGCGGCGTCGTCACACCCCACCCCACCGGATCTGCGTTTTTCAGCGACACCATGTCCGCCTGTATCACTCTCGCGATTCCCGTCACGCGCCACGCGCGTCTCCGTGCGCGGAAACCGAAGCGCGAGACCCTGACCCCGGCGCGCATCGTCAGGGTCTCGGCCGTTTCGTCACATCCCAGTAAAAACACGTGTCCGCGAGCGGTGCGTCGGCCCGACCCTGACGACGATTCGCCCGTGCGCAGGGCGATGAGCGCGCTGGTGGCTGTGGTCATCGCACTCACTACTGTGTTCCCCTACAGTCCAGCCATCGCGTCCGTGCCCCCCACTCCTATCGACTATCCCGCCGGCGAACTCACCGCGTTGGATGCCGAGGAGACTGCGAATGTTTCTTTGTTCAAAAAGAACACGCCGAGCGTGGCGTTCATCGTGAACAAGCAGTTGCGCAAAAACTCCCCGTATGCGCTTGACGCCACAGAGGTCCCAATCGGCGCGGGATCGGGGTTCGTGTGGGACACCATAGGACACGTGGTGACGAACTTTCACGTCGTGCGCGGGGCGAACGAAGTCACGGTGCGTTTTGAGAAAAACACAAAAGAGTTCTCCGCGAAAATCCTAGGTTGGGATGAGGACAAGGACATCGCGGTGTTGGAGGTGGTTGGGTTGAGTGACGGATTGGAGTGGGATAAAAAAGGAAATAGACCGGTACCCTATCCCGATCCTATTCCCCTTGGCAAGTCCTCCGCACTACAAGTGGGCCAGAAAGTGTTTGCGATTGGAAACCCGTTCGGGCTGGACCACACGCTGACGACCGGCGTGGTGTCGGGATTGGGCCGTGAAATTCAATCCGCTCAAACGGGAAGACCAATCGGCGGCGTGATTCAAACCGACGCCGCGATCAACCCTGGGAATTCAGGAGGCCCTTTACTCGATAGCAACGGATTTCTAATAGGTGTGAACACTGCGATCGCGTCACCGTCAGGAGCCTTCGCGGGCGTCGGGTTCGCGTTGCCAATTGATACTGTGTCCGGTATAGTAGATCAGATTGTCCGTTTCGGAAAAGTAACGCGGCCCGTAATGGGATTAATTCTGGCACCAGACGGGTCTCTAGCGCAAGTGGTAGGGCCGTCTATGCTAAAAGAATGGAATATCCCAAATGGGGAGGGAGTTTTGGTGCTTGGAGTCGTGCCGAACGGCCCGGCGGCCATCGCTGGGATCAAAGAAACGGTGAGAGATCAAAACACAAACGAGATTATTATCGGCGACGTTATAGTGCAACTCGGCGACGCGTCCGTTGCTGATAGCGCGGATTTGTACCGTTCTTTGGACGAAATGCGGGGCGGTGATGCCGTGAACGTCAAAGTGCTCCGGGGGGGGAAATCACTGAGCCTGAACATGATTTTGGGGGAGAAAGTAACGCGGTTCGGAGTGACGTGAGGGGGGGTGAGTTTTTGCAGAATTTCATTGAAATTTCATGTCGAGTCACTTTTTTTACGCGTCAAGGGTAATCTAGTCACCCGCCGACAACCATCAGGTCGCCCAACTCCGCGATACTCAGAACACCGCGCGCCCGCACGCGCCGGTGTCATCCCTTGCTCCGTGGTCTCGGTTGTACACCTGGTCCACACGGGTTAACTCAAGGCCACGGGGGTTAACTTCTCGGCGCACGTCTCACCGACTTCTCGGGGGTTCGACCGATCGTTGTCTTTCCACGGCGGCGGTCATCAAACAATCGGTCACCGGATCAGACGCTACGACTAGACGACCCGACGATGGCTACCTCCGGTGAATACCGCGTCACGACGGACCCTTCCGAGGGCCCGAAACGGTTTACGCTTCAAACAAGAATCACGAGTCGGGGTGAAACGGCGGTGATATTGATGGGGGTTGACTCGGCGGAGCGCGTGATGTGTCATCAAACAATAGGTCTGGAGCTTCCCGAGGGTTCGTTCGTGTTCAACGTAGGAGTGTCGACGAGCGGAATTTTAGACCAGCTCTTGGGGCAAGGTGCTTTGAAAGTTTCGAGAGTAGTGGACGTTGGGGGAAACTCAGCGCCTGTCTGTGAGCTCACACCAGGTGGCACGCTGCAGCCTCCGTTTGAAGGCGCGGGCGCATCCGCCGCCGCGGCGGCGCACCGAGCGGCGGAAACCGCTGCCGCGGATGCGTCGGAGGATGCGTTCTTCAACGCCCTGAGAGCTGAGGACGCGAGGGCGGAACAACACAGTGGTGCGTCGCCGATGACGGGAGGGCAGCGCAACGGCAAGCCAGCGCGAGGTGGAAAGGGCGCACCTCCCGGGATGGGCGGAGCGCCGCCCGGCATGACCGCCTCGCCCGCTCAAAACGCGGGTGCCGACATACTGGCGATGTTGAACGGCAGCGGCGGCGGATCCCCTTTCCCTCCCCCCCCTCCGCCCGGTATACTTTCGCCTCTTGACGGGTCAAGAGGCGTCAACACGCCCCCTGTCGTGGCACGGCAGATGATGCCGCGCACCACGCGCGGGAGCACGGGCGGCGGCCAAAGGGTACGCGGAGCTGGCGGCGCCAGCCACGACGACGGTTTCTTCGACGCATCAGCTGGGGCAGGCGGAACGCCTGGCTCCGTTGTGGCTGTGTCAGCAGGCAGTTCTCGAGCGGGACCGACCCCTGGTCTTCCCGGGCTCTCGCCGCTCAGTAACCTGTGTGGGCTTGGGGGTTTGGGCGGGCTGTTCAGCAGCCCCGCGGGCGGCGCGGCGAGCCCCTTCGCCGCGCAACCCGCGAAACCTCAACGCGACGCTGGCGCGGATATCCTGGATATGCTGGGTGGCGGTAGGTCCACGCCCCAGTCCGGCAACCAATCAAACACACCAAAGCAAGGCACGCCGAGCAACGAGGACCTTCTGGTGATGCTCGCGGGCGGCGGCGGCGGTTCGTCTACCAAAACGCCTCCGCCCCCCGGAATCGGCACCCCGATGAGCATCGCCGATTTAGAAGCCGAGGCGCTTGCGAGTGCGACGAAACAGCAAAAAGAGGAGGACGATAAGCACATCGGCGCGTTAAGCGCGATGGGCGCCCTGGGGCTCGGGTTCGACGACGATGACTTCACGTTGCCTCTGCGCGTCGCGACGCCGACGGATACGAGCGAGACGACGATTAACAAAGAATCAAACGAAACAGAAAAAGCAAACGAAGCGACCAAGGAGAAAGAAAATAAGAAACAGTCGGTTGCTGAAAAACGCGAAAAGAAGAAGAAGGAAAAGGAGGCAAAGGAGGAGGAGCAGAAGAAGAAAGCAGAGGATGCGAAGGAAAATGAAAAAGAAACAGAACCTGAACCTGAACCAAAACCTGAAGAAAAAACTTCACCCGAAAAGCCGAGCGTGACGTCGTACTCCAGTGATTCGCTTCTGAAACTTCGCGCTGGGTGCGACTCCGTGCCCACTGAGGTCGACCTTGAGATGTTCGAACAAGCGGACAAACACAATCCGGATAACTTAAACGCGAAAGCCAAGGCGGAGAAGATTCTGGCCAAGAAAATTGCGCGGGAGGAGGTTTCCGTTTCCAAACCAATTGAAACGGTTCCGGTTGACACGAAAACGCCTTCGCGGTCGGACGACCGGCTTGACGAGCCCGCACTGGGTGGCGCCTTGGGGCTAGGATTTTTAGGGATCTCAAGTGCGTCGCTTCAGGGGATGGACGAGACGGAGACAGAGACGAAGAGCGAGACGAAAGTTGACGAAAAAGAAAAGAAAAACGAAACTCCCGCGTTGACGAGCGTCGCCGAGTTGGCCAAAGCTCTTCTCGCGGAGTTGCGAGGCCTAGAGGATCGCGTGGAGGTGGCGGGGGATGAAAGCGGGCCGATGGCGATGCTTAAGCTTGGCGCGGCGCTCGAAGCCATCAGGGACGAACCGTTCAAGTCGATATGATTTTTTAAATCAACCTTTGGCTCAAAAGCTCAAATCACTCAACACCTCGTTAATCCAAATTGCAACACCCGAGCAACCCCCGGGACGTCCCCACGCCTCACTTCCGGGCACGCGTCTCCAGCCCTTTCGGGATTTTCCCAACCTAGGGAGGTGGTGCGATGAGCGCCCTTGCGAGGCTGGGTTCCGGGGACGATGGGTACGCCGCGGTGTCGTGTTTGTCCGAACTCGAGGAGCCCGGGGCCGCGGCCACGGCGTTGGGTATTTTCTCCATTGCGTTTTCGCTGTTCATCGGGCTCCCCCAGGCGTACAAGATCTACTTGCGGAAGAGCGCGCGGGGCGTGAGTTTCCTCACCCTGGGCCTGGGGAACATTGGGTCGTTCCTGTACGTCCTGAACCTGACGATTCTGCACTACAACCAAATCGCGCTGAGTGTGAGTGGGGATTTCAACTTTTGGCTCAAAGCGCAGCGAAGCTTAACGTTCGTGTGGGTAGAGTTGCTGAATGCGCTTTCCATGTTATTAATCTACCCCGTGGCGAGCTACTACGCGAGTGAAGACCCGGTGCGGATACGCTTTTCGCCAATAAACGTGGATTTCACGATTGGCACCAGGCAAGCCGCGTTCTACGGGTTTATCATTCAAGCCGCGGTGGTCACGTTGGCGTGGCTCCCCGCCGTGTTTACATTCGCAATCGACGGAAGATGCGAACCTTTAGCAGGTTATGGCAACGCCCTCGGTTTAGTCGTCGCGGTGATCATCATTTGCAAGTTCTTGCCGCAGCTGCACGCCTCGTTGAACGCAAAGGGGAGCCACTCGTTGTCGTACGTGACGTACGGCGTGGACGCGGTGGCGGGCGTAGTAGCGTGGGGCCAGAAAGTGTTCGTGACGCACGAGCGGATATCCACGTGGCTGCCGCCCCTGTTTTTACACGTCCTGGAGGTCACCGTGTTAATAATCAACTACGTCAACGATTTGAAGAACGGAGGGTTCGAGGAGGGTGATGGGGGGGGCGGAGGGGGTGATAGTGACCGGCATCGGGCGTACTCCAGGGTCAGGGACACGGATGCGGATGTGTACCCTTCGGAGCGGAGCTCAGAGTACGAGTATGACGGGCGAGACCCGGAGAGCGTTCCGGTCAAGCGACCCGGGCCGGGGTACGGCGCGGGAGGGTCCGGGGATGACGACGGTAGAGGAGACGACGGTTTAGGATTTTTGTGATAGTATGGGGACACTGTAGACTTACTGGTACTGGTACTGTATACCTGTTTTTTCGCAACTTTTTAACGCTTTTTGTTGTTCTCGGAAAAAACAAGAAGAGGGGAACGATTTGCTTTCCTCCCGCACACACCTCGCCAGGCACTGTCCACCGCAGTTTATACCGCGGGGCGACATGGCGCCCCGCCCCACTGGTAACATCGATTCCGACGCCGCTTGGTACGACACACATGGTTAGACCCTAGACATGCCTCCACCGACCCCTCGGACCGCGCGTCATGTCGTCTCGAAATCGAAATCTCACTCCCAAAGTGCCGTCTCGTAGCGTTCGATTTGGCAAGCATCTCATCTGACCACGCCTCTCCTCTCTATCCATGCAGGGACCTAAACGTGCTCGGTCCTGGTGGACTCGAGGCTTGGATAGCCGAAGCTGAGACGCGCGTGCGCGAGAGGACGCACGATGAGACACCGCAAAACGTGTCCGTGGTTGATTTGACATCGACAAGAGCTCCCGATCAGGACAACGACATCATCGAATGGCGCGACGTAGATACGAATAAAAGCACGTCTATACCCAACGACCAAAGTGACCACACTACAGCCCATTTCACCTCTGCGCTTCGTCGTCTGACCGCGCCGTCGATCAACAAAGTGACGAGAAATACCATGGCGCATAGCAAAGAAGCGGTGGATGCGCGCGTGACGGGCGTTTCTAGAAGACAGCGGTTGACGCGCGACAAAACGGCGGCCGCGCTTGTCGTTTCCTCGAAAAGAGAAAAGGAAAGAGAACGTATGGGGAATCGTATGGGCAAACAGTCTCATCAATATGACGTACTGGAAGGTACCACATTAATGCGAATCACGGACGGAGGCACACCACTGGCGACTATCGCGTGTACGGATTACTTTTACCGCGACGATACCGATTTGATCTCTCGGAGTTTTTTGTCAGATGCGAGTAGTCCAGACGCATCCTTCATTCACGACGACTCGGACGACTCCGATCTCGAAACTGTTACGATCAAAAGAACACCTAGAGCCGCTCCGTTTCCGACGACTGCTAAAGCCATGAACCAACATTGGAGCGTTGCGAAACCTGAACCCGTTGCACTAGACGATGAAGAAAACGCGTTTGAGAAATTATACGGAAGGAACTTTACTCAAACGCAGCGGCTTGACGTGGCGACGAGACAAAGGCGTTATTTTTTGAATTCCTTTGATGATGCCATGAGAGGTGGTATGTTGCGAATAGGAGATGTTGCTGATGTGCACGGTAGTAGCGCTCTGCATCCCTCTCTATATACCTCTGCGACTTCCACCGCGATTGAGGATGCGAAAAAGAAACGAACGACGCGCCTGAAGAAAGTCGCGCGCGAGAACCGGGAAGTCGACGCCGCCGCTCGCCACGCCGCGTTGGTTGCGAAGGAAAGGGAACATAGAGACTCGCGGAAAAAAAAGCTAGCAAAGGGAAGTGGGGTGACACGAAGTACGGCAGGTACGAAGACGAGCAGTTCTGCGAAAACAATTGTCAAAACCGTTAGCGCTAAGACGTCAGTTTCGAAACGCACCGCGACTGACCGGAGAGTGCAAACAAAATCCAAACAAAGCGCGCTATATCTGCGACCAAAGAAACAAAAGAAAAAGGCAAACACAGAAAAAGGCAATGTACCTCCCGAGCCGCTACCCGACCGCGTTATTAAGATATTAGACTTGGCCTGGAACCGACACGCCGCTCCTCCGTGGGGTCTGGAAGATTCCATCGGAACAGAGCCTGCGTTGCCGGAGACCGAGGAGAACGGAGTAACTGACACGAGTACTGATACTACTGATACTACTACTACTACTACATGTCCTCAACTAGTAATAAAATCCAAAAAACCCAAGCCTGTTTCTCTTCTTCCGTTCAACCCTGCGAACGCGGATGCGTGCGCGAGGGTCGGGGACGCTGCGTGTTCTGCAAGACTCAGGCGGTGGTGCGATTTCGCGGGCATCCCCCTTCGCACTGAAACCACGAACGGCCACATGGCCGTGTTGCTGAAACGCGCATATTACGATGCGCTGAAACGAATTGAGGAACTTGTGCCTGGTGTCAGTGCTGATGTTTCATCGACCGTGATTCACGAGAGCAAACTGAGGCACCAGGAGATGAGCGTCCGGAGGCAGAAAGCAGGGAACGCAAGTGGGAAAAATACTTCTTCGGAGAACACACTGAAGAACGTTTTGCTACCAGTAAGGAACACGAAAAGATGGATGTAATAGTATCACTAGCTAGTATTAATCTCCACTTCCTCCTTTCTCTTTCGCCTCCCTTGCCTTTAACCGTTTCCGCGCTTTAGCGCCGAGCTTGTGCCTGCGGCTGGCAGTTTTCTTGCGCTCCTTGTACATTTTTTCAGTTTTTGGTTTTTTACCCAAGGAGTCTTTTGTGACTCCACCTGTATCTCTGGGTCGTTTCTTGGGAGCTGCTCCGTCACCGTCACCTTCGTCACCCTCATCACCGTCACCCCCCTCATCCCCTTCACCCTTTTGGTTTCCTTTTTCGTCGATATCCTCCGGGTTCGGCGGCGGTAACTTTGGGTCCCATCCTTTGGGATGTGAAAAGTAGCAATCTTCTCGTCTGCACATTAGCCCGAAGGAACACCCCGCGACTGGCTTCCGGCCGTCGTCCCACCCCTTGGCGTGCGTGATGACGACGTGCTTCCCGTCCATAAAGTTCCGTGGGTGTTCGTTGTAGTCTTTCACACATCTCTTGGCTTCGGACCTCGAGCTGAACGTCACGAAGCCAAATCCCTTGCACTCCCCCGAAGTGCGGTCCAACGACAGCCACACCTTCTTAATACGACCGCACTTGTCGAACATTTCCCGTAAATCAGCCTCGGTGCACGATCGAGGCAGGTATCGCATGTACACCTCGCATGGGTCCGTCTGGGGCATCGTGCCGGGACGTAATAAGAGTGGAGCCGCCGCCGCCGACGAATTTATGCAAATCTCAGGGTAAATATAATAATGTTTCGCGGAAATTTATTTCAACGTCCTCTCTTCCACCCGCTCTACAGAAGTATCCTGTACTTCTCCGCCCTCGGCACTGTGTTCAAGGTGACTTCCCCGTCGTCTCGCAGTTGCACGAACGACCACGGGTCCGCTTTGCTCCACGCCACGCCGTACACCGTATTTAGTCTGGAACTCTCACCGTACGTCGCGACGAGAGAGTTTACGGAGTTGGAGTTATTTTCAGAACCACCGTTGCTCAGCGTTCTTTTCGTGTTCGTTTTTGCATCACTCTCAGCCCCCAAAAAATCGTCCCTCCACAGCTTACAAGTTCCGTCCGCGGAACACGAGACTAACAGGTCGTACACCGGGTTACACTCCACGTGAAACACGGCGTGTTCGTGCCCTGATTTCGTCGCCAACGCGCTTTTCGGATTTCTCAAATCAAAAACTTTCACGAACCCGTCGCCGCCGCACGTCACAACTTTGTGTTGGTTCTTCCCGTCGTAGGAGACGTTCAAGGTGTTCTGTTTGTGGGGTCGAATTAGGGAGGTTGATCTTGTCATGGATCGGAGGGCGAATATGGAAACGCCGTCACCAACAACCACCGCGAATAAATCGCGCGCGTGCGGATCCCACGCCCCCGACGTTGGGCTTTTGCAATCGACGGATTCTAAATTTGATGAGCTCGTCACTGCCATCGTCGTGGAAGGCGAAGCGTCGAGTTCCCAAAGCTTCAGCGAGTTTTCATCCAACGTCACGAGCGTCCCTGATGTTGAGGGTCCGTTCGGGTCGCACCCGACGCCGACCTTCCACCGCACGCACCGCGCCGCGCCTGTTAATCCGTTGAAAGACGCGACCGATTCCAAACTCCCATCTTTTGATTCGTTCTGGTCATCCCCTCCGCCTGGAACCCTCCACACCGCGCCTCCGTAATCCGGCGTGACACTCAATGGGTTGTACATCGTCGCGATCAGTGTTGCGTCGGTGGGCGACGGCTGCAAATCCCAAATCTCAGGGTGGTGCTTGTACGACCCGCGTTTCACCAACGCATTACGCGAGCGGTCGTGTTCGATGAAGTGAACGCTATTGTTGCCCTTAAGCCTCTGAGTGCCCACCGCGAACACGGTCTGGTCGCCGTCGCCGGCGACGGCGGCGACGCACCGCGCGCGCTCCCCCAAAGCGTAACTCGCGCTGGGAGAGGACGACATGTCCACTTGAGGCGACCCGACGCGCGTGGGAAGACTGGGCCAAAATCTGATTGCGAGCTCCTCATCTATTTTCAGGTCGTCTCCTCGTTCACTTCCGGAGATATTTGTCGACACCAGTCACTGTTGGGACACGCGCTCGCGATGTTCCACGACCGCGACACCCCGAGGAGCCCCCCACGGCGCCTCGCAGGGTCCTCACCTGGCATTGACGCAAGGTCGCCGAATCACGGGGCATGCGCCAGTCCCTTTACTCAACACGACGAAGCGATGTCGAACGCGTTGTCCACTTTTGGCCGATCGCGTTCGCCGAGGCGACGGGACACCCACCGACCGTGGGACCACAACGATGACTGGAGTTCACAAGCCAATGAGATGGAACAGAGACTAACACGCGAACTCAAACGCCATGAAGCGAAACACGGAGGGGAAGTGGGGTGGGTTTCATTGGTCACCGACGACGCTTCGGGCGATCTTGCAAATCTACGACACTCGCCCGAAAGTGATCATCATGTTTCGACGACAGATGATGCGCAAGCATTGCGACGCGAAGTTCGCAAGTTGCGCGCGCAATTAGCCAAAGCAGAAACGGAGCTGGAGCGTGCAGATCAAATGAGCAGACACATCGTCGCCATCAACTCGCCCGCGAAATCGCCTTTGAGGTACCATTCGCCCGAAACCCAATCGCAAAGCGAGCGTTTTTACCTAAACGAAAATGCAAAGCTTCGGAGACAGTGTGACGATCGCAATGCAACAAACGAACGCCTGCGAAGCGCGCTGTTGTTGTCTACTCCGCAAAAGTCACCCGCACGAAGTCACAGAGTGTATTAGTATACGGAGTAGAGAGATTCACGGCGTCCGTAAAAATTGTCATACTTATGTCGTGATTAAGTCATTATGCTGATCAGGTGCTATGCTGATCGCGCGCTATCAGTTAGTCGCCTTCTTGTGCTTTTCTCTCGCCACAAGGCTCTCGCTCTAAAAGAACCCACCCCCAGGCGAGTCGTCCAGCAGGTCCGCGATCATGCCGAGATGCTGGAAGTCATCCTCCAGCCCGGGGGAGGGGTGCGCGCCGTACGGGCCGACACCCTTGCCAGGCGGCGTGCGCATACCCAATCCGGGAGGCATGCCCGGCGGCGGCCGGGGGCCGCCCGCCGCCTGCGCGAAGGACCCGGGCGGGTGCTCGTCCCTGGTCTGGCCGGGGGGAGGCGGTCCGGGCGGTGGCGGGGGAGGCGCGCCAGGGGGAAGCGGCGGCGGCGCCCGCGCACCTGCGGGAGGCGAACCTGGCGGCGGTGGAGGCCCTCCGAATTGCTCGTCTCGCGGGTTTTTAGACATACCAGGGGGTGGGCCTAACGCGGCCCCTCTGGATTGCGCCCCATCCACGTCCAGCCTGTCCCCTGACCGGGCCGGGGACAAGGGCGGCGTGGAGGCACCGCCCCCGCTCTCCATGATCGTGTGCGTCAACGCCATATCCGCCAGTTCTTGACGCAACCGGTTAACTTCGTTTGTTTTTTCGAAAAGCGCGGCTTCCAAATTCATGGCGTGCGCTCGGAGTGCGGTGGCTTCAATTGCGCCAAGCGCGCCGTCGCCCGCGAACAAAGACGCGGTACCGGTACCGCCGACGCTTCCGGGAGACACTGACCCTCCGCGAGTAGACTCACCTATCCGTGGGCTAGGTAACTGTTTCTTGGGACTCAACGCAGCTTCCGCCGCCGCCGCCGCCGCGGCTTTCTTTTTACCGCGCTTGGAAAGATCCTCCACGCCGTTTTCCAACGGCGATCCCTTTAGAGATTCTCTCGACGGAGATTCGGGCGCGATGTGCGAGGCTTGCGAGGCAGTTCGGGACAATGGCCTCGGCGCGGGAAGCGGCTTTTTCGCGTCATTGGGGGACGCGGGGGCGGATCCGTGCTTGCCACTCCCTCTCACGGGCGAATCCTCGTCATCCTCGGAGTGCGACCCCGTCGCGGACAACATCTCAGCGTCGTCGCCCGACCCCGACGATTCCCCCGCGGCAGCAGCCTTCTCCGCCGCGAGCTTCTCCGCCGCGGCTCGCTCGGCGG
>MDSY01072252.1_pt1 | contig 31882 bp, 25 predicted proteins | sample 811131 | NCBI WGS metagenome assembly MDSY01 (sample SAMN05326643, study PRJNA326480) | marine metagenome | isolation source: seawater | place: Atlantic Ocean: South West | collected 2010 | reverse complement strand
CGTCCTGCTGGCCTCACTGACCGCTTACGGCACCAGCACTCTGGTGTGTGTGGTCATGAGCCTCGCCAGCCGCCAGGAACGCTTCGACTTCGACACCATCACCGCACGTGTCGGCAACTATGACGAAGCACTCGACTCAGGTGGTCGTGATACGACAACACCGATCCAGTCGCAGCCTGCTGCCTCCACCGGCGCATGATTCTGGATAACGTCCGAGACAGAACAGGGAGACAACACACATGACATTGCTATTTGCCACCTACGTACTGGTATGGCCAGTGCTCACCCTGGCGGTATTGATCGTCATCTGCCGCGCGGTCGCACGTGATCGCCGCATCGCACGTGAAGAAAAGCGCGAGCTGGTATAAAACTCTCTGGCGTAATGTGACGCCAGGAAAGCAAAAGCCCGCCTCTGGAATGTCCAGAGGCGGGCTTTTTCACAATTTATCGACGAATATCTTGTCTATCACGCCTGCTCGACGATCCACTCATGCGCGGGATCATTCTTGAATTTCCAGACCCGCTTGGGGCCAGCCATGACATTGAGATAATAAAGCTCATAGCCGTGCGGAGCCGCGGCGGGATGATACCCCTCAGGGACCATCACACAACAGCCATCTTCCACCGCCATGGTTTCATCCAGGGATCGGTCATCGGTATAGACGCGCTGGAACGCAAAGCCCTGTGACGGATTGAGCTTGTGATAGTAAGTTTCCTCCAGAAAAGACTCTTCCGGGAGGTTATCCGCGCAGTGCTTGTGTGGCGGGTAGCTGGACCAGTTGCCCGGCGGCGTGTAGACCTCCACCACCAACAGACTATCGGCGGGCTCCGTCTGGGGAAGAATGTCCTGCACGTGACGCGTGTTGGTCCCCTCGCCACGTGTCGAACAGGCCACCTGCTCGGGACGAATCAGGCGAGCGGCATGATTTCCATGCCCCGGAGCACTGCAGACGGCTATCTCCAGCTCCGTCAGTGCTTCCACTGAATAGGCTATCCCGTCCGGAAGATACACCGAGTACGGCGGCAGGTGCTCAAACACGCTCATGCGTTCACCGATGTTCTCGAACGTCTGGTCACCGGTACGCACGGTTGCGCGCCCCGAGAGCAGCACGAGGCACTGTTCGCGACTCTCGGTGTGGCGCTCGAAACGCTCACCTTGTTTCAGGCGATGTACGCGAAAGCCCACGTGTGTCCAGCCTGCAGATTCCGGGGTTACCTCGAGCAAGGTACCATCTTCGCTCGGGGCATGCGGTCTCACGAGAAGTGTCATGTTCTTGTCCTTTTCAGCAGCAGGGAGAAGTGGGCTCAACGAATCTCACTGAGCAGTACCCGGCGCCCTTCGCGATAGGAAATCAACGCCGCTTCGGCCAGTTCAAGCGCGGCGAGTCCGTCCTGCGCGCCGGCCAGCGGGGCACGACCTTCTTGCCAGGCAGTGACGAAATCTCCCACTTCACGCACATAGGCCTGCGCGTAACGCTCGAGGAAGAACCACTGTGGACGCTCTTCCACCACACCTTCCACGCCGGTGAAGCGCAGGCGCGTATCCGTCTCGTTGCGCGCCTCCAGCATGCCCTGGCTGCCAAAGACCTCGATCCGCTGGTCATAGCCGTAACAGGCACGACGCGAGTTGCTGATGGAAACCAACTTGCCGGAAGCACTCTTCAGATTGATGAGTGCACTATCCAGATCTCCCGCTTCACCGATGGCTGGATCCACGAGGCAGCTGCCACTGACCGTCACCTCCGTGACCGGCTCGCCCAGCAGCCAGGCAGCCATGTCCAGATCATGAATGCTCATGTCACGGAAGAGTCCTCCCGAGGCTGCCACATATTCCGCGGGCGGCGGCTCTGGATCACGGCTGGTGATGGTGATCATCTCGAGTTCGCCGATTCGTCCCGCTTCCAGCGCCTGCTTGAGCGCCGAGAACTGAGGGTCATGGCGACGATTGAACCCCAGAGCACAGGTCACGGGGTGCTCCGCCAGCACCCCAAGACAGTGACGCGTTCGCGCAAGATCCAGATCGATCGGCTTCTCGCAAAGTACCGCCTTGCCCGCACGGGCCGCACGCTCAAGGAAGTCACAGTGAGTCGGAGTGGAGGAGGCAATCAGAACGCCATCAATCTCCGCTGACGCGAAGATGTCCTCCGCCGTCATCACCGGCACACCATATTCCGCAGCGAGCGAATTGGCAGCCTCCGGGAAGGCATCACTGACACATGCCAGTTGAGCCAGGGGGTGATCAGAGATGGCGCGAGCGTGGATACGGCCGATGCGACCGGCGCCCAGCAGAGCGATTTTCATGTGAAGCGTCCTCCATATCTATGGCGTTTGTTGTTGTGGCGTCTCTAACGAATTGAGAGAGATTGTCGGCGGGCACTACCTCCTATAGTGCTCGCCTTTACCGTACTTCAGCCTCGAAGGTTGGCAGCGCCCTCTTCCTGCAATGAGATGTCCTGCGGTGTGGTGCCCTGCACTTCCCCGTTGCCCTGCTGGCGAACGCCCAGTCCGATGGCAAGTGCTTGGGCCAGGCATAGCGTGGACGTCAGGCCTCGGAAGCCTTGAACTTCGGCTTCGTTCACCACCAACACGACATCTGCATGGTGAGTCAGCGGGCTCAGGGAAGAGTCGGTAATGAGTATCGTAGGGGTACCGCGCTCACGCGCCACATGGACGGCAGATTGCACCTCTTCTGCGTAGGGCGCGAAGCTGGTGACCAGCAGACAGTCCTGGCGGGAGATCGCTTCTGCCTGCTCGCGATACATCGCCCCCATGCCATCCATCAGGAAGGCGCGTTTGGCGATATGCCGCAATGAGTAGGCCAGGTAGCTTGAGACGACGAAACTTCGCCGTGCTCCCAGAAGGTGAACAGCCTCCGCGGCTTCCAGTAGGTCGAGAGCTCGCTCGATATCCTTGGGCGCGATACGTCCAGGCAGTTCGCCAAGCGCTTGCTGATTGGCAGCCGAGAAACTTCTCAACAGCTCGTGTGCGCCAGGACTCTCACCCGTCACTTCTCGGGCGACCCTGATGCGCTCGCTGTAGCTGGGCTCAGCTTCTACTAGGCGTGCACGAAAAAGTTTCTGCATCTCCGAAAAGCCCGAAAACCCCACAGCATTGGCGAAGCGGATGAGCGTGGAGGGCGTGACATCGGCTTTCTCGGCGAGACCTGCCACGGTACCAAAAGCCACTTCTTGAGGATGATCCAACAGGAAGCGGGCACTTTGTTGCAGGCGACGCGACAGCGATGGGTATTGCTGGCTGATATGTGCCTCGAGGGATTCGAAAGATTCAATCTGCCGAGCTGTCATTTGTAGAGGGGTGATATCTGCCATGGTAACTCCTGTCACTTGTCACCTGCCGGTGCGGCGTAGATGTCGCCGTAACGCGGGAGTGAACGATGTCTGGCAGTCTAGGCAAATAGAATGAAAATTCCAACATAAAAATAAATTGAATGTTCCGGTTGCATTCCAAGCTAGCGGAATCTACATTCCATCTACCGGTCACAATGGAATACGCCATATTCCAGATCACCGGGAACTCGAATACTGGAAGAGAGCAACGCCAGTCGCTCTTCCTCACTGACAAAGACAATAACCAAAGAACGTCAGGAGCCAACCATGTACACAGTCGAGCCTCTCGCCACCTCCCCAAATTCTCGCAGAAAGATGCCACGCCTGCGTCGTGCGATAGCCAGTCTCACGACAGCCATGCTAGCAGTCTCTGTAGCCAATGCCGCCTGGGCAGACGACACCGAACGCTACGTCATGATCACGCACGGACAGAACTCGGACCCCTTCTGGTCTGTCGTCAAGCGCGGCGCTGACGACGCGGCGGAAGAGCTTGGTGTCAAAGTCGAGTACCGCGCACCTTCTACCTTTGATATGGCAAAGATGGCGCAGCTGCTGGATGCTGCTGTGGCTTCACAGCCAGACGGCCTTATCATTTCTCTGACCGACGCCGATGCATTGGGGAAAGGTATCAAGAACGCTGTGGATCAGCAGATCCCGGTCATCACCATCAATTCTGGTGGCGATAAGTCCAAGGAAATTGGCGCACGCCTTCACATTGGCCAAAGTGAATATGAAGCAGGGCGTGGGGCAGCAGAACGCATGGTCGAGAGTGGCGCCAAGCACGGACTCTGCATCAATCAAGAACAAGGAAACGTAGGCCTGGATGCACGGTGTGCGGGCTTTATCAAGGGATTTGACGGTAGCGCCAGCGAGCTAGCCACCAGCACCGACCCTACCGAAATCAAGAACTCGCTCGTGGCCTACCTCAATCAGCACAGCGAAGTAGACGCCATCCTTGCATTGGGGCCTCTCGGGTCTGAGCCAATGCTCAAGGCCATGCAAGAAGCCGGCGCTACGCAAAAATTCCAGCTCGGCACCTTCGACCTCTCCCCCGATATTCTTGCCGCGATTCAGTCGGGTGAAATGAACTTTGCCATTGATCAACAACAGTACCTGCAGGGCTATCTGCCGGTGGTCTTCATGCATCAGTACCACATACACGGTCTGATGCCGGCTGGCGATGTCGCCACAGGCCCTGGTTTTGTCACCGCCGAGAATGCAGGTCAGGTCATCGAGCTTTCAGAGCAAGGCATTCGCTGAGCCAAAAGCTCCATCTGGCAACACTTTCATTTCCATGACATGGCGTCCTACCTGTGAGGGCGCCTGGAGAGAGCATCATGACTGAGCACACTGTCAGCGCTGTTCCGGCCGCTGATGACGAGCGGCTGCGCCGCGTCCACCCCCTTAAGGCTGCACTGAAACGTCCTGAATTCGGCGCTATTGCCGGCACCATCCTGGTATTTGCCTTCTTCTCGGTGGCCGCTTCAGGGACAGGCATGTTCAGCCTGGCGGGCATTCTCAACTTCCTGGAAGTCTCTGCACAGCTAGGCATCCTCGCCATCGCGGCATCGCTGTTGATGATTGGCGGTGAATTCGATCTTTCTCTCGGCTCAATGATCGGCTTTGCCGGCATCTTGATTGCCATCCCTGCCGTGCAATACGGCTGGCCGCTATGGTTGGCTATCACTTTCGCCTTTGCCAGTGCCGTCCTGATTGGCTGGATCAACGGCTATCTGGTAATGCGCACAGGCCTGCCCTCCTTCATCGTCACACTGGGTTTTCTGTTCATCCTGCGCGGCCTGGCCATCGGCCTGACCCGCCTGACGACTGGCCGCACCCAGGTCAGCGGCCTGCAAGAGCTCGCCGATCATGACTGGCTGGCACCATTTTTTTCCGGCGAGGTATTTACTGGCCTCTTCAGCTGGATGGCGGCACAGGGATGGATTGCGACCAACTTCGCAGGAAATCCGAGCGTCACTGGGGTGCCAGTCTCCATTGTCTGGTGGGTGGTACTGGCCGCTGCCGCAACCTGGTTGCTGCTCTATACCCGCTTCGGTAACTGGATCTTCGCCTGCGGCGGTGATGTGAATGCTGCACGCAACGTCGGCGTCCCTGTAATGAAGGTTAAGATCCTTCTGTTCATCTTCCCCGCTGTCGCCGCCACCATCTTTGCCTGCCTGCAGGTCATGGATACCGGTTCAGCCGACACAACTCGCGGGCTGCTCAAGGAACTGGAAGCCATCATCGCCGTGGTTATCGGCGGAGCCCTGCTGACAGGCGGCTATGGATCTGCCGTGGGTGCCGTGTTCGGTGCGCTTATCTTCGGCACTGTTCAGATGGGTATTTTCTACACCGGCGTTAACACTGACTGGTTCAAGGTATTCCTCGGCGCCATGCTCCTGATCGCAGTACTGTTCAACAATTACGTGCGCAAGAAAGCGCTGGAGGCTAAGTAATGACTACTAACGCCAACCTGCAACAGGCGCCGGAACAGACTACGACCGCCGCCGATCGCGCGAGAGGCGATACCCCGAAAGCCGCTGACACCCGCACTCCTCTTATCGAGATGCAGGCTGTCGACAAGCACTTCGGCAACGTAGTCGCCCTTTCCAATATTTCATTGAAAGTCTACGCAGGCGAAGTCATGTGTCTGCTCGGCGATAACGGCGCCGGCAAGTCCACCCTCATCAAGACTCTGTCAGGTGTGCATGCCCCGACCCACGGTGAACTACTGCTGGAAGGGAGCCCTGCCAACTTCACGTCTCCCGGCCAGGCACTCGATGCCGGCATCGCAACGGTCTTCCAGGACCTCGCAATGATCCCCTTGATGTCGATCACCCGTAATTTCTTCATGGGCCGTGAGCCCACCAAGGGATTCGGTCCTTTCAAATATGTGGACTGGGAGTTTGCAGATCGGGTGGCACGTGAAGAGATGGCCAAGATCGGGATCGATGTGCGTGACCCGTCTCAACCAGTCGGCACGCTGTCGGGCGGCGAACGCCAGTGTGTCGCAATCGCACGCGCCGTCTACTTCGGTGCCAAGGTGCTCATTCTGGATGAGCCGACGTCAGCACTGGGCGTCAAGCAAGCCTCGAAGGTACTGCGCTATATCGCACAAGCGCGCAACCGGGGGCTCGGCGTCATCTTCATCACGCATAACGTCCATCACGCCTACCCCATCGGTGATGCTTTTACTCTACTCAAACGTGGCACTTCGTTAGGCAGCTGGCGCAAGGAAGACATCACCCGTGAGGAAGTACTCAACATGATGGCCGGCGGCGAAGAAATGGCCAGCCTGGATGCAGAATTGGCGGAGTTCCAACGGACGGATTCCGCCTCAGTTGCCTGACCGCGAGCAGGCCTACACGTAGATCATTACCTAGTGTCCCGGGACTGCCCGTCATCTAGATCTACACCGATAATTGTCAATGCCGGGTAACACCGGCCCATTAAGGGATATGCTCATGACGCGCCACTCATCTCACACACCGGATCTGGATGTCATTTGCCTCGGCCGCGTCGCCGTTGACCTCTATGCGGAACAGATCGGCGCGCGTCTCGAAGACGCCACCAGTTTCAAGAAATACCTGGGCGGGAGCTCCGGTAACATGGCATATGGCACTGCACGCCTTGGGCTAAACTCCTCAATGCTGGGTCGTGTTGGCAACGAGCAGATGGGGGAGTTCCTGCGCGAAGAGCTCGCTTCCGTCGGCTGTGATGTCAGCCACCTCAAACACGATCCCGAACGTCTGACCGGGCTGGTGCTTCTGGGCATCAAGGACAAGGATCAGTTCCCGCTGCTCTTCGTGCGCAACGACTGCGCCGACATGGCCATTGATGAAGATGATGTCGACCCGGCGTTCATCGCTCGAGCCCGCGCCCTGGCGATCACCGGCACCCACCTTTCCACTCCCCGCACCCAACGTGCCGCCCGCAAGGCACTGGATGCCGCACGCGAGGCTGGCGTGAAGCGCGTGCTGGATATCGACTATCGCCCCGTACTCTGGGGGCTGACCAGCATCGGGGATGGCGAGACGCGCTTTGTCGCGGACGAGAGTGTCAGTCAGCACATGGCCCGTTGGCTGGGAGACTTCGACCTGATCGTCGGCACGGAAGAAGAGTTTCATATCGCGGGCAACAGTACTGACACGCTGGACGCGCTGCGCGAGGTTCGCCGTCACAGCGATGCCGTGCTCGTGTGCAAGATAGGGGCACGCGGCTGCGTCATCTTCGAGGGCGACATTCCACGACATCTGGAAGACGGCATCCTGGTCGAGGGCGTCAAGGTCGAGGTCATGAACGTACTCGGTGCCGGTGATGCCTTCATGAGCGGTTTCCTGCGCGGCTACCTGCGCGATGAAAGCTGGGAAACGTGTGGCCATTACGCCAACGCCTGCGGCGCGTTGGTCGTATCTCGGCACGGATGTGCACCTGCCATGCCCACGGAAGCGGAACTGTTCGATTACCTCAGCCGCCGCGAGTCCGTGCCACGCCCGGATCTTGATGACCATCTGACTCATCTGCATCGCGTCACCACTCGTCGTGTAACGCACTGGGACAGCGTGCTGGGGCTGGCATTCGATCACCGTCGTCAATTCCTGGACATGGCACGCGATGTCGAAGGCGACCCCGAGCGCCTGCCACGCCTCAAGCAATTACTGGTTGAGGCTACCCGCAGCGCGGCGCAACAGGCCGATATCCAGCGCCCTGCCATTCTCTGTGATGATGTCCTGGGGCAGGATGCGCTCAATGACACGGCAGAGCTGGACTGGTGGGTCGGCCGTCCGGTCGAGCTCCCCAGCTCACGGCCTTTGCGCTTCCAGCATGGTGATGACATCGGTAGCCAGTTGCGACGCTGGCCGCGCCACCACATCGTGAAGTGCCTCGTGTTCTATCACCCGGATGATGAGGCCACGCTGCGCCTCGATCAGGAAGCCCGCCTGCGCCAGCTGTATGACGCCTGCTGCATGTCGGGCCATGAGTTGCTCATCGAAGTCATCCCGCCACGTCAGTCAGATGCACCCGCCTGTGATGAGACCACCGTTCCACGTAGCCTGGAGCGTCTCTACAACCTCGGCATTCGCCCGGACTGGTGGAAACTGCCCGCTCTGACGACGCAAGGTTGGGAACGCGTCAGCCAAATCATCAGCACTCGCGACGCCTGGTGTCATGGTGTCGTACTCCTGGGGCTTGATGCGCCGATCGACGAGGTCAAACGCGGTTTCGAGCAGGCTGCACGCTTCCCGATCTGCAAGGGATTCACCGTCGGACGCACCTTGTTCACCGCTCCCAGCCAGGCCTGGCTGTCAGGCAGCATTGACGATGCGACCCTGATTCGTCAGGCCGCTGACAACTATCTCAACTTGATTACCCATTGGCAGTCACTGCGTGATGCCTATCGCAACGCAGAGGATGCCAATTCTGCTCCCACGCTCGCAGAAGGAGTCCTGCAATGAGCTCTGTTTCTCACTCGGCGGCAGCGTCGGGTACCGTGCGCCTGACCGTCGCTCAGGCACTGGTGCGCTACCTGAGCCGGCAATATATCGAACAGTGTGGACAGGAAGTCCCTTTGTTCGGTGGCTGCTTTGCCATCTTCGGCCACGGCAACGTGGCGGGTCTCGGCGAGGCCTTGCACGCCGCGGGCGATGATTTCCCCACCTATCGCGCCCACAACGAACAAGGCATGGCCAATGCGGCCATTGCCTATGCCAAGGCCAACAATCGCCGTCGCATCATGGCTTGTACCTCGTCCATCGGGCCTGGTGCCACCAACATGGTGACGTCGGCAGGGCTTGCTCATGTCAATCGGTTACCGGTGCTGTTCCTGCCCGGCGATACCTTCGCCAGCCGCGCACCGGACCCGGTGCTCCAACAGGTCGAGCACTTCAATGACCCCGGTCTGAGCGTCAATGACTGCTTCCGTCCCGTATCACGCTTCTTCGACCGCATCACGCGACCGGAACAGTTGCTGACCAGCCTGCCTCAGGCGCTGGCCACGCTGCTGGACCCCGTGGATTGTGGCCCTGCCACCCTGTGTCTGCCACAGGATGTCCAGACGCTTGCCTTCGAATGGCCAGAAGACTTCTTCACCCGTCGGGTGCATCACATCCGTCGCGCTCCCGTCGCTCAGGAGGAGCTGGTGGCAGCCTTGGACACACTGCGCACCGCCAAGCGGCCACTGCTGATTGCCGGGGGCGGCGTGCATTACAGCGAGGCGTGTGAGGCCCTCGCCACCTTTGCCCAGCAGCACGGCATTCCAGTAGTCGAGACACAGGCTGGCAAGGGCGCCCTGCCCTGGGGCCATGCTCGCAACATGGGCGCAATCGGTGTCACCGGCGCGGCCAGCGCCAACCAGCTGGCACGTGAAGCCGACGTCATCATGGCCATCGGATCACGACTTCAGGATTTCACCAGCGGCTCTCGCACGCTCTTTGAAGCCGCCGGCCAGACACTCATCAGCCTCAATGTCGGTCGCTTCGATGCCGCCAAGCATGGCGCACGGCAACTGCAGTGCGATGCCCTGCGGGGACTTGAGGCCTTGACGGCAGGGCTGGGTGACTGGGCCGCACCAGACAGCTGGGTGCAACGCCAATCCAGGCTCAAGCAGGAATGGGAAGCGGTCCGCGAGAGCGTGATGGCTGATCAGGGGCTCGCGCTGCCAACCGATGCCCAGGTGCTCGGGGCCGTGAATCGTCAAGCGACAGATGACACCACGGTAGTCTGTGCTGCCGGCGGTTTGCCAGGTGAGCTTCACAAGCTATGGGCGGCCAGTGTCCCCGGCAGTTATCACGTGGAATATGGCTTCTCATGCATGGGCTATGAACTGGCCGGCGGGATGGGCGTCAAGATGGCACGCCCGGAGCGGGACATCGTGGTTGTGGTCGGCGATGGCAGCTACCTGATGCTCAACTCTGAGCTTGCCACCTCCGTGATGCTCGGCCACAAGCTGACCGTGGTGGTCCTCGACAACCGTGGCTTCGGTTGCATCAACCGCCTGCAACACGCGACTGGCGGCGCCGGCTTCAACAACCTGCTCAAGGACTGTCGCACCGTTGCGGAAGGCGCCCCCAAGGTGGACTTTGCGGCGCACGCTCGTGCACTGGGCTGTCAGGCCGAACAGGTCACAGGGATTGGCGAACTGGGCGCCGCGCTCGAGCGTGCTCGGACCTCATCGACGACCTACGTCATCGCGCTAGACACGGATCCATTGCCTTCTACCCAGGAAGGTGGGCACTGGTGGGAAGTCGCCATTCCCGAAGTCAGCGAACGTACTGAAGTCCGTGACGCCTATCAGGGCTATCTGTCGCACAAACGCCAGCAAGCTCGCTGACGCATTTCAGGGCCGGCCAACCGCCCTTACGACATCAGTTGGCCGGCCTGGACGATACGCCATCTCTCGGAGGCCAAAGTGCCTCCCTGCACTCTCAATATCTCGAAGAAGGATACCGCCATGAGCATTCGCCTGGGCATCAACCCGCTGACCTGGACCAACGATGACCTTCCGAGCCTCGGTGCCGACATACCGCTGGAAGTCTGTCTCAGCGAAGGCCGCCAGGCAGGTTTTGCCGGTTTCGAGCTAGGAAACAAATTCCCGCGCACGCCCGATGCTCTGTCTCAGGTGCTCGATGCTCACAATCTGGCGTTGGTATCTGGCTGGTACTCAAGTCGCCTGCTGGAACGTAGCGTCGAGGAAGAGCTGGAAGCCTTGAACAGCCACCTCCAACTGCTCAAGGCGTGTGGCGCTACCGTCATGGTGTATTGCGAAGTCAGCCGCTGTGTACATGGTGACCAAGCCACTCCCGTCTCACGCCGCCCCGTCATGAATGATGCTGATTGGGCGCGATTAACAACCGGCCTGGATGCTGTCGCGAAAGAGATGGCGTCTCAAGGCGTGGAAATGGCTTATCACCATCACATGGGCACCGTCATCGAGAGTGAAGCTGATGTGGACCGCCTAATGGCCTCAACACAGCACGTAAAGCTATTGCTGGATGCCGGTCACCTGACCTATGCCGGTGGTGATCCCGTCGCCGTAGCACGCAAGCATGGCAACCGTATTACCCACGTCCATTGCAAGGACATCCGTATGGCACTGATGGACAACGCGATCAACCGTGACAAGTCCTTCCTGGATGCCGTACTGGATGGCGTTTTCACCGTGCCGGGAGACGGCGGTGTCGACTTTACCTCCCTTTTCACTGAGCTGAAGCGTCAAGGATATGGTCAGCACGATGATCGCTGGCTGGTTGTGGAAGCCGAGCAAGATCCTGCTGTCGCCAACCCGCTGACTTACGCAACGCTCGGTCATGACAATTTGGCCCGCCTGGCACGCGAGGCCGGCTTGATTAGCACCTGATTCCAAGCCACCAGGCTGCACAGACAGCCCGCACGACGCTGATTATCTCTTGAGTCTGCGTATACACCACTCTCCACGAGGACACGTTCATGCAACAGTTACATCACTTCATCAATGGCCAATCACAACCCGGCGATAGCGGTCGTAACGCACCAGTCTACAACCCGGCCACCGGCGAGCAGTCCGCCAGTGTGTCACTGGCTAGTGCCGAGGAAACTCGTTCCGCCATTGCTGCCGCCAGCACCGCCTTTCCTGGCTGGTCCAACACCTCGGCACTCAAGCGCTCGCGCATCCTGTTCCGCTTCAAGGCGCTGCTGGAAAAGCACAGCGACGAACTCGCCACGCTGATCTCCCGCGAGCACGGCAAGGTGCATTCGGATGCGCTTGGCGAGGTGACTCGCGGCATGGAAGTCGTCGAATTCGCCTGCGGCATGCCCCACCTGCAGAAAGGCGAGCACTCGCTGAACGTGGGCACCGGGGTGGACAGCCACTCTCTGATGCAACCGCTGGGTGTGTGTGCGGGCATCGCTCCCTTCAATTTCCCGGCCATGGTGCCGATGTGGATGTTCCCCATCGCCCTGGCCACCGGGAATACCTTCATCATGAAGCCGTCCGAGAAAGATCCCTCTGCCCCGCTGCGCATGGCGGAACTGCTGGCGGAAGCCGGCCTGCCGCCGGGCGTGTTCAACGTCGTCAATGGTGACAAGGAAGCCGTCGATGTCCTGCTGACCGATGAGCGTGTCGAAGCGGTTTCCTTTGTCGGCTCCACCCCGATCGCCGAGTACATCTATTCCACTGCCTCGGCACACGGTAAGCGAGTCCAGGCCCTGGGGGGGGCGAAGAATCACATGGTCGTGATGCCGGATGCCGATCTGGATCAGGCAGCGGATGCCCTGATGGGGGCGGCGTACGGCAGTGCTGGTGAGCGCTGCATGGCCATCTCGGTGGCAGTCCCGATCGGTGAGCAGACCGCAGAGCGACTGCGCGACAAGATCCTCGAGCGCATGGCCACTCTGCGGGTGGGGCCGGGTGAGGTCGAAGGCCAGGAAAATGACATGGGGCCACTGATCTCACGAGTGCATGCCGACAAGGTCATCGAGTTCATCGACAGCGGTGTCGAGCAAGGTGCGGAGCTGGTCGTGGATGGCCGTGACATCACGGTGCCTGGGCACGAGAACGGCTATTTCGTGGGCGCGACCCTGTTTGATCATGTGCGCCCGGACATGCGCATTTATGCCGAAGAAATCTTCGGGCCGGTCCTCTGTCTGGTCCGCCAGGAGTCACTCGACGAGGCGATTGCCCTCATCAATGCCCACGAGTATGGCAATGGCACGGCCATCTTCACTCGCGACGGTGATGCTGCCCGTCAATACACCACTCGCATTCAGGTCGGCATGGTCGGCGTGAACGTGCCGATCCCTGTACCGATGGCATTCCACAGCTTTGGCGGCTGGAAGCGCTCTCTCTTTGGCCCGCTTCACATGCATGGCCCGGATGGCGTGCGCTTCTATACCCGCATGAAAGCCGTCACCACCCGCTGGCCTGATGGTCTGCGCAGTGAAGCTAGCCACTTCACCATGCCGACACTCTGATCCACCACTCGCAGGGTCGGGCATGACAGCGTCATGCCCGACCGCTTTTCATTGCGCCTTGCCTGACCGGTAAGGCGCATGACCGCCATGGAGGCATGTCATGACGCACAACATGAAAGTGGGTGTCTGTACCTGGACCTTCGGCCCACTGCCGATCGAGGATATCTTCGCGCGGACCGCACGTCTGGGATTTGACGGGGTGGAACTGCATGGCGATCTCGACGCCTTCACACCAGACATGATCCGCGCCCTTTGCCAGACGCATGGGCTGGAAGTGTTCTCACTCACGCCGGGAGATTGCGATCCCGCCTCCCCCGACGCGTCGGATCGCGAGGCTGCCGAGACCTACTATCGACAGCTGATCGACTTTGCCCAGGCGATCGGCGGCGCACGAGTCTCACTGCACGGACTCGTGGGGCGAATCCGTCCCGCAGATGGCAGTGATCAAGACAGCGAATACCGCCACCTCGTCGAAGTGCTCACTCCACTGTGTGACCATGCAGCAAGTCGAGATGTGCCGCTCGTCTTCGAAGTTCTCAATCGCTACGAATCCCACCTCATCAACACTGCAGCCCAGTGTCGCAGGCTCATCCAAGACATCGGTTCTCCCCAGCTCAAGGTATTGCTGGATGCCTACCACATGAATATCGAAGAGCCTGACCCCGTGCGAGCGCTGGCCGAGACTGGCGATCACCTGGGGCTTTATCACGTCGCCGACTCCAATCGCGGCGGTATCGGTCAGGGGCATAGTCAGCTGGCGGATCAGTTCACCCAGCTGCGTGCCATGCACTATGACGGCCCGATCATCGTCGAGGCACCGGCCATGGGTCCTGACCCCTTCACGCCAGTCAAGACAGGCGATTATCTGACAACACTGGAAGATCAGTTGTCAGGCAGTGTCTCGGCGCTTCGCCAGCATTTCGCGCTTGACGTACCTGCCTGAGCTTTCAGGCGCCTTACCTCCCATGGAGTGATACCTCATCACCTGCATGGGCATAACAACATCGCGGGCAGCGAGTCACGCCAACCCACTCGTCTGTCTGTTGCCATCTGCGCGGGACGCCTTCACGTCCCAACGCTGGAGATTTCACATGACTGCCAAGCTCTCGCCCGGCAGGGCCGGACATTCCCTGTCACGTCAGCAACTCGGCTATCTGATACGCATCACGCTGATCGCCACTCTAGGCGGGTTGCTCTTCGGTTATGACACCGGCGTCATCTCCGGAGCCATCGGCCCCATCGCTGAATATTTCCAACTGACACCCGCGGAAAAGGGCTGGGCGGTATCCTCCGTCGTCATCGGCTGTATCGCAGGGGCCATCAGCGCCGGCTGGATCTCCATCCGTTTCGGCCGACGCAAGGCCTTCCTGATTGCCGCCATCTTGTTCCTACTCTCCGCCATCGGCTCTGCCACGGCGACTGATTTCCACTATTACACCCTGTGGCGCATCATCGGCGGGATGGCGGTGGGACTGGCCAGTGTGGTCGCGCCGATGTACATCTCTGAAATGTCCCCCGGGCATCTGCGAGGTCGTACCGTCAGTTTGTTCCAGCAGTCAATCGTCTTCGGACAGATGGTGGTGTTCTTCGTGAACTACTTCATTGCCAAGGGCATGGCTGAACACTGGATGATCGACCATGGCTGGCGCTGGATGCTCGGGTCAGAAGCCCTGCCCGCCTTGCTGTTCGGCGCATTGCTGTTCTTCATTCCAGAATCGCCACGCTGGCTGGTGCTGAGAGGTCGTCCCGAGCAAGCCCGCAACATACTGAGCCGCTTTACTCCTGCCGAAGACCTGGACCAGACACTCAACAGCATCATCACCTCCTATCGTGACTCCTCGCGGGACAATCTCATCAGTCTGCGTGAGCGCGGTCTGCTGGGGCTGGTGATACTGGGCGTCTTCATCGCCAGTGCCCAGCAACTGACCGGTATCAATGTCGTCATGTACTACGCGCCGGACGTATTGTCCTCGGTGACCGCCAGCAGCGAGGATGCCCTGCTGCAGACCTCGATCATGGGTGTCACATTCGTGGGCGGCAACCTGCTGGGGATGTTGTTGATCGACAAGGTCGGGCGTCGCCCACTGCTGATTGCCGGCAGTATCGGCAGCATGATCGGCATGTGTGCATTGGGCATCATCATCGGGCGAGATGCGGTGGGCTATGGCGCACTGTTTGCGCTGATCGTCTACGTGGTGTCCTTCGCCATTTCCTGGGGCTGTGTCTGCTGGACACTGTTGTCAGAAATCTTCCCCAACGCGATTCGTGGACGCGCCATGGCGCTGGCCGTGGCTGGCCAATGGTTCGCGGGTTTCATGGTCACACAGACCTTCCCGATGCTGCGCGAGAGTGACTGGCTCAACCACCTGTTTGGCAGCGGTTTCAGCTTCTGGCTCTATGCCGTGCTGACGCTGATGAGCCTGCTGGTGGTATTGCGCTATGTGCCGGAAACCAAGGGCAAGACCCTGGAAGAGCTTGAGAACATCACAGGCACTCGCCTCAGCAAACGTCGGCGGGCGCTTGCCAGCACGAGCTTGAGCAGCTGACGGCCATTGGTGACGCCCAGCGCCGTCTGGGCGTCATGCCCCATGTGCCCAATGACACATAAGTTGCATGCCCCATGAGCTCTTTGCCGACCACCTGATCACGTGGCCTTGGCAAGGAGCTTTTCTGTAGGGATCCCGGGTGAGGAAAATTCAGCAGTACAGCACAGGGTACCCTCCTGGCATTGCACAGGCGCTCAATACGCCATCTGCCCCACGAATCCGGCCTCATCTCGAATCCCTACGCGATTACCATCCGGGTCATGCAGATGGATCGTCCTCCCCCAGGGCGTCTCTTCGATCTCGGCATCGATCCCCCACGCCCTGACCTCCGCCAAGGCCTGTTCGATGTCGCTGACATTGAAGCGCAGCTTGGCGCTACCTTGCTCGGGACTCTTGCCTCCCTCAATCGCCCTTCCGCCCTGCTCGATCATCAAATATCCGTCTCCATAGGCCAGGCAGGTCAGCCTGAAACCGCCACCTTCCTTGCTGAACAGAAGCGGCAGTTCAAAAAGGCCCTGGTAGAACGCGACACACTCATCGAACCGCTCTGTATTCAATATCAGGCCATACCGTGCGACGTTATGCTTCATCCCTGTGTCCTCTGGAGGTAGCTCGGGGGCTCTTGAGCATGCCATCGATGACTAGGCAGGACGATGTCGCTTTCACAAGAATACGCTCCCGCCGGCACATGAAGATTGCCAGTGGGAGCGTCGCGCGACAAAGTGATGGAAAGCCTTGAGCGCTGCTGAGTTACTCCGTTGTCAGCGGCAAACCTTGACGCGCCAACCGGCGACGACGCTTGCTGAGACGAGTCCCGGTGATGTCTTCCAGCTCTTCCAGGGTCTTGCCCTTGGTTTCCGGTACGTAACGCAGCACGATCAGCAGACTGAGGAAGGTCAGTACCGCATAGAGCCAGAAGCTGAATCCTCCACCGACCAGCTCATTGAGGAAGTCGCTCTGGCGCATCATCGGGAAGGTCTGGGTGACGATGAAGCCGAGCAACCACTGTGCGGCGACAGCCAGTGACATGGCGCGTGCGCGAATCGCATTGGGAAATATCTCGGAGACCAGTGTCCAGCAGACACAGCCCCAGGAGATAGCAAACGAGACGACATAGACGATCAGGGCGATCAAGGCGCTGATGCCCGGTTCGCCATTGCCTATCACGACACCGAGGAAGGTCATGCCGACGATGCTGCCCAGACTCCCCGCAATCAACAGCGGACGACGGCCGACCTTGTCGATCAGCAGCATGCCCAACAGGTTACCGGCGACGAAGGTCACCCCCATGATGGAGGTCTGGAACAGAGCATCTTCATTGCTGGAAGTGACGGCGGACAACACATCCGGGGCGTAGTACATCACCACATTGATGCCGGTCAGTTGCTGAGCAGCAGCGATGAAGACCCCGATGGCCACCAGCCCCAACATTCCCTTGGTGCGTAGAGACGCGTGGCGCTTGTTCTCGTTGTGCTGGAAGGATTTCTGGATCTCGCCCAGGGTGCGCTCGATGGCATCGGCATGATAGAAGCGCGCCAGCACCCGCCGCGCATCATCTAGACGTCCTTTCAACACCAGCCAGCGCGGGGATTCCGGTACGAAGGGAATCAGTACCGCGAACAGGATCGAGATGATGGCTTCCGATCCCAGCATCCAGCGCCAGCCATGATTCAGGATCCAGGTCTCGGCCATGCCCTTGGCAATGAAGTAGTTCACGAAGAACACCACCATCTGACCAAAGACCACGGACTGCTGAAACAGGCTGACGGTGCGACCGCGCATATAGCCCGGTGACATCTCGGAGATGTACATCGGTGCCATGACGCTGGCCATCCCGACCGCCAGTCCACCCAGAATGCGCCACCAGATGTAGGCATCAAAGGTGCTCGCCAGGCCAGAGCCCAGTGCTGACGCAGTAAACATCAATGCTGACAGCATGAAGACGGCCTTGCGCCCATAGGCAATGGACAACCGTCCGGCGATAAGTGCGCCACCAATACAGCCGATGACGACGGAGGAGACTGCCCAGCCCTTCTCGGCGGCAGACAGGTCGAAATATTGCGCGATGGGACCGATGGCCCCAGAGATGACGCCGGTGTCATAACCGAACAGCAGGCCACCGAGGGCGGCCACCAGAATGATCTTGATCAGGAAGACAAGCTGCGCTGGCGTCAGCTTTTCTTGATGACTGGATGCGGCAGGATTGGCTGATTCTGTCGAGGTAGCAGTATCGCTACCGGGGTGCGAAGTGGGCATGACGACCTCTCGTGATCGATTGTTATAGTATTACGAGAACTGCTGAGACAGATGTGGCTCGAGCGCTAGTGGCATCTGACGCACCATGCGATCGAGACAAGTCATTGATGAATCTTGTATGCCCTGTCGTCTTCTGGCGTGATGGTGACAGGGCTTCATGCCGATCAGGCTTCCGCCAGACCTTTTTCCAGAATGCTGCGCTCGATGAATTCACGGCTTTCGCGTGCATTTTCCAGCGCGCTGTTGTCCTTGGTCGGGTCCACGTCCTGCTCGACGGTGATCCAGCCTTGATAGCCGATGGATTCCAGGCTCTCGCGGACCGCATCAAAGTCGACACAGCCCTGGCCCAGCGGGCAGAACACGCCCTGGCCAATGGCGGTATAGAAGTCGATGCCGTCCTTCACCACGCTTTCGAGTACTGGCGCCTGAATATCCTTGAAGTGGATATAGGCGACGCGCTCGCCGTAGGTGCGAATCAGCTCGGCGGGGTCGATCCCGGCATAGGTGCAATGGCCAGTGTCGATGCACAGCTTGACCAGGTCAGAGTCCAGCTCTTTCATGGCGCGATCGACTTCATCACGATACTCGATATAGGTGCCGGCATGCGGGTGAAGCACCGGCATCACGTCATATTCCTGACAGATTTCAGCCACTTGGCGGATAGTGACCATCATCTCGTTCCATTGCTCATCATTGAGACGTGTCGCGGTTTCCTGCTGGCCAGCCTCATCGGTGCGCGGCGAGCTGACGTGATCGATGATGACCATATAGTTGCCCTGCTGCGGCTTGAGCACTTCACAGGTCGCGCGGGTGTAATCCAGGATTTCCTGACGACGTGACGCGTCATGTAGATGCTTGAAGATGGTACCGGCGATCAGCTCGAGCCCTCGGCTGTCCAACGCGGACGCCAGTGCTGCCTGCTCGGTCGGCAGATAGTTGAGCGGACCCAGCTCCGTCGCCTTGAAGCCGGCGCCGGCGATCTCATCCAGTACGGTCTGCCAGCTGGGGTTGGCGGGATTGTCGGCAAACTCGATACCCCAGGAACACGGCGCGTTGGAAAGCTTGATTTGCATGAGGATGTCCTTCTCTTTGGCGTTGTCGTTGTCTTTTGAAATAACCATCGTCAGTAGCGCATTGGCGAAGCGACCTCACAGCAACCGCCAATCCATGGCGGTGATAGCGTCAGAGTGAGGCGCTCCAGATGCCGGCAGTCAGGTCAGAACGCGACCCAGCGATTCTCGTTGTCAGACGATTCCACACAGCACTCCAGCAACCGCACACCTTCGATACCGGCGTCGATATTGGGGAACCAGAGCGACTCCAACTCCTGCTCTGACAGACCGAGATGCTGGGTACTTCTGCCATCACGGCGCGCTTCGGCGCCCTGCATGGCGAGTGCATAGCGGTGATAGACATTGGCCCAGGATTCGAAGAAGCCTTCCGCGTGGCCGCCGCCGATGCGATTGCTGTTCACGGCGCTGTCGCCTTCGGCGAGATAGCCCATGCCACGCTCGAGAATGCGGGCCGGCTCGCCCTGCACTTCCAGACGCAACTGGTTGGGATACTCATCCCACCACTCGATACTGGCCTTCTCTCCCACCACGCGAATCTTCTGCTGGTGCATGGAACCCGCGTTCACGGCGCTGGCCCAAAGCGACCCCACCGCGCCGTTCTGGTACTGGAGCAACACCTGGGCGTTGTCTTCCAGCGGCGCACGCGAGGCCACGAAACTCTGGCGGTGGCACATCAGGCGTTCGACCTTGAGTCCGGTGATGAACTGGCCGGCATAGAAGATGTGCGTCCCGAGATCCCCCAGCACATAAGTCGGCCCGGAAACGGCAGGACTGGTACGCCACTTGGCGCCGCTGCTGACCTGTTCGACCGGCTGGCTATGGAAGCCATGAGCGAATTGCATGTTGACCATGCGGATCTGCCCCAGCTCACCCGACTGCACCATGGCACGGGCCTGGTGCAGCATCTGATAGCCGCTATAGCCATACATGACACCGAAGACCAGACCGCGCGCCTGTGCTTCGGCCTTGAGCTCCTCGGCCTCGGCAACCGTGAAGGTCACCGGCTTTTCGCAGATCACATGCAGACCGGCCTTGAGCGCTGCCAGGCTGATGGCATGGTGGGTGCTGTTGGGCGTGGCGATGCTGACCGCCTGAATGCCGTCCTCGCGAGCAGCTTCGGCCTCGAACAGGCTGGCGTAATCCGGGTAGCAACGCTCTGGATCGAGTCCCAGGTTGGTGCCGAATTCACGCCCGCGTTCAGCGTCGAGATCGAAGGCACCGGCGACCAGCTGGAACAAGTTGTCACGATGGGCAGCAGCACGATGGGCGTGGCCGATTTCACTGCCACGGCCACCACCGACCATGGCCCAGCGCAGCGGTGCGATATTGTGTTCTTCATTGAACATCAGGGTTCTCCTGCAAATGCATGGGTGCTGGTAATTGGCGTTGTCATTCCAAGCGTGTTCATGAGGCCCGTTGCGGTGTGCGCCAGGCCTCACGCAGAATCAGAGCCCGCGACGCTGATGGACACGGCCGGCATTCATGGCGGTGACCTGCGCTTCATCCACGTCCTCGCGGACGACTTCGGGTAGCCCCACATCCCACCAGCAGTCACAGGAAGACCACTTGCTGGAATCGATATCCACCACGATGACGTAGGTCCGCGGGCTCTCCTTGGCGCGCTGGTAGGCGGCCCGGAAATCACTGATGTCACTCAGGTGCTCACCATAGGCACCTTGCGACTGGGCATGCTTGAGGAAGTCGACGCGTACCAGCTCATCGGCCTGGCTGCGACAATCGGCCAGCATGTTGTTGAAGGACGGATTGCCACTGTTGTTCTGCAGCTTGTTGATGACCGCAAACCCGGCGTTGTCACACACCAGCACGATCATCTTGTGGCCCGTCAGCACCGAGCTGTAGATGTCGGAATTCATCATCATGTAGGAGCCATCGCCGACCAGGACCACGACCTCGTTGTCGGGATTGGCGATCTTGGCGCCCCAGCCGCCCGCCACTTCATATCCCATGCAGGAGAAGCCGAACTCGATATCGAACTTGCCGAGCTGCTTGCTCTGCCAGTTCATGTTGAGCTCTGCCGGCAAGCCACCGGCGGCAGTCAGCACGGTATCGCCGGGTTCCTGCACCGCATTGACGCTGGCAATGACCTGGGCGTAGGACGCCATCTCGCCGGGCGTGATCTCGCCACGGTTGGCGCACAGGGATTTCCACTCGGCGACCTCAGCCTGGCCCTTTTCCAGCCAGCGCTGATCGGCTTGCCATTCACCCAACCCGGAATCAAGACGCTCCAGCGTGTGGCGAGCATCGCCGATGACCGCCATGGCGCGATGCTTGATGGCATCCATATGCGCCACGTTGACTGACACGATCTTCAGCGCTGGATTACGAAACACCGACCAGGATCCGGTGGTGAAGTCCTGCAGGCGTGTGCCAATGGCCACCAGCACATCACATTGTGCCGCCATGGCATTGGCGGAATTCGAGCCAGTCACACCAATCGGGCCGATATTGCAGGGGTGGGATTGCAGCAGCGAAGAACGGCCCGCAATCGTCTCGACCACCGGAATATTACGACGTTGTGCAAAGTCGGCCAGCAACTGATTGGCTTCGGAATAATGAACGCCACCGCCAGCGATGATCAGCGGCTTCTCCGCCTTTTCCAGCAGGGAAATGGCATCCTGTACAGCACGCGTATCGGCTTCCGGACGACGAATATGATGGATGCATTCTTCGAAGAGCGCCTCTGGATAGTCATAGGCAACGCCCTGAATATCCTGTGGCAATGAAATCATGACCGGCCCGCAATTGGCGGGATCCGTCAGCGTCGCGATCGCTGTCGGCAAGGACTGCATGATCTGTGCGGGATGAGTGATGCGATCCCAATAGCGAGTGACGGGCTTGAAGGCATCATTGACGCTCAGGCCTGGTTGATGGGCATGCTCGACCTGCTGCAGCACCGGGTCTGGCAGGCGTGAGACATGGGCATCGCCGGCGAACATCAGCAATGGAAGGCGGTTGGTGTGCGCAATACCCGCAGCCGTGATCATGTTGGTGGCACCCGGCCCGATGGAGGTGCTGGCGATCCCGATGCGCTGGCGCTTGTTGGCCTTGGCGTAGGCAACGGCGGCAACCGCCATGGACTGCTCATTCTGGCCGCGCCAGATCGGGATCGTGTCCTGGATGTTGTGCAGCTGCTGCCCCAGACAGGTCACGTTACCGTGGCCAAAGATGGCGAACCCGCAACCGAACAAGGTCTCGACACTGCCATCAAGTTCAACCTTCTGCGCCGCCAGGTATCTGGCGATGGCTTCGGAGACGGTCAATTTTATCGTTTTCATTCCTCTCTCCCGACGAGCATGTGGCGTTGTTTTATTGTGTGCATTCAGGTCGAAAAATCCGCACCTGAAGCTCAGTGATGATGACGTAGGAAAATGATGGTCAGCGCTGAATTCTTCGCCGTTTGAAAAGACACTAGCAGCGCTTGAAAACGTTTTCACCTTCATTTTCAAAAAAAGTGCTTTCCTTGGATCAAAGTTCAATAAGGATGTCTTGGCATGATTGAAGCAGCCTATAAAACTGTCGCTTCGATCACCCTTATCCTATTGATCATCCCAAGGAGCACTCGATACCACTCCGGCGAAAGCCGCCATCTCGTTGCCAGTGGCGCTGGCACGAAAAGCGCTTCATGGGGAGTGATGCATGCAAAACGCAGCCTCCCAAAACGCTCTGCGAAAACGCCATGACCACTTCAGCATGGCTAGACGAGGCCACCATCCACGATATAGGTCTGGGCCGTCATCATGCGACTGTCATCCGCTGCCAGGAACAACACCATCCGAGCCACATCCTCGGGCTGTACCCGCTGGTGCAGGCTCTGATTTTCCAATACCTGCTTCTCCAGCTCGGGATTCCACCACAGCGCCTTCTGACGCTCGGTAATGATCCACCCCGGCAGCACGGTATTGACGCGAATCCCCGCATCTCCCATGTCACGCGACAAGGTGCGCGTCAGACCGATGGTGGCCGCCTTCGCGCTCGAATAGGCCGAGATGTCCCGCGAGCGACGCAGGAAGCTGGGCGAGCTGAAATTGATGATCGACCCGCCGCCCGCCGCCTGCATCCCGGCAAAGACTGCCTGACAGGCAAACACCACATGGCGAAGATTGGTGGCCTGAAGGTCATCCCATGTCTCGACATCCAGCTCCGTGAGCGGTACCCGGGTATCACGCGCGGCATTGTTGACCAGGGCCCCTATCGGCCCCCACTCATCTGCTGCAGCCTCGATGACCGTGCGCAGCTGCTGGATGTCAGTCACATCGCAATGTCGGTAATGCACCTCTCCTCCCTGATCGGTCAGACGCGCCGCCAGGGCCTCGCCTGAGGCATCATCGATATCGATGAAACTCACTCGCGCCTGCTGCTCACAGAAATGCTCTACCAAGGTCGCGCCGATGCCGCTGGCGCCGCCACTGATGAAGACATGCCGGCCTTCCAGGCTGGGATAACGTGCGAACTGATTCATTTTGCCTCTCCTCTGATAGCGTATCGCTGGCTCAGGCGAACGACTGCCACGGCCAGGTGCATTCAATAGCCTTCACAATGATTCGCGCTGCGCTCCATGTCCTTCAGTACTGCCTGTGCCCCTGCCATCAACAGACGTGTATCGGCTCCGACCGTGACCAGATCACAGCCACGCGCCAACATCCGTCGCGCATGCGCGGCACTGCCGTTGTGAATGCCGATGACGCTGCCGTGCTGCCGAGCCCGTGCGACAATCTCGTCGATCAAGATATCCATGGGGCCATCACCGTGATCGAACCCAGGTGTGTGCCCGTGTGACAACGCCAGATCCGCAGGGCCGATATAGATGCCATCCAGCCCCTCGACGGCCAGAATCTCTTCCAGGTTCGCCACGCCTTCGCTGGTCTCGATCATGCCCAGCACCAGCATCTCGTCATTGGCATGCTTCGCATAATCCGCTCCGCCATACAGTATGGCGCGATGAGGGCCGAAGCTGCGCATCCCCAGCGGGGGATAACGACAGGCGGCCACCAGTGCCCTGGCGTCATCGGCCGTATTGATCAAAGGCGCGATCACGCCATAGGCCCCCGCATCCAGCACCTTCATGATCAACCCCGGCTCCAGACTTGGCACCCGGACAAGCGGGACGGTGTCAGTGGTGGAGATGGCCGTCAGCATCGGCAGCAGATCGCTGTAATCGATCACCCCGTGCTGCATGTCGATGGTCAGGCTGTCCCAGCCCTGATGGGCCATGATCTCTGCCGAGAAGGCACACGGCATGGAGAGCCAGCCATTCACGACGCCCTCTTTTTGGGCAATGCGTTGCTTGAGGCGATTGAGGCGCATGGGGTCTCCCTCTGGAATTCATCAACGGTGGAGGTCACAAGGGACGGGGCACAAGAGCAGCCACAAGGTCAGTCACGCGTGAGGTTCACGGGTCGTGTCCAGGGAGGGTGAGCGTTCTCCATTCAGCACGTCGGGTGATGCTGGAGAGCGAGAGGCAAAGGTGGCGATGGGGACACCCGGCACCTCGACCTCCAGCGCGAAGACACTGCCAGACAAGGGGGCTGCGGCCAGTGCCTCAGGGCTCATGCCCTTGCGCAAGGTGGTCACGTAAAGCGTTGTCATATCGGCCCCGCCAAAGCACGGCATGGTCGGGCCGGGACATGGCAGGCGGACCTGGCGCGCCAGACGTCCCTGGGTATCCCAATAATTGAGGACTCCGCCAAAGACACCTGCACTCCAGTAGCCTCCCGCCATATCCATCGCCCCACCGTCGGGGCGACCGTGCAGTGCAGGCTGGGTCTCGGCAAACACTCGCGGCGTTCCCATGACTCCATTTTCCGGGCAGTAGTCCGCGACATGGATCGTGTCGCGCCGCGTATCCGTAAAATGCATGCGCCGTCCATCAGCACTCCAGGCCAGTCCATTGGCGACAATGAGGCCTGACTGCAGACAATGCGTCTCGCCCGCAGGCGTGACCGAGTAGAAATGCCCCAACGGCCGGGAGCGGCTCGCTTCATCCATGGTGCCGATCACGAACTGCCCATTCGGTGCGACCTTGCCGTCATTGAAGCGCGTGCCAGCCAACGGCTCACCGGGTGGGCAGGCCAGGAACTCCAGTGCACCCGACTCGAAATCGAGCAGATGGATACCCGAACGCATGGCAACGATCAAACGCCCATCGGCACAGCGCCCGAAGGCACCCAAGGTCTCTGGCAGCACGCGACGCTCTCGCTTGCCATCACTCAGGCAGTAGCGCTCGATCGCCGGGGCATAAAGGTCCGCCCATAACAGGCTGTTGCGACTGGCATCCCAGATCGGGGATTCACCCAACTCCGCCCGGCTCTCTATCAGCAGTTCGATTTCCGCCATTTCCTGGACTCCCGTCGACGATGGCTATGGCTATGGCACATGCGTGGATACCCCTGCGGGCTTACACTTTCTATCTCTCTGCCCCCGATACCCTCGACCTTATCTCCCTGCATCAGGCAGTGGCGCTCAATAGATATCGGGCTCAGGAGTACTGCCAGGTGCACCATTGGCAAAGTCGAAGTCACAGCCTTCATCTGCCTGGGTGACATGCGATTTGTAGAGAGAGGCATAGCCATGAGGGTGCCGGTCCTTGGGCGGCTGCCAATCTGCCAATCGACGTTGGATCTCCTCCTCATCGACCATCAGGTCCAGCCGCCGATTGGGGACATCCACGGCGATGATGTCGCCGGTCTTGACGATGGCCAACGGGCCGCCGACGGCGGCTTCCGGCGCCACATGCAGAATGCAGCTCCCGTAGCTGGTGCCACTCATGCGCGAGTCGGAGATACGCAGCATGTCGCGCACGCCCTGTTTCAGCAGCTTGGCCGGAATCGGCATCATGCCCCCCTCCGGCATGCCGGGGCCGCCCACCGGTCCGCCATTCTTGAGCACGATGATGCTGTCAGCCGTGACAGGGAGGTCTTCATCATCGATACGCGCCTTGAGGTCGGCGATATTCTCGAACACATAGGCAGGCCCTTGATGGACATGCAGACGAGGGTCCGCCGCGGTCGGCTTGATGATGGCCCCCTTCGGCGCCAGGCTGCCGGTCAGTACGGCAGTCCCGCCCGAGGCATTGACCGGCGTGTCCAGCGGGAAAATGACTTCCGGGCGCCAGACCTTGGCGCCCTCGATATTGTCGCCCAGGGTGCGGCCGGTCACGGTCATCGCGGAGAGCTTCAGCTCACTGCCGATGTTCGTCATCAGCGCCGGAAGCCCTCCGGCATAGAAGAAGTCTTCCATCAGATATTCGCCGGAAGGCTTGAGGTTCAGCACCAGCGGCACACGACGCGATATCTCGTTGAAGCGCTCCATCGGCAGCGTGATTCCGAGACGACGTGCCATGGCCACGATGTGGATGATGGCGTTGGTTGAGCCACCGATCGCCATGTCGACGGCAATCGCGTTATCAAAGGAGGCCTCGCTCATGACATCGGTCGGCTTGAGATCTTCCCAGACCATTTCCACCGCTCGCTTACCGCTGGCGTAGCACATACGGTTGTGATTGGCGTCCACCGCAGGAATGCTCGAAGCCCCCGGCAGGCTCATGCCCAGAGATTCACCGATCGACATCAGCGTTGCCGCCGTGCCCATGGTCATGCAAGTGCCCGGAGAGCGGGCAATCCCATTCTCGATCTCGTTCCAGTCACTCTGACTGACGTTGCCGATACGTCGCTCATCCCAGTACTTCCAGACATCCGTACCACTCCCCAACACCTGCCCACGGTAATTGCCGCGCAGCATGGCACCAGCGGGGACATAGATGGTCGGCAGATTCATGGAGATCGCGCCCATGAGCACGCCCGGCGTGGTCTTGTCACATCCGCCCATGACCACGGCGCCATCCACGGGGTAGCTGCGCAGCAATTCCTCGACTTCCATGGCCAGCATGTTGCGATACATCATGGCGCTGGGTTTCATCAATTGCTCACCCAGTGAGATGGCAGGCAGTTCGACAGCAAAGCCCCCCGCTGCCGTGATACCACGCTTGATATCCTTGACCCGCTCAGGAAAGTGAGAATGGCAGGTATTGAGGTCGTTCCAGGTATTGATGATGGCGATCACCGGCTTGCCGACGAACTCCTCTCCCCAGTAACCCATCTGCTTGACGCGAGAGCGATGCCCGAAAGAGCGCAGATCATCCTGCTTGAACCAGCGATTGCTGCGCAGATCGTCGACCCCTTTCCTGTTCATCCCGTACTCCTTACAACGTAATTGACCGAACAATGGCGTAGCAGAATCCGCACCGGCTGCCTCGAGGGCGGCCCGTCATTGCGTCATTCCTGAATGAAGTGGCGTTGGCTATCTCAATTCAACAGCCGAATCAGCGCGTCAATTGACTGTCCGCCGTGATGGCAGAGACACCCAATCGCCGTTGCGCCGACTGGAGTCGAGCGCGGTGGCGGCGAACTCGACACCACGCACACCACTGCGCAGGTCGGGATACCAGCAGGCCAATGGGTGCGGTTCAGTCCCCTGCTGGCAAGCAGTGATGTCCTCATGGAGGTCGCTATACAGGGAAGAAAAGGCTTCGCGATAACCTTCGGGATGTCCAAAGGCCACACGAGAGATACGCGTGGAGGCTTCATGCAGTCCCGCTGCCCCTTTGGAGAGCAGCACAGGAGCGCCATCAAGACGGCGGAACAGGAGCTGATTGGGGGTTTCCTGATGCCATTCGAGCCCCCCGAGACTGCCGAAGATCCGGAAGCTCAGCCCATGCTCGGCGCCGGCAGCCGCCTGGGTAATCCACATCAGGCCGCGGGCACCATTGCCATAGCGCAACATTACGTTGGCATTATCGTGCGCTTCGCGTCCGGCCACGCTGGCCGTGACATCGGCACTCAATTCACTGGTCTCAAGCCCGGAAACATACTCGAGCATATGAAAGGCGTGGGTCGCGATATCATTGAGTATCATCGACTCCCCCGCGATGGCGGGGTCCATATGCCAGTCGTGGCCTGCCTTTTCCGCATCTGTCAGGCAGGCCAGGTGCCCCTGAACGTAGTCACACTGCAGCTGACGGATTTCACCGAGCTCGCCATTCTCAATCATGGCGCGTGCCTGACGCACCATGGGATAACCGGTATAGCCATAGGCCATGCAGCAGCGCAGCCCTGCCCGCTCGGCAATCGCTTCAAGCTCGCGAGCCTGAGCCGGATCATTGACCAGCGGCTTTTCACAGACGACATGAAAGCCCAGTTCCAGAGCCAGCTTGGCCAGGGCGAAGTGACTATCGTTGGGCGTGAGAATGGCGATCACCTCAGCGCCATCTTCGCGGGCAGCTTCCTCGCGTAGCAGTGATTCACCATCGCCATAACCACGTGCGATGTTGAGTTGTTCCGCCTGCTGGCGAGCACGCTCGGGATTCGACGACAGCGCACCGGCGACGACACGATACCGCCCATCCATCTGCGCCGCCGCACGATGGACCTGACCGATGAAAGACTGAACGCCTCCCCCGATCATCCCCATGCGAAGCACCTTGGGGGCCAAGGCGCTCGGCTGGTGTTCCGCTGCCTGCTGTGAGCTTGAACGGTGATCGAATGAGGGCGGTGTCTGCTGAGTCATTGGGCGTCTCGGCTTCAGGCGTGGATGGCGTTATTGTTCTATCGCGTACCACAGGGGCTTTTCCTTGGCTTTGGTACGCTGCATATCAAGCAGCCTAGCGCAGCCAAACCGGCTTTGAAAATGTTTTCAAAGCCATTTAGACCAAGGGACGAGAAAGAACGAAAATCCACCGATGTGCCAACGAATCGCCAGTATTCCAGGCGGACTACCAGGAGAGTGCTGCTCCGCCTCCAGAGAAGATTTCACGAGAAAACTGCCAAGCGTTTTGCAGTGCGCGTGTCAGTTGACGTGACGAGTCGACCCGCGTTGCGTGATCTGACACGGCATGATGACTCGACTGGGCGCCATGCCACCTTGCTTGATGCGCGCGAACAACAACGACACCGTCTTGTTGACCATTTCCGTGAATGGCTGGCAGATCGTCGTCAGATCATAGGATTTGCTTGAGGCAAAGCGAATGTCATCCACCCCGACGATACCGATATCCTGTGGTATGCGGTGCGAGAACTCATGACGAATGGCGTCCATGCCGCCACATGCCATGATATCGTCAAAATAGAAGATGCTATCAGGAATGACCTCCGCCTCTGTGAGCAACTCACAGGTGGCTTCATAGCCCGCATCGTAGCTGTGGCGATGCCCTTCCCCCACGCCATGCAAGGTCAGCCCTCGCTGCTCCAGCCGCGCGATGAAGCCACGCTTTCTATCCAGCGTAGCCTGCTCCTTGGTCGACGCCCCCACATAGGCCAGCCGACGATAACCGAGATCAATGAGATGATCTGCTGCCATGCGCCCCATCTCGACATCGTCACAGGTCACCACGCAGGCGCCGGAGTCTTCTCCATCACGCCCGAATATGGCCACAGGCGTATTCTGCTTCGCGCAGGCCTCGACCAACTCCGGCGGCACTGAAGCAGAAGTGACGATCAAAGCATCGACATGATATTCCATCACCAACGAGACAGCCTCCGAGATACTTTTCTCGGTATTCACGTTGATCAACAAGGTGTGGCAGTTATGTCGCTGAATCGCAGCAGAAAATTCGCTGAGAATCGCCAGATAGACAGGGTTCTCGAAATTGGTCACGAGAATCCCGATCAGGCTGGATTGCGACTTGATGCCTCGTGCCAGACGGTTCGGCTTATAGCCAAGACGCTCAGCCACCTCCAGAATCCGACTGCGCATCTCGGGCGAGCTGCTACCTTCAGGATTCATTGCCCGAGAGACCGCCGCAATCGAGACGTTGGCCTCCTTGGCAACTTCAGTGATGGTGACACGCTTGGATGAGGGTGTGGTCTCGGGTTTCTTCATGCTGTCTCCATAACAGGCTCAATGCTCAATATATCATCAAGGCATTCCACTCCACATTGGATAATCATTGGCCGACCATACCGCGGATCACGCAAGCATGCAGCAGGCACATGATGAAGAATACAGCCATATCACGTTGGCTTTGACGTGTGCCACCAAAGAGTCAATAGCCTTATTTCGATAACACGACCCTGGCGACGATCTCTGGCAGCACGACGGCTCAGAACCACAGTAGAACTTGCGCAACAGACGATGCATCGGTTGCTGGAGCCTCGTCGCGGCACACCCAGACGATGACCCTGGATACGACTCGGAGGTCGCCGATCACGAAGATATCGCAAAGGGCTTTGGCAGTAGATGTATTGCTATGCCCTCTATAGCCCTACCTGGCGAGGGACCAAGGAGAATATCAATGGCTTGACACGCCAGTACTTCTCCAAGGGGCAGCCTCCAAGAATGTCAGTAATACTGAGCTACGCAAGGTACGTCGAGAAACGGTATGATCATCCCCGACACTACCTCGGCTATCGAATAGCCAGCCCAAGTATTCTCGAGAGAATATTCTAAGCCTCTGTATACAATGCGTGCTGCTCTGATTGCTGGAGCTCAGACACAAAAAACCGATGCCTGCAAAGCGCAAGCATCGGTAACATGGAATATATATTAAAAAAGCTTCACGAATCGGACAGTTTATTCCATTCCTTTTCAGCGTCTTCTTTGTTCATGCCATAACGCTCTTGAACCTTCCCGACAAAGTGCTCCTTGCGACCCGCAATTTCGTCGACATCTTCATCTGTAAGCTCTCCCCAACCTTCGCGGACCTTACCTTTGAGCTGCTTCCACTTACCTTCGGCGATATCACTATTCATGGCAGTCTCCTGATTAAACAGATAATGCGATAAATAAAAATCTACCAATGACCAGTCGCATGCTGTGATTGAGCCTCATGGCAGGCCACGAATATAAGCTAGCACAGATATTAGGGCTCAACAACAGCCCTACCGCTTCACCTCATTGGTGGCGCGACCACTGACTTTACATAAAATATTGCGCGAGCCAGCCGACTCAATACAACATCATCGACAGAAAGTTCCCTTCATCTTTCCGTGGCATACCACCATTTCCCAGCCTTCAACAACCAATGTGACAACTGTCATTAAATGTATAGGGCAAAATGTTCAGCATAACCCATCAACAACTCTCTATAAGGTGACGGATGATCAATTTTCACAACGAATCTATCCTTTATTAGCCTCTCGCATGCCCATCAATTAATTATTACAGGAAAGGCACCATAGTTATCAAGCTGCACAATCAAGAGACAACGACACTGAAAATTCATGCCGACTTCCTAAGCAGCTCCTCCCAGCATTACGAAAAAAGATCTCCTCGTCAGTTTGCGGTCAGCGTCTCAACCATCCAGCGATGGCGTTACAAAAAACCCGCGGCTGACCGCGGGCAAGATCGAAGCACTGGCAGGCGATGATCAGCTTGGCATCCTGCTCCTAGAACCATACCTCGCTCTGGACACCGAAGGCCCATTCGCCTCCCGTGAAGCCTGCACTCCCGAGGGCATCGTCTTCGGAGTAATCATTGAGCTCCTCATCCCAGTCACTCCAGGACGCGAACAGGCGAATTTCCGGACGCTTCCAGAAGCCACCGACTTCAGGCTTGAAGGTCGGTGCAATGGTGAACTTGCGATACCCGCCTTCCACGGCAGTGCCTGTCGAGCCGGGGTCCAGGTCCATCCATTGATAGCTCAGCTCGTACTGCATCTCGAAATTCGTCGTCAGCTCATTGGCCAGACGCGCATTGAAGG
>MDSY01111993.1_pt1 | contig 31912 bp, 25 predicted proteins | sample 811131 | NCBI WGS metagenome assembly MDSY01 (sample SAMN05326643, study PRJNA326480) | marine metagenome | isolation source: seawater | place: Atlantic Ocean: South West | collected 2010 | reverse complement strand
CATATGGTGTGTCCATCTGCAATCGCTCGAGTTGTATCAACTTCCAATATTGATGGTCGGCTTATCCTGACGTGACCTGCCTCCATGGCATTTGGGATCGTTCTTGAAAGGTGAACGTGCTTCCTATCACCAGCAGTAATGCCTAATTCCAAGTGCGTGGCAACTGCCTCAGGGTCGCAAGGCCAATACAGAACATCGGGAATATCATCGGTTGGCAAGTCTAACTCAAGTTCTATAGAATGTCCATATGTAGCTCTAATCATCTCTCCCTCAACCTGGTATCTACCCTTAGCATCGGAATTTGCAATTGCCTCAAAATGCCATCCACGCAACCAGTGAAAATGTCTTCTTTGGTTCTGAATTGCTTCGGATAGTTCCCTAGAATTTACCCAGCCATTTAGATCCATTTCAACACCGAATTTTTCGGGTGCATGTCTTAGAACAAGAGCTAGAATCCTTCCTAAACTGTTTGACTCCCTATCCGACATGATGAATTTTCCTTCGTCGTTACATGTCGGACAATTTGTTCCACTAAAGTGTCCGTTATTCATAGAACAAGAGCGCGTCCTGCATTGTCGTAGCATGACCATGGCTGCTAGGGTCTACTTCATAATCAGTTCGATTTAATGAAGTTGCACAGATGAAAATGATGATGAGAGTGCAAGTCATGGACATACCATGCGAGCAGTCATTTCTGACTATGTCAGAACCTCATTTCATCGTGCACACAAAGGACACCTATCAGCAGTGAGACCTGAAAGCATGTTGGAGTGTATAATATCCGAAGTAATCAGCAGAAATGACCTAAACCTAACAGATGTGGAGGACTTAATGGTCGGTTGCGCTTACCCAGAAGGTGTTCAAGGATTGAATATTGGTAGGATTGCAACCTATCTTCCTGGACTACCAACATCTATCCCAGGCATGACAACAAATCGTCTGTGCGGATCATCAATGCAAGTAGCACACGCTGCTGCAGGTTCTATCAAACTTGGATCAGGGGATTTATTCTTAGCAGCGGGTGTAGAAACTATGTCCCTTGTAAAAAGGGGAGGTTGGAACCGAGACTTGCATCCAGTAATTGAAGAAAAATATCCTGATGCATATATCTCGATGGGATTAACAGCTGAAAATTTAGCAAAAGAATACTCAATTTCTAGAGTAAGTCAAGAGGAGTTCGCATTAAATAGCCATAAAAAAGCGTTGAAAGCAAAAAGTGAGGGTCTACTTACAAAAGAAATAGTTCCAGTTAAAGCAGAAGAAATGATTATTTCAGAAGATGGTTGTATGCGAGAAACTACAATGGAAAAGATGGCAAGGCTTCCTCCTGCATTCTTGGATAATGGAACAGTTACGGCAGCAACATCTTCTCCTTTAACAGATGGTGCGGCGTGTAACTTGATATCATCTGACAGATATGCCAGTGAGAACAGTTTGGAGTGTTTAGCAGAGATTGTATCTACTGCTGTAACAGGAGTTGATCCTCACATAATGGGTATAGGACCGGTTAAAGCATCAAAGCGGGCTTTAGAAAGAGCCGAAATTACCCTAGATGATGTTGATGTTATTGAGTTGAATGAGGCTTTTAGCGCACAGTCAATAGCTGTTATGAAAGACCTAGATTTAGAATATGATGATTCAAGAATTAACATAGATGGCGGTGCCCTAGCAATTGGGCACCCCCTTGGTGCCAGCGGTGCAAGAATATTGGGTAAGGCTGCCTCATTATTGAACAGGACTGGAGGAGATTACGCCCTTGCAACAATGTGTATTGGCGGAGGCATGGGTATAGCAACTGTTTTGCGGAATTTTGAATCATAACCTTCATACTATATCGCATCCCTAGAAAGAACATGGGTATCCGCAAAGGCCGGAAAGAGGCTTATGAAAATCTGAGCATAAGCGAGGAAGGAGATTGTCCAAGATGTGGAGGTGAAAGCCAGCCGTCATCCCTTCCCGGTTACTTGTCTTGCGCTAGATGTCAATATGAATGGAAAGATCCAAACCACGTCGCAGAAAGAAAAGGTCCGCCTGCAAATTACAGAAGAGATGCAGAGTTAATCGAGGAATTCAAAACAGAAATGCAAAGAGGAGACCTCAGTCATGTTTTGGGAATTGATAGAGGACTTTCTGGAGAGCAGGAACAGTCCCTGAAAAGGTTAGAAGACAAGTGGATGACTGGAATGTCTGGTCACTTCAATGCAGCAGCCGAGGAAAGAAAACCACTAATGATATCATTCGATGATGACGATAATTTAGTTGATACTACTATCGGCAGCATCACAATTGTTGCTAACGGTTTTGATGGTGGAGAAGAGATAAGACTTGAATATCCAGGATTAGGTACTGAATTCTACGCATATGACGAAGCAAGCGATACAGGCTGGAGAAGAGGTCGCACCTCTGAAGATACCGCAAGATCGATCACAAACGTGATTAACAGGTTCTCAAATCTTGTATATGCTACTCAAGATAATTCAACCATACTTCTTGAGTTAAGGAATGCTGAACTCTTGGCTGAGTCCTTAGTTATCTTCGTAGATGACCCTGGTGGAACGGACATAATTGCTGAAAAATCCGGGGTGTCAATGGATCCTAGAGAAGTAAGAATTGTTGAGGATTACAAGGTAGTTGTAGGAATTTGTTTAGCTGATGGAATTATCTCCCCATCCGAAGATCAGATGCTTTGGGCAATGCGACAGCAATTAGGAATCGATGATTTCTTACATGTACAAATAGTTCAGCAGATATTTGGTGATCATGCTGTGAAAGAATGCACTGTTTGTGGCAGTATGGCGGACCTTTACGCAGACTATGCTGCATGGTATTGCAAATCTTGTGAAAACTGGTGTTAGTAAGCGCTTCTATAGTTATAAGTAAGCAACCGCAACTACCATACTACGTAGGTATTATTCATAAGGTGAGAACCAGTAGCGGTGAAAGGCGAGTGATTATGGCTAAAGAAGTACTTTACATTGGGATTGACTTGGGTACCTTCCGTTCGGTGATGGTATCCAGCGACAGCCACGAAGAGGAAGAACTAACTGTTATTGGAACGCCAAAGGACCCAATAGCACGTAATTTTCTCAAAAGGGATGTCTTGTTTGGAGAAGAAGCACTGAAAAATCGATTGGCATTGAATCTGTTTCGGCCATTAGAATTGGGTGTAATAAAAGACACTCCAGAAGATAGAGAATTTATTGCTCACTTCATAACACACCTAATCGGCCTGTCAGATCCTGAGGATTACGACAGAGTAGTTGCTGTAATCGGTGCTCCTGCCGAAGCAAGCCACGTTGATAAAACATCAATTTTTGATGCTGCTGCCGGTTCAGTTAACGCCGCTATGATTATCTCAGAACCTTTCGCAGTTGCATATGCACTTGACATGATTGAGCACACCCTAGTAATCGATATCGGTGCTGGAACAACTGATCTATGCCGTGTTTATGGAACTATACCGGGACCCGGCGACCAAATGCATACAGGATATGCTGGAGATTATGTAGACAATCAGATAATTCTAGAGGTCCAGAAAAAGTATAATGGTGCCCAAATCACAAAAGATATGGCAAGACGTTGGAAAGAGCAATACTCCTTTGTATCAACTTCGACACCAAAAGACCCTATTATGGTAGATTTTTCAATTGAGGGTAAGGCAATGACACTTGACATAACTGATTGCATTCAAGAGGCTTGTGAATCTATCGTAGACCCAATCGTTGAAAATGCTAAAGAATTGATAGCAGGATCAAATCCAGAGTTCCACGATGAATTCCGTCGAAACATGGTATTAGCTGGCGGTGGTTCAGGAATTAGAGGATTAGGTGCACTAATCGAGAGAAGGCTCTCTGACATGGGAGATGTAAACGTCCATGTTGTAGATGACCCTGTCAGACTAGGTGCCATGGGTGGATTGAGATTAGCAATGGAAGTTCCAGAAGACATGTGGAAAAACCTAACGCTTGCAAGCCGTTGATTTATTCCTCTTCACCACTCAAAACCAATCTCGAATTGCAGTGTGGACAAACATCTGATGGCGATAGCAACATTGGATTTATCGCCAGAACTGCTAAACAAGAAGGGCAAGCAGCGAGCATCTCGCCTTTTGCCAATTTTACACCGTCATTGTAGAGTGATTCGCCACTGTAACCCATTCTGTAAACTGGGTGAAAGTGTATTCTGATGAATCTTACAGAGGAAAATATTGCATATCCCAAAATCAGAATGAAGATCAGAGTAGTTATGTTAAGGGAAACAAGCAATTGATACACATTTAGAACCATTAGCAAGCAAAACCCGACTGTCAGCAAGCCAATAATTAGGGGGACAAACCAGTATGCCCATTCTGATTTACTCTTATAGGATGACCAAACAGCCAGGAAGAATACTCCTGGGATAAAAGCAAGCTCGCCAAAAAAAGTATAGAAAAAGAACGTTAACAATAGAGAATCTACTGCCAACACAAAACATGTTCGGCTGTGAAGTGCATCTATTGGGTTAGAATGTGTTGGCGTCGAGCCAGCCAAAATCATCTCATCTGGGTCCGCCATGCTCAATGCGAGGAGGATTCAATTGTTGAATTGTCCGGCGAAGCCGTCATAGAGCAGTATTTCTTGGACGTTACATGCGTGACACCGACGTCGAGCTTCGCGGCTCGTCACTCAAAGGCAAACATGTGCTGTTGGGTGTAACTGGAGGGATTGCAGCAGTAGATACAGTTAGGCTTAGTCGTGAACTTAGAAGACATGGGGCGAATGTTTCAGTCGTTATGACACCTTCCGCTCAAAAAATCATTACTCCTCTAGCTGTAAGGTGGGCATCTCAAGGCGAAGTGATAACTGATTGGGATGGAGATTTAGCAGGTCTTAGCAATTTTGACGCAATATTGGTTGCGCCTGCAACTCGTAATCTACTCGCATCATTCGTTCACGGAATAATGAATGGACCGCTACTAATGGCGCTTTCAGCTGCAAGAAGCCGAGGAACTCCCATCATGATGGTACCTTCAATGCACGGTGACCTATCGTCAGATCAAATTACCAGTGACCTTGTTATTGAATGTCAAAATCTTGGTGCTAATATTCTATGGGGTAATAAAGAAGAGGGTCGCATGAAAACCCCATCTCATGAGCACATAGTTGCATTGTTAGGAAACATGGTTAACAGAAATAACACATCAGTAGTAATCACGCTCGGTGCTACACAAAGTAACATCGATGACATAAGATTCGTACAGAACACTTCATCTGGCCGAACAGGATATTCTATCGCAGATGACTTGTTTAGACATGGAATGGATGTTACATGCGTTAGTGGTGTTACAAGTGTGAACAAACCAGATTGGATAACTCTAGATATCAAATGTCCAGATCCAAATCAAATGCTTAGTGAACTTAAAGCGCTTGCAAAGGATAAAATCGATGTCTGGATTCATACAGCTGCTGTGCTCGACTACATTGTAAGCAAACCCGTCGAAGGAAAAATCGCATCACTACAAGGTGATTTGAGTGTTGGATTGAAAGAAGGAGCAAAGCATATTGTCGAATTAAAGGATTTGTGCAAGGGTGCAGTTAGAATCGGTTTCAAATTTGAAAGTGGAATCAAACAGAAGGACTTAGTTCACAGAGCGCACGCTCAAATACAAACTGCAAACATGACTGCAACAATCGCCAACAGATTGGAAGATTATGGCAAAGAAGATGCTCCAAGAGGTTGGTTAGTTGATTCGCATGGAGCACATTTCATTCTCGAAACTGAATCTGAAATGTGCAGTGCTATTCGCTCAATTATTGAAAACAATAGGTGATATTTCTGCGCCGATTTGTCATTGTTGGAAGTAGAGCCATGGCAAAGGGAAAGCTACCATTGAATGATTTAGCAGGCGGTGCTGGTCGAATGGATGTACTAATCAGAGCGTTAATGTCTTCCATACTTACAAGTCATGGAATGAGAGAAAATGTCGAATTTACAATGATTTTACTTGGAGGCCCGGGTCCAGCAAGAAGAATTAGATTTGTTTCAAACGAATTGAAAGGAATCCACGCTGAGGAGAGAGCAGTCGCAGGCAAAATTGCGGCCGTTATTAGGGAACCAATTCCTCCCAGAGGTCACTGGATTGAAAGAAGTCCTGGAATATATGATGGAGGTGGTGATCTGGACATGACATTGGATGAGTGGAATTGCCCTATGGTAAACCTGAATGCAGAATCTAAATCTCTATACTCAGGTGTGATTCCAAACAATTTCAAGATTGATGATATTGGTTTTATCCTAGGAGACGACAGGGAGTTAGTTTGTGAGAGAGGTAATAGAAGGAGTCTCGGTTCTATGTGGCTGCAAGGGCACACATGCATTGCAATAATACACTTCCTTTTGGATGAAGGAGTCGAACTTCAACTTTGAGCATATCTTTCCAAGTATCCGTCAACTAAAATCATATGAGGAACCGTCAAAGCCGCAAGACCGATGAATACGATTTTGATTATCACTGGTTCGAAATTGGATGTGCTAGACATTTGTAGTATGGCAAATATCCCAATTATCCATGTTGCTATGGAAAGGTAAATTGTTAATTTTGATATTTGGAAACCTGATAGAGTATCCTTCAAAATAGGTAGCATATTTTTGACATGTCGCAAGGAATGGAACAGACAAAAATAAATTGCAAATCCTAGAAGTGGTGGTGCGAAAAAGAATACTATGGACAACAATACTAATTCTGAAAATATTATAATTAAGCGGCGTAATTCGTATATTATCACAACACTAAGAACCATTGCAAGTATAGTCACTACCGCCGCAGCGTCTAAAAAATGCCACACATATGTCGCATCTCCGTCGACTAAAAATTCAAAGATCTTATTCGATTCTGACTTATGAAATTGGCTTATTCCTGCAATTACCAAGCCACCTCTAGAGATAGACTCCACTGCCATTTTGGCAAACGATGAGTCTTCCAAAGTATCTCCTCGGCCGAAATGCCAAATGCTGATTGCAAGAAATAGTATAAGAGATAAAACAGGTAGAACTTGCCAAATTAATACTATAAGGATTGAAATTGATATGTAAGATAATAAAAATTTCAAAGCATCTGAAATGTTGTTCATCCAACCAAAATGCATCGCCATCGCCCCATCCATTGCGCCGTGAGGCATTCCTACGAAGACAATAGCTGACAATGCGACAATACTTGCAGCATCGAGTGAACCAATAGCATCAAATCCGAACATCATGGAACACCCTTGTTTCTTTTCCGAAATATATGCCTTGTAACTCCTTTTATGAATAGTAACTTTGGCATTGCAAATATCACTTTGAGTCGCAAAGACCAGTTTATCTCACCGCTCATAAATTTAGCAAACTGATCACCAGAAAGCGATTTTGCCATTTGAAGGAATAATTTAGGGCCCTCTTCGGGATAATTTTGTAAAACAGTTAGCAGAACACCATCCATCCAAAGGTCTATTTTTCTGTGAGGTGTTCTGAAATAGAGATCTCCAGTATTTCTACTAAGTTCTATTGCCGCATCAATTTGCTTTTGAATAAACACGAATGCATAGCCACTACCCGGTCTTATAGCACCAGCATTACCTCCAATTCCCGGTATGTTTGGGTCGTGAGGTTTCAAACTCCCCATAGGAATTATGCCTTGCTCCTCGTGCTTAATAGTAAATTGAGTGCAAGAGTAAATTCTGTCTAGATATTCATTTATCGATTGGTTGTAAAATTCTCCAACATTTGCATCAGTACTAAAAATTGTAGATTCAATTAGTGCATTGGTTGTTGAAAATGGAAGTAAATAGATAAAATGCAAGCCTTTTGACTGGTCGACGCGAAAATCCATCAAAACAGCTGTTTCGCTGTCAAAGGTTGGTGTTTTTGTTTCTACCTCGATTCCATAGAAATGTTGTAACATTGCTTTACCTATTGTTCTTGGGGGACGTGAATCAAAAACTAAATCAGAGTCTTTGGGAAAATCTGAATTATCAATTATATCGACACTTAATCTCTTGGCTTCACTTCGACAATAATTAAGCCACTCATTTCTATGAATTGCGTAATATGGATGCTCTTCAGACGACATGATCGATTGTCCGGATTCAGTAATTATAGCCCAGTTATTCCATTTTTTTCGAGATAAAGAGATTTGCCTTTCCAATCCCTTTGCTCCCCAAAAACCCCACATGTGATCTATTGGAACAGGTGCATTATCCGGCTTAACTAATTGAATTAAGTGATTTGGAAGTTTATCTGACATTGCTGCGAGCGTTAGTGCTGCACATCCATCACCAATTATCGTGGTTTTGATGGACAATTTATCAACCCACAAACGGAAGGCCTTCCAGTTTACTGTGAAGAGATGTATTGTGTGATTTCTTTCTAATGGAAGCGCGTGTAAGTAAGTTGAATGTTGCTTTTATTGTGCAAATTATTTTGCTTAACTTCGATGTTGATTGTCTACCATCATACCAGTTTAGTCCTGAATTGTCGATTTGTACACCGATTTGTCGATAAACCTTAGCTGCAACTGAAATTGATAAATGCGCTCTAAATGGAAGGTATGCTAATCCATGATGGCCGCTTCTATAGAATATCTCTGCCATATCTAATAATCGTTTTATTCCATCTTGTATGAGAATAGACTCATCAGAATTAGGATTATTTGAGGCTTCAACTATTTCCTCGGGACTCATATTGTTTACCCAGTCACCTGGTATGTATCTTCGACCCATCTGCGCATCTTCTAAAACATCTCTAGCTATGTTGGTAAGTTGCATTGCGATTCCCAAATCAATTGCATGCTTTTTCGCTGCGAAATTATTGCATTTCAGCACACTGCACATCATCAAACCAACGGTTCCTGCCACTTTGTATGCATACCTTAGCAAATCCTGTTCACTGCTAATTAATACAGGAGTCCTTTGATCATCGAGCAGACCATCAATTAAAGCAAGCACAACCTCACAATCCAAGTCATAATCTTCGAACAGGGGTGAAAAGTTCTCAAGAACCGGATCTGCTTTGAAATTACCTTTGCTTAATTCGTTGTAAATTACCTGCAGTCTTTCAGGGCCGTTTATGATATCGCCATCTGCCATATCATCTAATAATCTGCAAAATGAATACAGTCTGGCAGCATCATACCCCATCCTTGAACCAAGAAATCTCTTGGCCCAAAAAAAACTCTCTCCATTAGCAGCCAAAACTTGTTCTGGAGTGAGATTTTCATTTGACATTGTCTAGCCCTGATAAAATAGCAATGTAATGTTTGTTATAAGTAATTGTTTCAAATCAGCGTTTTTGAGGGTCTTAGATTCGATGCAAATGTTATCATGGTAGGACTTTTTCGCTGTCATGAAACATATGTCCAGTAATGATAGAAAAGCGGCGGTTATTGGTAGTGGATTTGGTGGAATCGGTGCTGCGATAAGATTGCAAAGTGCTGGCATTAAGACTACAATTTACGAAGCCAGAGACCTCCCTGGAGGGAGAGCATATGTTTACCATGATGACGGGTATACCTTCGATGCAGGTCCAACGGTTGTTACTGCACCGCACACGCTTACTGAATTGTTTGAGCTTTCAGGAAGAAAATTAGAGGATTATATAGAATTGAATGAAGTATCGCCAATGTATCGCTTAATATGGAGTGATGGAGACAGATTCGACTATGTTAGAGACGAGGAAACTATGGTCAAACAAATATCAGAAAGAAGTGAAAAGGATGCAATAGGCTATCAGAAGTTTTTCAATTATGTTGAAAAGGTCTTTGAAAAAGGCTACACAGAATTAGCCGATAGACCATTCCTCAAATTTTCTGATATGTTGGCTGTTTCTCCCTCGTTGATAAAATTGAGAGCTGATAGATCAGTATATTCCACGGTATCTAAATACGTTAAGGATGAACATCTGAGGCAAGCATTGAGTTTTCATTCCCTTTTGGTCGGTGGTAATCCTTTCCAAACTTCGTCAATATACACACTGATTCACTTCCTTGAGAGAGAGTGGGGTGTATTCTTTCCAAAAGGAGGAACTCATGCAATGGTTCGTAGTTTGATTAAATTATTTGAAGAATTGGGAGGAGAAATACGCCTCAATACGCCGGTGAAATCAATTTCTATCGAAGGAAAAAACACCTCAACAAAGCATTTAGTTACTGACAATAATGGCAAGACTGAAGAATTTGACATAGTTGTATCTAACGCAGACATACACCATACTTACAACTCAATATACGGTGGAGTAAAGTCAGCTAAAAAAAGAGCAAAAAAATTAGAAAAAATGGATTGGTCAATGTCATTATTTGTTCTATATTTTGGAACAGATAAGGAATACAAGGATGTCGCACATCACACCATATTGTTCGGTCCCAGATACAAGGGATTGCTCGATGAGATTTTCAAAGGTAGTAAAATTCCAGATGATTTCAGCCTCTACCTACACGTGCCAACTGTAACAGACCCGACACTAGCACCAGAAGGGTGCAGTTCAGCATATGTTCTTGCGCCCGTACCTCACCTAGGAAGAGCGAATGTGGACTGGGATGAAATCGCAGAAGAATATGGTGACAAAATCATTAAAGCTTTGGAAGTAGAGATGCCTGATTTAAGTAAGCATATAGTTACAAGAAGACACATCACTCCTAAGACATTTGAAAATGAACTGGTAGCTTTCAACGGTTCAGCATTCTCAGTAGCTCCAAAGTTGACTCAAAGTGCATATTTTAGACCACCAAATAAAGATCCGTCGATTCCCGGTCTCTATGTCGTTGGAGCAGGAACACACCCTGGAGCAGGTCTACCCGGTGTTCTAAATTCTGCTAAGGCAACTGTAAGGTTGATTTTAGAGGACTACCAAATCAATTAGTCACACTTACCTAAGCCAACACGGAATTCCACCCTTGCTATTGGCTAGTGACCATGCCAACAAACCCGGATCAACATCCAGAGGGTGTGTTTGAGGCCATGATGGTAATACTGTAACACTTGCAACACCTATCACATCGGAATCAACATCTCCATTCTCGACAGCATCAACATCTATTCTTGCTGCACCAAGTTTGAATGTTGAAGTCTCATCGACAAATGTAATCGCACTTCTATACCATCGCATTCCGAGTCTAGTTGTCGAATAGTTACCATTCCAATCCCTAGGAACATTAAGATTGAGGAATATTTCTCCAGCACAGAACGAATCAACAATCGCTTTGTTCGGATCGTCTTTCCACAAGTTTCTTGATTCTTCAGGCCAAGATGAAAGATGAGGTGCATTTACATCAACATGAGGTCTGTTGAGATTTCTTGGGACCTCTGGTAATACTGCCAAAGCAGCTTCAACCAAATGGACGGTTGCATCTATCGAAATTTGCATCCCTTCAGGATCAAATGATGACCAAGAAGATGCAATAGCCGGCATACCATACATCCCTGCCTCTCGAGCAGCGGCAATTGTTCCACTGTGATAGGCATCTTGAGACAGATTTGGTCCTAAGTTAACACCGCTTACGACTAATTTTGGAACAACTCCTGGGACTAATCTCTCAAGCCCTCCATCCAATGCAGCGATAACACAATCACAAGGAGAACCATCTATTGAAAATTGAAACACGTTTTCTCTATTATCATCTCGCCTAGCGATGGCAAGGCCTTTTCCTAATGTGAGTTTCATGCTGACTGCTGAATTGTTCTCTTTTGGTGCAAATACTACGCATTTATGACCTCGGTTATGCAATGCAGTGACTAGGTCCTGCAAACTTTCAGCTTCAATTCCATCATCATTCGTCAGTAATATCCAACTCAATCTCGTCACCTCCTTTTATCACCAGCAGTATTCCTAGAATCAGAATCAGGCCACCAATCCATGTCCACCTACCAGGGATGCTTTCATCAAAAAACAGCCACCCAATCAATGTCCCGATTATTGGTTCTAACGTCACAGCGAATGATATTGTCAGTGGTGGTAGCCAGCGTAGACAAGCGTTTAGACCTGTGTGTCCAACTATACCTGCTAGAAATGCCAATGTAACAAACCATGCAAGTAAATCTGAGGTTAGCCAACCAATAGGCGATGTATTCTCACCTAAGAGTACTGATATTGGAATTAATAATAATGCTCCAATGAGGGTCACAGGCAATGCGTAGACAAAGACTGGCATCCATTTTCTCAAGATTCTGCCAGCAACAATGTAACCTACAACTGTAACAGCACCTGCAAATGCTAATAGATCTCCAAATAAAGTGACTTCGCCACTATTTTTAGCATCAAGAAGAGTGATGGCTGCTCCTGTTAACCCAACTAATGCACCGCTTGTCTCCAAGATGTGAGGTCTGCGAATGAGAATTGCTGTCCCAGCAACTATGATTATTGGATGGCTCGTTACGAATAATAATGAATGTGCAATTGAGGTATGATCTAAAGATGTAGTCCATGCTCCAAAATGCGCACATAATGCTACCCCCGAACCTAGAATTATGTATAGAGTGCGCTTTTCAATAAGCTTATTTTTTGAGATTTCATCCATTTGCCTGTATTGATAAATTGCTAGAGGTGCCAACATAATTACTGTTATCTGAAGGCGCCAAGATGCTCTCATGATAGGTGGAATCTCATCTAGATACGATAGGATTGCACCGGCTGAAGATACTCCCAGAACCGCAACAATAAGCAAACCCCACACCAATGGTGGAGCTTTAGCCATCGAATCATCCCTCGACTAATTCAGCGTCTTGGGTTTCAGAACCGCCAATTACTCCAGCCCTCTTGAAAAGGAAGTATATCAGATACCCAATTATTACATTCAGGGCAACGAATCCTGCTAACCTCATGACGTGCCATGCAAAACTCGCTCCGAACTCACCGGGCATTAGAGAATCAATGAACGATAGTATACTGCTCTCTGTTCCAAAGAACGCCTCGCCAGTCAATAGACCAGCGGCAACCATGAACGTTCCAAGTAATATCAAGGCCCTCTTCTTTTCTGCAACAACAGTTCCTTCTTCTTGTTTGATCGCTTCAATTCTAGGTTGTAACTTCTTTTCTTCCCATTTGTCCCTAGCTACACCACCAATAAGCATTGGTAGAGTGTGTGGAACGTCTAGATACATACCCAGTCCAAATGATGTCCCCATTCCCGTAGCCCATTCTACGAAAACACCGAGCAAGAATCCTAGTAGAAGGAGATAGAGATCGCCCTGACCCTCGGCAAATATTACAGAGAATGTAGCAAAAGCATTAGCTTGAGGTGCTATTAGATCAATTCGACCTTGCGCCAATTCATTAGCAAGGAAGATTGCTACACCAGCGCCAATTACAGCACCCGGAACAACACCCATTATGTTACCTTTAGATATGTGATAAGGACGATTTCCAATGTATAAGCTGTTCTTGTAATCCCCAATTACAGTCCCTGACATTGAAATTGCTGAACCGAATACAGTTGTTCCAACTAAACCTAGTAGAACCGCTTCTTGGGTGGTAAGACCTAGTGGCTCTGTAAAATTCAAAAATACTCCAAACAACATCAGTAGGACAATAAATGATGTTCCAGAAACGGGCTCAATCCCTGTTTCACCCATAACTCTTACAGCAATAGCTCCAAGCAAGAATGTTGTTGCAAGCAATATTACAGAAAAGACAATGCTAGCAAGGAAAGGGAAATCTCCTAATTTGAATATGATTATCATAGCGCCAAAAGTTAGCAGCATGAAAATCGGGATGTGAGACAACGGCCACTCATACCACCCTTTTCCTTCCATGTATTCCTTACCGCTTTCTCCTTGGAATGCTCTTGCTATGTCTGCGAAGATGTTAGCAAATGTTTTCCACATCTTTAGCAATCCAAAGATACCACCGCCAACAATTGCTCCAATCGCAATGAATCTTACCGCTTTGCTAAATGCATACATTTGGACTGCTCCCGTTTCATATGGGTATACATCGGGGTTCATTGCATGCAATGCTGCTGGTAAATCTTGGAGAGGTATGTTTGCACCCAACTGACCCTCGTAAACGGGTACGTTGAAGGCGACTGCTAGTGGTATCAAAAACAACCAGCCAACGATTGTTCCTAAGTTTACAAGGAATGCTACTCTTGTCTTCATAAACCAACCTATTGCGAACATCGAAGGTGTTAGAGCAACACCCACATATGTATACATGAATGGATTGAATACTGTATCTGGATTATAGTGTGCAGGGCCTACTGCTTTACCACCAATGACTTCTCCGGGTTGGTGTATTTTGGCACTTGAATAAAACGACGCGAGGCCGAAAGTATCCCCACTCAATAATTCCGCTATGTAGCTAGTTATTGCTTGGCGTTTGCCATCTAAGTAAACTATTGGATACTCGATAATAAACAAAGCCAACATAGTAATTCCAGTCCAGACACCAATAGTTTTGAGAGAATCCCGTGCATGTTCAACTGCACCCGTACTCACATCACTAGCAATATCTAGCATCTTCAAAGTTGCTTCAAAACCTGGTAACGGTAGAGGATCTTCAACAAGCCAAACCCGCCGGAATATAATGAAATACATTACACCCAAAAATCCTGCAAACATTGAAGCGACTATACCAACAAATGCTAATCGCATTGTCTCACCAGCTCCTAGTGTAATCAATGCACCAGTGGAGATTTCATATTCGGGTTTGGCTGCCAGCAAGAAAATTGCAGGGAATGTGAAAATAAATCCGGTAGAAGCGTGTGTGGCTCCTGTTGTTGCAGAAGTTGCGATGTTTACCTCTGATGGTGACCACTTTAGCGCCATTCCTAATACATAGGCAATATACCAAGCTGCGGATATTGCCAGGCCAAGTTTTAGACCAATGTATGCTGTAACACCAGAGAATATGGCACCAATTCCGATACCAATCATGACTTTTCCTGTATCCCAATGCGATACTTCAAATGCTTCTTCGAGATTTTTTTCCTCAAGATATTGTTCTAATACACCTGTGTTTAGGTTGTTATACATCTCGTCATCAAGCCAAGTCAGAGTACCCTTCTCGATTGCCTTGAGACCCTCAGGGGTTACAGGCTGACGATAAACTGACTTCTTAACACCCATATTGGCACCTCAAACGGAGCTCAATGATCTCGAATAATTTTGTATAGGCCTAAGGCTTCCATCCACATTATTTCCTTTCCTGCCTCAATCTCAAGCTCATCTTCAAGTGGCAGTATCATCATTGAATGGTCACGCATGTTCATTGCGTGAACCTCAGCACCTTCTATGTGGGTAACCATCGCTGTCCCCTTTTCTATAAGTGGAACATTAATTGTATCTGTTACACTTCCTACATGTGAGATTTTTTGTCCAGTGAATATGTCTATCAGTTCCAATCTAGCTTTTGCTGAACCGTGCTTACCTGGTTTTGATTTTGAAATTGAATTTATTTTGTATGCTTTGTCGTCAACGCAGCAATATCTTCCGACTTTTAGTGTCCTAATCTCGACACGGGTTGTTCCTGGCATGTGTCTCCCTCAAACGTAGGCCACAGTTGTGGCTTATGACAATTCCCATAAAACAGACTATTTCTTTAGAGATTACGTATATCGAGTCTTTGTCCATTTTCTCCAATTTCACCTGTAAAAATTGGTATCAATTTTGCAGCTACTTCATCGGGATTACTCAATTCCCCTCCCCTTTTGAATTCGATAAAGTCGTTTAATGCTGGAAATGAATTAATATCTGAATTTCTAATTTCTTCTTGCATTCCAGTATCTACGACACCAGGGGCTACTGCAACAGCAGATATGTTGTGATTTATTCCTTCCTCTGCTAAACACATAGTCCACATATCCAGTCCAGCTTTTGAAACGCAATACGAACTCCACCCATGCACAGCCTTTCTCGAGGCACCACTAGAGATTGTAGTAATTCTAGTGGGCATATTACCACCAATCAACTTCTGAAGATTACTAGTCAAACTCTGAACGCCGCAAAGATTTACTGAAATTGAGCGATTCCATGAATGAAAATCCGACTCGAATATTCCCCTTACTGGGTGTATTGTCCCTGCATTGTGGATTATCCCTGATAGATGAGAATAGTTTTCAAGAATTATTTCTGCTGATTTATTTATATCATCCAAATTTCCCATATCGCACGCAATACATGTTGACTTAGGATTATATTGCTTGATTTCCATATTTAGGCTTTCAAGTTCATCACTATTCCTAGCAAGCCCAATCAGAACAAAACCTTTCTTTGCCATACCTATTGTGATTGATCTGCCTATTCCTTTTGAAGCCCCAGTTACTAGAAAAACCCTCTCCATAGCATACCGAAGTGAGCTAGATAATTTGTGTTTACTCATCCCATACTCTGAAACCATCTGCATCCGAATACCAATGTCTTCCATCATTATCAAGATACCAGTTAACTCCATTTTCATCATTAGGAAGCCATTCACCCTCAGGTAGCTCTTCCCAGGAAGAGACAAAGTCTGTTCTTATTTGTGACTGAGTTTCCTTCAAAACATCATCTGCCTGATCAATAATCGATTGTTGTTTTTTGGAGCTCTTAACAACTTTTGATTTTCTATGTTTTCCTTTTGGCTTCTTTTTGAGAATGACTGCTATAGCTCCGAATAGTATGAAGATTACACCAGTGGCTGCAATTACTAAAATCAATACCATGTTAGAATCATCATCACTATCCCCTTGACTGGAGGATTTTTGCGCTTCATCCTCAACAATAAGTTGTGTCAGGCAACCTTGATACTGTGAATAAATGAATTCAGAGTATTGATTCGGACATCTATCAGGCTCAGTGGCCCCCAAGACAAAGCTTCCAATTTGCCTAGTTGAATTCCATTCAGGATCATCCCAATTATCACCAAAGCCATCGCCATCCGTGTCATTCCATTGGGTGTTATCTCCATCATTGAAATCATGAGAGACAGACCAGCCGTCATTGTCTAAATCAACGCAGCCAACCAAGTCATAAATTGAAGAACCTTTTTGGAAGGGACAATCATCACCTTGAAGTCCGTCTGAGTTATCTCCATAACCATCTCCATCGGTGTCCGATACTTGGTCTGGATTTTTATCATCCCAATCATTATCCAAGGTAACTAGGTCTCCGTCTTCGTCTATTTCAGAAGGAGCGCATCCCAAATACGGGTTGAGTTCCGTAGAATTCTCATCTAAATAAGTAGCTGTAAGGACAAGTGAGGTTTGAGTAATTGGTGTATTTATGCACTGATCGATATCATCAGTAAAAGTATCATAGTCTGTATCTCGCTCGGAAGGACCGCAACCATTCTCATCAACCATAGCTAACTCCTCAGTTGAGGTTTCTGGACACCAATCGTAGGATCCCATTGCTGCGTCGTCACCAACGCCGTCACCGTCTGAATCTCTGTATTGTTCAGGATCGTATGGTAAGTCATCGATGCTATCTGCCCATCCATCGCCATCTGAGTCAATGCATCCGAAGATTCCGTTCTTGTATGATGTTCCGATTTCTTCAGGACAATCATCGCCCTCCAAACCGGATTCGTTGTCACCAAACCCATCTAAATCAGTATCAAGCCATTGTGTATTTTCATACGGGAACGCATCAATGTTGTTCCCATAATTGTCCATATCAGTATCTTGCCATTCGCTCGAGTCAACAGGGAATGCATCGTTATCGTCAGACCAACCATCTCCATCTGAATCTAAGCATCCAATTCGATCTTGTGTTGAATTTCCAAACGAATCAATACAGTCATCGGAATTATCTCCATATCCGTCCATATCTGTGTCATTCCACTCGTTAATATCGTCTGGGTGAGTGTCGTTACTGTTACGCCAACCATCTCCATCTGAATCAGGGCATCCCACATATTCCCACGTTGATGTCCCGAAGTCATCGATACAATCATCAATGTCATTTGTATATCCGTCATTATCATCATCCAGTTGATTTTCAGCACAGCCGAAATCATCTACTTCTTCTGAAATATCGGAATCTGGACAAAGATCTTCACCGTCCCAAATGCCATCTCCATCCTCGTCAGGAAGTAAGTGCGACATGTCTACTCCTAATTTTGCCCATGAATAATATAGAGAAAGAGCATCTAATCCAGTAAAGCCCATCTGTTCCCATTTCAATTGACCTAGATCTGTCAACAGAAATTTCATGAAATTCAAATTCCTTGAAAGGTGCTCTGTAGATGTTGCGACTCGCATATCGGTTTGCAACGGCCATTCTCCGCTGCGAGACGCATTAAGCGATGCATTGACCGCATACCCACCATCTGAAATTGCATCCGCAGCACCATGAGTGTAATTATCAACAAGAGGGATAACATGAATTCCATTCGCATTATCTAAAGTGTAAACTAATTCAGTAAAACCGATAGAACCTTCGCCTCCAGAGGCGTTAATACCCTGGGTTATATCTGAGCGGAATTCACCAACAATTGCTCTGTATCTTTGGGACGTTGATGTGTATAGGCTGTCGGTTTGAGCACAGTTTGCGCAAAGGACAGTTTCTTCAAGTATGCTAACATCTGTCATGTTATCCCATCTGTGCGATAATACAATTTCAGTATCCTGACAAGAGCTATGCAAATCAATCCACTCAGGTATATTATTTCCATTGTCGTTGGGAACAATCGAGGACCAAACCAAAGCAGGCATTTCGCCCTCTGTAGTAAGTGTCGATTTTGTTTGACTAGATGTAAGCCATCTAACTTGACCCATAGATAGACCGCCAACTGCTTGTAAACATGCTTCGGTTTCTCCGCCTGCCTTGACCATCAATACTCCTGCGGTTCTTCCATATGGAATCTCAAGTATAGACTCATTTGTGTTCTTACATTCCCACAAGCCATTCACAGAGTGATTAGCATCTTTTTCTGCATACAGTGGACTAACGCCGTTAGTGTATGAGCTCATGTAGTGTTTTGATGAACACATGTCTAAGGTAGTTGAGACTCTATCATACTCCCAAGTCCTAGGAGTTAAGTCGCTAGAGACATAAGTAGATCTCCATGGACTTTCCATCAGTGAAGTGTAATGATCACCATGCACCCTCAAAAACCCATCAGGCACTATGTTCACAGAAAGCCAACCTCTGCGATGGGCAATGGCTAATCGTTCACCGTCAGGACTTAGAGATATCGTATCCACACCACGGTTTTGGTTGTTGTTGCCAAATCCTGAGATAACTCCCAAGCTAGACCATGTCACAGTGTCGAATGCCGTAATTCCATTTGAACCAGAGCGGCTTGCTACGATTGCAGTGCCGCCTCCATCAGAGATCTCAATCTCGTAAATATCCGGTCTACTGGATATATTGACTGTGTTAGTCAATATAGGCCTGTCAGTTGTAAGATCATGGACAAGTATAACTCCTGCATCGCCACCTGAAAGCATGAATCTTCCATCAGGACTTATTTCCAGAGCCCTGACATACTCGGTATTGTTTTGGTTAGTCCATGCTTTAGTCCAATTACTGGTCCAGAACCCGTGTATTTGGGAAAGTGTTGAGAATATTAGCATGCTATCATCAGGAGTAGTATCTATACCTCCAATCCATGATGATTGGAAATAGGTTGGGAATCCTGTCAACATGGTAACCATTGACCAATTTGTCGTTTCAAAAATTACTAATCCGGACGAACCATTGTGAACGAATATGTGGTTTTGGTCATTTGACCACCCAATAGCCCAAATCCACCCTTGAATAGTACCATTACTATTATTCTTCAAATCCGAAATTAAATTACCCGTTGTTGAATCGATAACAACTGCTCCATCCCCTTTGCTAGTAACTGCTAGCATTGTGCCATCAGGAGATAACTCGATATCTCTAACATCACCGACCATAGTGTATAGGTCGGTTATTTTGTTCCCAAGAGAGTCAAAAACAACCACTGTATCTGTTTGGCCACCTCCATAGAATACTGAACCGTTTAAAGCCCATTCAAGAGACTCTGGTTCGCCACCAAGAGGGTCGTAATAGTCGATTGTTTCTTGGATTGAATCTCCCCAATTATGCCTAATTTCCTCTTCAAAATCTGCTAGACCGTTTCCATCAGAATCAGGGCATCCCAGCCCAACAGTTGAAGTTGCATTACCCGCAACAAATTTGCATACATCATCACTGTCTTGGACTCCGTCACCATCTGAGTCCGTTGCTTGAATGGTTGGAAGGAAAATTATCGAGAACATCAAGAGTGCAATAGCAACCGCTCGTCTCATGATTTGGGATATTCTTTCCCATATCAAATGTTACTGTTTCACGAGTAGGAATAGAAGCCTTCACCAGTCTTTCTGCCGAGTTTGCCATCTTTGACCATGTCCAACAATAGTTGGGCAGGTGCATATTTATCATCTTTGAAACCATTATGCAGAACGTTCATGATGTGTAAAACTGTATCATTACCAATCAAATCTGAAAGAGCTAGTGGGCCAATTGGGTGGTTCATACCCAATTTCATTATGCCATCAATCGCTTCAGGCTCGGCAACTCCCTCTTGCAGTGTGAGTATTGCCTCGTTAATCATTGGACAAAGAATTCTATTTGAGACAAATCCAGGCGAATCGTTGCACATAAGAGGGATTTTGCCCATCCTTTCTGCTGCTTCAAGAACTGCATCTGTTACCTCGGTATTAGTTTCGTTTCCATTGATAACTTCAACGAGTTTCATTATGGGCACTGGATTCATGAAATGCATTCCAATCACGTGGTCTGACCTATTAGTAGCAGAAGCTATTTCTGAAATTGAGATTGATGATGTGTTTGTAGCCAATATACAGCCGGGTTTGCAAATTTCATCAAGCTCCTTGAATATTGAAATTTTCAATTCTAGTATTTCAGGAACCGCTTCAACAACAAGGTCAACATCCTTGCAATCTTTTCTATCGGTTGATGTAGATATAAGTGAACGTGCTTTATCTGCATCTTCTTGTGACATACGATCTTTTTTCACTAACTTTGAAAGTGAATTCTTGATAGTCGCTAATCCATTATCTACGAATTTCTGTTCGATATCAATCATAACCACTTCTATTCCAGCACAAGCAGCTACCTGAGTTATACCGTTACCCATCTGTCCTGCTCCTAAAACAGCCATCTTTTCTATTCCCATAGAACAACCTAAGAACACCACGTTCATGATAATTGGCTTCAAATCTTTACATTACTAATCACTAAATTTCTAACTTAACGACAATTGGACATTCCATGCGAGAATGGATGAGACTGAAACAGATACCTAGAACCGGTTGGGTCAGATCTGGCATTAAAGCACCGGAAAGTGTAGCCGCCCATAGTTGGGGCATGGCTGTGCTAGCCATGGAATTATGTCCACCTGAACTCGATAAAACCAAGATTCTTGAATTGTGTTTAGTGCACGACTTACCCGAGATAATAGTGGGAGATTTAACGCCCATGGATGACACCACAAATAAGGTAAAAGATGAGATTGAAGCTATGAAAATTTTAGCACCAAAATGGCTAGAATTATTTCTCGAATATGAGTCCCAAGAAACTCCAGAGTCTAAATTTGTCAAATATGTGGACAAACTGGATATGGCATTGATGGCTAGTCTCTATGAAGAGGAGCATGGCCTTGATTTGAGTGAATTTATATCCTCTGCTCGTGAAGTAATAGGCGAAACTAACTTGAAGTGAATCCTCCACGGCGACCCACCACAGTCCTGTAGTGTAGTGGTCCATCATCTCGGGTTTTGGTCCCGGGGACGTCGGTTCGACTCCGACCAGGACTATCCCATACTAGTGAATTAATTGGCGACCTGTGAATTCATTGTATGATTAATCAGTTATCGATTCCGGAGATTTTGATAAGTCTCTTGTAATGTTTTTCTGGTGTGATTCTATTGTTCCTCCACCGATTTCGAGAAGTTTTGAATCTCTCCAAAGACGTTCAACTACGTATTCAGATACATATCCGTAACCACCCATCACTTGAATAGCAGCATCAGCAATTTCTTTGGCAGCAGTTGTAGCAAATAATTTGACTCCGTCACTATCCAATCTTTGTCCAGTTTCCCCGAGTGATAGAGAATTCGCAGTGTCGTAAATGTAAGCCCTCATTGCACGATATTTAGCCCAAGATTCACCAATATATCTTTGAATTTGACCAAAATTCCTGATTTCCTTTCCAAATGCAGACCGTTCGCTAGCATACTTGTTCATTTCATGAAGTGATCTTCTAGCAATCCCTAGAGACATCGCAGCAAGACCCAACCTCTCGATCTCAAGATTACCCATCATGTGTATCATAGAATCACCAGCCTTACCAACTAAGTTTGATTCTGGAATAATGCAATCTTGGAATACTAATTCGGCAGTATTAGAAGCCCGCATACCTGTCTTATCGAGAATTTTCTGCCCAACATAGTAGCCTTTCATTCCATTCTCAACTAAGAATGTTGAAATCTGCGCTCTACCTTTGTCATCAGTTCCTGTTCTAGCATAGACCCAAACAACATCAGCTGGTGTTCCCTCATCATCAACACAACCGTTGGTTATCCACATTTTTCTGCCATTCAAAGTCCAAGTTCCATCATCATTTTTTGATGCGGAAGTAGTGAGGCCCAGAACATCTGTGCCTGCATCTGGTTCACTCATTGCCATCGCTCCAATCCACTCTCCAGAGCAAACCTTTGGCAGGATTCTTCTCTTCTGGTCTTGCGTTCCGTTGAATTGTAAATTGTTTACAAATAATAATGAGTGCGCAAGATAAGCTAATGCGAAACCTGGGTCACTCGAGGAAAGCTCCTCGTGAACAATCGTTACTGCGGTCGCATCCATTGCAACACCCCCAAATTCTTCAGAAACCGTGAGACCCAGAAGGCCTAAATCTCCAAGTTTTCGAAAAAGTTGATGATTAAAAACTTCATTTCTGTCATGCTCTAAAGCCTGTGGCTCCACGTGCTCTGAGACAAAATCTCGAACCATTTGCCTAAGCATGTCATGTTCTTCACTAGGATTTGCGATATCCATAGTCACCACAACTAACCCGGTGACGATTTTGTTTTTGTGTGTTCGGTTTCAAAGCGTAATTTTTCTTGCTCGAGATCTAGGGCTATTTTCGTGACCAATTGCAGGACGTGATCTTGCAATCTTCACGGCCTTTCTAACCTTCAAATTCCTCTCAGAGCGAGATAATTTTCTTGCCCTTTTGCCTACGTGCTTCAGGTGACCGGACTTGATTTGAGGTTCTGCTGGAATTTTGTTATCGATTCCTGCCCGTGAAAGAACGTCTTTTGCTAGACCTTTATGAGAAATTGTTGTAGCTTCCTCAACTATACGCTTGGCCATATGTCGAAGAGTGTCACCATTGTGAACAATCGGTTGGTTAGTAACATCAACAATCACATGTTGCTGAATCTCAAGTTGTTCTATCATTAATGATTGTAAGAAATTCTTAGTGTGTCCTACTTGCTCACGCTCACTCAAATGCATCCCATCCGATTTTCAGGGACTCTGGTGCAGTTATGAAGTTTCGGAGTATTTTTCATAGCACTAATACAATTTTCGATGATTACTAAAGATACCAGGGGCCGTGACCGGGAATTGAACCCGGGCTGGCAGGACCACAACCTACCGTGCTAACCGCTACACCATCACAGCCATCGGTTGACTTGACCCACCGGCAAGCCGTATTTATCTCATTCCGTTGGTTTCTTTGAGACGACTTACCGTTGTTTTCAAACCATATCATGTATGAGGGTGGAACATGCGAAGGCTCGCTATTGTGGTATTGATCGTTTTACTTACCCCTGCCATTCCATCCAATGCTCGAAGTGTACATTCTACTGAGGATGTAGATCTATTTCCTCAAGGAAACATGCAAAATTCAAGTGAATGGGAATTTAAAAAACATCTTGCATTCACTCCAGAAGATAATACCGAAGATGGAGAGTATACAATAGGAATGCTTGAAGATTCACATATTACAATGGGCATTGAACTACCTCAACATTCGGATGAGGAAACCTTCTGGGCTACGACATCTCCAACTAACTCGAACGCTTCTCTGGGAAGCCCTGATGGCGCCTACACATATTCTTCAGGACCAGACATCATACTCGGTGGATTCGACATACAGTCATACACAAGTAACCAGATACTCGATGTTGAATTAGTGGTTCATTTTGAAATTCCTGATTTACTAACACAGGATAAGGCAAGGTTCTCAACCGTTAATTCTGGTGTTTACAACCTTGTAAAAACGTGGAGTAATACACAAGGCGGCTTATATTACATGACAAACGGTTGGTCAATTGACATAACAGGAGAAGATGGATGGACTTGGGAAGAATTATCAAACTTGGAAATTGATCTAGATTATGTAAGCAATGGAGGCACTGATGATTCTCAACTAAGAGTGGATGCTGTTGGACTGAGAGTCACCATGCAAACCCAATGGTATGGGGCTGAAAGGGTAACAGCATTATCACAAAGTGAGATAGAAGAGTGGCCAATTATTGAATTTAATTTTTCATCGGGAACTCTCTCGTCAGTATCAACAGCTCCCTGCGGATTACAGGCAAATAATGGAACCTGGACAAGTGATGTAATAGCACTACCGGCAGCGCAAAGTTGGGGACGAATCCACACTGACCATAGTGATTCTAACGGCTCAATAGGTCTCGAATACCTAGGTGATGACGGATACTGGATTCCAATTAGTGAAGGCCTAATTCCATCTGTTTCAGATGATTTGCAGGTACGTATCACAATCGAAGACACATGTTTGATTAGAGCATGGATTGACATTAATGACCCTCACATTCAGGTTAAAGGAAGCATTAGTGGAGATTATTTATCCATGACCTCATACAGTAGATGGACAGTTGTAGTTAATGGAATAACTGTTGCTAACAATGATGCAACATCGGTTGGGAATTTTGACATACAGGCACCGATAGGACACACGCTTAATCCAAATGATACCGCATTAGACGTAGAGATTAAGGCGTGGTATAACTGGGGGAATAATGGTTCTGCTGCAAGTATGATATTACAATTAACTGAGATTAAAGTAGTAGGTGCTTACTCTATAGAATATGATGAAGACCCAGTGTGTTCTTTGATTGGATCACATGATCTGCAAGAAGATGGTGGAGGAATGTTAATTCCATTGATATCAAGATGTTCAGACGATAGAACTCCAACAGAATTGTTACTGGTCAATTTTGAGAATGATAACCCAGATTTGATTGAAGTTGATTTAACCCAAGGACAGGTAAGATTCAAGCTATTGAGCGAACAACATGGAACTGCTCAAATAACTACAACAGTTAGTGATGAAGCGGGTAATTATTGGAGAGAAACCTCCTTGATAACGGTTGATAGTGTCAACGATCTACCTGTTCTAAAAGAATTTCAATCTGTTGTTCCAGTTGAGCACGGCTATGTTCACAACGTTACTTTTGATTTATCTGACAAAGATACCTTTAGTGAATATCTCACGGTTACAACAAATAGGTCTTGGGCAACAGTAAACATGGAAAATCGAATCATAAGCATCAATGCACCTACACCAGGTTTCACCTCCGTACTCGTAACAGCTTGTGATGAGGAAAATTGTGTTGAGCGAATTTTGGATCTCGAGGTAAGAGCCCTTGCCGAATTATCTATTGAAGAAATTAGAATAAAAGACAACATTCGAGAAGGCGACGTTTTTGAAGTCGAGATATTTGTCAGAAATTCAGGTCAAATTACGGCTTCAAATGTAGGACTAAGATGCTATGTAGATGATACATTATTTGGAAGTCCTTCGATAGTAACCTTAACACCTGGAGAACTTGAAAAAGCCGTATGCGACATGCAGGCGCCATATGATGATGACAGTGTTATTATCAAAGTGGAAGTTGATAGATCGATGACAGTAGATGAGGTCGATGAATCAAATAATATTAAAATTGAAGTTATTCCAATATTAGAAATTGAAAATGGCAACACACAAGCAGGAAATGATGATTCTTTCTCCATAAATCAAACCTCAACTTATATCGCAACAGGAGTAATATTGCTGATTATTTTGTCACTATTTGGTTTGCTAGCACCGGCTAAATTGAAGAAACTCGAATGACTGCGTGAATTGAACATCGTTTGACGGATAATTCCAAAATGTGGGTTAACATTCATATGGTGAAGTATTCAGAATCGTATACTTCGAATGGGCTGTGGGGGCTCTTCATCATAAGATGACGAAGTCGAGTGTGGAACACATGAGTGAATTAAAAATAAGAATAGAAACCGATGAATGGGTCTACGAAGAATACGTAGAAGCCTGAACTTAATTCTTCCAACTGCGAGGATAAGTATCTTCTCGCATAAGGACACAGTTAGGCTTAGCCACTTCACCCTTTGTCATATCAGGGATTACCTTGCTTGGTTGTACCATTTCGGCTAGAGCGACAGCTTCTCCTTTTATTGTAACAATCAGTACTTCAGATCCCACACCTAAATTCTCTGCAAGACTTACTACACCAGGTCTTAGAAGCGGCGCACCATGTGATATTGCAGCGGCTGCTCCATCTTTTACAACAATTCTTGGTACATCTTCAAGCATTTCTTCCATAGGATGTAGAATTTTCCTCATTGCACTCTCATCGCCTTTTGTATCCCACAACCAGAAAGCATCAGACAGTTGTTGCATAGTTATCGAGTGCTTCAAATGAAACCTTCCAGAAGATGGTCGTCTTAACTCTTTTAATTCGACTTTGGTGTTTAGCATTAACCCAAGATCACGAGCCATTGTTCTTATGTAAGTACCAGCCTCGCACTCAATGTAGGTAAGCACTAACTTATCATTTGTATCAAGTATATCGAACTTACTTATTTTTCTAGTTCTTACTTGCACTTTGACAGCTGAAATTTCAGGAGGAACATTGTATACCTTTCCTGTCAAATTTTTCATTTTACTTTCGACTTCAGCTATATCTGGAACACTTTCGAATTTTAACAATGCAATATACGATTTGTCATGCGTAAGGATTCTGCCTGTTAATCGCATTGCTTTTCCACACAATAGTGGTAGTAAACCTGTTGCAAAAGGGTCGAGTGTCCCTCCATGACCCATCTTTTCAAGACCTAAGAGATCTCTTGCCCATGCGCTAACCTGATGTGATGAGGGACCTGGTGCTTTATCGAGTAGAAAGAAACCTGATTCCAGTAATTGTTCAACACTCCTGTCAGATGGTGAGCATCCATGATCTTTTGAGGTCTCAACATCATTTTGTAGTATAATCATTATTTATCCTCCAATATAGATAGAACATTAATCAACACCTGGGAAGCATCTAAATCCGAGACATCAATAATGTGAGTATATGGTGCCATGTCTTCGATATCTATCCCATACATCTTATTGAATCTACGACTATCCACTTCAGATCTTGCCTTATTTTCATGCATTGCGATACTCAAGGAAGTGCTTTCTCGACTCATGACTCGCTCTGCTCGAGTCTTTTCATCGGCATGTAACCAAATTCGAACACAATCCAATTCAAGATTGTAAGCCCACCAGCCACTTAACCGGCTTTCAATCACTTCAACTCCTGAAGATTTTGTCATTTGCTGCCTTAATTCTAAATCCAGAGATTCGTCTACCTTGGGGTCGTCTGCACATAATTTCTCGAATTCAGATAGAGATAGGTTACGTTTTTTTGCTTCCATTCTAAAGATGTCGCCCCCGTTCAAAGAGTTCCACTCTAGTTCCTGGCAAATACCAGAAACAAGCGTACTCGTACCACTACCTGGATGTCCTGATATTGTAACTCGTACCAACTATCTCACCGCCATTGATGGCGGCATATCTTACAAATTAGGAGGTTCGGACCATCCCTTTCAACGAGAGTTCCACCGCACTCAGGACACTCCTTGATATTGCCAACTACCGTTTTGGTTTGTTCCCTTGGAGTTGTTTTCTTTTTTGGTCCTGACCTACGTTGTTCTGACCTGCGGCGGCGCGAATTTGCTTGAGAATTTCTAGCACTCTTTGGCGCACTTACCAAATGTAGTAATGGCTCTTTCAATCTCTCTCCTTCAATGACTATCGGATGAGATTTGTATCGGAACAGCTTGATGTGACGATCTACAATCCTACCAAATGGTGCAGACATACAGATGTATGTTGCTATCCATGCTGGGAAAAACAAGAATTTACCGGACTCTAAGTTCCACTCTGGGGACCAGGGGAGTGATACATATGTCACACGGTAATCCCCCACGGCAGTTCCCATCCATGCAAATACAGCTATTATGAAAAACATAGTAAACATCATAGGTTTCATTGCACCCATCTGGACACTCATCTGTTCAGGCATCATATGCTGCTGTAAGGTCTGAGCTTTTTCCATAAGAATTGGATCTCTTCCTACTCTTGCCTCATTGAGCATTTTTCTAACCTGACCTTGCCTGTGCCCAATATGAGCTTGAGCAATTGGGTCCATGAAGACATTTCTGAGCGCTGTATTAACAAACATAGAGATAGAACCCAATATCAGAACTGTTAATACAAACCATTTGTCTATTGGCAGCCATGAAGATAGGTATGGGTCAGCATAGGTACCCATGCTAGTTCTCACACCTTCAGACATTAGCATGAATGTCATTACTATCATGAATAAAAGCATGAACATAAGTGAGCCGCCGGGTGGAGTCGGTGGAGGTGCAGATTGGCCGCTCATGTATTCACCGTGTGAAAACCATCGCTTGAAGATTTTCACACAATTTATGGAAGAACTCAAACATATTGGCACAAGTGGAATGCTATGAGCGGCGAGGAGAATACGTGGCGACACTCCCAGCCAATGCCAATGCGTGGAGCACCATGTGTGGTTACTGAAAAGAACGCAATAAAGTATCTAGAAAAACTTTCTAACAACAATAGAATTTTCTTATTTTCCGATTCAAAAAAAGCGATACCTGAGGGTTGGGGATATATAGCAAGCGTGAGAGCAGGAATACCGCCTGAAGGGATAGTTGCAGAAGTTGATGCATGGTTAATGCAGTATCCAGATGCTTGGCTTGCGGTGGACCTCAGAGACGGAGTTATACCTCCTTCAGTTCATGATCTTGAAAAAATGCTGATTACATTTCCAAGGGTTGCTATCGTTATAGTGTCCGATGACAATACAAATCATATCTGGCCTAAATGGGAATTGCCGTTTTGATTAACAGAACGCAAATCCACACTCTGCACACGTTATCGAGCCCGCCGGGCAGTTGATACTACATATTGGGCAATGTAAATCTTCACTTTCCGAACTCTCATTAGATGCTTCTTCTAACGAATTAGTCTCATTTTCTAGTTTTTTTTTGCTTCTTCAGATACACTTTCTTCCTCAGCTGTTGCATCTTCGGTCAAATCTCCATCTGTATCTTCAGCATCATCATTAGAGGTCTCCTCTGTTGTGTCTTCCGCCTCAGCATCAGCAGCGTCAGATTCTTCCACTGGTTCTTCAGTGACTTCCTCAGCCGCTTCTAGTTCGTCTGTTGTATCTTCGGATTCTGATTCTACCTCTGAATTTTCCAAAACCCATGCCTCTGCTGCTGATTCAATTTCAGCCTTCTTTAGATACATGTTGTCGTCGATATCATAATTTACGGCGTGGCGAACAAATTCATCTCTTAATGACTCATCTATTCCATTCTGAGACATGACTCTGAGAAGAACATCCTCTCTCCATTTGTATCCTTCACCTGGTGTTGATTCTTGGACCTCATCCTTGGTCACAGCGTCCATATCATCCTCAACTTCGTCACCAAACGTGACACCATGGAATTGGTTCAATACTTCTGCATCAACTTCCCCTTCACCTTTAATCTCAAAGGAGACTTCAAGCCTCTCGTTCTTCTCAACAACTGGAATAGACCACGAATTGGAATTTCCGTTATCTGTTTCGATTGTATCAAGTTTGACATCATTTCGAATATTCCTTCCTTCACCTCTAACAGACCAATCTTTTAGTGCAAAGTTAGCAGGTAAGACATCGTTAATGCAGACATCACGTAGAGCTGTATCGCCGTTGTTCTCAAAGATAATCAAAACTTCATATCGTCCTTTGCCACCCATTGGCATAACTGATTTACCAGCTGAGAAATTTCTTCTGTGGTGCCTTACACGAACAATAGGTGCTTCCACTACATCTCTTGTGCAAATAGGACCAAACCTCTCAGCACTAAACTCGCATCTTGCAGGCCCCGCAACAGCCTCATTTCCAGGACTTGGATCAGGTGCAACTAACGGATAAGAAATAACCAGTGTTTTCCCTGGTGCTAATCCAATAGGCTCCTTGGTTCCGATTGTCATAGAAAGAGTGTAACCCGCACCATCAGGACTTCTCATTTCTTTTTCAATTGATACTCCTTCAGCAATCTCTCCTTTGAATTGATCTGCTGACACATCTGTCTTTCCTATCTTAACAGAGATGTCTTCAACAGCTGGAGCATCAAAAAGTCCAGGGATATCATCTGTAAGTCTAATCAAATTAATTGGAGATGAACCCTCATTCTTTATTGAAATCTTTGCATTTAAATCATGTTTGCGATATGATGGAAGAACTGTTTTTGAGTAGTCTTTGCTAACACTCGCATCTAGGACTTCGAACCTTGAGGGTTCTAACTCAATTACACCACTTGTAGAGTGACTGGCTCTAGGTAGAACTGTATATCCTAAATCCCAAGTGAAGTCCGGCTTTCCAGTGCTTTCAACAGTAACAGTATCAGACTCCCACCTGCCTTCAGGTAGAACATCCTCTGAAACGTCACTTATGTCGAACAATAAGTCTTCACTTCCCTTCATTCTTACTTGCAACTTAACTAAATCGACTGTGAATGAAGAACGATTCTCAAAAATTGTCTTACATTCCCAGTTGTCAGGCCTTTCAGATTCTACTGAATTGATGTATGCAAACCCTCGGCAAAATGCATCAAGTTCTCTAAACTCGAGCGTTGAAAGAGTAGCATCCGCTTTGTATTTAGCCCTCGCTACACCTGCTTGGACTGGCTTGATACCTTCAACAAATATCTTACCAGATAACTGTAAATTCTTAGTCTCACCAACAGCGAGATGGCCAACATCCCATAACAACTCGCTGTTCTCAATTGAAGCACCTCCTGTGGCCACTAAGTCCAATTCGCTAGGCATATCTCTTGACACTGAGACATCATTTAGCGCTACTCCGGATACATTTTCAACCTCTAATTCCATCATTAGAGGTCCGCCTTCTCCTCCTTTCGCAACAGATAGTGATCTTTCTTGATCTCTATCTGGATTTGTGTCTAGTCTTTCCCTAAGAATTAGCATTCGGCTGTTCTTTACGGAATATTTAGTTGAGAACTCTTTTCTAGATTCTAATTCATCAACTTGAACGTGATCGCCCGCCAAATCAGTATTAATGGTATTATTGAGCATTACATCAATGTCGTAAATCCTATCAGATTCGGATGGGTTCTTGACTTTCAAGACTCCTTTCACGTCTTGTTTCACAATGTCCCCACCTGGAGTTAGAATTGAAGATTCTTCTTCGTGCAAAGACCCCTCTAGCTTGTCTCCTGGGACATCGTCCACTTCAGACGAACGCCTAATCTTAGCACCTGCTGCAACGAAGTCATCATCGACCGGTGCAACTGGTGCAAGAGGATCTACAAGTGGTATATCCGATTCTTCTACCACTACTTCGGCAGAGGGTGTGAGTAACGCATCTGAAGATAATGGTATGGACAGAAGAGGATCTGCTTGAGATGTCGCAATGTCATCAGTAGCATTTGAACTCTCTTCAATAGGAGATAACAAATCTGCACTAGATGATAGAGCATCCAAAGGAGCAGGTGGCATCTCTGGTGGTGCAGGTGGCATATCTGCTGGCATAGGAGGCATCTCTGGTGGAGCAGGTGGCATATCTGCTGGCATAGGAGGCATCTCT